>Ga0157369_10001187_pt1 | contig 32500 bp, 36 predicted proteins | sample C25metaG_FD_113461 | JGI IMG/M metagenome (GOLD analysis project Ga0157369, IMG submission 113461) | Corn rhizosphere microbial communities from Kellogg Biological Station, Michigan, USA - C2-5 metaG | ecosystem: Host-associated > Plants > Roots > Rhizosphere > Soil | place: USA: Michigan... | reverse complement strand
CCCCAGCGGCTCATGCGTTGCCACGATCGCGATACCGCCCGCCGCGCAATGCGCTTCGACAAGTCCCGCAGCGATCTTTTTTCCAGCCGTGTCGAGCGATGCGAGCGGCTCGTCCATCAGCCAGAGCGGCCGTCCGCAGACGAGAAGCCTCGCCAGCGACACGCGTTTCTTCTGGCCGGCGGAAAGATATTGCCCCGGCAGATCGGCGAGACGCGCGAGTCCCGCCGCATCGAGCGCAGAATCGAACAAGCCGCCGCTGCCATAAAGCGAGGCGTAGAATTGCAGCGTCTCGCGCACGCTCATCTGCGGCTTCACCGCGTCGTGGTGCCCCAGCCAGCCCACATGTTTCCCGCGCTCTTCGCCATCCGCGATGATTGCGCCATTCGTTTGCAGCGCGATCGTCCCTTCGGTGGGCGCGAGAAACCCCGCAATCATGCGCAGCAGCGAGGTCTTGCCCGCGCCGTTCGCACCCTCAACGCTGAGCACCCTCCCCGCCTCGACCCGAAACCTGAGATCTCGAAATACCAACCGGCTACCGCGGATGCAGGTAAGACTTTCAGCGGCAAGGGAAAACGTCATGGACGGCTTCATACAGCCTTGACTACGGACTGTCGAAATTGGGCGTGGTCACCGACTGCCTACCACAAGATAGTATAGACAAAGCCCTCCGAGCGACCCCGTAATCGCCTGCGCCATCCAAAACTCGAAAGGCTGTTGATGCCTATCGAAAGTGCCCAGTGGAAAGGTGATCGTCTTGCCAACAATCAGATCGTGAACAAACGCGGCAACAAAGCCCACGGGGAAGAGCCAAGCCCACCACGGCGCAGACATGGGCAGTCCGCCCCTCAATACATATGCTGGCCGCCGTTGATCGACATGGTCGAGCCGGTCACGAAGCCGGCGTCGTCGGCCACGAGGAAGAGGACGCCGCGGGCGATCTCCTCGGCCTTGCCCAGGCGTCCGACCGGAATCCGCGCCACGATCTTCTCGAGCACGTTGGCGGGTACGGCCGCGACCATATCGGTGTCGATATAGCCGGGCGCGATCGCGTTGACCGTGATGCCCTTGGATGCGCCTTCCTGCGCCAAGGCCTTGGTGAAGCCGTGGATGCCCGACTTCGCGGCGGCATAGTTCACCTGGCCGTACTGGCCCGCCTGCCCGTTGATCGAGCCGATATTGACCACCCGGCCGAAGCCGCGCTCCAGCATGCCGTCCCACGCCGCCTTGCACATGTTGAAACAGCCGCCGAGGTTGGTGTCGAGCACGTCGTCCCAGCCGGTGCGCGCCATCTTCTTCATCGTGCCGTCGCGCGTGATGCCCGCGTTGTTGACGATGACCGCCACAGGTCCGAGGTCGGCTTCGACCTTTTTCACGCCGGCCTGGCAGGCGTCGTAATCCGCGACATCCCACTTGTAGACGGCGATGCCGGTGCGCTCGGAAAAGGCGTTTGCGCGCTCGTCATTGCCAGCATAGTTCGCCGCGACCTGATAGCCGGCGTTCTTCAGGCCAACCGAAATCGCCTCGCCGATACCGCGCGTACCCCCGGTGACGATCGCTACCCGTGCCATGTCTCGCTCCCTCAAAGCTTATGGTTGGCCTGATCTTAACGCAGAAACGGGGCTTCGCGCGAGCGCGCGATGCGGATTCCCTGTACCTAAGCTTCGACGCATGCGGCGGTGTTGCAGCGCGCTGCGCCTCCAAGGCTCAGCGGCGCCAATTGCGGCCAGTCGGCGGCGGCCTGCGCGAATGTGCCGACACACCCGCGACAATGGCGCCAATCAGAAGGCCTGCACCGATCGCGATCAGGGCCGACAGCACGAATTGCGACTTGATCTTCCGTTCGACATAACGGGCGCGCACGCGCGCGGCATCCGCCACATCTGATCCCGCGTGCTGCACCATCTGCTCAAGCTGCTGCACCATGCGATCCACTTCGGCGCGCATGCGTGCGATGGCGCTCATGCGGCTCTCGTCGTCTTGCGGATCCTCGATATAAACGTCCGTCACGCTTGCCCCTTTTTGCCTTTTACTGGCACTCAAGCCGATTCCGGCCTGGACGGGCCGGACTCAAGCTCATGCATCATAACAGCAATATTTGTCTATTTCTTCTTCGCGTCATCGGCCGTGTCGGTCACGGCGTGGCCGGCGCTGGAGACGTCTTTTCCGGCGCCCGCAACGGTGTTGCAGGAGGACAGGAAGGTGGAAGCACCGGCCAGCAGGACGACGCCTATCAAAGCCTTGGAGATTTTGTTGCGCATGACAATTCCTCTCTTCGCATGACCAGGAGTGGCCCTGCGTTTGTCTTTTTCGGTAGAACTGGAGTTCCATGACGAGAACGAAACCGGGCGGTCATCGTTCCCTCAAACGTGAGAAATCTAGTCTCAAACGGCTCGATGGTCTGGACCTACATCGCTTCGGCTTGACGCTCGCTTTTGCCGATAGCCGCATATAGAACGCCGCGTCCGCCGCGGGAACAGGCATGGAAGCGCTTCTGGTCTCACTCTCTACCGTGTTCATCGCGGAGATGGGCGACCGCACACAATTGCTTTCGCTGGTGCTGGCCACGCAGTACCGCAAGCCCTGGGCGATCATCGCCGGCATCTTCGTGGCCACGTTGGCGAACCATGCGGCGGCGGGCTTCATCGGGGTTTGGTTCGGCAGGTTCTTGACGCCCGCCGTTCTGGATGCGGTCGTTGGCGCGAGCATGCTGGCAATGGCGGCGTGGACCCTCATCCCCGACAAGCTGGACGACGGCGCGGCCACCCACGGACGTGGGGCGTTTCTGGCGACCGTCGTCGCGTTCTTCATCGCAGAGATCGGCGACAAGACGCAGATCGCGACGGTCGCGCTCGCCGCCGGCTACAGCAACCTCGTGGCCGTGATCGCGGGAACGACGCTGGGTATGATGGCCGCGAACATCCCCGTCGTGTTTCTCGGCAACGCCTTCGCGGCAAAACTGCCGATGAAAGCGATACATTACGCCGCATCCGCGCTGTTCGCGGTGCTCGGCCTTTATTTCATCGCCGCCGCAGCGCGCCATTTCTATCATTAACACCCGTCCGCCCCGGCCGCGCGCGATAACCATCCGGGTCGCTGCACACTTGCACGCGCGAGCGCAGCCAATATCCTGATACCGCTTCGACTCGCGCCCGGACAGCCGCATGCCGACCGATACCGGTCCGCCGAAGCACGAGAGGGACATCGTTAACTGGAACAGATGGCGGGCGGCGCGAATGCCGCAGCAAGCAATCGCTTTCGACAAGAATGGAGAACGCCTTGGACATCTCGCGCAAGGAATGGGAGGCCGCTGCGGCCGCCGAAATCGATGCCTATCACGACGCGCGCATGATTGCGGCCGAGATCGCGAATGACGAAGGGCTGGAGACCGATCTCGTGTTCTCCGATGCGATGCATGTTGCGGTCGCGCTCGCGCTCGAAGAGGCCGAACTGCCTTACACCAAAGCCAACGCCGCGTGGATGTTCGATCGCATCTCACCCGCGGAGGTGCGGGAAATCCTCGTCCACCGGCGCGACTGCCCGGAAGACTATGCCGCGTTGCCGAAGGCTGGCGCGCTCGAAAGTCTCACGACGGCCCAGATGCAGGCGGCCAGCGCGGTTACGCATATGCTTGGCACCGATCTCAATGCCATGTTCTTTTGTGACAATGTCGGCACCGCATAATTCTCACGATTCGTTTCATCCAGGTGCCGCGACCGTGCGCACCGGGAATCGCCGATGCGCAATTGGACCAAGGGGCAATAGTCCCTCTGTGGCCCCTGCCTAAGGTGCCGGCTCCCTCGAGATGACGGAGACCTGCCATGCAACTTTCTGCTGAAGCACGGGAAGCGATCAAGAACGAGGTTCATCGCTTCTCCCAAGATCTCAACCTATCCGACGATCAGAAGACCAAGCTGAAGACCGCGCTCGAAAACGCGCGGGAAAGAGTCGAGGATTTTCGCCAAAATCATCCCGACATGTCCAAGATCGAGGTGATGGCGAAACTGAGGGACGCCCGCGGCGCAATCCGCGAACGCGTGACCTCGTTCCTCACCCCGGAACAGCTGACCAAGTGGGACACTGAAATCGCCAAGGCCAAGTCGTTCCTCGGTATCGCGTCCTAGCACGCATATCAATGCCTGGCCGGGTGTTCGCCCGGCCGGGCCGTTCCCGCCGCGGTTGCGCGGCTTCGGCGCTATCCCAAGCGCCGGCATTGTTACCTGCGATCATGTTTTTGATGCCTGCCATCATGGGCGGAGGCGCTGCGCTCCTTACTTAACGCTTGCAGCGAAAGTTGGGGAGCAAACCATGATGGGCGGCGCACCGGTGATGGCGCATTTGCCTACCCTGATCGTCCATATTCTGGGCGGCAGCATCGGGATTCTATTCGGCTATGCTGCGGTCCTCGTGGCCAAGGGCGAGCGCCTCCACCGCCTGTTCGGAAAAATCTTCGTCGCCGGTATGGCGATGCTGGCCGTGGCCGCGATCTATCTCGCAAGCCAGCTCACGGCGCTGAAGCCGATGGAACAGGCCAACATCGGAATGGGTCTCCTGGTTCTTTACCTGATTTCGACATCGTGGATGGCCGTCAGACGGCCGCCTGGCACCACCGGCGCATTTGAGAAGGTTGCGTTTGCAGCAGCGGCCCTGGTGTCGTCGACCTTTTTTTACTGGGGCGTGCGCGCCGAGGCATCCGGCAGCTATGACGGCTATGCGCCAACGTTCTATTTCGTGGCAGGCGGCGTGGCTGCGCTGTTCGCGGCATTCGACCTGCGCTCTATCGTCAAGGGTGGCGTGGAAGGCAGCGCACGCATCGCGCGCCATCTGGTGCGCATGTGTACCGCGTGGTTCATTGCGTGCTCATCCTTCTTCCTCGGTCAGCAAAAGGTGATGCCGGCGTGGATGCACGGATCGAAGGTGCTTCTCGCACTGGCGCTGTTGCCGCTCGGTTTTATGCTTTTCTGGCTAATCCGCGTGCGGATCGGCTGGCGATTCAAATCTGCTCCAACACCCGTAACGGCCTGACACCGCGAAGGAGGCACGTATGAGTATGGCAACAACACCCGATCTCGCGAACGCGAACGCAATCGCCACCGCCCCGTCTCACATGGCGCATGAAACATCGTTGTGGCGCCTTTACGCGTTGCGCGGCGTCTATCTGCTCATCGCAGCGGCGATGGGCTCGCAGATCTGGCCGCTCGTATTCAATCATCGTCACTGGAACGACCTGATGCATGGCGTCGCGGTCAGCATGATCGCGGCCGTCACGGCGTTATGTCTCCTCGGGCTGCGCTATCCCCTCAAGATGCTGCCGCTTCTGTTCGTGGAATTTGCGTGGAAGACCGTCTGGGTGCTCGCGATGGGCGTGCCGCTGTGGCAGGCGGGCCAGATGGACGCCAACGCGTGGGAAACAATGAAAGCGTGCCTTATGGGCGTGATCTTCCCGCTCGTGATCCCCTGGGGCTACGTCTGGCGTCACTATGTGAAAGCGCCGAGCGACCGCTGGTGGTGATGGCCTTCTGCTGATCCGCGCGCAGCTCGCCGGTTGGTGCAATTGGCGCCCCGCGGTACAACGCATCAGTGTCTTCTCGAATACACGGGGGATCGCCATGAGAAGAGCGCTGCATTTCTTGCTTTGGAGCTTGGCCGGCATCCTTGTGCTGGCGGGCGTGTTGGGCGCTCTGTTCGGCTATCTCATCTATTCGCCGCGAGGAGAAGCCCCGCAACTCACCGGGACGCTGACCCATGGCACAATCGCAGTCGGAGGGCGGACGCGGACCTATCTCATCTACGCGCCGCGTGGTCTCGGCAAAGGCGCGCCGCTTGTGGTGGCGATGCACGGCTCGGGCGAAAACGGCGCGCAAATGCGCATCGAGACGGGTTATGGCTTCGATCGGCTTGCGGACAAAAATGGCTTCGTCGTCGTCTATCCCGACGGTTACGAGGGATATTGGAACGGTTGCAACATCGTCGGCGATTACGCCGCGAACAAGCTCAATATCGACGATGTCGGCTTCCTGACGCGCCTGGCCGACAAGCTCACCGGCGAAATCGGCATCGACCCGGCCCGCACGTTTGCGATGGGCGTTTCCCGCGGCGGCAGCATGGCACTCCGGCTCGCGCTGGAAGCACCGTCACGATTTCGCGCGGTCGCAGCCGTATCGGAAAATCAGCCGACGCCGGACAACTTCAAATGCAAGCTCGCGAAGCAGGGCACCTCTTCCGTCATGATCATGAACGGGACAAGCGACCCAATAGTCCCGTTCGATGGCGGCGACGTCAGCCTTTTCGGCCTTTTCATCAAACGCGGTACGGTCCTTTCATCGCGCGCGTCCGGTCAATATTTTGCGGACCTCAACCACATCTCCGGCCAGCCGCAAACGAACGAGACGCAAGCGGCCGGCGGGGAGATCGAGCGTTTCCTCTGGCACAACGGCTCCAGAGTGGACGTGGAACTGGTCGCGGTTCACGGCGGCGGGCATGGCATTCCCCAACCGTACCAGCGCCGTCCGCGATTGCTCGGTCCGTCGCCAAGCGCGCCGAATGGACCGGAAGTGATCTGGGATTTTTTCGAGCGGCAGCGGGATTGATGCGTCTCTAGGACTACCGCTCCACGCACATCGCGATGCCCATGCCGCCGCCGATGCAGAGTGTGGCGAGGCCTTTGCGGGCGTCGCGCTTGTGCATCTCGTGCAGCAGGGTCACCAGCACGCGCGCGCCCGAGGCACCGATGGGATGGCCAATGGCGATCGCGCCGCCATTGACGTTCACCCTGTCCGTGTCCCAGCCCATGTCCTTGTTGACCGCGCAGGCCTGCGCCGCGAAGGCTTCGTTGGCTTCGACGAGGTCGAGATCGGACGCCTTCCAGCCGGCGCGCTCAAGCGCCTTCTTGGAGGCCGGGATCGGACCCGAGCCCATCACCGCCGGGTCGACGCCCACTGTCGCCCAGGATGCGATGCGCACCAACGGCGCGATGCCCCGCGCCTGGGCGTCCTTGGCGCTCATCAGCACCACAGCGGCCGCGCCGTCATTGATGCCGGACGCGTTCGCGGCCGTGACCGTGCCGCTCTTGTCGAAGGCGGGTTTCAGCCCCTGAATGCCTTCGAGTGTCACGCCATCGCGAATGAACTCGTCGGTGTCGATCACCTTCTCGCCCTTGCGCTCCTTGATCGTGACCGGGACGATCTCGTCCTTGAATCGGCCGGACTTGCGCGCGGCCTCGGCCTTGTTCTGCGAGGCGACGGCGAATTTGTCCTGCATCTCGCGGGTGATCTGCCAGCGCTGGGCGACGTTCTCGGCGGTCACGCCCATGTGGTAGCCATGGAACGCATCCATCAACCCGTCCTTGATCATCGTGTCGACCAGTTCGAGGGCGCCCATCTTCTGGCCGGCGCGCAGATAGGCCGCGTGCGGCGCCTGGCTCATGCTCTCCTGCCCGCCCGCCACGATCACGCTGGCGTCCCCGTTCAGGATCGCCTGATAGCCGAGCGCGACCGCGCGCAGGCCCGAGCCGCAGAGCTGGTTGACGATCCAGGCCGGCGTCTCGACCGGGATGCCGGCATTGACCGAAGCCTGGCGGGCCGGGTTCTGGCCCTGCGCCGCGGTCAGGATCTGGCCCATGATCACCTCGGAGACGTCGGCGGGAGCGACACCGGCGCGGGTGAGCGCGGCGGTGATCGCGGTCTTGCCCAGGTCGTGCGCCGGAACGTTGGCGAAGGAACCGTTGAACGAGCCAACCGGCGTGCGCGCTGCGGAAACGATGACGACGTCTTCCATGGGTCTTCCTTAAGGATTGCGATCGGGCCGCAAAATGCCGCGAATGCGAGCGGCCGTAAACGATAGAATTTACCATAGGGAATCCAACGGTTTAATGCCCCCAGACACAGAGCGGCTTTGCTGCAAGCGCGCAAAAGCACTGGACGGGGCCTGATTGTGATGCTTTTGTAAGCTCGGTGGGTGTCTCGCGCTAAGTGGCGCGAAAGTCTTGTAATTCAGGGGTTGGACGCGTGGTGGAAGATCAGCCCAAGGGCGATCCGGTCGTCATTAAAAAATACGCGAACCGGCGGCTCTACAATACCCAGACCTCGTCCTATGTGACGCTCGATCACCTGTGCGAGATGGTCAAGGAAGGCACGGAGTTCGAGGTGCGGGACGCGCGCACCGGCGACGACATCACCCGGTCGGTGCTGACCCAGATCATCTTCGAGGAAGAGGCCAAGGGCCAAAGCCTCCTGCCCATCAAGTTCCTGCGCCAGCTCATCCGCTTCTATGGCGACAGCCTGCAGGGTTTCGTGCCCGGCTATCTCGACATGTCGATGGAGAGCTTCACCAAGAACCAGGAGACGATGCGCAACCGCATCGCCGAGGCCTTCGGCGGCGGCAGCCAGGTGCTGGAGGCAATGACACGCCAGAACCTCGCGATGTTCGAACGCACGATGCAGATGTTCCAGCCCTTCATGCCGAAGCCGCCGCGCACGCAGGAAGAGGAGCCGAAACCGAACGGCTCGCACGAGGCGAAAGCCAAGCCGTCCGAAGAGATCAGCGAGCTCAAGAGCGAGATCGAGGAGATGCGCAAGCAACTCTCCGAACTCAGCCAGCGAAAATAAACGGTTCGCCCCTCAGAGCAGGTAATCAAAGGCCGGAGGGCCGACTGAACCAAGATTTGTGGTCTTCGTCAGGGATACGGCCCTGAGCCCACCGGATGACAGTGCATAGAGCGGCCCCAAGAAGCGCGGCGACAACAAGCCAATACCACACGGAGAATTCGCGCCCTGGGTATATGACATAGGGCAACCTTTCGAGCCTCCACAGCACCCATCTAAGGAACGTGTGCGCGATAAGTACAACGGATACCAGATACCAGATAAAGAATGCTGTCCTGAGGAAGAAACGAAAAACCGGGTTCACGCTGGGCGTGCCTCCGGCTTAAGCCGCCTTCGCCCAATCCGGCTCGAGCACAGGCTGGCCGAAGTGGAAGCCCTGGAAATAATCGACGCCGAAGCTTTCGAGCAGCTGCGCTTCTTCTTCCGATCCCACCCATTCCGCCACGGTCTTCAGATTGAAGTTCTTGGCGAGGTCCACGAGCGTGCGCACGAAGATCTGGTTGTCCGACGAATTGGTCAGGCCCAGAACATAGGCGCCGTCGATCTTGACCATGTCGACATGCAGCATCTGCAGGTTCCGGAACGAGGTATAGCCGGCGCCGAAATCGTCGATCGCCACGCGGCAGCCGAGCTCGCGCAATTCGCTGACGAAATTGGCGTTCTCCTCAAAATGATGCAGAGCGGCGGTTTCGGTGAGTTCGATGATCATGCGATTGGCGACCTTGTCGTTGGCCCGCACGTAATCGATGAAGGATTTCAGCCAGCTCGTATCGCCCGCCGTCGTGCCTGAGACGTTGACGCCCAACGTAACGTCCGGATGGGCATGGAGCTTCGCCACCGTCATCTCGAGCGCACGGCGGTCGACAAGCTGGACGAGGCCAAGCTGCTCCGCGGCGGGAATAAACTGGCCCGCGGTCGCAACCGTGCCGTCCTCGCGCCGCATCCTGAGCAGACATTCGTGGTGCATAGCCACGCGCGTCTTGGCGTCGATGATCGGCTGGAAAGCGAAGACAAGGCGATCGTCCTTCAGCGCCGTGACGACTTCGTCTGCGATCCCCATGAGACGCAGACGCGCGGTTTCGAGCTGGGGCGAATTCGAATAGAGCGCGAAGCCGTCGCGGCCCGCGCTGCGCGCGCGTTCCAGTGTTTCCTCGGCGCGCAGCATCGCTTCCTGGCTGCTCGACGCGCCCTGTGGCAGGAGCAGCGCTCCGACCGAACTCGTGGCCGACACCATGCCCGCGCGCGTCTCGATCACCCGGTCGCGCACCGCAGCCCGCAGCCGGTCCGCCACCAGCGTCAGTTCGCGCTCGTTGCAATTGCCAAGGATGACGCCGAACTTGTTGCCGGCGGTACGGCCGATCACATCCGTCGAACGCAGCATGCGTGAGAGCCGTTCGCCGACGGCGACAATCACCTCATCCGCGATGTCGAAGCCGTAGGTGTCGTTGATCATCGCCAGACGATCGATGGAGGCCACAAGGAATGCGCAGCTGCGCTCTTCGGATTTGGCCTTGCGGATCGCTTCGGAAAGTTCGGTGCGCAGCGCATTGCGGTTCAGCTGGCCCGTGAGTTCGTCGCGGGTCGCGAGATAGCGCAAGCGCTGCGACTCGCGCCGGCGTTCGGTCATTTCGCGCATCACACCGGCCAGACGCTCGGTGGTGCCGGCGGGACCGGGCATGCGCGTGCCGATCATGTTGAACCAGACCGAACCCATCGCGGAGGCGACTTCGAGATCGACGTCGAAAAAGACCGGCTCCGATCCGCGCATCTCGATCAGCTGGACAAGCTTCGCGCGCGCTTCTGCGCCGGCGAAGCCCAGCAGCGCGCGTCCGCGCTGAACCTTGTCGGTGCTGAACTGGTTGGGAAGAATGGCGAGGTTGCCGTCCCACGTGATGGTATCGCCGGCCATCGTCCAATCGAAGGAAACAATGCCCGCCCCTGAAATGGCGAGCCGCAAACGCTCTGCGTCCTGGACAGCACGCAGGGCTGTCACGCTATCCGCAGGCTTGTTCTGCAGAGACTGCATCGCCATCATCCATCACCCCTCGGCCGTGTATCCGGCCTTTGATGCGATGATGGCGGTCGCGGTTTAAAAAACTCGTAATTCCTGCCGCATCTTAGGGAACCAGAACGCCCGGCGCGCGCTTTGCCTTAAGAACCGGTTATGAGCGCGTACGCGACATCATCGGGCGGGTCACCAAAAGACGCATGGAACGCGCCCTCGCGGGCGCTGCGGCTCGAAAAAGCGCGCGATATCGGCACTTCCTTTGGTGAACAGGATCGCAAGCACGAGCATGCCGATCGTTCGACGCAAAAAAAGCAAAAACGAAGAGCGTCCCGATCCGAAACACGCAAACATGATCCGATTTGGCACGGACCGCGGATGAACGCGTCTTTTGCCGCGCAGGTGATCGCGCAAGCCACCGCAAAACCTTCGTCCGAAAGACTAACGGCGCATTCAGCCTATCGCGCGGCCGCGCATATCCCGCACGCGTCGTTGCTCGACCGCAGCATCTGAATCGCGCGCCAGCGAGAGCGCAATGCCCAACAATCCCGCCGACATGAACAGCAACAGCGCCATCTGACCGATCAGATCGCCCTTCACATAGACGCTCGCGCCCGCAAGGAAAGCCAATGCCGCAGCGAGCGCCTGCGCAGCCCGCGAGGGCGCGATTTTCCAGCTGCGAATGGCGCATACCGCCATCACGGCGACGGACACGATCAGAGGCCCAAGTGCCAAAGCCATCATGTTCATCGCAGCCGCCGCGATCCCCGACCAAGCCGCTGCGGCCAGGATAAGCGCAGCCACGGAACGGGGGAGCGTCCGCGTGCCAAGCATTGCGAGCGCCAAGCATGCGGGACCGATAGCCATAACGATCAATGCCACCATGTGGGCAAGCGATCCGTTCAGCGAGGAAGCAATCCCCAGCGCCCCAAGGGCTATCGCAGCGAGGCGAATATAGGATCGCGCGTCGGGCATGGCCGCCCCGGCCAGGATCCAGGCCGCGGCCGATGCGCAGATCATCATGAGCGCCAGGAGCATCATGCGAGTTTTTCCTTGAGGCTGTTCAGTTCGGATCGCATCGCCGCCAATTCCATCTCGACGCGCGTCACGCGGGTTTCGAGATCGCGCCCGCCCGGGCGGGGGATGGGCGTCGAAACACCGGCGCGCGTCGCGACCTCCTCCGGCGCCACCGCGAGCAATGCCGCGAGGATACGTACGTCCTGCGCGCGCAGCTCGCGCTGATCTTTCCACAGTTCCGCAAGCTGGGTGTCGTTCAGTCCCAGCGCTCGAGCGGCGTCGGCGCGCGTCAATCCCGCTTTCGCGAGCTGGATATCGAACCAGTCCGAATCAAAAAAGAGCGCCATCGCGCGGCAATTATGCGCTTAGGACGGTCTGCCCGCCATGATTCGGGTTGTTATCAGAACGGCGCGAAATCGGGGTGGCTCAGCATCGCCGATCCAACGACATGGCCGTAACCGCCATGCTGCACGACGACCGCCACGGCATCGTGCGGCAGGCCTTCCATTTCGCTGCGCGGCAGCGCGATGGAGAGCGCATCGCCCTTCCATTGCCCTACGGCTTTCAGGTCTCCCACGATGTTGTGATAGGTCATCGTACGGCCATCGTTCTCTCCGCCACCGATCGCGACGGTTGCCCACCCGCGCAGATGAAAGAGCCAGACCGTCGCCGGCGTCTTCACATTCTTGTCCGGCGAAGCGCCGATGCCGATCTGAAGTTCCTGCTTGGTCTCGTGCAGCGAGACCGGCACGTCGCTGGTCTCGCTATCGCGCGCCCCGGCATCGATGGCCGCCTGCACGGCCGCTTCACGCGAACCCACGACATCGGCAACGCCGTCGACGATGATCTGCGGCGTGTAGACGGCGCCGTGCCCCATCGTCGCGGCATAGGCCTTCTGGCGCTTTGTGTTGGCCTCGCTGGCGAGCGTGTCCTTCCAGCCGAGCATGTCCCAATAGGTGACCGGCAGGGTCATCGCGATGACGTCGGACCGTTTCGCCAGCTTCCCAAGGAGGTTGTCGGCTGGCGGACAGGAGCTGCAGCCCTGGCTCGTGAAAAGCTCGACGACAACGGGCCGCTTTGCCGGACCCGCGTCCGCAGCGGCCGTGAAGGCGAGAGCGCCGGCGGCCATTATCCAAGCCACGCGCAAAGCAAAACTGTTCATGAGGCGAACATAGGCAAGCCTGGTATCCCCCTCCAGTCACTTCGCCTTGAAGCGTATGAACGCTCGCACGGATATTACGCCAAATAGTGGCCTTGGGAAATTGTCCGCAAAAAGGCACGCCCAAATTGTCGCAGACGCAGGCTGCAATCGCGGTCCTCTGGGAATCGCAGTGTCGCTCCGTCAAGCCGCCAGCAGGTTTCTCAGCACATAGGGCAGGATGCCACCGTTCGAGAAATAGGCGACCTCGTCCGCGGTCAGGATCATCAGAACCAGCGGCATGGCCGTCGTCGTGCCGTCGGCGTAGTGAATGATCGCCTTAACCGGCATGCGCGGCGTGATCTTGCCCGACAGGCCCGGAATGTCGATCGCCTCGCGGCCCGTGAGCCGGAAGTCGCGACGCGTCTTGCCGTCGGCGAAGACGAAGGGGGCGACGCCCATCCCGATCAGGTTGGAACGGTGGATGCGCTCGAAGCTCTCCGTGATGACCGCACGGATGCCGAGCAGCTTCGGTCCCTTGGCCGCCCAGTCGCGAGACGATCCGGTGCCGTATTCCTTGCCGCCGACGACGACGGTCTGGAAGCCGTCCTGCTGATAGCGCATCGCCGCGTCGAAGATCGACATCTGCTCGCCCGAAGGCTGCCCTTCCGAATAGTAGAGCGTGTTGCCGCCTTCCTGGCCGCCCATCATCTCGTTCTTGATGCGGATATTGGCGAAGGTGCCGCGCATCATCACTTCGTGATTGCCGCGCCGCGCGCCATAGGAATTGAAATCCTGCTGGCGGATCTGGCGCTCCTGCAGATAGATGCCGGCCGGCGACGTTGCCTTGATCGAGCCTGCCGGTGAGATGTGATCGGTGGTGATCGAGTCGCCGAACAGCGCGAGCACACGCGCCTGGACGATCTCCTCGACGGGCTTGGGATGCACCGTCATGCCTTCGAAATATGGCGGATTGCGCACATAGGTCGAGCCGATGTCCCACTGGTAGGTCTGCCCCTTAATGACCTTGACCTTCTTCCAGCTCGGTCCGCCCTCGAACACGTTGCCGTAACGGGTGCGGAAGCTCGATGCCTTCACGCTTTTGCGGATGGTGTCGGCGATTTCCTTCGGGCTCGGCCAGATGTCCTTCAGATAGACCGGCTCGTTCTCGGTGTCGTAGCCGACGGGCTCCTTCGTGAGATCGATGTTGATCGAGCCGGCGAGCGCGTAGGCCACCACCAGCATCGGCGAGGCCAGATAGTTCGCGCGCACCTGCGGATGCACACGGCCCTCGAAATTACGGTTGCCGGAAAGCACCGCGGCCGTGACGAGATCGCCCTCGGTGACGGCATTCGCGACCGGATCGGGCAGCGGACCGGAATTGCCGATGCAGGTCGTACAGCCGTAACCAACGAGCTGGAAGCCGAGCTTGTCCAGCGGCTTGTCGAGACCGGCCTTCGCCAGATAGTCGGTGACGACCTGGCTACCCGGGGCGAGCGATGTCTTCACCCACGGCTGCACCTTCAGGCCGCGCTTGACAGCATTGCGCGCGATCAGGCCCGCGCCGATCATCACGCTCGGGTTCGAGGTGTTGGTGCAGGAGGTGATCGCGGCGATCACCACATCGCCATGACCGATGGTCTTGTCGGTGCCTTCGATCTTCACGCGGCGGTTGGCGTCGTCTTCCTTCTTGTAGACGTTCATGAGCGCTTCCGCGAATTTGTGCGCGGCATCGCCGAGGCCAACGCGGTCCTGCGGACGGCTTGGTCCCGCAAGGCTTGGTCCCACGCTCGTCATGTCGAGGTTCAAGGTGTCGGTGAACACCGGCTCCTCGCTCTTCGCCGTGCGATAGAGCCCTTGCGCCTTGGCGTACTTCTCGACGAGCGCGACGCGCGCGGGTTTGCGCGCCGTATCCTTGAGATAGCGTACCGTCTCCACATCGACCGGGAAGAATCCGCAGGTCGCGCCATATTCGGGCGCCATGTTCGCGATGGTGGCGCGGTCTTCCAGCGCCATCTCGTCGAGACCGGGGCCGTAGAACTCCACAAACTTTCCGACCACGCCCTTCTTGCGCAGCATCTCGGTCACGGTGAGGACCAGATCGGTCGCTGTGACGCCTTCGCGCAACTTGCCGGTCAGACGGAAGCCGATAACTTCGGGAATGAGCATCGAGATCGGCTGGCCGAGCATCGCGGCTTCCGCCTCGATACCGCCAACGCCCCAGCCCAGCACGGAAAGGCCGTTCACCATCGTGGTGTGGCTGTCGGTGCCGACGAGTGTATCGGGGAAGGCGTACTCGACCGGCTTCTTGCTCTTGTCCTTGCCTTTGCGGGTCCAGACCGTCTGCGCCAGATATTCGAGATTGACCTGGTGACAGATGCCGGTACCCGGCGGCACGACGCGGAAATTCGCAAACGCCTGCTGTCCCCAGCGCAGGAACTGATAGCGCTCCATGTTGCGCTCGTATTCGATGCCGACATTCTTCTTGAAGGAGTCGCGCTGGCCGAAATTGTCGACCATCACCGAATGGTCGATGACGAGATCGACCTCGGCCAGCGGATTGATCTTCTCCGGATCGCCGCCGAGATTTTTCATTGCATCGCGCATGGCCGCGAGATCGACCACGGCCGGCACGCCGGTCAAATCCTGCATCAGGACGCGCGCAGGACGGAACGCGATCTCGCGATCGGAGGTCCGCTTCTCGAGCCAGCCGGCGATCGCGCGGATATCATCCGCGGTGACGGTCTTGCCGTCCTCGTAGCGCAGCAGGTTCTCGAGCAACACCTTCAGCGAATAGGGAAGCTTGGATATCCCCTTGAGCCCGTTCTTCTCGGCCGCGGCGAGGCTGAAATAGACATACGTCTTCGGTCCCACCGTCATGGTGCGGCGGGATTTGAAACTGTCGAGGCTGGAGGTCACGGGCGCGCCCTTCGGATAAGGGGTTTGAATCGGCGCAGGCTTAGTCAGATTCCGGCGCGAAGCCAAGCTTTTTGGCCTCGAACCGGAACAAAAGATGCCATGCTTGCCTGACGCCACGCGAGGAAATCCATGAGCGATCAGAAATCTGTACGTGTCGAACAGAGCGGCGCAGTGACCACCGTCATCATCGACCGGCCCGAGGCGCGCAACGCCGTCGACCGCCCAACGGCCGATGCGCTGGTCGAGGCGTTTCTGGCCTTCGAACATGACGAAACTGCGAAGGCCGCCGTTCTCTGGGGCGCGGGCGGCGCGTTCTGCGCGGGTGCCGATCTCAAAGGTGTGGCCACCGGTCGCGGCAACAGACTCTCGCCACCCGGAGAGACGCCTGATCCGCTCGCGGGCGACGCGCCGATGGGACCGACCCGGATGCGATTGTCCAAGCCCGTGATCGCCGCCATCGCCGGTCCTGCCGTTGCAGGCGGACTCGAACTCGCCCTGTGGTGCGATCTGCGTGTCGCCGAGGAAGATGCGATGTTCGGCGTCTATTGCCGGCGCTGGGGCGTGCCGTTGATCGATGGCGGAACCGTGCGTCTTCCGCGCCTCATCGGGCAGTCGCGCGCGCTCGACATGATCCTGACCGGACGTCCGGTTGCGGCCATGGAAGCGTTCGCGATGGGCCTTGCGAACCGCGTCGTGCCGAAGGGCGAGTGCCGTGGGGAGGCAGAAAAACTCGCGGCCGAACTCGCGCGCCTTCCACAGATGTGCCTGAAAAGCGACAGGTCATCCGTGTACGAACAATTCGATCACGATTTCGCGGGTGCAATGGCGAACGAGTTCCGCCACGGCATGGCGACGCTGGCGACCGGGGAATCCCTCGCCGGTGCGGCACGTTTCGCCTCCGGCAAAGGCCGCAGCGGCAGTTTCGAGGATGTCTAGGGCCGCTTTCCGGCCGGGGGTGGGCTTAAAATCGCCCCATTCGGTAACTTAGGTTAGCCGTGTGGGGGCGTGCAGCTGAGGGGCTGCGCGTGGAGCGGGTTTGAGATTAACAACGTGATGCCCAAAATCGGGATCGCACTTCTTTTCTGCGCGTGTCTCGCCAGCGCCGCTCACGCGCAGGACGAGATGAACTCGCGCCTCAGCCAGGAGCACGTGGGCGATGTCGAACCCGGAACCTATACGGCCGGACACACGACGTTCACGCTGGACGACTATGCCGACAAGTTTCTCATGCGCCTCTCCGGCGATCCGGAGGTGTATGTCCTCTACAGCGATCACGCGCCGCTCGGCGGGCGGGCGCTGAAATACGATTCCGGCGCGATGGCGATCCGTGTTTCCGGTTGGGGCGGCCTCACACTTTACACCGAAACCGACCCCGGCGGGTTGCCTGCCGAGCGTACGGGCGACGCTCTGCCGACAGCGCTAAGCCCGATCTCGCTCTCCGACATGCAGAACGCGGCCGAAGACGAAGCAGAGCATCTCGCCTATTCGCGACAACTGCATATCAGCTTCACCGCCGATTGGGCCGCGCTCTCGGGCGACTCGCGTCTACGAGCACTGTGCTTCGATGCGCTGGAAAATACGGTGCGCGGGATTGAACGGTTCATCTCGCTCAGCAAGGCGCGCACGGCGTTTGCGCGGAAGATCGACGGCGTGCGCATGGCGCTCGGCAACAAGCCGGTGATCTTCATGTCCGGCAAGACACTGAACGTCACCTTCAATGCGCAGCACGGCTATGCGGGACGGGCCTCTTCCCGGGGCATCGCGCGCGGGCTTGGGCAAATGCTGTCGATCCCCGTTCCGAATTAATCGGGCTCGAACCCGTCCGGCGCCATTTCGAAGCCGGCGAATTCGAAACCCGGCGCAACCGTGCATCCAACCAGCGCAAACTCGCCCAGCGGCCTCGCGCTTTGCCAGGCATATGCCGGCACGACGATCTGTGGATGCTCATCGCGTTCGATGGCGTTCCCCAGAATATACCGCGCGATGGGTTTGCCGGGTTCGGCGATCGCAAGTTCCAGCGGGTGACCACGGTAGAAGTGCCATACTTCGACGGCATCGACCCTGTGCCAGCGGGAAATCTCGCCGGCGCGCAGAAGGAAATAGATCGCCGTGGAATGTGCCCGCGCACCGTCATCGCGGAACATCTCGCGATAGTGGCCGCCTTCCGGGTGCGGCTTTAGCTGAAGGATTTCGATCAGGCGCGCAGCTTCGTCGCTCATGACAGCAACGGATTTCTGGCGCCGCGTTCCACCAGCGCCCTGATGCCGGCGAGCACACCGCGCGCATCGTCGAGCGCATCATGCCTCTGCCCCTCGAACGCGACGCCCGCGAGAGGCGCGACATCGCACGCGTTCTTGCCGCGCGGATCGATGCCGTTCTCGAGCAGCCACGGGATGACATTGATATAGCGCGGCGCCGGCGGCACATCTTTCAACCCGGAGAGCCTGATGTTCGCATCGAAGATCAGATCGTCGCGCCCGAATGCAGCGATGACACCGCCGTCCACGAACCGCGCGAACCGATCATAAGCCTCGACGAAATCGACACCGCGCGCCGCCATCGCGTCATTGCTGATTCCCGTCAGTTCGACGAAATAGTCCGACAGCACCGGATTGATCCTCGGCCGCACCAGCACATTCATCTCATCGACGACGTTCAGCGACCGCACATCCACCTTCACCGCGCCGATCTGGGTGAGTTCGGTGAACTCGCCCGGCCGCGACCAGCGATGGGCCACCGAGCCCTGCCACGCGGTGAATTCGAGGTCGAAGACGACGGCATGGTCACAAATCTGTGGAAAACCTGTCATGAGGAAGCCGAATCGGGAACCGGATGGGGATTAAGCCATTCTTAACGATCGTGGCCGAGCGTAGAAGGCGCCTGCATGGAGAACACCATGGCACCGATGCCTGCCGCCCGCGAGGCGTTAACGCTTGCGCCGACCGAAACACAGAACCCTGTTGTCAAAAGCTCCGTTGTCAAACTGGCGGCACTTCATGTGGAAGCGCGCGAGACCGCGCGGCTCGCAAATCTTCTCGGACGTTCGGCCTATGTGGTGTTGGCGCTGCCCGCCCTCACACTCGCCGCACTTGCGGTCAGCGGATTGAGTGACGGTCTGGTGCGCCCATTGGTATGGGCCGCGTTCATGGCCATGGCGACAGCCGCGATCGTGATCGCTTATCGTCACGCCATCGGCCGCCCCTTCGAGCGCGATGCACTTAAATCTTTTTCACAGGATTTGAGCGCCATCCTGCTGTTCGCGGGCTTTGCCTGGGGTGCGGGTGCGTTCCTCGCGATGCCAACGAACCTGCCGACCGGCGCAATGGCCATCTTCCTGGCGGCGGCCGGTGCATCGGTCGGATTACTCTTGCGCGAACAGGAGATGCTCTTTCGCTTTCTTGCGCCCGCTACGGTGCTCGCGTCATTAGCGTGTGTACTGCGGCCGAGCACAGGCGGCGTGCTGGACCTCGCGCTGGTGCTGATCGTCTCGGCTGCCATCGGGGGCGCGAGCATGCTGGCCGAACGCATGCGCGACCGCGCCTCGGAAATGCCTGAATTGGCTGGACTTCCGACCGCTTAAAGCGCTTCCGGCGCGGCATCATGCAGCGTTAATATGGGTGCTCTATTCTCGCTCCGTCCTTTGGCGCGAGCCGTTCCGCATCCAACGCAAGCAAGCCCATGAACCTCGCCCTGCCCGCCGTCAGCGAAGATGAATCCGAAGCCGCTCAACGTTTGAGCGAAAGCGCGAAAGCCGCGAAGAGCGATCCCGCGCTGCTCGCCTTCTTCGAGGCGCTCTATCGCAACGCAGCGCCTGAAGACATCAACCGCTACACGCCCGACGCGCTCATGGCCCTTGCGCGCCTTGTCCTCGCGCGTGTGAGCCGCCGCAAGGCAGGCGAAAGCCTCGTTGACCTCTTCAACCCTTCCCACGAGGCGAAGGAATACGGCCTCAGCGAATGCGTGCTCGTTGCGATCAACAACGACATGCCGTTCCTGTTCGACTCCCTGATCGGCGAGGTCTACGCCCAGGGCGGGCGTCTGCGTGCTGCGTTCCATCCGATTTTGCGGCAGGACCAAGGCGCGGTCAGCGTGATCGTCGCCGTCCTCGATCCGATCCCCGGTGAGGAACGGCAGAAGGCGCTCGTCGATGGCGCCCGCGCGGTGCTGACGCAGGTGCGCGTCGCGGTGCGGGATTGGCCCGCGATGATGGCAAAGCTCAATGAGTCCATCGCTGCCCTGAAATCGCAACCGCCATCCAATGCCGGTGCCGAACTCGCCGAGAGCATCGCGTTCCTTGAATGGCTCAGCGATAACCATTTCACCTTTCTGGGCTGCCGCGACTATCGCTTCGAAAAGAGCGAAGGCGGACGTCTCGAGCCCATCAGCGCGAGCGGCCTCGGCGTGCTTGCCGCCGAAGATGCGCGCGTTCTGCGCCACGGTTCCGATCGCGGATCGCTGACGCCGCAGATCCGCGCCTTCCTGATGCAGCCCGATCCGCTGATCATCACGAAATCGAACGAACGCTCGCTCGTGCATCGCCGCGTCCACATGGATTATGTGGGTGTGAAGCTCTACGGCGCAGACGGCACGCTTTCTGGTGAGCGGCGGTTCGTGGGCCTCTTCACCTCCAGCGCTTACAGCCGCCGGCCCGGCGACATTCCGCTGCTCCGGCTGAAGGTCGAAAACGTCAAGGCGCGCGCGGGTCTTCCGCCGAACAGCCATGACGGCAAGGCGCTCGCCCACATCCTCGACAATTTCCCGCGCGACGAGCTGTTCCAGATTTCCGAGGACGAACTGTTCGATCTCGCGCTCGGCGTTCTGCGCCTCGGCGAGCGTCCGAAAGTGCGCGTGTTCGTGCGCTTCGACCGCTTCGATCGTTTTGTCTCCGCGCTCGTCTATGTCCCGCGCGATCGCTACGACACCACAGCGCGCGAAAAGATCCATGCGATCCTCGCGCACGCATTCAATGGCCGCATGTCGGCGTCGACGCCGGCCATCGACGAGTCTGCGCTCGCGCGCGTGCACTATATCGTCGGCCGCAACGATGGACCGCGGCCGCATGTGGATGTCCGCGCCCTCGAAAACCTGATCCGCGCCGCGATCCGTACCTGGGATGACGGTTTTGCCGATGCGCTCGCCGTGCGCTACGGCGAAGCGCGCGGAGCCGAGGTCATGGAGAGGCGCCACGCGCAATTCTCGCCGGGCTATCAGGGAACGTTTTCACCCGGAGAGGCCGTACAGGACCTCGAAGAACTCGAGCAACTCGCAAAGCATGACGGCGGCCTCGCGATCCAGGCCCGCGCCTATCGAAAGCCGGACGATGCGCACAATGCCCTGCGCCTCAAGCTCTATCTGCTCGGCGAGGTGATGCCGCTGTCGGTGTCGCTGCCGATCTTCGAAAACCTCGGCATGAAGGTGATAGCCGAAGACCCCTTCCCGATCACCTTCGGCACCGACGACGGCTGGACCCGCGAGGCCGTGGTGCTCGACTTCCTGATGGAGCGCGCCGACGAAGGTGCGGCGACCATGGACGACATCAAGGTTCCGCTGGAGGAAGCGTTCCACGCGGTCGTGCTGGGCGAGGCGGAGAGCGACGGCTTCAACAAGCTCGTGATCGGTGCGGGACTGGCGTGGCGCGATGTCACCATTCTGCGCGCGGCAGCGAAATATCTCCGTCAGGCCGCGATCCCGTTCAGCCAGGACTATATGGAGCAGGCGCTGACGCGGAATCCCGACATCGCGCGGCTTTTGGTCGAGCTGTTTCACACGTGCAACAACCCGGCCGACGCGGACAAGCGCGACGCGCGCGCGCGCCTTACGCAGACCCGCATCGACAAGGCGCTCAACGACGTGCCGAGCCTGGATGACGACCGCATCATCCGCCGCATGCGCAATCTCATCGCCAATGTGCTGCGCACGAATTTCTATCAGGACGGCAAGCCCGTTTTCGCGATGAAACTCGACTCGCAGAAGCTCGACGAGTTGCCCGCGCCGCGCCCGCTGGTCGAGATCTTCGTCTATTCGCCGGAAGTCGAAGGCGTGCACCTGCGCTTCGGCAAAGTGGCGCGCGGCGGCATCCGCTGGTCGGACCGGCGCGAGGATTTCCGCACCGAAGTGCTCGGCCTGGTAAAGGCCCAGCAGGTCAAGAACGCCGTGATCGTCCCCGTGGGCGCCAAGGGCGGATTCTATCCGAAACAGCTTCCCGTCAACGCGACGCGCGACGAGGTGCAGGCTGCAGGAATCTCAGCCTACAAGCGTTTCATCAATGCGCTTCTGGACGTCACCGACAATCTTCACCCCGATGGCTCCATCGTGCCGCCGCCCGACTGCGTTCGTCACGATATGGACGATCCCTATCTCGTCGTGGCCGCGGACAAGGGCACGGCAACCTTTTCCGACATCGCCAACGGAATCGCGGAAGACCGCGGCTTCTGGCTCGGCGATGCCTTCGCGTCCGGCGGCAGCCATGGCTACGACCACAAGAAGATGGCGATCACGGCTCGTGGCGCGTGGGAAGCGGTCAAACGGCATTTCCGTGAAATGGACCGCGACATCCAGAATGAACCGTTCACGGTCGTCGGCGTGGGCGACATGTCGGGAGACGTGTTCGGCAACGGCATGCTGCTGTCGAAATGCACGCGGCTTCTGGCAGCATTCGACCATCGCCATATCTTCCTCGACCCCGATCCCGATCCGGCAACGAGCTGGGCGGAGCGCAAGCGCATGTTCGATCTGCCGCGCTCGAGCTGGGACGATTACAGCAAGCCGCTCATCAGCAAGGGCGGCGGCGTCTATGCGCGCAGCCTGAAGGAAATACCGCTTTCACCGGAAGTACGGGCGCTGACCGGGATCGACGCCGAGAAGGCGACGCCTGCCGAGCTAATGAAGGCGCTCCTGAAGGCGCAGGCCGATCTGCTCTGGTTTGGCGGCATCGGCACTTATGTGAAAGCGTCGTCTCAGTCGAACGCGGAAGCGGGCGACCGGGCCAACGATACGATCCGGGTGAATGGCGCGGACATCCGCGCGAAAGTCGTGGGCGAAGGCGCCAATCTGGGCTGCACACAGCTTGGCCGCGTGGAATATGCGCTGGGCGGCGGCCGCATCAACACCGACGCCATCGACAATTCCGCCGGCGTCGACACCTCCGACCATGAAGTCAACATCAAGGTGCTCTTCAGCGGCCCGCTGCGCCGCGGGGAGCTGTCGGCGGAGGGGCGCGACGCGCTCCTGACCGAGATGACGGACGACGTTGCAGCCCATGTGCTGCGCGACAATTACGACCAGACCCTGACGCTGTCCGTCGCGCAGTCGCGCGCGACGAAAGACCTCGATGCGCATGGACGGTTCATGCGCGAACTCGAGAGTCGCGGCGCTCTTGACCGCGCGGTCGAGTTTCTTCCGGACGATGCGCAGCTGCGCGTCCGTGCGCAGAACGACCGGGGGCTCACCCGGCCAGAGCTTGCGGTGATACTGGCTTACGCAAAACTCGACCTGAAAGCCGAGCTGCTGGCGAGCACCCTGCCCGACGATCCGCATTTCGCATCGGAACTCGCCGGCTATTTCCCGCAGCTTGCGGCGAAGAAATTTCCGGCGGCGATGGAAGCCCACCGTCTGCGCCGTGAAATCATCACCGATGTGCTCGCAAACCGGATCGTCAATCTCGCGGGGCCCGTGTTCGTGGCCCGCATGAAGGAAATGACCGGAACCCATGGCGCGGAAATCGTGCGCGTGTCGGTGGTCGCAGAAGGTGCGTTTGGCCTCTCGGCGTTGAAGAAGCGCATCGACGACCTCGATGGCCATGTCAGCGCCGCCGTGCAGACATCGATGTACACGGATATCTCCGAACTTCTCCGCCGGCTCGGCCTCTGGTTTATCGCCAACGTGCCTGCCGATGCAGACCTGCCATCGACCATCGCGCTTTATCGCGCCGGCGTCGAAGCGCTGCGCGGCACGTTCGAGGGGCTGGTGTCGCCTTACGAAAGGCAGGACACGCTGGCACGCATTACCGAACTGGAAAACGCCGGCGTCCCGCATGAACTTGCCGACGAGGTCGGCGCGATCGCGCTCATGGGTACGGCGCCGGAAATTGCGCAACTCGCCAGCCTGACCGGCCTCAGCGTCGATCTCGTGGCCGGTACCTATTTCACCATCGGGACCGAAGTGGGGATCGACAAGCTGCGCGGTCTCAGCCGCCGGATTGTCGGCACGGAGCATTGGGACCGGCTAGCCATCCGCCGCCTCAACGACGATCTGTTCGCCGCCCAGCGCGCGCTGACGAGTGATGCGCTCAAACTCCTTCCGGCGGGAAGCGAGAAAGGCACGCGCGTCGATGGTACCTTGACGGCGCAGTCCTGGGTGAAAGCGCATCAGGGCGCGCTATCGCGGGCGCGCTCGTTCCTCGCAGCGCTCGAAAGCTCGGGCGAATTGTCGATTGCGAAACTGACGCTCGCCAACAGCCAGATTCACGAACTGGCTTCGCGCTAGGATTTGCACTCGCCGTCGTGGACGTAGGCGGCGTTCTCATGTTCCGCGACGCAGGAACTGGAGTAGGTCTTTTCCTTGGCCGTCGCGGGATCGGTGGCGCACACCGGTGCGTAGATCGTCGAGCACACATCGCCGCCTTCGCAGGCACCGCTGTGCAGGACCTTCGCGCCATCGGCCTCGCAGCTGTTGTTGAAGGTCGCGCGTTTGGCGTCCTTCGCCAGTGCGCAAACCGGGCTCACCAGATGCGGGCACATTTTCGGTTGAGCAGGCGCGGCGGTCGATGTGAATGCGAGCGCGCCCGCGCAAAACAGAAAGAGCGCGGCTTTCATGGCTTGGTTCCTCCCGATGCCGCCCGGCGCGGTATTTCCACGGCGAACACCCAGGCATTTCCGATCGAAAGATACAGGCAGGCGATTTCGCCCGGTATCAGGAAATAGAGCGCTGCGGGCATCTGCGCGATCAACCCAATGCCTGCGGCAACGGGCATCAGCGTTCCGATATAGGTGAGGGTCGCGCGTACCGCGCGGGGACCTTTCGAGCCCAGTACCTGCGATGTTTCGCTTTCCGGAAAGTTACGCGCGAACAACGATATCCCGCCGAGGATAGCAGCCCCGGTGACGATCAGTTCCACGCCGAGAACGGCGGGCGGCTGTCCCGGAACAATGGCGAACAGTCCGATCAATAGCATCTCGAACTGCAGGAACAGCGCCGTGAAGGCGCGCATGAGATATCCGTAGCCCTGCAGCACATGGCCGAGGCTGATCGTCAGCCCGACGAACAACAGACCCGCCAACGTCGCGCTCACCCCGGCGACCGTAACGAAATAGTCGTGCCAGTTCAGAATCGTTGATTCTGTCATGCGCCCATATTGTCATGGCCCGGCGGTCCGGGCCATGACCGGGGAATTAACGCGGCGCCATACGAATAGCGCCGTCGAGGCGCACGCACTCGCCGTTGAAATAGGGATTGGTGATCATCTGAAGCGCGAGCGAGGCGTATTCCGGCGGATTGCCGAGACGCGCCGGGAACGGCACCTGCGCGCCGAGCGCCTGCTTCACCTGCTCCGGTGCGCCCTGCAGGAGCGGCGTGTTGAACAGGCCCGGCATGATCGTGTTGCAGCGGATGCCTTCCTGCGCGAGGTCGCGCGCCACCACCAGGGTCAGCGCGTTCACGCCGCCCTTCGACGCGCTATAGGCGGCCTGGCCGATCTGGCCGTCCTGCGCGGCCACCGAGGCGGTGTTGACGATCGCGCCACGCTCGCCGCCTTCCAGCGGATCGAGAGACAGCATGCCCTGCGCCGCAATCGCGATGCAGCGATAGGTGCCGACGAGATTGATCTGGATGATGAAGTTGAACGCCTCCGCCGGGAAGCGGCGGATCTCGCCGGTCTTCTTGTCGCGCGACGCGGTCTTGATCGCGTTGCCCGTGCCGGCGCAGTTGACGAGGATGCGCTCCTGGCCATGTGCAGCGCGGGCCTTTGCGAATGCGGCGACGACGCTGTCTTCATCGGTCACATTGGCTTCGCAGAACACGCCGCCGATTTCGGCCGCGACCGCGTCACCTTTGGTCTTGTTCATATCGAGGAGCGCAACCTTGACGCCCTGCGCCGCCAGCGCCCGCGCCGTCGCCTCGCCGAGACCGGATGCGCCGCCCGTGACGACGGCCGCGATCGAAGAATTCAGTTCCATGGACTTCCCTTCCCTTATTGGAATAGCTGAGCGGGCGACTCTTAGACCGCCACCGCACCCGTGCAAAGTGTGCCGCTAGGTAAGCACCATCTGCGTCTGCGTGACGACGGCAACCAGCTTGCCGTCGTCACGTGTGATCCGCGTCTGCCAGATCGACGTGCTGCGGCCGATATGGATCGGTGTCGAGACGGCCATGACGGTGGTGCCGACCTTGGCGGCGCCGACGAAGTTGGTCTTGCTTTCCATCGTCGTCGTGCCCGCCCCCGGCGGCAGGTTCAGGAACGCACCCGTGGCGCCCAGCGTATCGGCAAACGCCATGATCGCGCCGCCATGCAGCGTGTCGAAAGTGGTGCAGATATCCGGGCGCACAAGCAGCCGGCCCACGACCTTCGAAGGTTCGGCCTCCACGATTTCCACGCCAACCAGCTTCGCCAGGGGCTGCGGGTTCCGGTTCAATTCCTCGACTGTTCGCATGAGAGCCCTCCGATATCCGATCCTAGACCGAAGCTTGCGATCGGAGGATAGTGGGCCCATGTCTGATGTCATGGACCTGCCGGATCCAACCTTCCAGCCGCCAGCCCTGATCGCCGCGCACAATGAGCGCACGGTGCGCGAAGGGTTCTGGACGAAGCTGCTGCGCGTGGCCGGCAAGATCCCGTTCGCCGAGGACGCCGCGGCCGCCTATTTCTGCGCTGTCGATCCCGCAACGCCGGGCAAGGTCCGGGCGGTCCTCTATGCCGCGCTCGCCTATTTCGTCATGCCGTTCGACGTCGTCCCCGATTTCGTCGCGGGTCTGGGTTTTACCGACGATGCGGCGGTACTCGCCATGGCCATCGGGCTGGTGGCGAAACACATGACGCCGGAGCACACGCGCCAGGCCCGTGCCGCGCTCGGGCTGCCCGAAGTAAAGCCATGAAATACGCCGAGGTCGAGAAATTCTGCCTCTCGCTTCCTGGCGCCACCTTGTCGATTCAATGGGGCTCCGATCACGTCTACAAAGTCGGCGGCAAGATGTTCGCCGCGATGGGCGGACCGGAGATGCGGCCGCAGAGCCTCTCGTTCAAGACGGCGCCCGAAAGCTTCGACATCCTGACCAAAGAGAAGAACATCATTCCCGCGCCCTATCTTGCGCGGGCGCAGTGGGTCCAGCTCACCAAACTCGATGCTCTGGGCGCGAAGGAATTGAAAGCCTATCTCACGCGCGCCCACGCGATCGTCGCAGCGGGACTGCCGAAAAAGAAACGTCAGGAATTGGGGCTGTCTTAGCGCGCGGTCGCGATTCTGTTCTGCAGGCGATCGGCGGTGACGTTGCCGGGTGTTCCGCCGACGAACTCGATACCGATGCCCTGCTCATGATGGCGTGCGACGCGGCCGGCCATCTGCCCGATCAGGACGAACTCGCCGATCGGCGGGCGCATGTTGGTCTTGAGCGACACGCCGCTGACCGAGAGATCGAGCACTTCGCAGGCGACGAGCTGGCCATCAGCGCGTGTGAAGCGCGCGATGCCTTTTGTGGGCGTGCGGTCGTGACGGCGCAATTCGCTCTCGTCGAGCAGCTTGCTGTTCATGAGCAGGATCATCTGCTCGGCGATGCGCTCGCGCTTCGCGGGCGTACAGTTGAAACGGAGGCCGAAGCTGGCATCTGCGGCGCGGACGATCGAGCCTTCGAGACGGCCGAAGCCGTCGACATAGAGGACAACTTGGGTGTCGGCCTCGAGGGCCATGTCGCATTCGATCGACGCGCCTCCCGGCGACAGATCGACAACCTTGCAGTGGCATTCGCGCGAATCGGCGGGCACGAACAGCCGTCCCGACAAATCGACGCGTACGCGGCGGAAGCGGCGGCGTTCCGCCTTGGCTTTCGCTATCAAGGGTGCTTCTTCCTTCATGATCTCTGCCGTTGCACTCTAGCCTTGGCCCGTTCCGCCGTGTTGAGTGTGGGCGCAAGACGGTCAATACAAGGTTACCGTTTGCTCATCGGAAGAAGCCTTTTTCAGGGGTGTTAAGCCGCACTTAACCTTCGCCCCGTGTCACGCTATAGCAGTCAGGCCGTGCGGCTAGCGCGGCGGGCCAGGGCGCCCAGATCCGGAGACCGGCATGATCTTTTCGCGTTTGCGTGTTTATTCCGTAACGGCTGCCGTGCTCTCCGGCGCGCTTCTGTCCGGCTGCGTCAACAATACCGCCCTCGACGACCTGCGCGAGACCAAGCCCGCCGGATCGGCCTTCGATACGGCGCTCTTCAAGAATTACTCGGCACTGGCCCATTCCTTCGGGGAAGTGGGTGCCGCGGCCGGCGTGTCCTTCGACAGCGAAGGGTCGATGCAATTGACCAGCATGGACAGCAAGATCGGCGCCCTCGCGAACGCCTATGCGGAGAAGGCGCTGATCGCGGCGCGCGGCTCCGTGGTCGAGCCGGAGCCCGGCGTCGATGTACCGACCCACAAGATGCGCGACCGCCTGATCCGCGCGCTGGTACGTGGCCGCGACACCTATCCCGCCGACTCCGCACGCGCGCAGGCCGAATACGATTGCTGGATGATGAACGCGACCGTCCCTGCGATGGCGGCGGCTTCGCGGCAATGCTTTTCCGGCGTGCAAACGGCGCTCGCGAAAGTGGAAGCCGAAGCCAAACCTGCGCCTGCCGCGGCACCTCCGCCAGCACCGGCAAACAGCGATCAGCCGTTAGCGACTCCGAGCCAATGAGAGCCTTCGACTACATCATCGTCGGTGCGGGCAGCGCAGGCTGCGTTCTCGCCAATCGTCTTTCCGAAGATCCCGCGACCGAGGTCCTGCTGATCGAAGCCGGGGGACAAGACAAGTCCCTCATGATCCATATGCCGGCGGGTATCCCGGCACTTCTCGGCAAACCCAATCCTTTCAACTGGTATTACAAGACCGAGGGCCAGCTTCATCTGAACGGCCGCCGGCTCTATTGGCCGCGCGGACGGGGTTGGGGAGGGTCGTCCTCGATCAACGGCATGATCTATATCCGCGGCCATGCGCGCGATTACGACGGCTGGCGGCAGATGGGATGCGACGGCTGGTCGTTTGCCGATGTGCTGCCCTATTTCAAGCGCTCCGAAACCAATGAGAACGGCGGGGACGATTTCCACGGCGGCGAAGGGCCGCTCCACGTTTCCAACGGGCACTCCACCAATCCCCTGTTCCGCAGCTTCATCGAAGCCGGTGTCGAAGCGGGACATCGCCGTACCAAGGATTTCAACGGCGAACAGCAGGAGGGCTTCGGCCCCTATCAGCTCACCATCCGGGACGGCAAGCGTTGGAGCGCCGCCAAGGCCTATCTCCACCCCGTGCTTGCGCGGAAAAACCTGACCATCGAATCCCACGCGCAGGTCGCGCGCGTGCTGTTCGAAGGCAAGCGCGCCATTGGCGTTGAATATGTCCAGAAGAAGAAGTCCCACACCGTGCGTGCGACGCGCGAAGTCATCCTGTCCGGCGGCGCCGTGAACACGCCGCAGGTGCTGATGCTCTCTGGACTGGGCGATGCGGACACGCTGACGCGCTTCGGCATCCCCGTCGTGCAGGAGATGAAGGGCGTCGGCCGCAATTTGCAGGACCACCTGGATTGCTCGATCCAGTACGAATGCTCGCAGCCGATCACACTTTACAGCCAGGCCAATCCGCTCAATGCGATGAAGACCGGGCTGCAATACATGCTGTTCGGCACAGGGCTCGCGACCGGACAGGGGCTGGAATCGGGCGCGTTCCTGAAGAGCCGGCCCGATCTGGAGACGCCGGACCTGCAACTCCACTTCATCGCCGCCCTGATGTTCGATCACACGCGCGTCAAGGCCGACCGCCACGGCTTCATGGCGCATGTCTGCCAGCTTAGGCCGCAGAGCAAGGGCTATATCACGCTCAAATCGGCCGATCCGCTCGCGACACCGGTGATCCAGCCGAACTACCTGGAAGCTGAGGAAGACCGCCGCGCGCTTCGCGAAGGGGTCAAGCTGGCGCGTGAGGTGTTCGCCCAGGTCTCGTTCGATCCCTACCGCGGACCGGAACTGATGCCCGGTGCGCATGTCACCAGGGACGACCAGATCGACGCCTTCGTCCGCAAGACCGCGGAGACGATCTATCACCCCGTCGGCAGTGCCAGGATGGGAAACGATGCCGACAGCGTCGTCGACCCGCAGCTAAGGGTGCATGGAATCGAAGGCTTGCGCGTGGTTGACGCGTCGGTCATGCCGGCGTTGGTATCCGGCAATACGAACGCGCCAACGATCATGATCGCCGAAAAAGCCTCGGACATGATTCTCGGGCGCACACCGCTCGCGCCGCTTCACGTCCACATTGACGAAAACGTCACGAAGCACGCAGCCGAATAACCAACTTTGCGAAGAATGGGCGCTATCGCGGGCGCAACTTCGAGCGTATGGTTGCGTTATGAACGGGATGAGATTTTCCCTTTTTGCTGCGGCGTTGCTGTTTGCCCTGCCCGCCGGCGCGCAATCGACGCGCTATGACGTCAAGACGCTGAATTTCGATCTGTGGTGCCAGGAAACGGCGAGGATCAATCCGGACCGCTGTGACAAGCGCCTGCCGGAAGACGAAAAGCAGTTCGAAATCTATCGCGCGAAGATCGAGAAATACGAAGTGCCCTATCTCCATCGCAGGGAGAAGGAGCAGCAATTCGACCAGGATGTGCTGCACAACGATCCGGTCGGAAATCCCATCTACAAGGACCCGGCAAGGACGCAGCAATTGCCCACGCCGGACGCCAGCGGTTCCGGCCAGTAGGTCCCCAGTGGGTCCTAAGCGGCCGGTGCGCCGCCTCCAAACGTCGCGAACATCCGCTCGAGGACGTTGTCCGCATTGAAGCGCGCGGCACCGGGGCGTTCCTGCGATACCACCAGCCTCAGATGCGGCGCGCGCGGGTGATTGCGCATGATCTGCTGGCTGGGCGGTAACACCGGCGGTGGCGGGGGCGGATTGGCGTTGGAAAGCGGTTCGCTTTCGCGGACGAGCTGCGATGCGATCAGGCGCTGGAAGGCGATCGGACGGCCGCCGAGCTGCGTCACATCGCTCAAAATCTGCGTGATGCCGAGAAAACGCGTGGGCGCTTCGCCATTGAAGCTGATCGGCGCCAGGATGGTCTCCAGTTCCACCATGCCGCAATCGGCAGTCGCACCGATCGAAGACAGGCAAACCGGTTGATTGAGTGTCATGGCCTGTTTCAGGAGGGAGCCGAGCGACGTCGCCGAACCGCCCTCCCAATGCGCGAGGAAGCTTGTGCCTTTGAGTTCGAAGCCGAAGCGTTCGCAAAGCCCGGTGCCGGCAAGACGATAGATCGGGCGGGTGGGGTTGGTGGCATCAAGGATGAAGACCTGACTCAACATCCGCTTGATGGCACGTGGATCGATGTCGGTCTGGTCGGGCACGTTTCTGTCCCCGCGCAGACGGCTCCAATAGCCCACCAGCAAATGGGAGTTCTTATGTTTCATGGCCCGCTCGCCCCATCCTCAGCGCGGGCGGTTGATCCAGATCGGAACGTTACCGCCAACTTGCGAATGTGGGAGAGCGAAAGCCGTGCCAAGCGGAACTGGAGTGGAAAAACTCAAGCATTACCGGGCATTTGACGGCGTAATGCCGTTCAATTCCACGGACCTGTACGGAAATACGGACCGAAATAGCGCACGTCGCGTGACTTCAGGAATGGGGTGAGAATAAGGCCTGCGGCAAAACCACCGACATGTGCCCAGAAAGCGGTACCGGGCTGCGTCGGATCGGTAAACGCGGCGCTCGCAAGCTGTATCGCGAACCAGACGCCCACCACCCAGACCGCGCGGATCCACAGAGGATAAAAAATGATACCGAGCGGTATGATCACATGCACGCGTGCGCGCGGATAAAGAAGCATATAGGCGCCAAGCACACCCGAGATCGCGCCCGACGCGCCGACCATCGGCACCATCGAGGTCGAATCGATGAACGCCATCGTGAGCGCCGCCATGGCGCCGCAGACAAAATAGAACAGCGTAAACCGCGCATGCCCCATCGCCTCTTCGATGTTGTTACCGAAGATCCAGAGATAGAGCATGTTGCCGATGATGTGCAGCCAGCCGCCATGCAGGAACATCGAGATGAAAATCGTGGCGGACGCCGACACGCCGTACATCTGTGAGGGCGGCGTTTCCGATCCGAACAGGGTCGCCGGCGAGAACCCGAACACGCCCAGCGCCGCATCCATCCCCTTCTCGCCCAAGGAGATTTCCCACGCGAATGCCGCGACACAGGCCAGGATCAGAAGCCAGGTCATGAACGGCGTGTGATCGACGGGATTGTCGTCCGAGATCGGGATCATGCCCGGCTTTCCGGGCAAAAAAGCCAGGCTTCTGTGCCAATTCGGGGCAGCCAAATGGCCTCCCGGGCTCCTGCGCGTGGCATGGAACGTGAAGCGGGGGGCTCGGTCATTAAGGCTTTGTCCATGAACCCAGCGCGGGAGGGGCAGGTCATGTTTAGGATGATCGCCGCGAAGGAGCCATAGCATGTCGCCGTTTTCGTATCGATTTGCCGTCGCCGCCCTCACCAGCTGGTCGCTGGCCGCGGCCACCATCTCGCCGGCAGCAGCGGGCGGCTTCTACACCGGTGGGAATTTCGGGAATTTCGGAGGGTATGGTGGCTGTGG
>Ga0157369_10001186_pt1 | contig 32505 bp, 22 predicted proteins | sample C25metaG_FD_113461 | JGI IMG/M metagenome (GOLD analysis project Ga0157369, IMG submission 113461) | Corn rhizosphere microbial communities from Kellogg Biological Station, Michigan, USA - C2-5 metaG | ecosystem: Host-associated > Plants > Roots > Rhizosphere > Soil | place: USA: Michigan... | reverse complement strand
GCTACTGCGTTACCGCCCTTTGTTACCCGGCAGTATCGGGCCAAAGCCTTGCACCGCAAGGCTTGCTACCGCGTTACTGATGTTGCTGTGCAAATCGCCGAAACTCCGAAGTTGTCGGATATCCGTCCACGACCGAGCAATGTGCTGCGACGAGAATGGGGAGTACTACTTTTTATTACTTTTATTATTTTAAGGTAACAAGAGTAACAAGGTAACAAGCCTTGCGGTGCAAGGCTTTGGCGCGTTACCGAAGATACTCGCTAGGCGGTAGCAGGGTAACGCCCCCTGGTTTAGTCGGTCCTCAAAGGCAGGCTTTCATGGGCTTTTCGTACCCCTTTCCCTGCTTCCCGTCGATTCGCATGTTCTCCCTGTGGGTCCATCCCAGGCTGCGCTCCATGACTGTGCGGAGTTGCTTCGAGTCGGCTGGCGTCCTGTCCTTGGCCGCAATCCCCAGCATGTCGAAGAGCGTCGAGGTGTGGACTCGGTCGATCACCCTCGGCTCGTTTCCAGGGGGCCAGATACCACCGTTGAGGATATCGCCGAGCACGTCCACCCAGGGGTGTTCGGTCCTCCTGGCCTCCTGCTCCACCTGGGCCTCTGCCCAGAGCTCCTTGGGCAGGGTGAGCGACTCACCCCCAGACTCTCGGTGGGCGGCTTCCGCCCATAGCTGATCGCGTACAAGGCTGATCCCTTCTAGGTCCACGCCCCTGACCTTGATGGGCCAGAACCGACGGTTGCCGGTCGCGTCCATGAGGTACTCGGCCTGGTTGGTCGTGCCGATGAACACGCACTGCCTATCGAGACTTTTGGTCATCCGCTCGTAGGGCAGTCGGACCTTGTCTGTCCCGCTCGATACGAATTGCTTGAGCGACTCCACGGCGGACCTCTTGAGGACCGACATCTCCCCCAGCTCGATGATCCAACGCCCCCGTAGCGCGAGGGCCGCCTCTTTGCTTTCTGTGTTCCCCAGGGGTGTGTCGGAGAACCAGTCCCCGTTGGGGCAGAGAGCCCTTATCAGGGAGCTCTTCCCCACGCCCTGCTCTCCCTCGAGGACCATCACGTTGTCGAACTTGCAGCCCGGCACCCGCACCCTCCTGACGGCGGCCAGGAGCACCTTGGTGCCGACCGCCCGAGTGTACGCGTTGCCCTCGACCCCCGCGTACCTGGTGAGCCACCCGTCGAGCCGTTCCTCGCCGTCCCATACTTGGCGATCAAGGTACTCCCGCACCGGGTGGACGGTGTTCTCGAGTGCCACGGTGAGTAGCGCTTCCATAACATCGTCCTTGCCCCAGTTAACCTTCATCGTCTGCACTAGGAAGGCCCTGATGCGGCGCACGGTGTCATCGTCCAACTGGCTGCCGGCGCCGCCCCAAGGTAAGTGCTCAGCCGCCAGATGGGTCTCCCCGCCGAACTTGTCGTGGACGAGGCCTATCTGGGGGGCAAGACGCCTAACGAGCGCCAGGCAGTTATGGAAATCGTTTTTGACCTTTCCCGTCTCGGTCGTGGCGAGCCTCGGCCAGACGCCGGCCGCCTCGATGCGCTGCGAGAGGGACGCTACCTCCTCGTCCGTCACCTCCTCGAAGTCGTCCTCCGGCTCGGCATGCGGGACGCTCAGGCCGTACCTGGCGAGCACCTGATGTAGATAGCGCACTGTGGTCGGTCTGCCGCCGTGGCCCGAGCTAGCCGCAAGCGAGTCCCACCGGTAGCCGATGAGCTCTGCATGGTCACCGTACCCGGCAGCCTGCGTACTCCAGGCAATGAAATCCTCCCGACCTGCGGCTGCAGTCCCGTGGTGGCACGCGCACATCAGCTGGAACCAGTCGTCGTGGGCGTCAAAGTCGTCGGGCGGCAGGTCGGCCAACGCACCGGCGAGCTGCTCCGGCGTGATGTCCCCCCAAAGGTCCGCCTCTAAGGTCCCGGCCGGCCTCTCGACCCGGCGGACACGCAGCACCTCGAGCAGCTCGGCCGGTGCCTGCGGCGTCTCGTCGGGGCCGAGCATCCAGAACTCAGACTCGTAGCGGCGGCCGGTATCAGGGTGCACCGAACCAGGGGCCACTACCTGTCCGCCCTGCTTCTTGAAGTCGATGCCAGGGTACTGCGACAACCCGCCTACAGTGGCGAGCCCCGCGGGCTTGCGTAGGTAGTAGTGGTGTCCGCCGCCGCCTGTGAGGACGTGGGGGCACGCGTCCAGCTCCAGCCCGCATTCGGCGACCAACGTGCGTAGCGAGGCGTCGCCGCCGTTGCGCGGATCCACGTCCACGACCAGGTCCGTCGGTCCGAGGCGCACTCCGAGACTAGAGCCGTGGGCTCGCGCCTCGGCTATCACTTCGGCGGCGACGTATTGGCGGGTCGGCCAGTTCATGTCCCTAGGGGCCTTGCTGCCATCCCGGAGGGGGATGAGGTCGTAGCCGGCGCGAGCCAGGAGCTCGGCATCCTCGAACGATGGCGTCTCCCTCCGGGTTGCCGCCGTACCATGCTCCTTACGGGTGGTCATGCCCGTCTCCTCCTTAGTCGCCTCGTCGCACTCACGCCCGCCTAGCCCGCGGGCGTTTTCTTTTGCGTTCATGCTCAGCCCTCCGTCACGCAGGTACGTGCGGCCAGCATGGCGTCGGCGGAGCGGCGCATGCCCTCGCCCATCGCCTGCCCCTGGGCGTGACGGCGGAGGTCACCCACGCGGTAGCGGATCATCTTCGGGCCGAGGCGCACGAAGCAGGGACCGCCGCCGTGACTGCGATACCAGGCAAGAGTGTTGTAGCGGAGGCGCAGGAAGGCGGCGGCCTCCTGTGCAGTGACGAGCGCGTCGTCGGGAAGCGCGTGGAGGGTACGTACTTCTTCGGGCGTCAACGTGGGCGCCAGGTAGGGCTTCGACATATCTGAGGTCTCGGTCAGGTCAGCTAGGGAGTTGTGCACATCCGCCGCCTTCCGCCGCAGATAGGGCTCCGATCCTCCGTTGTGCCTCTGGAGGGGAGCCTCGGCTGTTCTTGCCACCGAAAGCACTTTTGATCGCCCTAGCCACTGCCGACGACCCCCGGACCATAGCGGCCCGATTGCTTCACATATTAGTGCGGCGATTCGCGCGCAGATACCAACGTTTGGTCTGCTTGATCCGGCCGAGTCTGCGGCTGCGGTCTCGGAGCGGCGGCTCGTGCTCGGGACATCGCGCTCCGAGCACGTCTACGTCACCTAGACGGTCCAGAACTTAGTCTTGGGGCACCGGCGGCCACTGACCGGCCGTCCAGACGAGACCCAGGGCCTCCAGCACTCTCGCCGACGCCTTCTCCTGCAGCGAGCGGAGGTGCCCGAGACTGGGATTGAGGTAGCCCATGGTGACGTTGCCGATAGCGTGGTTGAGGAGGAACTTGAGCTCGGCCAGCGGCACGCCGGCCTCCAGCGCGAGGGTGGCGTAGGTGTGTCTCAGGGCGTGGCCCGTCAGGCCGCCCAGTTCGGCCTGCTTGACCTCTGAGACCCTGCCGCTGCGACTGTCTGCGGGGAACAGCCAGCCCGGCTGGCGACGAGGCGAGCTGGCGGCCTGCCGGCGGTGCTCCATAAGGTCCTGAAGCGGCTTGGATAGGGGCAGGTCGAAAGCCCTGGCGGCGCCACCCTTCGGCCTCGGGACGTGTAGGGCGTCGCCTGTCGGTAATAGTTGCTCGACCTGGGCGTCGCAGGCGGCGGTCCTGCGCATGCCGGTCAGAATCATGAAGAGGTGGAGGTCTCGGCGTACCGGGTTGTCCAGCGCCATGACCGCCCTGCCCCACGCTCGCAGGCGATCCTCGGCCGCGTCGACGCGCCTGCGCTGTACTCCGTGGAAGTCGACGTTCGCCGTCGGATTGGAGGGCAGGTCGGGGTGCTCCCGTAGGCCGCGGTTGTATACGGCACGCAGCACCCGCATGACGCCGTCCGCCGTGGCGACCCCGTGCCGTGCGGTCATCTGCGCGTGGCGCTCCCTTATGGCCGCCCTGTCGGCGCCGAGCTCGGCCAGGGGTCTGTCCATCCAGTCGCCCAGGTACTGCTCGCAGTTGTAGCGGTACTGCTTGAGGGTCTGTGCCGAAAGGGCCCTGGCCGAGAGGTGGAGCTCCAGCGTCTCGCCCAGCGTGACGCCGCGTGCCCTCGCCTTGCGTCGCTCCTCGTTCGGGTTCGCCCCGCCCCGCATGCTGACCAGCGTCTTGCGGGCGAGGTCGCGGGCGGCCTTGGCGTCGAGCGCAGGGTGATCGCCAAGCTTGGTCCGCACCTGGCGTCCGTTGACGAGAGACTGGACGTAGTAGGCGCGCTTGGTGGGAGAGACGATGAGGTAGAAGCCCCTGAGCTCGGTGTCAGCGTAAAGGGTGCTCCGGCCACGCTCGGGGACGGGGGCTCGCTCGGTAAGGGACTGGGTTATCTTCGACTTCATGGGGGACACGCTCCGTGTTGAGGGGCCACGTCCCGGACACGATTCGCTGCCACAAGGCACCATGTCCGATCACTTAAGCCCCATTGATTTATCCCCATTAAGTCGTGTTAAATCAGCCTCGTAAGCGCCTTTTGGCCTTCCGATTCAAATGTTGGCACAAGCTCCGGCGCCCGACTTGTAATCAGTAGGTCCCGGGTTCGACTCCTGGTGCCGGCACCATCTTCTTTGTGTCCCTGTCTGCCGGACGGTTTTGTCCAGCGGATGGAACGCATGCCTGCAGCATGCAGCGGCAAGACTCGGGTCTGTATGATGACTTGGAAGTCACCTACCACCGCGGCCCGCCATGTTCCTTGTCAATGATCGCTCCACGTCTCCCTACCGTGAAATCGCGTTCATCCAGAGTATTTTTCCTGATGGTACTGTAGCCCGGGGCTCAGGAACGGTCGTTGGCAACAATGACGTGCTTACAGCGCTCCATGTGATCTACGACGATCGATATGGCGGAAAAGCAGTCAGTGTCACGGTTACACCGGGCGCGTACATCAATTCCACCTCTTTTTCCGCGCCTTTAGGTACCTATGCCGCCAACAGCTGGACTGGCTATTCCAGCAACTGGGACAAAAACGGTGATCATGTCCCGAGTTATGAAGAGGTTGGGCATGACCTGGCGATGATCAGTCTCGACACGAATATCGGGGCGACTACTGGCATCCTGGGCATTTCCACCACCGGCTCGGATCTGGCCGGCACGGTACTAGGGTATCCCGTGCGCGGTACCGGAATGATGCAAGACACCGCTGCGGCATCCTATGTAGCTGACTATCCGCTTTACTTCGTAGGTACTGGCCTGGGCTCAGGTGCCTCGGGGGGACCACTGCTGGACGGCTCTGGTGCAACTGCAAGCATCCGTGGCGTGCTATCCGCCGGGGACAACGCCAATACCTTCTCTCTCTATGCCGCCCTGACCGGTGCTAACGCAGAATGGGTAGCCAAAGCGAGCACTGCCAACGATGGCCTACTGGATGCCAGTAGCGCCTATCGACCAAGCGGTCTTGGCGTCGCCACTGGCAGTGATGCCGACGATATTCTTATCCAGGCCCGGCTGTCGTACGACACAACAGGCACCGCCCAGGTCTACGGCTATCGAGGAGCGGACGCGCTCATTATGCGCGGCTCTTCTTGGTCTTATCAGCTGACGACGGCTACCAATGATCCGAGCCTATTGCAGGTAAAGGACAACGTTAGTGGGCAGACGCTGAAGCTACACGACGTCAACGCGCTCGACTTTTCTGACAAGACTGTTTTTGTCATGACGGAAGACCAAGCTCAGCTGGCAAGGCTTTATACGGTATTCGATCGGGTGCCTGATCTTGCCGGGCTAGCGTACTGGACCGACTTGCAAGCCCACGGTATGAGTTTTACCGATATTAGTCGGAGCTTTGCCAATTCTGCTGAATTCATCGCTCACTATGGCACCAGCACCAATAGCCAATTTGCCTCCCTGCTATACGAGCGCGTGCTTGATCGCATGGGTGATGGCGACGGACTGAGTTACTGGACGACACTGATGGACCAGGGCATGAATCGACTGGACGTCATGACTCACTTCACCAATTCACCGGAAAGTCAGCGCCTTACAGAAGGCTCTGCGGGCTATCTCAAGATCGTTGACCACGTCGCTTGGACGAACGCTGATGTGGTTATCCAGAGTGGCGTCGCTTTCGGCAGCAGCTACGGAGACAGCCTCCTACAAAGCGAGATGGTTGCCGACTCTGGCCACACCATTCGGGTCTTTGGTGGCCAAGGAAATGATGTTCTTTCCGTGCAAGGGACCGTAGCGGATTTTGGGCGTACCGCCACAGCGCCCAGTACCCTGATATTGACGGCTAACAACGGGAGTGTTGCGCTGGAAGTTCACGATGTGAACGTGCTGCGCTTTCAGGACCGAGATATCTTCATCCTGAATCAGCAAGAGGCGCAGATCGCACGCCTCTACACTGCTTTCGATCGGATGCCGGAGTATCAGGGCATCGAGTACTGGATGCACCAGCACGCCCTGGGTCGTAGCTTTGACGACATCGCCAGCAACTTCACTGCTTCACCCGAGTTTGCCACCTGGTATGGCAGCCAAGACAATGTTGGTTTTACCAACACGCTCTATCGCACCGTTCTAGGCCGCGAAGGCGAAGCCAGCGGCCTGAGCTACTGGGCTACGCAACTTGAGCACGGCATGAGCCGCGCCAACGTAATGCTGCATTTCACCGAGTCCCCGGAAAACCAGCAGCTCACCGAAGGCGGCTCGGGCTTCATTCAGTTAGTGGGACAGACGGACTGGGCTTAATTCATCGCTTTGCAGATGACGCTCGACTACAAAACTTGCTGTGCCGCTTCATGCCGTGAGGTATCTGCAAGATGAGCCACCGGGACTCATCTTGCAGGGCTTTTAATACACCGTCAGGGTGCGAAGGCCAATCGCGAGATTTCGATCATCGCCATTGAAGCCATGCTCCTTGGGTATCACGGAGTTGGGCAGATCCAAGGCAATTTCCAGCTCTCCCTTCGCCGCGATGGATTCGCGCATTTTGCTGGAGAACTCAATCTCAATAACGTTCTCAGTGATGCTTCGTAGCTGGAAAACGCCTGCAGGAATACCATTCAGCGTGACACCCACCTGCTGTACTGCACTGGCGGGAGACAAGAAGGCATCCATTTTCATGGAGATACCTCGTACCCCCGTCGACGCCGGAATCTGAAGCCGGACGTGCTTGGCATTCGACCAGACGCCCCAGGCTTCCGCAGCAGACCACCCTTCGAGAAGATAGGCTTCGCCTTTACGATCCTTTCCGAAAGACAGAATCGTGCCAGCACGCTCCTTGGGACGACTGGCTTGGGGAGTACTTTGCTCAACGCCCTGAACAGCGAGACATGGTGGGCAGTCATTCCAACCAGGCGCCAGAACATTGGAGCCGTTGACGAAGGTAAGGAGGTCAGACGGCTTTAGCGTCTTTCTGATCTCGGGCAACTGGGCACTGTCGACGATGTAGAGGGTATCCCGCTCATATTCACCTTGCGCAATACGCTCGTTCATTGCGGCCTTGGCTTCGGCCAGTGCCGTTTGATCCATCCGTGCCAGGTAAACGATGTCTGTGGCGAGGTGGTGCCTTGCCGAGTAGTTAGAGAAGGCTCCCCATTCTCCTCGCTCGTTAGCTGGATTGGTGCTTCTGACCTTTTGATAACGCTGTGCAGCAAGCTCCCAGAAAGGCGCAACGAGTGGCGTGCTCCAGATCGACTCCGGCGCAGCCATCATTCGGGTGCGAATACCTTCTCGGAACGGATTAAGGTCAACGATCTGAACCACCGCCGCTAGCCAGACAAACGCCCAGACGCTCTTCCCCCTATTGCCACGCACCAGAAAATAGAGGGTGGTCAGAACGATCACATAGTAGACCGGCCAGAAAATCCTTCCTGAAGCTCGAAACACGTTGGCTAGCCGCGCCAACTTATCGTTTAGCGGCAAAGCCCATTCCAATGAGCCAAAGCCGATCCGATTAGTGATGGCAAAAAGAGTAAGGCAAATCAAGGCGCCGAACAGGAAGGGATAGCGCCGGATCAAGCCACTCAGCGTCAGACGCTGGTTGAAGTAGCCAGGTACCGCAAGGATGATCGCTAGGAGGGTGCCCAAGCCTAAGTAGTTGAAACCCTCATAGTCACCCTGCCCCTCTGGGATATCTCTCAGAACATAGGACCAACTCGCGGTAGGTCCGGCGGTATAAGAGCCGACGGAATCAAATAGCGACAGGAGGTTTAGTCGTAGGATGCCATAGCCTGTGGCAGCGACACCGTTCTTTACTGAGAAGTAGCCTGCTTGCCAGGCGCAAAGCAGGATTCCCACCATTACCAGCCCTATTTCGATAGCGCCTCGTGGCAGCGACTGACGCCTCTTGAGCGTCTTCGCCAAGAGATCCGCTGCCCAGATCGCTGCGATCATCGGCAAGAAATAAGCGTGGGTCAGGGTCGCGACCATGAACAGCAACGGCCAAGCAAGCAACCGCTGGTAGCAGTCCGGCCGCAAGGCGTAGTAAAGCGCGGCCAGTACAAGAAAGTGCCCGGATAGACTGAAGTGCCCCTGCATTCGCCACAAAAACGGCGGTGCAAAGACGAATAGCAACATTCCTCCCAGACGCACCAAGGGTACTCTTGTGATCAAGCCTACGAGGCGCCAGGCAAAGAAGGCCTGCAGGATGAAACAGAGAAGTAGCCAAATCCCCGTGTACTGAAACGGCTCGGGCAGCCAGTTTCCTACCAATTTGAAGAGGATGGCTAACAACGGATTCGAATCCGTGTAGACAATGGAGTTGCTCAACTCCAGGCCAAAATTGGGATTCAGTCCAAGCGGAAAGGACCATGGCGAGTGGCGAAAAAAAGCCCATCCCAGGTAGTGCTGCTGCGGATCACCAATACTCAGCCAGCCAATATTAGCCGGGTTGAGAATTCGCGGTCCGAGTACCAGCAAAAAGGCCAGCGTGCCTACGACAAAGGCACAGAGCAGTTCAACTCGAAGCTTAGGCTTCAAGGGAGTATGAAGGTCATTCAAGGTAAGATCCCATCATCGAAGGCAATAGCTCACGCCTTAAATCCCCAAAGCCTGCTAGCGAAAAACGACAAGACAGGCACGATCAGGACGGCGATCAGCGCGCAGGTGGTATTTTCCAATGTGGTCCAGTGCAATAGCATCGCCAGCAGCGCACTGTTGATGAAAAAGCCACCCACCGCGATAAGAAAGAAACGAAGGACGGCCCGAGCGATGCCAGCTGAACTGCGGAACGTCCAAAAGTAATGTCCGCAGAAGGACACGCCGAAGGCACACAGGAAGGCCAGCAGATTGGCTAGCAACGGCGCCAAGCCGGCTCGAATCAACAGGCTGACAATGGCAAGGTGCACAGCTGTGGCGGCGAGTCCTACCAAACCAAAGCGACTCGCTACCAATAGCTCGCCAAAGGCGTGGCCTTCGCGCAGTGCCTTGAGCCTGGTGATCATGACTCGGCCCGATCGGTCACTGTGTAATTCTTGCGCACTACATAAACCGGGCGGCGCTTGGCTTCGATGTAAGTTCGCCCCAAATACTCGCCAAGAATGCCGATCCCCATCAGCTGCAGACCGCCCAAGAACGTGACCGAGACGATGATGGAGGCATAACCGGGTACATCCACACCCTTGATCAACACTTTCAGGGCGATAGATATGGCAAACAAGAAGGACACCAGGGAGACCGCTGATCCCAGATAGGTCCAGACCTTCAAGGGATCAGTGCTGAAGCTGGTGACGCCTTCCAGGGCGAAGTTCCACAGCCGCCAGCCGTTGAATTTGGTCGAACCGGCGATCCGCTCAGGGCGCGCATAGTCCACGTAGGCGGTGCGAAAGCCCACCCACGCAAACAACCCCTTCATGAAGCGGCGTGACTCCGGCAGCTCCTTGAGCGCTTCCACCACACAGCGATCCATGAGGCGAAAATCGCCGACATTCTCCGGCAATTGGGGATCGGCAATCTTGTTGTGCAGACGATAGAACCAGTTGGCCGAGGCACGCTTGGCCCAGGAATCCGAGTCGCGATTTAGGCGTCGTCCGAGAACGACCTCATAGCCCTCGCGCCATTTGGCAATCATCTCCAGAATCACGTCGGGTGGATCCTGGAGATCGACGTCAATCGGCACGATCAGCTGACCGCGGGCTTCTTCGAGACCGGCGGTCATGGCCGCTTCCTTGCCGAAGTTGCGGCTCAGATCCAGCACTCGGATTCGTGGCTCACGCCGCTGGCATTCCAATAGCGTCTGCAAGGTCGCATCGGTACTGCCATCGTTGATGAACAGAAACTCCAGGTCGATTCCAGCCTGTGTCGCAAAGACGGCCCCTACTCGCTCCAGGAAGAAAGGAATGGCTTCCGTCTCGTTGAATACCGGTATTACCAGGGTTAGTAGCACCGGCGTGTCCGTGGCGCGTGGCCCGAGGTCGTAGCTGTTCAACCTGTCTCCTTTGGACTAGACCTGGCTTCGCCTGATAACACCGCGAACCTGTCTACCTCGTAGTGAATACTGTAATCAGGGCAATTCTTTCAGATAGAAAAGCGTCTGCCCCCAATAGGGGGCAGACGATAGGGGGTGGGCGGCGCGGATGCAAACCCTATTGCCTTCCGCTCATCCTTTGGCGACCTCTCCTTCCTTGACGCCAGTCTTGCGCTCTTCACCGGGCGTAGGTACCGCCAGCCAACCATTGATCTTCTGGATATCGGTATCGCGGAAACCGCCACTCCAACGCAGCAGCACCAGCTGGTTGGTGACGAAGTCGTATTGCGCCTGCAGATAATCCCGTCGTGCGCTGTATTCCTGCTGCACCGCGTTGAGCACATCCACGGCGGTCGCCACGCCCAGGCTGAGCGATCGCTCACTGGCGGCGCGGGACTTGATCGCCGAGTCCAGGGCATTACGCGACGAACCGATCTTGGCCAGGTCCGCAGCGCTCTTCATGTAGGCCGTGCGGGTTTCCTTCACCACCTGACGGCGGATAGATTCGTACTCCTGCTCCGCGGCATCGCGCGAGCCATAGGAGCTGGCGACCCGGGCGCTGGTCGAGCCGCCGCTATAGAGCGGGATCTGCACGCTGATGGTGGCTGAGTAGGTGTTGATCGCGGAGGAGGCGATGACGTTGTCATAGGCGAAGTCGCTGCGCTGCGCGCCCAGGTTGAAACTCAACGTCGGCAGATGACCGGCCTTGGCCTCGGAGATACCGTAGTTGGCGGCATCCACCGCGTGCTGCTTGGCCTCCAGTGCAGGGTTGTTCGCCACTGCCGAATTCACCCACTGTTCTTCGTCACCTTGCGGCATGGCCAATTGGGCTTTTTCATTGAGGCGTTTGAGCGGCTGATAGACCGGACGGCCGATCAGCTCGCCCAATGCCTCGCGGGTCACCTGGATCTGGTTGCGTGCTTCGATCTCCTGGGTTTTCAGGCTGTCCACCTTGGCGGAGATCTGCAGGACGTCGGTGACGGTGCTCATCTGCTTGTCGAACAGCGCCTGGGCACGATCCAGGTTGCGCTGCGTCGCCTTGCGCTCAGCCGTGACCAGTTCGAGCGTATCTTCAGCCGCCAAGGCGGCGAAATAGCGCTGGACGAGGTCCGCGGCCGACTGGGTCTTGGCATCCTCGTATTGGGCACGGTACTGCTCGGTCAGTTGCTCATAGCGCTTGAAGCCGCGCCAGGCGGCAGCGTTGTAGAGCGCCTGGCTCAGGGTCAGGTTGTAGCTCTCGCCATTGTAGTTGAGAGTCTGCATGCCCTCCTCACGCCGAACCCGACTGGTCGAAGCCCCGCCGCTCAATTGCGGCAGCACCTGGCCGAAGGCGGCACGCTCCTGGCCTTCCAGGTTCTTCACCTGGGCCTCGGCACCCCGAATACGGGGATCCGACACCGCGCTGTCCTGATAGAGCTTCCAGAGGTCTACGTAGTCCTGTGACCTGGGCGCGACGGGCGTCTGTGCCTGTACCCAGCCAGAGCAGCCCAACACGGCCACCAATGCAAGAAACTTGGCGTTCATGTCTGCTCTACTCCTCGATCATCGAGCGAGCCATGGCATTGCGCGCTGGCTTGAGCAGGTATTGCAGCATGGTGCGCGAACCGGTGTTGATCAGCACGTCGGCAGGCATGCCCGCGACCAGTTCCCGATGCCCGAGATCCTTCTTGCCCTGTTCGGTCAGCTTTACCCGGCCCAGGTAGTAAGGCGTACCGTCGCGCTCATTGGTGATGCGGTCGGCCGACACATAGACCAATTCGCCCTCGATGATGGGCGTGGTGGCATTGCTGAAGGCACTGAAACGAACCTCGGCCTTGGTCCCCAGTTCTACCCGGTCGATGTCCTTGGGTTCGATATGCACCTCGACGATGAGCTTGGCCGCATCCGGCACGATATCGAGCAGATTGGTACCGGATTGCACGACGCCCCCGATGGTATGTACCGCCAGGTTCATCACCATGCCGCTGACCGGTGCCTTGACCTCGGTCCGGTTGTACTTGTCTTGCAAGGCGCCCACCCGCTCACGCGCCTCGTAGATTCGCGACTGAGCATCAGCCAGCCGACTGGCAACGTCCGACTTGAATTTTTGAGTGGTCTGCAGGATCTGCAGTCGCGTCTCGCCGATCTGGACCTTGGCGCGGGCGATAGCGGAACGCTGATCAGCAATCTCCGCCTGCAGGCGTGAGAGATTGCGCTCCTGATCGCGCAGGCGTTCGTTACTGACGAAGCCTTCTTTCAACAGACCGGTAAGATCCTTGATCTCGCTGGCATAGGACTTGGCCAGGCTCTCCTTGCTGGCGATGACCTCGTTATAGCCACGAATCTGCTGCCCCAATTCGGCAGCACGGTTCTTCAGGACGTCGATCTCACCACGGCGCGCATCACGACCGGCCAGAAAGATCTGCCGTTCACTGGCGCGAGCCTCTCGGACGCGCTTATCCGCGGTGGGAAAGTCACTTACACCAAAGGTGATGTCATTGGCGTCGTCGCGCTCGGCGATGAGGCGGGCTTCCTGCGCCTGAGCGGCGATCAACTGGCCACGGGTCGCTTCCAGCTCCGAACCCGCCTGGGTACTGTCCAATACGATCAGCACGTCCCCAGCCTTGACGTCATCGCCGTCGTGTACCCGCACCTCACGGACGATACCGCCTTCCAGGTGCTGGACCGACTTGCGGTAGCTGTCCACCGCCACCACACCTGTGGCAAAGGCCGCACTATTGAGCGGCGCCAGTGCCGCCCAGCCACCGCCGATACCGAACACAACAAAGAGAATGATGAAACCCAACCGACGCACAGGGGCATCATTGACCTTCAGGCCTGCGGCCTCGGCTTCCAAGTAGACGTCTTTCATGCGGGCGCTCCTCCTGCACTACCAGGCTTGGGCGGCAAGGGGGTAACCGAACCTGGATTAGCCACTGGCTGCGGACCACCGGACTGCTGCGCCTTGAGCTGAGCGAGTACCTGATCACGTGCTCCAGACATCACGATCTGGCCTTCGCTCAGTACCAGGAGGTTATCCACATAGGCCAGGGCGCTAACCCTGTGGGTAATGATGAAGAGCGTAGTGCCCTTCTGCTTGAGCTTGATAAGGGCCTCGCCCAGCGCGCGCTCACCGACGTCGTCCAGATTGGAGTTCGGCTCATCGAGGATGACCAGTTTCGGATCGCCGTATATGGCGCGCGCTAGCCCAATACGTTGGCGCTGACCACCGGAGAGGACGCCACCGTGAGCACCGATGACGGTGTCATAGCCCTGGGGCAGGCGGAGAATCATTTCGTGAACACTTGCGATCTGGGCAGCCTCAACCACCTTTGCCGGATCCACATCACCGAACCGTGCAATGTTCTCCGCGATAGAACCCTCGAATAGCTCGATGTCCTGAGGCAGATAGCCAAGATGCGGACCTACCGCTGCTCGGTCTAAGTGGAACATGTCGGCCCCATCCAAACGAACCTTGCCGCTTTGCGCAGGCCATATCCCTAAAAGCGCGCGAGCTAGCGTTGATTTTCCGGCAGCGCTTGCTCCAAGTATTCCTACCGAGGCGCCAGGTGGAGCGCGGAAGCTAATGCCCTTGATAACCGGTGAATGAGCACCCGGTGGGGTAACAACGATTTGTTCAACTGCAAGATCGCCTTTTGGAGCAGGTAGCTCCATCCGCTCTGGGTCAGCAGGGATTTGCTTCAGCACCTCGTTGAGCCGGGCATATTGTCCACGTGCAGCTACGAAACCCCGCCAGTTTCCGATCATCTGATCAATAGGAGCAAGGGCGCGCCCCACTAGGATTGAGGCAGCTGTCATTAAGCCAGGAGTTATTTCGTTGTTTATCACTAGATACGCTCCCAAACCTAAAATAAAAGATTGAAGAAGCATACGCCAAGTCCGTGAAGCATTCGATATTGCACCGCCCACCTCACTTGCACTTCCTTGTAACGCCAATACCTTATAAGCCCTGACTTTCCATCTTACTAAAAGAGATGGAAGCATCCCCATAGAATTTATTACTTCCGCATTACGCAAATTAGATCCAACCATCGATAGAGCAGATCCGTTTTCACGGTTGGCCTCTGTTAATTTTTTCCCCGTTGCCCATTCATTAGCAATTGCAAAGCAAACTGCAACCAACGCCCCAAAGACAGTCAGCAGGCCGAAATAATAGTGAAAATAAAACATTATCCCTATATATATTGGAATCCAAGGAATATCAAAAAATGCGAAGAGTCCACTACCCGTCAAAAACTGACGTAAGCCAATGAGGTCTCCCATGGGTTGCGAAGACGCGCCAACACCGTTGGTGTAAAGAGATTGCTTGAAGCCAGCATTAAAAACTCTTTCAGAGAGTTGCAAGTCTAATCTTGTGGAAACTCTTATCATTATTCTTGAGCGGACCCATTCTAAAGATCCATAAACGCACATCAAGAAAACTGTTATGAGAGTCAGCATAACAAGCGTAGTAACGCTTCGACTACTAATAACTCGATCATAAACTTCGAGCATGTAAAAAGAGGGAACAAGCAGTAACAAATTTACAAAAAGGCTGAAAAAACCAACCATTAAAAAGCTCGACTTACTGTCTAAAAGCACCCTTACCAGTTCAGACTTATCTGATCGTTTGAATGTAGACATCAACCTATTGCTCCAGCGACTATAGCAAAACAGCCATATAAATATAAAATTTAATCTATAAAGACGCGCTCATACCTTCGGACAGGTGCGCTATCGAAGGATTAAGGAGCAATCCGCGTTTAAAGCTTTCTAGCGCTAGGCCTTTGTCTCCCCCTGCAAGGGCTGCCCAGCCCAACTTCCCGTAAAGTTCCGCGTCGTCAAAAATAGCCAAAGCTTTGGAAGCAGCACTTGATGCCTCCACAAAGAGCCCCATTGCAGACAACGTATCTATATAGCCGAAGTGACTTGAAATTACATTCGGCTCTATTTCGATAGCTTTTCTATAGCACAACAACGCTTCGTAATAACTTCCTAACTGACTATAAACCCACCCAACCGTGCTAGCAGCTCCATAATCATAACAGGCACTGATATTTCTCAAGAAAACTTCCGCATAAACCCTAGCATCTTCTGGATGACCTGAATTAAAATATTCGACCGCCTGAACTGACGCACTAAGAAATTCAGGAACCAACTCCTTATCTAAAGACTGGAAGACCGCGGAAGATATTTTCTTCTTTCCATGCCTTATACAATATCTTCCAAGATTTAGACGATACGTGTCTGACTTCCGAGTAGCACTCTTCATGAGCCTTTTAAAAGGCCCTATGTCATTGAGCAGGCAGCATTCATAAAGCTTGCTAAACAAACGGGCATCTGCAACTAAATTTATTATATCGTGGCCACCGTAAGGAACTGGCACGGTTGTCACAGAGTGTCCATCAGCATTTTTCTTCAATAGTTCTATATGAGCCGCGTCGATAGGATGTTTGGGATCGAAAAACACACAAACAGCCCCATTAAGATCGCGCCCTTTTACCAGCATATCTCCGTTCTTTATTTCGCTATAATAGCAGTGACGAACCTCATCAAACGGGACGTCTGAAGGCGAGACAGAAATCTGTGGTGAAAAAGCAAGAGTAACGCTAGATTTAAATAGAGAGCTATACTTTAAAGCTGCATAAGCACCCATGCTAGATCCATAGCCTACTATTATCCCAGACAAGCATCTATCAATAGCAGGCTTCGCCTTTAACATACTATCCATAGGAAAATAGTTTTTACTTTTTGGCGAGAAGGAAATACAGTTTAGATCATATTTGTCCGCAGGGCTCGACGCCCAGTAGTCGGGCTCATTCGGGCGATAAAGAATGGCGCTGAAGGCAAGTAGAGTACTTCCAGGATCACCTAGCCGATGGATTACCTGAATCTCATTATCGTCATATATAATATTGATTGCCATAGCGGACACCCTTAAATCATACCGAATTAATTCATTGCTAGCGAATTGATATCAACTTACCGTCGCTCCCAACGCCAGGCATCTGCAACTATATCATCTAGCCTTGGTCTCTGTGGATACCAGCCAAGGATATTAGCGGCCTTCGCTGAATCTGCTATTAATACAGGAGGATCACCTGCCCTTGGGCTCTCAAAGCTAATATTTATTTTAGCCTCTGTTATTCTTTCAACCGCACTTATAACTTGTTTAACGGAAAAGCCCTTGCCATTACCCAAATTAAAATCAGTTGAAGCTCCTCCAGCTGCAAGATATTGAATTGATAGGAGATGAGCGCGACAGATGTCCTCAACGTGTATGAAATCGCGAATGCACGTGCCGTCGGGAGTTGGATAATCAGTACCAAATACTGAAAAGCTTTTTCTTTTTCCAGCGGCAGTTTGTAGCAGTAGTGGAATCAAATGGGTTTCTGGTTGATGACGCTCACCCAAGACGCCGTTGGTATCGGCACCTGCAGCATTAAAATACCTAAGCGACACAGATCTAAGATCATAGGCAGCAGAGTAGTCTTTAAGTATCGTCTCGATAATCAACTTACTCCTACCATAAGCATTTATAGGATGCTGACTATGATTTTCATCGATCGGCGTATAGGCAGGTGTGCCAAAAGTCGCTGCTGTTGAAGAAAATATAAAGCTCTTGACATTCGCCGACATCATAGCTTCTAAAAGGCACAAAGTTCCTACAACGTTGTTGTCGTAATATTTGGCAGGATGTCTCACGGACTCCGCCACCTCTATTGAAGAAGCAAAGTGCATTACAGCATCAAACTTGTAATTATCAAATACAGCGCTCAATCGGTCAGGTTGTTGCAACCTACCAATTACCAATGGAGCGCCGGATATAGCATCTTTATGACCGGTCGACAAATCGTCGTATACGACTACATGATGCCCAGAGCTTAATAGCAGCTTGACCATATGAGAGCCGATATAGCCTGCCCCTCCAACCACCAATATATTCAAAGCGGACCCCTCAAAAATCGATTAAAAAATCTAGACCTCTACAAACTACTGCAATAAAATTACTTCGCGTAATCTAGAAGTCCTTCTACTTAAAGCGGTCGGTAGCGGCAGTTTTCAAACACATACTTTGGCTTCCTGCCGCCCGCTTGAAAATCGATATATCTGCGTCAACACTTAATGCACAAATATCAAACCAAAAGCCAGCCTAAATATTTAAACTTGATAACTGGCTATTTGCCTTTTAAGCTCTGCTATATCAGTCTCAAGCTGAATTAGCCTAGACGACTTTCTCGCCCACTCAAGCTGTTTTTGATAAAGACGCTGTTTGAGCGGATTAACAATCCTATATTCTTTCGACTCAATCCTATAAGCATCTAGACCAGAGCGAACTACTGTTGCAGAAACATTATCAATTGCTTCCAAGACATCAGGATAGCGCTTGATGAAATCAGTCTCGATTAATATCAAAAGCAATAAATCTTTTTGAGACTCACACTTGCTGCTAATTAGTGCCACTTCATCCGATGTCAAATTTCGATCCAAGAAGGTCGAAAATGCGTCTGAAATTGCTTTATTAGATATCATTCTTATGCCTCTTACCAAGAAAACCAAAATAAGCGTCTTCGATTCCAGCTACCATTTTTTCAGTGGTAAACTTCTGCTCATATGATTCCTTGGCATTTTCTCCAAGCTTCAAGCTAAGTGCGGAATCCATTAGAAGCATGATTAAAACACGAGACATTTCTTCCGAATCTTCAGGATCTATAAGTACGCCATCCTTCATGTTGTCTACGACTTCAACCAAGCCACCCACCCTGCCTGCAACAACGGGCTTTCCAAATCTCATAGCCTCTATGGCTACCAGTCCGAAGGACTCGAATCGAGAGGGTGCAAGGAATATTTCGCAGCTAGAATATGCAGCGATGAGAGCCTCGTCGGTTACATAGCCCTCAATCGAAATACGCTTCTTAACTTCTTCTGGTTGACTATAAAATACATTTAGTGCAGCGTTGCATTTTTGATCTGCGGTACTAGCGCCAATGAATCTAAACCTCACATCTGGTAATTGTGCGCATACCTTTAGTGCCGCCATTAGAGCGGTATCGAATCCTTTCCTGCTTTCTTGTCGCCCGACAAAAAGTACAGTTTTCTCTAATAATGGAAATTCAGCGATAGCTGGCCGGTCAACTCCATGAGCAACGACAATCGACTTTGAACTTATGTCTACGCCATACAGACTGCTTATCTCGTCAACTATTGCACTAGTATTGGCTAATAGATTTTCACAACTGTCAAATATATACTTCTCTGCAGCTATCACTTTTTGCACGTGATGCATATCATATAAAGGTCGATGCCAATCCGGCTTGTAGGGATAGGCGAGGCCATATGTTGTATGAAGAGAAGTACAAACAGGTATGGGGCTTAGCATTAACGAAACGAGACCCTCAACATCCCAGATTGGCGCAGAGATAATATCGAGATTTTCAAACCCGATCTTTTGTGCTTCTTCGTATGCAGCAGCAGACCAGTCGGTCAAATGCTTCGGAACGTCAAATTGGTTACAATAGTCGGCCAACTCTTCAGTAGGCACTGGATTTATTTTGTGAATCCAAACACCATTTACGAAGTCGACTGTTTCACTTCCGTCGCACTTTGTAATTACATGAACTGTGTTTCCTCTGGCTACCAAGCCGCGTGCGACATGCTCAGACCATCTGGCAATACCTGAGGTATCGTGGGGAGGATAACCCTGGGTGATCAAAGCCACTCTCAACTTGACTTTTTCTTTAGCTTTGAACTGCTTAAAGTTTCTAGCCGAATTCGCTGCTTGGGCACGAGCCTCGAGATTTGTAGGCGCTTTAGACCGTGCCAGCTGTCTTCCTTCTTGGATACCTAACTCTACATCTTCATTTAGCAATGCCTCAGAGCTTGCGCTTAGATAATTGTGCTCTTTAAGCCAACGGTTATCTTTACGGAGGCCTATTCTATAGCTTTCGACGGCTGCCGAAACCGCTGCTTCACCTACGACATCGGCACCATGGCGAAACATGTAATAAACTTTGCTTTTTGACTGCACGAAGAGTGTTGTAGGCACCTTATTGGTATTTCGTAGGTGGCTGGGCGCATATCGATGATAAATGTGCGCATCAGGCGCATAGACAATTTTCCCGCCTATATCTATTAGACGAAGACACACATCGGTTTCATCTAGAAAATAAGCAAAGGTCTCGTCAAATCCGCCTATTTTTCTGAGAGCATCTGCACGGAAGGATGAATTAGTACCTAGCAAGGAAGGAAATAAAGGGGATCCTGGGAAGCAAAAACTTTCAGTCGGTATAGAAGAGCAGACGGTGTGTGCCTCACCCAATCTGTCACAAAGAGTGGCCGTAGCCTGATACTTCTTCCCTGTATTATCGATCGTAAATCCGCCTACAGCCAAAACCTCATTATCAGTGTATTTTTCAAGCAGCTTAGATAGCCACAGCGGATGAACAACGGCATCATCATCAATAAACGCGACAATGTCGCCCATTGAATTTGCTATTCCAATATTTCTGGAGATAGATAGGTTCCGCTCTTTGCAGTCGAGATAGACAATAAAGTCTTTATACTCTTCACACAATTCGCGAGTTCCGTCTGTCGAAGGTCCATTTACCACAATAACTTCAAAGTCGCCGTGCAGGTCTTTTAGAGCCTCAAAACAATCCCTAAGTTGAGGTGCTCGATTGTACGTATTGATAACAATTGAAGTTTTCATCAGGCTCTCTTGTATAGCTTTTTAAATGCTGCAATTACGTCCATGTTTTTTTCGTGAAATTCTGGGCTCCTAAATAAATCTGAGAAAAAACTAGCTTTACTCTTGTGTGAGTCCAGCTGATGTTGAACAGTAGAGTCGTCTTCTGGATAGCGATGAAACAAATTTTCAAAAACTACATTTACATCGTCTGCGGTTAAGCCGCATTTTTTTAAAGGATCCGACAGCAGGATACTTGTCAGGAGATAATTTTGACCCTGCCAAAATACTGCAATTTTTAGCTCACGCTCACCGCCCTGAGCACGAAGCCCAACTTCAAAACCAACTTCGCTTCTTGGCCCTCCTGCTTTATAGACATCCATACGAGGCTTGTCGGCCCATGCATTCCCTAGCACCCCATTGCTGCCCACAACATAGACCATAAGCTTTTCTTGCGGATTTTCTTGATCGAACGCCCAACCTTTAACGATTGGAAACGAGCCGGCTTGATCTATTCCGTCAAAGCTTGCACATATAGACGTTCCTTTTATAACAGGAAGATCACCTGCTAAACCTTTTCCCTCATTGCTCATGTGAAAACCCCAAGTCATTGAATATTAGATCAAGACGTTGAAAATACGCCTGGCCTACGTATTTAGGCGAAAACAGCTTCTCAACCAAACTAGTTGCCATTTGCTTATCTTTTTGATGCTCACGCTTTACTGCTTCACGCATCCGGTCAGAAGCGTCTAAAACCGAGGGCTCAGCCCACTGCTGGTTCTTACTTCCTATGTACTCATTAGGGCCAATCTGTACTTTCTTATAAGAGACACTGGCACTACACAGTTCCCTGCAAAAATCTGTATTACCACCGTAGTCGGTCGCAATCACCTGCAAGCCGAGAAGAAAAGCTTCTGCAATCCCCCTACCAAAGCCCTCTGCTCGATGCAACGATACAAAGCAATTACATGCGCTATACAGCTCCATAATTTCATAATGACTATAAGTTTCATTTTTGATTAAAATTCTGCTGTCTAGCGCAGCAATCTCTTCAATCTTTCTCCATTCCTTAGTATCGCTACCCATCCGCATACCTTTAATAAGCAGGTATACTCCTTCTGCGCCGGGAAATGCCATTTTAAATGAAAGAACAATCGCCAGCGGATTTTTCCTAGCGACAGTAGAATTTCCATCAAAAGAGAAGACAAATATATAGCCTTCAACAGGAAGGCTATTTTTTTCTCTTATTTTTTCTCGCGACAACTTTATATTAGGAACTTCTACGGCCATTGGAAGACATTTCGCTTTACCTCGAAAGGTCTTTTGAATGCTGTTGTATGTGTGACTCGAAGACGACCAGATTTCATCGACCAAGTTAAAGCAGTCATTCCATTCAGAGGGCCATGCCTCTAGCTCCCAAGGCCAATAACCTATCGTATACCTTCCCTGGAAATAGCTCTGTCCTTTCTCCAAATAAAACCGTAGGTGTTCCATAGCAGTAAGACAAATCACATTGAATAAATAGACTGGATTTTCCGAAATCCATTTTTCCACACTAAGATTAGTCTCACTTACATTTCCACCAGGGCTAAAATCGAGAATTACAAATGGAATACCTGCCGCAGACAAAGCTGCAGCGGCCATTCTTACATCTTCGCCTATACCTAGATCGCCCTTCGCATACCCTATTAGATTCACTCCGAACTTCGAAGTATCTAAAAATTTTCTCGTTTGATCGCTCAAATACTGACAAGGGAGGTCATAGATGAATTTTTCACGCGCCCCTGAGTTCAACCACGACCTGAATTTCTGTCTACCACCCTCATCATTTAGACTAAAATGCCTTGCTATATCAGGTCGAGCAATAAGGAGAAGCTTAGAAAATCGAGAGCTCTCAATTTCATCCGAATCAATCCAATATGATTTCTGCCACGGCGGAATAGCCGAGTTTGAAATGGGGCTTTCCAAAAAACCACCCCCAAACCAAAACCATGACAAAAACCTCTGCTGTTCGGAGGCATCATCGAGAAGTGAGCCTAAACTTAAATCACGCCTTGCAATACCAAGCAGAACGTGTTGTTTAGATATTCCTCCAGACCATTCCGTCTCACTCGTACATGCTGGCTGTGAAAGATCTTCTAAAAATTTACTATTACCTGCGAGAGCGGCATATTCTCTCACTCCGCTTGTCACACACCAGCCTAAAAAATCTTGTACTCCAGCGTTTTTACTCAGATCGAATAGATTTTCTAAGTCATGGCACCTGACTTGTAAGATCGCCTTGTGAATATTGCGAACTGGGAAGTTTAAAGCTTCTTCATAGAGCCATATGGAATTGTAAAAATCTAAATCAGCACCAAGAGCAAACGAACAAGCACTCGACGAACCAATCATAAATAAATTCACCTGACATCTACTTGTTCAAGCGGACGCCACCATAAGTACCCAGTGCCCAGTCTGCATTTAAATCTGAATGATAATAGGGATCGTATCGGTATTTTTTACCCCACCGATCCAGAAGCAACTGCTGCTCTCTCTTAGCTCGCGCAGCCTTGTCTGCCGTGGAGTCCTTCCCCCGACTCGCCGACTCCGCGTGAATCAACTCGGCGAATGGCGTCCAGAGGATCTTCAGGCCGAGCTCATTGACGCGCAGGCACATGTCCACATCGTTGAAGGCGACGGGGTGGCGGACCTCGTCCATACCTTCGATCTGCAGATAAAGGTCGCGGCGCAGGATCAAGCAGGCAGTGGTGCAGGCGCTCTGACAACGAGCAAGATGGTTGAAGCCCAGATAGCCGGGATCGTTGCGCAACCAGTTGTTGCCTGTATGGGCAGCCAAGCCGTTGATACCGATGACGACACCGGCGTGCTGGACCATGTCGTTCTTCCACAGCAGCTTGGCGCCTACCGCTCCAACATCGGGTCGCACGGCCAGACTCATCATTTCCTTGAGCCAGTCGGAATGTAGGATCTCGATGTCGTTGTTGACCAGCCCTATGTACTCACCCGTGGCGAACTCGACACCGACATTGTTCAGGGTGGCGTAGTTGAAGGGATAGGGGTGCGGCAGGATGCGTACGCCACGGCTCTTGAGCTCGTCGAAATACTCCAGGGTCTGGGGATCGCTGGTCTGGTTGTCGACGATGATGAGTTCCAGGTCCGGGTAGTCGGTCTGGGTCAGCAGACCCTCCATGCAGGCATGCAGGAGCTGATAGGCATCCCGGGTAGGAATGATCAGGCTGACCTTGGGCAGGCGCTCGGGCAACGGCCAGTGGGTGCGCAATGCACCGGGCAGCTTGGGCTGGCGGCTCAGACGGGTACCCGGACGCAGCTTGTTCACTAGCCAGGTCAGGCGCTCCAGACGCTGCGGCTTGCCGGCATCGCAGGCGGCCGGCGTGGCGGGACTGCTGGCACTGCGATGGCTAAGCACCTGGGTCACGCGGGCAACGCCTAGCTTGTCTTGCTCGGTGACCAGGATAAGAGCGGCGAGTACGCCTTCGTGATCACGTGGCAGCTCAGGCGCGGCGTTCAGCAATCGGACGGCGCGATGGATGATGTCGCGGCCAAACAGGGCACCGGCGGTGAAGAGATCGGCGCCAAGGTAGAGGTCCAGATCCCAGCTCGGCTTGAACCAGGGGTTGCTACGCTGGCCATCCGCTCCGTCCTGATCGCTATCAGCGAAGGCCCAGGCCGCTTGCTTGCCTGCCTCCTTCGGTTGCAGAGCCAGCGCAAGTTGGTCGAGGGCGTGAGGCTGCAGCCGACTATCGAGTGGCTGGAGCAGCACGGCTTCGGCCCCCTCCTCCAGCAGCAACTGCAAGGAGGTAGACACATCAGCGGGATCGGCGAAGGCCTGGGTGAAGGGTCGCAGGCGTTGTTGGCTCAGGCTGTCCAGGCAAGCCTGCCGCTCGGTTTCACCGGCGTCGCCATGGAGCAGAACGGCGATCCGGCTACCGGTCACGGCTTCTGGGTATTGAGGTGCGCGCTGGTAATGAGCGAACCACTGAGGATAGTGACCGAAGCCGGCGCTACGTGGGCAGCGCTGATCGTAATCGCGCGCCAGGCGGATGAGAAGGTCGCGAGGTGCCGGGTCGGCCTGCTCCGGCCAGTGGGCGGCTACCAGTGCGCCGAGCCCCTCGGCGTGGCAACAGACGGTGATGGGGCTACCCTGCAAGGGGCGGCCCTGGTCGTCTTCGATATGCACTTCGCGACGCTCGCCGTCCCCAAACTGCCAGGGTAGCTCCAGGCTGTAGCCATGATCGGCGTCGGCGCGATAGATGAGGGCGGGATGGTGCAGGTCGGCCAGGCAACGGGCGACGATCTGATCGCCCAGGCGCGCCCGAACCTCGACATGACGTCCCGGAGTGGTGTCATCCCAGACCCACCCACCCACGGCCAGGCCACCGCCATACCAGACCTGACTGCCCGGTACCTGAGCCTCGGCCTTGCGCGGCTTCTCGCTGGGCAACTCCAGGGGCTCACCGATCCACGGGCCTTCGTTGGCCAACCGCACGGCGATCCGCCGAGCGCCACTGAGCCAGGCCGGCTGCAGCTGGAGAGCGAAGCCGTGAAAGCCGTCACCGGCCAGCGGATCGTGCTGGTAGGTGTCCGCACGTACCAGGGCTACGGAAGCCCCATCGATGACGACCTCCAGTGCCAGACGTAAATCGGGCTGCGCAGGATCGAAGGCCCAGCCCTCCAGTACATTGCCGTGAAGGCCTTGAATCTGACCTTGCACAGTGACCAGGGCGGGAGCTTGAGAGAATTCAGTCATGGAGAAACCTGTCGGGAAGAGCGTCGCCCAGCAGGGCATTCAGGGGCGCGGGAAGCAGGCTGAGTGGATGGGCGCCCGCTTCGTTCGCGACCGCACCCGCGGGTGCATAGAGGGGCAAGGCGGTATACCGGGCAATCTGAGGAGCGAACCAGGCACTGGCCGGTGCGGCTTCGAGGCTCAAGGCCAGGGTACAGCCTGCCAGGGCAGGTATCCGGGACCGCGAGACGCCGGAAAGCTCGATCAACGGACTGACATTACCGCTGGCGAGCAGGCTCTTTTCCCAGTGCGTGCGCTCGAGCAGCAGGAAGCGGCAGGCCAGGCCTTGCCGTCGGCTCAGGCGAACCAGCTGCAACCAGGCCTGGGCCAGGCCTGGATCCGCCAGGGAATCAGCGATCAGGATATTGCCCAGGCGTTGAGCCGGTGGCTGGTCGAGCGACGCAAAGGGTGCGTCCGCTGCAACAGGGACCTGGGGATTGCTCATCAGCAACGCGGTGGCGAGCGCGGTGAAGGTCACGCGCTGCTCGCCGGCCGACTCGCGGAAGTCATTGGCTGAGGAAGAGATATCAGCGATCGGATCGATCAGGCGATAGGGTACGCCGACCCGTGCAGGCAGGGCTTGCAGCAAAGTAGGACAGCGCTCCGGCTGAATGTAGTCCAGGGCGTTCGGCCGCAACCGCTGCAGGTCGGCGATCAGTGGTTCCATGTCAGCGGGTAGACGATAGTTCAGGAGCACCGGCAAACCCTGGCCGTGAACCTGGAGGCTGACCTCCAGCTCGGCATCCGTCTGCCGAAAGGCCAGTACGAAGGCAGGGCTATCGCTGCCAAGCGCCGTGAGGAGATCGAGTCGATCAGCCGCGATGATCGCTGCGCCGATGTTGGCTGTCGCCAGCTGTGCGCCAAGCTCGGCAAGTCGCTCGCGCTGCAAGCGCTGGCGGTAGGGCTTGAGCGGATCGTGACGATAGAAGCGCTCGAAGGCGCGCTCTGCACCGGGATAACGCTGGCGAAGAATGGCGTTGTTGAAGGCTACCCGCTCGAGCTTTTCCGCGCCGAAGGAAACACCACCACGGTGGGCAACGAAGGCCCGCTGTGCTGCCACGTGCCGCCAACCCTGGGCCTTGGCCCTCAGGCACCAATCGGTTTCCTCGCCATAACCGCGCTTGAGCTGAATCTCGTCAAGCAGGCCGATCTGCTCCAGCGCGCGACGCTTGATATAGAAGCAGAAGCCACAACCCACCTCGATCTCGGGCGGCGCCGACAGGTCGCTGGCGGCCTGGCGATGCAGGGCACGCTGTTCGTCCAGCGTGGGCATGACGTGGCTCTTGCGGCTTTCCGGGAAGCTGAGCAGCTCGCCGTTGTTGCTGAAAGGGGTCGCGGTGGCTATATCGGCTGCGGAGTAGGCGGCCTCGCGCAGCCTGTCCAGCCAGTCATCGCAGACGCGCGCGTCAGCGTTCAACCACACCACATCGCGCCCGGAATGCAGCGCCATACCTCGATTCATGTTGCGGATGAAGCCCAGGTTGGCCGGGCTGCGGTGGAGCTCGATCCGGCCCGCCTCGGCCAGTTCGCGCAGCGCCTGACTCAACTCCGGCTCGGGGCTTTCGTCGTCCAGCACCACCACGTTCATCGGGGTCCGGTTGGCGTCCAGGCTATCGAGCACGCCCTGGATGCAGGCGAGCGATGCCTCACGCCCGCGGTAGATGGGAATGAGCACATCCACGAGCGGTTCGATGGACGCTACCGGGGTTTCAGCCGGTATAGGCCGTAAGGGTTCGACGGCCGCCAGGGGACTGCCCAGAACCTCGCTACCATCCGCCCAGCACAGGCGCACACGTCCGAGGGGAGCAGGCAGACGGATGCGAATGCCACCATGACGCCCGCCATTGACCGCCTTGGCCAGCAAGGGACTGGGCAGGTTGGCAACGATGGTCTGTTGGCGATCACCCAGTTTCAATGTGAGCTTGACCGGGGTCTGCGGATGCCGGGTATCCAGCGCCCAACCACGAATTTCCTGGCTGGCCGGATCGAATTCGACGTGCCCCCAGCGCCGTGGCGACAACTGCTGCAGCAGCACGGCCAGTTCGTCGGCGCTGTTGACGTAAGGCAGCTGCTCGACCAGTTGCGAAGGTTTGACGCCCGGTAGCGCGATGAGCGCGCGCAAACGCAATAGCCGAACCGCAGGGGTATTACGGGCAGGATTGGCCGGGTCGGCGAGAAAATCGTAGGCGGCTTGGGCCTCGCCCTTTTGCAGGAGCACATGGGCGAGCAACGCAGCCGTTTCGCCCTGACGGGCCAGACTGGTATTGGCTTCGGCCAAGGCCAGGAAAGCCTGGTCCAGCGCGCCTCTATTGAGCGCCGCAAGACCGGCGGAGACCAGCGCTACCGGGCGCTGGTCGGGAATCTGGAGTGCCAGTTCGAGACGACGCTGGGCCTCTTCTGGCTGTCCGGCCTGGAGCAGAGCCTGATAGTGCTCCATGAGTGTCGATTGGCTCATGGGCATCGGTCTCCGCGAAAAGCCAGGTGGATCAGAGTACTACCGTTTTAAAAAAGACTTCCGGCCCTAAGGCCGGAAGTCTTGTCTCAGGTCAGCGAAACGCCGTTAGACCTGACCGGTAACCACGATGACGCCGGTGTCGTGAGCCTGGGATTCGGCAGAGCCTACGATCCCCACAACTACGTCGGCACGGGTGTGACCGGTGACCAGCTGCTGTGCCCAGAACACCAGACCTTCCGCATCGGCGGTACGGCCCAGGGCACCTTGGTAGATGTCCTGAATGAACTTGGCATCAGACACATTGCTACCGTGAGCTGCGGTGTATTCAGCAGAGTTGATGAAGTTGTTAGCGATGGTGGACAGGCTGGTACCACCGTTGACTTGCTGAGTGTAGAACTGCGCGCCGCCAGCATCAGCGTCACGGCCCAGCACTGCATCAAACATACGCAGAGCGATACCTTCAGCCTGCGAGTTGACGATAGCGAGGCTTTCGTTGCCGGTGACGCTGGCGACGAACTGAACGTTGGTCAGGGTTGCTTGCCCGCTGGTGGTGCTGTTCAGCACGACGCTGCCGTTGGATACGGAGACGGTGTAGTTGGCCAGGTTGCCGACGTTGACGACGTCATAGCCCGCGCCGCCATCGATCTTATCGACGCCGTTGCCTGCGTAGATCACATCATTGCCAGCACCAGTGCTGACAGTGTTGTTACCGCCGTTCAGGACAACGGTGTCATTGCCACCGGCAGTGGTGATCTTGTCATTGCCAGCACCAGCATCGACGAAGGTATTGACGTTATCGGTGATGGTGATGGTGTCGTTGCCCGAACCGCTCACGACAACGCGAGTGGCATCCGAACCTTCGACGGCAGCAGTCGGGGTGACGGCAGCGGAGTTGCCAATGACGGCAGTCACATTGGCCGAGGTGTTGAACAGGATAGCCGAGCTGTTGGCGACAACCGAGGGAATGCTCACGGTGACGTCAGTACCAGCGGCGCCCAGGTCGCTGAAGAAGGTCACTTTCGGAGCGACGATCTGACCGCTGGCATCGAAGTTGACCGACAGATTGCTACCGGTAGAGGTTGCAACCGGCAGGGTGGCGGTCGTGTTGCTCAGGTTCAGAATGGTCGAAATGGCATCGACAGTGCTGCTGCTCAGAGCGGCGTTGGAGGTCAGGGTGGTGTTCAGAGCAGAAGCGGTAATGGCGGCATCGTATTGCATGAAAAGAATCTCCTGGGTCGCGCGTCAGTTCGTGACTTGCGCGGAATAAAGCGGGGCTTGGGTGAGATCTTCCCTGGGAGACTGGTAGCGGGCAGCGTTCATCTCGATGCGGGGGGTGATCGATACATGTAGAGCAACTAGCTTGGCCTGCCCCTGTTGGGCAGTAACTTCCTGGCCGTCCACGAGGTCCTGCGGAGGGCATCCGGCAAAGACCGCCTGGGCGTCCAGAACGTATTCGGCACGGCGCGGCCCGACCAGAGCCATGGCAACCGCGGTGATGGGTGCGCGCTTGCCGCGCGAGCCCGAGAAATTGCCGCTAAGGACAGCGGGTTGCAGGACATCGGCGACCTTGCAGCTATAGGCAACGTCAACGCCCTGAGGCTTGTTGGGCCAGACGATGGCGAACCCCTCAAGACGGGCTTCTTGATCGACGTTACCCACCCATTCGTCGGCCGTCACATCACCTTGAGCCTGAACATGCCCAATCAGCTTGAGTACCACTGGGCTGCCATGGCGCTCAGCACGAGCAGCAGCTTCAAGAGCCTTGTTGGCCACGACCGGAGCCTTGCGCTGCTGTTCGGAGCGAATGATGTCAGCGGAGGTATCGATGCGATCGACACGCAGATCGACCTGGCGCACCGGCAGATCGGCACGCTGGTATTCGGTGATGAGCAGGGTTCCAGCGCCGTTCTTGACGCGCACGATCAGCGTGTCGCCGAGACGGGAAAGGGTATTACGGACGACGGTTTCGCCAGGAAAGAAATCGACCGAGCTCTTGCCGATGGGGGCAGGCTGCAGGCTGATGAGGCAAGGCTCCTCGGCAATCTCCTGGGATGCGTATCTCACGATATACATACCGGGCTCGAGGGTGAGCAGCCGAGTCTTGAAGGTGAAGGGTGAATCGTCCATTTGATCCATCATGCCCGTGACCGATTTCCTTAGCAGTCCCGGATAGGTGCATCCGAGCCTTGGTCAAGTGCCAACCATATCACACCTTTTGTGTGACAGCGCCAGCTTCTTGACGAGGTCAGAATAGGCGAATTTCGTTAAATCTCAATGTCAATTCGTATGCTGGTCACTACCGTTCGGTAGAAAAGTTCAATTGCTTTGATAGCAAAAAGCCATAAAAAAGGGTGTGCCGGCCCACAAGTTTGAAATCCCTATCACTGAAACCGGAAACTGCATACTAGACACCTGTGCTAGGGTGCGTTCCTTTTGAGCCCAGATCGATCGTGCGCATTCTGCATGTCTTCAAGACCTATCTACCTGACACCCATGGCGGAATCGAACACGTCATTCGCCAGATGTGTCTGGCTACGAAGGGCTTTGGAATCGATCACCGGATCCTGACGCTCAGCAGGCGCCCTGTTCCGGAATCTCTGGAGGTGGATGGCATTCCTGTCCGCCGCGTCAAACAGGATCTCGACCTCGCCTCGACGGGTCTCTCCTTGACCGCTTTTCGAGCCTTCTCCGAGGAGGCCCGCGCTGCCGACCTGGTGCATTTCCATTTCCCCTGGCCTTTCATGGATGTCTTGCAGCTGCTGACGCGACCCGGCAAACCCTATGTGGTGAGCTATCACTCGGACATCGTCAAACAACGCCATCTGCTCAAGCTGTATACGCCCCTGATGCAACGCTTCCTGGGCAACGCAACCTGCGTCATCGCGGCCACCGAACCCTATCGCCAATCCAGCCCTACCCTGCAGCGTCTGGGCACCAAGGTCCGGGTGATTCCCTATGGCCTCGATCCTGCCAGCTATCCGGAGGCCGGTCCGCAGCGGCTTGCGAGCTGGCGCCAGCGCCTCGGACCGCGCTATCTCCTGTTCGTAGGGGTGTTGCGCTATTACAAAGGTCTGCATCTGCTGCTCGAAGCGCTCCAAGGGCTGGATTACCCCCTGGCGATCGTGGGTGCCGGCCCGGAAGGCGAGGCGCTGCGTGCGCAGTGCGAGCGGCTGGGCCTCAGAAATTGCCATTTCCTGGGACGTCAGAGCGAAGAAGATCTGGCAGCGCTCTACGCCGGCTGTGAGAGCTTCGTCTTCCCCTCCCATCTACGTTCCGAGGCCTTTGGCATGGCGTTGCTGGAAGCGGCCATGTACGGCAAGCCCATGCTCAGCTGCGAAATCGGCTCGGGCATGAGCGAGATCAACCTCAATGGGCAGACAGGGATCGGCGTGCCACCGGAGCCTGCGGCTTTGCGCGAGGGACTGATGACACTGTGGGAGGATGCCGAGCTACGTTCCCGGTACGGTCAAGCAGCCCGGACACGCTTCGAGACGCATTTTCGCAGCGAGATCATGGCCAGCAAGCTTATCGAGGTCTATCGCGAGGCCCTGGCCTGAGTGGCAGCCTAGCGACCTTTCAGGGCGAGGCGATACACCTCTAGCGTCCGAGCAGCGCAGGCGCCCCAGGTGTAGTCGCGAGCGCGACGCTCGCCCTCTTCCACGCGCTGGCTAACAGCCAGGGGATCGTCGAGGACTTCCAGCATGGCCTGGGTTATGGCCTTGGAGTCGCGTGGATCGGCCTGCAGCGCTGCCTCGCCGACCACTTCCGGCAGCGACGTCGTGTTGGAGCAGATCACGGGACACCGCGCGGCGAAGGCTTCTATGGCCGGCAGTCCGAAGCCTTCGAACAACGACATGAACACCAGGGCCGCTGCGCTCTGCAGCAAGGCGATGACTTCATCCTGGGGCAGATACTGCAGCCATGTGCCTTCGCCTCTAGCTTCCAGAGCACGCAGTTCCTCGACCAGGGTCTCGGCGCGCCAGCCGTTACGACCGACCACGACCAGGGGATGCCGCTTGCGCAGCGCCTCGGGTAGCCGGGCATGAGCCGCGAGAACAGCCGCAAGATTCTTGCGCGGTTGCAGGGTGCCGACGAAGAGGAAAAAGCCAGGCTCCAGGCCATGCTTGCGCAGTACGTCATGGCGCTCGACGTCGGATTGCCGGCTGAAGTAGTTCCCGTCCACGCCGAGTGGCGTGACATGGACCCGCTCTTCCGCAATGCCTAGCAGGCTGACGATGTCTCTCTTGCTGTACTCCGAGATGGTGATGACCTGATCGGCCCAGCCCACGCTCTGGTTGAACAGCCAGTTTTTCAATCTGCGCAGCTTGAGTGTGACCCACTCGGGATGAATCTGCGGAATCAGGTCCATCACGCTGGCTACCATCGCCACATTTTTGAGCCGAGGAATGTGATGATCAGGCGCATGGAAAATATCGACTTCGTTCGCCAGGCGCTGGTCGACTTGGCGATCAGCACCCAGCAACGCGTTTTTCAGGACGAACTTAGGGAAATGCGGAGCCAGGCTGACAGGGACGCCGCAATCCAGAGACGGAGTGTCTACGCCAAAGGTGTAGGGGCGAATCCGGACGTCTGAGCGGCCTGTGAACGCTTGGGACAAGGACTGGGTGTAGATGCCGATCCCATCGAGATGCCCCTTGGCTACCCCAGAAGACCAGACCGTGCTGCCGAGTCCGACTTTCAATGCCGTCAACGTACACTCCTCAAAGACCTGTAAAGATCTTCGAGCGTCCGCTCCAGCGAGATCAGCTCCCTAGTCCCCACGATCTTGCGCAGGCGTGCGTCACTGCCACGGAGCGTCGGAATCTCGTTAGCCCGAACGAAGGCCGGGTTGACCCGCACCTCTATCGAGTAACCAGCAATACGCTCCATCATCTCGATAATGGCGCGTAGCGCCGTTGCCTTGCCCGAGCAGACGTTGACAGGACTGGCACAATGGTCGCTGTCTAGTAGCCCCAGGTAGGCCTGCGCAAGGTCGCGCACATCGGAGAAGTCCCGACTCACGTCCAGGTTGCCCAGCTCGATCACGCGTTCTTCACGGGCAAAATGGCCAACGATCTTGGGGATGAGAAAGCGCTCGTCCTGGCCCGGCCCGGTGTAATTGAAGGGCCGGGT
>Ga0157369_10001185_pt1 | contig 32506 bp, 32 predicted proteins | sample C25metaG_FD_113461 | JGI IMG/M metagenome (GOLD analysis project Ga0157369, IMG submission 113461) | Corn rhizosphere microbial communities from Kellogg Biological Station, Michigan, USA - C2-5 metaG | ecosystem: Host-associated > Plants > Roots > Rhizosphere > Soil | place: USA: Michigan... | reverse complement strand
CCGTCGGCATCAATAACAGCCGTTGTATTGTGATAAAGTCCCTGAGCTCTTTTCTCGAATAATGATGCAATAATTACAACGCCCAACTCTTTCGCAACAGGAGACAACGCATCGGTTGAAGGACCAGGAATTGGTTCTGCCAAATCGAAGTTGTCATAATCTTCTACATCGCAGAAATATAAGGATGTGAAAAGTTCCTGCAAACAAACGATCTGTGCGCCTTTTGCTGCAGCTTCTCTTATTTTTTCAATGGCTTTGTTCAGGTTTTGCTGCTTGTCTGCCACGCAAGACATCTGAACTGTTCCTATTTTGACTTTTGACATTTTTAAAAATTTTTACAAAAATACTAAGATTCTAGGGAATCAAAAATCCAACCAAAGATTTTGGCAGTATATTTCGAAAAATTAATTTAGTTATTTAATTTTTCTATGTCTTAAAACTGCTAAATCGCTATGAAAATTTTACCTTTGCACCATCTTAAAACAGAACAGAATTATGATGAATTATCACACCAGAAAATGGATAAAACCGGAAGACCTCAACCCAAATCATTCACTTTTCGGCGGTAGATTACTTCAATGGATTGATGAAGAGGCGGCGCTTTATGCCATTATTCAATTAGAAAACTCAAGAACAGTTACCAAATATATTTCGGAGATCAATTTCGTAAGCTCGGCGAAACAAGGCGATATTATTGAAATAGGAATCGAAGCGGTAGAATTCGGAAGATCATCTCTCACTCTCCGTTGCGAAGTTCGAAATAAAATGACTCACCAGAAAATTATTACTATCGAAAGATTGGTTTTTGTAGCATTAGACGAGGACGGAAATCCGAAGCCGCACGGCAAAACTACAATTGAGTACGTGGAAGACAGACTGAACGTCAAAAACACTTCTCCGGAAAACCTATAAGTTCAGATAAAACTTACAACGTCCCGATATTATTTTTGGGACGTTTTTATTTATAATAAGAATAAAGTGAACTTATGAAAACTGTAGTTCGACCTATCAAAACGGTAGGTTATTCTTGGCTTCATTATAATTACGGTTCAGAAAATTTTCTTTAAATTCGTCAAGTTTTATAAATTGATATAATGAAAAGAAAAATTCTTCTATCAGCCCTGTTTCTTCCGGCTGTAATGGCATTTGGCCAACAATACGGCGGAATGTGGATCCCGACGGAACTTAATGAAAAAGAAATGAAAGATCTGGGAATGAAAATTTCCGCAAAAGACATCTTCAATCCGGAAAAAGCGAGTATTAAAGATGCCGTTGTTCAGTTTGACGGCGGTTGTACAGCCGAAGTAATTTCGCCGAAAGGACTTCTACTGACTAATCACCATTGCGGTTATGATAACATCCAGGCACACTCTACTGTTGAGAACGACCTTCTGACAAACGGATTCTGGGCAAAAGATATGACCGGAGAATTGCCAAATCCCGGCGTTACAGTTGACTTCATCACAGATATAAAAGAAGTGACCGCTCAAATCCTTGCAGGAACAGACAATCTTACAGGAGCCGATCTTACTAAAAAAGTTAATGAAAATATTGAAGCTTATAAAAAAGCCCAGAAAATAGAATCTTATCAGATTATTTCTGTAAGACCTATGTATTACGGGAACAAATATTACGCTTATGTTATCGAGACTTTCAAAGATATAAGATTGGTTGGTGCACCGCCATCTGCCATCGGAAAATATGGTTCTGATACAGACAACTGGGTTTGGCCAAGACATACAGGAGATTTCTCTATGTTCAGAATTTATGCTGATAAGAATAACAAACCTGCAGAATATTCCAAAGATAATATCCCATACACGCCGAAACATTTCCTTCCGATTTCTGTAAAAGATAAGAAGGAAGATGATTTCACATTCGTTTTCGGGTTTCCGGGAAGAACGACGGAATATCTTCCGGCAATCGCTGTGGAAAAGATTATGACCGAAACGGATCCTGCGATGATTGCAGTGCGTGATGTTGCTCTGAAAACTTTGGACGAAAAAATGAGGACTAATCCGGCGACAAAGATTCAGTACGCTTCCAAATATGCACGAGTTGCTAATTACTGGAAGAAATGGATTGGCGAAGTAGAAGGTCTTAAAAAGTCCAACGCTGTAGAGAAAAAGAAACAATATGAACAGACTTTGATCGCGAAAAATCCTGCAATCAAAGCAACTATCGACGGACTGAATCAAAAATATAATGAGCAGGCACCGTATAACCTTCACAGGGCTTATTATTCTGAAATCATAAGAAATTCTGAAACATTTACGTTAGCGAATATCTATTCTAACTACATTCAGAATTACGAAGCCGGAAAAGTAGATGCCAAATCTTTAGACGCTTTGAAAGAAAGATTGTCTGAGTTTTACAAAGATTATGATTCCGAACTGGACGCAAAAGTAACAGCGAAGATACTTGCGCTTTACAGCAACAGTGCGCCTTCTAAGTTTTTACCAGCTGATTTCGGATTGTTCAGAGACGTTAATAAAAACCTTAGCATGGTAGATGCTGTTTCCAGAATGTCGGTCATTACAGGGAAAGGAGATATGAATGGAACAAAAGCTACCGATGTTGATAAATTTTTCGCTGATCAGAAAGTATTGGTAGAGAATCTGAAAAAAGATCCGTTCATCCAAATGTTCGGTACTTTCAAAAGCTCTTATATGGAAACTACAGATGCAAAAGTGACTTCCTTACAAAATGATATCGACGTTTTGCAGAAGAAATTTATGGCGCAGCAAATGGAAACAGACAAAGACAGAAAGTTCTTTCCAGACGCTAACTCAACCCTTCGTGTAACCTACGGAAAAGTGAAAGGTTCTGATCCCAGAGACGCTGTTTCTTACGGTTACCAAACGCATCTTGCTGGTGTGATGGAAAAATATATTCCTGGAGATTATGAATTTGATTTGCCTAAAAAACTGATCAGTCTTTATAACTCAAAGGACTACGGTATTTACAAAGATAAAACTGGCGATGTTCCTGTAAACTTCACAGCGACAAACCATACAACTGGCGGAAACTCCGGAAGTCCTGCTTTGGATGCTTACGGAAACCTCATCGGCCTCAACTTCGACAGACAATGGGAAGGAACGATGAGCGACATCAATTACGATCCGAAATTATGCAGAAATATCATGGTTGATACCAAATATATTCTTTTCGTGATCGATAAATATGCAGATTCCAAATGGCTGCTGAACGAGATGAAGATTGTAAAGTAAGACTTCAAAGATTTCTAAAATATTTAACTTTGCCAGAGTTCTGAACTCTGGCAAAGTTTTTTTTTATCAGAATATTACAAAATCAAAATTTATCAAAACATTATTTATGATAAAAGAAATTAAAAAGTTGAATGACCCGGTTTTCAAACCTGTGGATTTACAGATTTCTGACATTGTTCCTGATCTTGAATGTGACGATTATTTTGGCTTCAATTTTAAAATCAATCATATTAATATCAAATTCCGAAAGTCAAAACTAACGCCTAAAAAAACGGGACAATTCGTAACATTTTGGAAGAGAGATTCTGAAGATAAGACTGTGCCTTTTGATATTAATGATGATTTTGATTTCTATATTATTTTGATTGAAGAAAATAAGAATTCAGGGTTTTTTATCTTTCCAAAAACGATTTTAGAAAAAGAAAATTATATATCCGGAAAACTTAAGTCAGGAAAACGAGGTTTCAGAATCTATGCTGACTGGCATCTTCCAAACAATAAACAAGCTGAAAAAACCAAACTCTGGCAAACTGATTTTTTCATTAATTTTTCTGATCCTGAAAATATTGTTATTGAAAAGTTCAGAAAGATCATCAATTTCAAAACACCGTAAAACCAAGATCAATAGCTTATCTTTGCCTCAAATAAGTATTTATGTCATTCGAATCGTTAGGATTATCAAGCAACATTATCAGTTCTGTCAAAAAATTAGGTTATCTGAAGCCGTTTCCAATTCAGGAACAGGCAATTCCTGTGATTTTGCAGGGAAAAGATCTGATGGGAATTGCACAGACTGGTTCCGGAAAAACAGCTTGTTTTGTAATGCCTATCCTGGAAAAATTACAAAGTACCGAGGTAAGGAAAGACCGTAATGTTCAGGTTTTGATCCTGGTTCCTACGCGCGAATTAGCAATTCAGATAGATGAAGTTTTCAGAGCTTTTACAGATAATCTGAAGCGCGAAATCCGGACGATGGCGGTTTATGGCGGCGTTTCTATCAATCCGCAGATGAAAGGCATGTTTGGGGTTGAAGTTCTTATTGCAACGCCTGGACGTTTACTAGATTTGATTGATCATAATGCTTTGAGTATCTCAGGAATTCAGCATTTGGTGATAGATGAAGCTGATAAAATGTTCCAGTTGGGTTTCGGCGAAGAGATGAATAAGCTTTTCGGTCTGATGCCTGCGATGAAGCAAACAACTTTGTTTTCTGCAACTTTAGATGACAAAGTTTCTGAAATGAAGGAACGTTTGTCCATCAATCCAACATTAATTGAAATCAAAAAAGAAGAAGTTACAATTGATGATATTGAGCAAATCGCTTATCACGTTTCTCCCGAAAACAAAGGTCCTTTTTTACGATATTTAATCAAAGAAAAGAAAGTTGAGAAAGCCTTAATTTTTGTTTCATCTACCCGATCAGCAGACAATCTGGTTGAAAAACTAAAAAAGAATAAAATCAAAGCTGTAGCAATCCACAGTCAGAAATCGCAAGGTGCTCGTAGAAATAATCTCGAAGAATTCAAAGTAAACGGTGCTCAGATTTTGGTAGCAACCGACTTGATTGGCCGTGGAATTCACATCGATAATCTGCCTTGTGTGATCAATTACGAATTGCCGCGTTCTCCCTTGGATTACATTCACAGAATCGGTAGAACTGGTCGTGCAGGCGAAAAAGGAACAGCCATTAATATTCTTACGGATGATGAATTGCAGCATTTCCGGGTAATTCAAAAGAAAATGGGTAAAAAAGTGACTCTGCAAAGAACTGGTGATATAGATCTGCACGGATATTAATAAAAATTTTTCTCGCAGATCAGGCGGATTTTACAGATTTATTAAAGCAAAAAAATCTGCTTAATTTGCCAAATCTGCGAGAGTCAAACTATTAATTTTACTTTTCGCAGTCACATTTCTGCCTTCTGTGCCTTTTAAAAGCATTATCCCAAAACGGATAAAGTTTGATGGCCAGATAAACATTCGCAGCGTGAAGCTTCTTCTGTTTGAATAATAAAGGAAATACATTTTCACTGCCAAGTATCAACGGTCCAAGTCGCAAATAACCGCCAAACTGCAAATTCCGGTATTCTGACAAAGTGGTAGAAATCCCATAACCAAAAGCTTCTTTTTGGATAGAATAATTGGCATTAATAATATTATTTCGTTTCAGAGAATTTTCGAAAACAGGAACCCGCTGAATCCAATTGACATTGACGAAATGATGTTCTTTAATACGTTGGCTGTAATTTAAATTAATGCTTGTTGGCAAACCAATCTTGAAACCGTAACCGGAAAACGATGCATTCTCATTCCCGTAAGCTTCCTTGCTCAATAATTTGAGATATTGCTCAGGACTTTCAAATTCCCGGTCTTCAAAATTCGGATTATTTTGTAGCCAAATCGTACTTCCGTTGGCAAAGCTATGATTGATACCTTGTTTAAAATTTACAAATCCCAGATCCAAAATATTGAAGGAAAATTTAAAATCGTACTCCTCTTCCCGCGGATCTTTATCCAGCATTGTAATTCCCAAATCCAAGCCCAAACCAGAACCATTCTGTTTGTAATCGTAGGTCTTTGTTTCTGAATTGTAATTGGTAACATAATTTGCAGAAACGTTATAATTGGAAGCATAGATATTCATTAAGTCAGGATTGTCCCCTACTCCTGGTTGCGCTGCCGTTAATTTTATATTTTGATGGCTGATAATATTAGCTGCGTCCAGTCCCATTTCGTACTTCAGATTAATACCAATAATCCATTGTTTGTCGGCATAAGGAAAGATTGTAGTGGCTGCATTGAAACCTATCTCGTTCCAGTTCATTGCGTTTGTAGAAAAAGGCTTCATCTCATATGATGATGGCTGAGAAACCATTTCGTTTCCAAAACGAAGATAATTATCCAGTTTGAGGACCGAAGCCTGTGATCTCAAACGGCTGAAGATCCCAAACACATATTTCTTCTCTTTGATATGTGTTGTCATAGAGAAAGAAGGCCCCATAAGATCTGAATTGAACATCAGATTGGCGTTTTCTTTATTATAGAAATCAAAGACGTTGGATTGATTGGTTCCTGTGATATTCTTTTTGGGATTTGCCAGTTCTATTGTGGAGGACGGTAAACTCAAAAAGCTCTGCCTGGAGATATAAGCATAATCATTTTGAAGAAAAACATCTGCAGAAACCAGATTAACATCCCAGGGATTTGGATTGAGAAAAGACTGCGTTGGAGAAAGCACCGCAGAATTTATTCCGCTGTAATTGTCATTTGAAAAACTAAAATTATTTTGCGCTGTAATTTTTACAAAACAGAACATTATCAGTGAAGAACAGAATAATTTCAGCATCTTAATACCTAAGTGAATAGTAAACTCAAATTAATGGAAAATATTGTTACTAATTCAAAATATATCAAAATAATTTTTATCAAAAAACACAAAAGCACTTTTTAAATTACAATTATATTTTAACTTTAATTATATTGGTATCATTAGATTGATTTAATTATCTTGCTGATGGCAAACTAAATCACATTCAACCAAAAACTTAAACTTATGTTATTAGCCATAATATTCCCATTTTTATCTTTTTTCTTTCGTGGTAAAATTATTACTGCTGTCATTTGTTTTATTTTGCAGATCACCGTTTTAGGCTGGCTTCCTGCCGCTATTTGGGCGGCGATGTCTTTGAGTAATGAGAGAGCGGAGAAACGGAATGAGAAGTTGATTCGGGCCGTGAGGGAGAGTGGGAAGTAAAAAATGACGTAAATTTATTTACGTGATTTTTTTTAAACTATGCTGTTAGAACTTTTTCAATTACCTTTATTGCAAAACAATTACTATGGCAAAAAGCTTAACTCAATATTCTATTTTTCTAAGTTCACCATCGGATCTAAAATCTGAAAGAAATGAAATCCCCCAAGTTATTAATGAAATTAATCTGACATATGGTAGGTCAAATGATATTAATTTTGAATTATTGAAATGGGAAACTCATTCAGCACCGGGAATATCTCAAGAGTATAGTCAACAAATAATTAATCAAGATATTGGTTATGATTACGACATATTTGTTGGGATAATTTGGAAAAAATTTGGAACTAAAACACCTACTGCAGAATCAGGAACAGAGGAAGAATTTTTAAATGCATTAAAACGATTTGAAAACGGAGAAAACATTCAAATACTATTTTATTTTAAATCTGAACCAATCGCATTTGATGAAATTAATCCAGAACAGATTTTAAAAATTAATAATTTTAAGGAAAGTCTTCGACAGAATAATGTTCTCTACTGGAATTTTAATAATGTTGAAGAACTTAAAAATCAATTAAGAATACATATTCCAAAAAGAACGGATTCACTAATTAAAAAATCTGACGATACAGCCAAAACCTTCGTACAAGAAGTGAACGAATCATCAGATTATATTGATCCAGCCGAATTTGGAATATTAGATTTTGAAATTCAATTTGAAGACTATTTAGCGAATGCCAATTTAGCATTAAATGGAATAAATGATGCTACTACTGTTATAGCAGAAGAGTTTAGAAACAAAACTAATGAATTAGAAAAATTGAAAAAACTTCCTAATTTCAATAAACTTCAAATTGTAGGAATTTTATCAAGAACAGCGAAAAGTATTGACAATTATACACAAAGACTTTTTATTGAAACTCCTATATATCAGGAAAATTTTGAATCTGCAATTAAAGTAGGATCTATGCATCTAAATAATATTACAAAAGAAAATATTGAAGAAAATATTGAAAATTTAGAATCATTATTAGAGTCAGTGAAAAGCTTGAAATTAAATATTCCAAATGCTATTAGTGGAATGACAGGATTTTATAATGTTATGAAGGATCTACCAAATTTGTATTCAGTATTTACAAAATCAAAAAATAAACTTATCACTCAATTAGAAACATTGCAAACAACACTTAAAAATTCATATACATTAACGCACGAGTTTGAAGGAGAAATTGAATATAAATTAAAATTATAATACTTTGAATTTTTTGCTATATTCATAAAATAATCAAATGGCGTATAATTATCATTAATTATAAACAATAAAAAAGGATGAACCCTCGCCCATCCTTTCTTATTTTAAAATTGCCTGAAATTAATATCCGAAGATCTCTTCCAGACTCACTTCTGTGAATGTTCCCATTTTGTTGATGGAATCCATATTCAGGTTTTCTTTTTTTCCGATGATGGCTGTGTTGTAAGACAACGGTTTGATATCGGAGTTATAGAAAGCGGTCAGTTCCGGTAGTGTCAGGGTTTGGATCTCTGCATACACATCTTTTCTAATGTCGTGATCTACGCCCAATTTCTTAAGCGAAAGCTGGTTGTAGAAGATCGTAGTTCTGTTGATTCTGTTGGATGCAATTTGTTTCAGGGCAGATCCTTTTGCATTCTCAAACTGAGCCGGAATCTGTGGGAAATCTGCCATCAGATCACTCATTGCAGCGACTGCCAAAGGCAATTTGTTCGCTTGAGTTCCGATATAGTTCACTACATAATTTGGTTTGTTGAGTTCTGTTGCATTCGCATAAGAAACATACGCCGAATAAGCCAAAGACTTGCTCTCTCTGATCTCCTGAAATACAATAGATGACAATCCACGTCCAAAATACTCATTGAAAACGCTCGCCTTTCCGAAGTTTGCCAGGTTTACATTCCCCGCTTTTGCCACTTTGGACATTTCCATCTGCACCATATCGTAACCTGTGAAATATACTTTGCCGTCAGTAGCTAATTCAGAATAATCTTTCGCTTTTGCAGGCTGAAGTTTTGTATCAAGAATGTAAGGCTTAACAGCTTTTTCCAAACCTTTCTGATTTTCTCCGTAAAGGAAAACTTCGTAAGGATAATCGTTCAGCGTTTTGATTTTAGACATCAGTTCATTCACATTAATGCTCTGTAGACGCTCTTTAGAAATCACATCCGTCATACGGGATTCTTTTCCGTATTTGGCGTAATTGGTCAAAGCTGCCATAATTCTGGTTTTGTCTTTCTTTGCCACTTCTCTGGATTCAAGAATTGTTTTTACGGTTTGATCGTAGATGGCTTGATCTGCTTTCACATTATTGATCCAGTGATTCATCAGCTCCACACCTTTTTTCATATTGCTTTCGAGTCCACTTAGGGCGATGATCATCTGGTCATTAGAAGTTCTGAATTGGTTGGTAATTCCCAGTTTGTAGAACTCTTCCTTCAACTGCTCCGGAGTATATTTGTCCGTTCCGAGATACTGAAGAACCGTTACGCCCAGCGCCAATTCTTTATCGTTATCGGTTCCGAAAGGAAATACATAATTGACCTGAGCCACTTCATTATATTTATTTTTAACGAAGCTTACTTTTTTATCTTTAATAGTTGAAGATGCGATTGCTGTATTAAAATCGATGAACTGAGGTTTGATGTCTGACGATTTTGCATTGATGATCTCTTTCAGGAACGGCGATTGTGCTTCTCTGTTCAGTTTGATTGGCGTGATTCCAGGATTCTGAACACGTACCAACTTGTCATTCACACCTTTTTCTTTGTAAACCACCACGTAATTATCCTTGAAGAAATCGTTGGCAAATTTTACCACATCAGCTTTCGAAATGCCTTCGTATTGATTGATTTCGTCCAATTCCTGCTCCCAGGTTCTGTTGTTGATGTAAGTTGAATATAAAGTCGTTGCAAGTCCGTCCGCCGTTTCCCAGTTTTTCATCCTTTGGACTTTCATATCATTCACGATTGCGTGTAACATCCAATCCGGGAACTGTCCTTTTTTAACCAATTCGATTTGATCTAATAACAGTTTCTTAGCATCGTCAAAGCTTTGTCCGTCTTTTGGAACAACACTTAAAACAAAAGCGCCATAAGTTTTGAATGCCGATTCGTAAGCCCCAGCACCCAATGTTTTTTGTTTTTGATTAATATTAAGATCGATCAAACCTGCATCGCCATTGTTGCTTAAAATCTCAGCGACAACATCCGCCAATCTGGCATCCTGAGTTCCGTAAGAATCCGTTCTCCAGGCTAAAGTCATTCTGGGTGTAGATGGGCTTTTTACCGTTCTGGAAACCACGCTTGTCATTGGCTCTTCCGATACCATTTTCTTCATCGGAAGTTCTTTGTATTTGAATGTTCCGAAATACTGATCAACCATCTTAATGGTTTTATCAAAATCCAGATCGCCGACCAATACGACTGCCATATTATTAGGCACGTAATACGTATCAAAATATTTGTGAATCGCCACCATAGACGGACTTTTCAAATGCTCTGAAGTTCCAATTGTCGTTTGCTGACCATTTGGATGTTTCGGGAAAAGCGCTTCCATCATTGCGTAATTTACCAATCTTCCATCATTATCCTGAGCACGGTTAAATTCCTCATAAACTGCCTCCAATTCTGTATGGAACAATCTCAAAACCAATTCTGAGAACCGTTCTTTCTCCACTTTCAGCCATTTTTCCAGTTCGTTGGATGGGATGTTGTTTTTGTAAACCGTTTCGTCCAGCCACGTGTGGGCGTTGGTTCCTGTGGCGCCAAGAGAAGAGATCGCCTTGTCGTACTCGTTGGCGATGGCGTATTTGGAAGCTTCCTGAGAAACCTCGTCTATTTTCTTGTAAAGTGCTTTTTTCTTTTCCGGATCTTTTTCCGCTTTGTGCTGCTCGTAAAGATCTGAGATCTGCGTCAGCAAAACTTTTTCCTTTTCCCAATCCTGAGTTCCCAAATGCGAAGTCCCTTTGAAAACCATATGTTCCAGGTAGTGCGCCAATCCTGTATTGTCGCTTGGATCGTTGTTGGAACCGGTTTTTACTGGGATATAAGTCTGGATTCTCGGAGCGTCATCATTTTTTGCGAGATAGACTTTGAGTCCGTTTTTTAAGGTATAAACACGAACGCCGGATTGGTCGTTCTTTACGGTTTCGTAGGTATAACCGTTTTTATCTGTAGTGCTTTGTGTTTCAAATTTCTGTGCCATTGCATTCATCATAAATAAGAGTGAAATTGAAATAAATAGTTTCTTCATACTATACTTTTATTTTTTCTGGAGCGTAATTTACGCAACATTTTATTAGTTGCCAATTGTTGGGGTTTGTTACTTTGGGGTTTACAGGAAATTTTAGAATAAATATTGAATACATACAAAAAATCAAAGTATTTTATTTAGGTTTGTTAAATACTCAAAGTATTAATTCTAATGTCACAACTTAAACGAAAATTTTTTGAAGGCTTATCAAAATCCTACACTACCGCCTTTTTGTTGGTAGCCGTATTTGTTTTATCGAATATATTCTTCCTAAACCGCTACGGATTATTTACAAATGATTTTTTCGAAAATTATCACTACCTGATTATGGCACTGATTGTTTTGGGGTTTACAAGCCTGTTCATTACAGATAACAAATCACTCAGAATCATTTTCATTATAGTGTCCATTTTTCTGTTTTTATTTTTGATAGTTTTTATGGGTTTTACAATGTGGCTGACCGGAATGGCAAAAGCTTTTAGTCATGGTTAATAGAATTTGGAATAGCTTTTTAATCATTGTGTGTATCGCTTTGATTGCAACAATTTTTTATGATGAGACGTCTTACAATCGTTTTTCAAGGTTCGGTTATTCTCTCCATATAGATCAGGAGGATGAAATCAGCATAAAAATGCTCGAAAATGAATTTTATACCAGTGACAATTCATTTAATATTCCCACTTACGAAGTTTATTGGAGATTTGAAAAACAATTTGCTCCAAATAAACTGCATTTGCTTTGGTTTAATTACAATGACAATAAATTCTATGAATTTAATGGAGATCTGCCTTACGAAAAAATTCAAAAAGAATTTAATGTGGATAATTCTGTCAAAATAAAATTTGGAAAAATGAATACATTCCAATTAATTGTAAATGATAAAACAATACAGCAATTTAAAGCTTCCGAAGTTTCAAAACCTTGGTTTGATGAATATACAGAAAGAGAAGTCGCTGTTTTTTATGCAAACAATGAGATAACATTTTCACCAGTTTTGAATATAAAAAGTAATTCTCGATTGGTAAAAGCGGGCTTCGATAACACTAGTAAAAATTACAGAAGAGGTTACCGAGAATCTTTCGAATCTGATAGTATTTATAACCGTAGATTCATTTATGATGATCATATTTTAACAACAAAGGCTGCAGATTATATTACTCTGGAACTTGAAAATTCAAATTATAAGCATAAGGTTGGAGAAGAATTGTACAATGATAATCTAGTTTATAAAATAGAAATTGATTCTAAAGATTTATACAATATTTTAAAATCCAATCCCTCTAAAAATTTCGATTTAAATATTAATTTAGATGAAAAAGACAGTGTGAAAAGTGTAAATCTATCTAATCAAAAGTATAATTTTAATCTTATTATAAAAACAGATTACAGTTGGAATTAAGCTTCTCTATGGCCTCGTAGAGGCAGGCTGTTAATAGAACCCATAATTTTAGTTTGTAAAAAGCTCCGTAGGAGCGGCCTGTTAATAACAATTTTAATCAATCCAATCGAAAACATATTTGTCATCATATTCAACATCAAATTTCCTTAGAAAATCTAAATATTCTTCTTTAAAAGTTTTCTTTTTGTGGTGTTTCTCTTGATTCAAAATATATTTGACGACATTATCTACATGGCTTTCGGAATATGAAAATGCACCATATCCTTCCTGCCAATTGAATTTACCAAGAATCCATTTACTGTCGTTGATGAATTTTGATGAACCGGACTTAATATCTCTTACCAAATCCGAAATCACAGTATTTGGGCTTATGCTCACAAGCAGATGAACGTGATCTGGCATTGCAAAGATGGCAAACAATTTCTGACCCCTATTTGAAATAATACCTGTCAGGAATTTGTGCAATTCTTCACGATGTTCTTTTGGTATTAGATTTTGTCGTCCTTTAACTGCGAAAACTATTTGAATGTAAATTTGAGTGTAGGTATTTGCCATATATTGTGTTTTTAACAGTTCGCTCCTACGGAGCTGGTTTCCAAATAATGTTTGTTTTCTATTAACAGGTTGCCTCTACGAGGCATATATCGAAACAGTTTCATTCTATAAATCCTATTTTAATTTCCTGATTTTTATTTTAAAACCACCTCCACCCACTTCACAGTGGCTAAAGGTGGTCTGCATAGTATCAAAAGGTGGTTGGTCAAGTATCTGTCGGCACTTATGCAAGTGGTCTCAGGCAGTTGCGAAGTACCTGGAGGCACTTGGGTAAATGGTTCCGGACACTTGTGCAAGTGGTTGCAGGCATTTCGGAACCTGCTTCAGACACTTACCCCACCTGTTGCAGGGACTTCGGAACGTGGGATACCCCCCTCCCGAACCACCCCTTATTCGGTTTTGTCAACCTCCGTATTTGGCGGCGGGATGGGCGCTCCCGAAGTAAAAAACTGTTTCATGTCTTCATAGATGACCGTAGTGCCGGGCACATTCTCCCCTGCCAGATATTTCACATTGCGATAGAAGGTGATGGAGTTATGATAATTATCAAAATCCAAAAGGATTTTTGTATCCGAAAGTTGCTCTGTCACAGAATTTAGTCTCTGCATACGGCTTTCGAGTTGTTGCCTTGCAGCAAAGTCCTTCTCATATTCTGCCTTGTCCAGAAAAACAGGAACGTATTGCGCATACTGATCCATATAGTTTTTAGCTTTGTTGACGAAGAGTTTGTTCTGCTCTGCGATGCTGCCGTACTGCTGTCTCTGCTCGGGAGTCAGATTGATGGTTTTGCCTTGTAGTACCGATTCTATCATACTGATAGCATCGTCAAGTTTTTCAAGTTCTGAATTAGTGAATTCTACACTGATTAAATTTTCTAAAGCCATGTGTTGATGGTTTTTTAAGTTATTAATAAATTATTTTGAGCACACGCCAAAGGAATATTATAAGACTTGTCATCGCCTAATGGGTCTTCACATCATACCAGCATTACATAAGGATGGGCTGACATTTGAGTCGGTTGTTTCTGGAAAAGCGTTTTTGTGGATGTGAAAAGCTGCCCAAGAAAGGCAGAATTGGGATTCGGGAATCATCAGAATATCATTTGTGTGTCTTACAAATATATTTAAAAAATTAACACAGCAATGGATTCGTGTTAAAATTTTCAATGCGTAATTTGAACAGCAATCGTGGCATCGAATCTTGCACTTACCAATTCTAGTTTTCTCCTGAACTGAATGCCTCAGCAGATTCAAAAATAAGTCAGCGGAGAATGAAGCCATTAGGCAATTCTTTTTTCTAAAACCTTTAGAAGGTCTGAATTTTGCTGACAATCTCAGCTTAATTACCCAAGCTGTTTTCTCAATAGACATCGGCATTTTCACACGGAATTAACTTCATTAAATTCAGATTTATCAATCAGAAACTTTAAATATCAATAAATATTATGAAAAACAACAGCAAAACATTCACCCATTATTGTGCACTCGCATTACTTGTCATTTTCTCCCTTTCTGTCCAGTCCTGTGCAGAACCGGCGGACAAATTCTTCGCCACCGCTATTCTGAATACGAATACCATCAGTGATTTTGCAACACCTACTTTGGCGAAACACATTAATGATGAAACTACCGAGTTCCCCGACATTCCATCCAGCAAAAAGAATGGTGATGAAGCCGGAAAATTGCTTCAAAATAACATCCTGTACATGGAAAAATCACTCAAGGATATCAAAGCACTCAATGCCAGTTCTGAGGATCGAAAAGCTATTAAGGAAAAGTCTATCGCACTTTATGAGTTTGTGATTCCAGTTTATAAAAATGAGTACACCAACTATGCAAAACTCTGTGACAGTAAAGCTGATGAAGCCCAGAAAACCGCGCTGGCACAATCTATAGAGCAAAAGTACGGAGCCAAATTTGAACAAATGTACACCGACCTGATGGAAACCGGCAAAGTCTTCGCCAACGAAAACAAACTGAATGTCGATTGGAAATAATTCAAACTTTAACTTAAATCACAATTATGGAATTTTACAGAGACCAAAAAAAATCAATGAATCTTATCCTGATTTGTATAGGAATATTTGTCGTTCTAGTCGCCACATTCCTCTATAGCATTGGCTTATTCGATGGCCAGGTAGGTGCTAAGCTGGCGGCAGTTTCGGGTGTTTTCAGTTTAATATTAGCCATCGTGATTCTTAAAAAATTCTTTACACTGAGGGATAAGTCACCACTGGTCATACTCAGCAACGAAGGCATCATTTCGAGAACCACTGCTGTGAGCAAAGCTGCAGGATTGATCCTTTGGAAAGATATTCTAGCTGTTAATTTAGAAAAAGTGGGTGCGGATACTTTGGTGACACTGACAGTAAATAATGCCGGGAATTATCTTCCATTAATCAAAAAGAAATTATCCGGAATGTTAACCAATGGACTGGCAAATGCTGATGGAATTCTGCCGATCAGTCTTACGGCATCGGAACTGGACATCAATGCAGAAGAATTGTTTAATGTGATCACAAATTATATAAAAGAAGTTAGATAATCTTTGACAGACTCAACTTGGAATATGGATTGCTTAATATAAAACTCAAACCAATTATTCACACCAAAATTACAATTTATATGGAAGACGATCAAATAACAAGAAGAGAAGCACTTGATAAATTATTAGATATCATTACCCCTGAAGAATCTACGGAGGATCAGGAAAACATTCAGGAAGAACCTGTGCAAAACGAAGGCTCTTCTTATCTGGAAGATCCGACTACAAAACATCCCAAACCACCTTTCAATAAACAGTTTCAGCCTTTTCCCGGATTAGCTGCCAAGATGGATCCGGTTCCGGATCACGGCGAAGAAAGCTATGTAGGTTCAGGGAGACTGACTGGCAGAAAAGCCCTTGTTACGGGAGGCGATTCCGGGATTGGGCGTGCAGCCGTTATTGCATTTGCCAGAGAAGGTGCCGATGTGGCGATCAATTATTTACCGGATGAAGAATCTGATGCCAGAGAAGTTATCGATCTGATTACAAAAGCCGGCCGAAAAGCAGTCGCAATTCCAGGTGATATCCGTGATGAGGCATTTTGTAAGAAATTGGTTTCTGAAGCGGTTAGCCAGCTAGGTGGACTTGATATACTGGTCAATAATGCAGGACATCAAAAAAGCAATGAATCTATTCTCGATATCAGCACAGAAGATTTTGACAGAACGATGAAGACGAATATTTATGCGCCATTCTGGATCACAAAAGCAGCGCTACCCCATTTGAAACCGGGTTCCAGCATTATCGGATTGTCATCGGTTCAGGCTTACGATCCTTCTGCCGATCTTTATGATTATGCTCAAACCAAGGCAGCAACAACAAGTTATGTGAAATCTTTGGCAAAACAATTAGGACCAAAAGGTATCAGAGTAAACGGAGTTGCACCAGGACCAGTCTGGACCGCTTTGGAAGTGAGTGGCGGACAAACGCAGGAAAAGCTGGTGGAATTTGGTGGCGATACGCCATTGGGAAGACCCGGACAGCCTGCAGAATTAGCTTCTATCTTTGTGCAGTTTGCAGATAATAACGGAAGCTTTGCAACAGGACAAATCTATGGTTCGGCTGGTGGAAGCGGGCAACCTTAATAAATTATCACTTCTATTTTTAGAATTGAAAAAGACCGTAATGTTTGTTACGGTCTTTGTTTTTATTTATCAATTATATATTAGATAAAAATAGTGTTAATGATATGATTGATACAATTGTGAATATTACTGTAAGCAGTTTAAGAACATTTTTATTTTCAGTTTCGACTGCCATAAATCTGCGTAGGATCAGATATAAAATATATGAAAAGTTAATTGCTATTATATCAATGATTGCAGCAAATACAAGCCTGCCAATAATTATTCTAGTAAAATTACTCTTTACAGTTTCTTCAGATCCTATAAAAAAATTAAGGCTTATAAAAATGAAAATACATATAGCAACGACGAGAGCAAAATATAAAAATGTGATGAAATTTCTAATCATAAAATACCGGATATTTACAAATTATAATTTTAAGAATTTGATTAATTTCCATCATAAACAACCTTGAAATTCAATGCACTTAGTTGGTCTAATGTTAACTCATACCGTTTGTCGTACAGGTTTTTGTCTTTGTTTTCCTGCCAGGTATGTGCTTCGATCGTAGACTGTTTGTAAATTAAGATCCAGAGTTTCCGATTGGAGTCAAAAGCTTCCTTAAACACATTATCTACACATTTTTGATTTGGTTCCAATTTTAAAATAGGAATGAGATTAGACATAGAACTTGTCACTTCTGAAGATGAATTTCTGTCGGAAATATAGATTGCTTCATTATCAACGTTTGAAAGGTAATATGATGATCTGGTTGTGGGTTATACTCGCCGGGACAAATTTGCAAGGATATGCAAAGGATAGAGAATGACACGATTTTCAGGGTTTTCACAGTACTTTGTTTAAGTTTTTAAAAGTGTTTTGTAATAATATCCATTTCTATTTGATAAGCAATGCTGTCTTTATTTTATCTGCATATGTCTGAGATGTTTCCAGGTCCTGGTAAAAAACGACGGTGCCATCTGATTTTTGAGTAATTGCCAAGGTTTGGAATGTCTTTCTGAAGAGAGAAAACAGCGGTCGGTCTTTCAATGCTACTACCCGATCTGTAATCGCAAAATCGTATTCTGATCTTGGAAAATCTATTTTATTAACTCGGACATTCGTACTTGTGATTAAGACTCTGTTCCGAAGATAAGTAGAGACCAGCAAAAGTGGTAAAACAGCAAAAACAAACAAACTGAATACACCTACTCGTACGGTAGGAGTCTCTCCCAGAATAAGCCCGTAAACTAAATTGTAAAGTGAAGCACCAATGATAAAAGGTGCAATTACGGAATAGAAAACAAGAGTCGATTTGGATAGGTTGAATGTCTGTTTCATAAGTATGTGTTTTTATGTAGAAGTTTTCTTAATTAAATTAAGAGTTACAATCTGTATAAAAATAGTATTTATTTACGAATTTTTAAATAAAAAAACGGAGCCTTTCGAATCCGTTTTTATCATCTTTCACTCAAATGTTACTGCAGTTTCCTTACAGAAACATTTGGCTGTTCTCCTTGAGGAACAATGAAAATAGCGTTGTCGTTTACAGAATCTCCGGTATCCAGATAATATGCAGCAACAATAGGAATTACTGAACTTTCGTATTTACCATCCTTTGTATAGGCCCAATAAGTGACATTTACGTTTTGAGGTTTTAATTTCAGATCCAGCTTTTTGGAAGTTAGTTTAGCTCCTGTTGCATTGACGCAATTCAGTTCCACAAGCCCAGTATTCATAACGATTTGCGGAGAGTTGCTAAGTCTGATATTGTAACTTTTCGGAGAGTTGTTGACCAGGTTTGCAGACACTTTGTAACGGTCAAAGTTTTTCCCGCCAACAGTTACAGATTCTTTATTTAAAATACTGAAAGTCACGGAAAGCCCGTTCAGATCAACCGTTTCGCCGTCAGCAATTTTTTGAGCCTTTGTAAAAGAAAGGGATAATAGCAAAATTAATATTGCTAAAGAAGTTAGATTTTTCATACTTATTTTTATTTTTTTTAATTAGAAGTTCTAAACTTTGAGTGACTTTGATCTTTGTAAATATAAAACTTAGTGTAAAAAAGAATTTTACTATAATATTAAAAGATTGACAACTAAATTAAAAATAATAATTAATATGGTTTCGGGTTTTGTAATATTTATTTATTAATAATGATATTTTCTGATGATGAGTCAATTTAACATAAAAAAACGGAAACTTTCGAATCCGTTTTTTTATTAATTATTTAGGTAATTTTTAAAAACTATATCACGCTCAAAAAAGCCATTGTATCCACATCATCCGCATAAGTATCCAAAGAAGGATTCTGCGTTTCTCCAAAACCAATGGAATCTAATCCCAACTCAGGTTTTGCCACAATTGCCTGGATCTCATCTTTGTTATCTTCCACAAAATTTTTCGCAACTTCCAAAGTTTCATAACGTGAAAAATTAACGACAGACAATGGACTGAACAACTTCTCATCTTCTCTCAGCATCACAAAATTATTATCCCAGAAAAGATCTTGATTTAATAAATAAACAGCACGGTTGTAATCATAATTGTTGGCATATTTATTATGATTAATGACGTCCTGATATTTTACAAAATTCTCAAACAAACCATCAACTTTCATATCATTTGGAATTAAAAGTTTGGTTACATTTCTGCAGCCCAATCCAAAATACCGGAAAATATCATCTGCCAAAAGCTGAAGCTCTGCTTCCGTCTCATCACCTTTCAAAACAGCAATTGATGTTCTATTTTTTCGAATAATGCTGAGGTGGTTTTTGAAATAATATTCAAGATATCTCGCTGTATTATTACTTCCTGTAGCAATCACCGCATCGAAGTTTTCCAAACGGTCAACGATTTCATATTGAATTTCATTATTGGAAAATTCATTCCATAATTCTAATAGAAATGGTAACATCAATTTATCTTTGGAAGATAATTTAATGTTTGGAATAAGATTGCTCAAAACCACCGAGATAATATCGTGAAACCCAACAATCGGAATATTCCCGGCAAGGATGAGTCCTACCCTTTTTGGCGTGCTCGATAATTGATATTTTGACAGCCAATTTTCAATATTCTTTTTTGTGAAAAGTCCTGCCCATTGTTTTAGATTATAAGTTTGATTTTCTAAGGTAAACCAAGGATTTTCAATCTCGGAACGCTTCATCAGATAAGCCATTCGCTCTTCTTTCTCATTGTAATTGTCATCATCTTTTCGAATAAAATCGTTGATGAAATTCCCTAATTTTTCGAGTCCCAAAATTTTGTTTTCGTTCAGCATAGCTGGCTTTTTTTTTGTAATTTTGCACAAAATTAAAAATAAAATAGCAATGGCTATCAAGATAACTGATGAATGTATCAATTGTGGTGCCTGTGAACCGGAATGTCCGAACACCGCCATCTATGAAGGAGCAGTAGACTGGAAAGCATCCGAAGGAACCGATCTGAAAGGAATGGTGGTTTTGTCATCCGGACTTTCCGTAAATGCAGATGCTGCACAGGAACCTGTTGCAGACGATTATTACTTTATTGTTACCGACAAATGTACCGAATGCAAAGGCTTTCATGAGGAACCTCAGTGTGCTGCAGTTTGCCCTGTGGATTGCTGCGTTCCGGACGAAGACAATGTGGAAACCGAAGAACAACTTTTGGCTAAAAAAGCGTTTCTTCATAACGAATAATTAATTAACGATGGCAGTTTGCTATCAGTTAAAAAAACTATAATCTAAATCCTAACACCTAATCACTTATATAAATGAAAAAACATAATTTCAGCGCAGGTCCAAGTATTTTACCACAGGAAGTTTTTCAGAAAGCTTCAGAAGCAATTCTTGATTTCAATGGTTCAGGATTATCACTTTTGGAAATCTCTCATAGAAGCAAAGATTTCGTAGCGGTAATGGATGAAGCCCGTGCTATCGTAAAAAGACTGATGAATCTTGGCGATGATTATGAAGTATTGTATCTGCAAGGTGGCGCAAGTCTTCAGTTTTTGATGGTTCCTTACAACCTTCTTTCTGTTGACGGAAAAGCAGCTTATACTAATACAGGAACTTGGGCTGCAGGCGCAATCAAAGAAGCGAAGATGATTGGAAATGTAGATGTAGTGGCGACTTCCAAAGAAGCTAACTATTCTTACATCCCGAAAGAATTTAAGGTAGGCTCAGAATACGATTATTTCCATTGCACATCCAACAACACGATTTTTGGAACGCAGATGAAGGAATTCCCGAAAGTCGATACGCTTTTGGTTTGTGATATGTCTTCGGATATTTTCAGCAGAGAATTGGATTTTTCTCAATTTGATTTGATCTACGCAGGTGCTCAGAAAAATATGGGTCCGGCTGGAGCAACTTTGGTTGTTGTAAAAAAATCAATTCTTGGAAAAACCGGCAGAACGATTCCTACATATTTAGATTACGCCGTTCATATCGATAAAGAATCAATGTCCAATACGCCTCCTGTTTTTGCAGTTTATGCGTCGTATTTAACTTTGAAACATTTAGAAGAAAACGGAGGAATTGCAGCAGCTGAAGCTAGAAATAATGCAAAAGCTAAATTGCTTTATGACGAAATAGATAACAATCCAAACTTCCAAGGCGTTTCTGCAATCGAAGACCGTTCTTTTATGAATGTCACTTTCACTTTAACAGACGAATCTAAGCAAGAAGCTTTTGATGCAGCCTGGAAAGCAGCAGGAATCAGTGGTTTGAACGGCCACAGAAGTGTTGGCGGTTACAGAGCCAGTATTTACAATGCAATGCCGATCGAAAGTGTACAGGTTTTGGTTGATGTAATGAAAAGCATTTAAAAAGAAATTAAGCTTCAAACATTAGATTTAAAGCAAAAACATATAGAACGTCTTCAAATAATTGAAGACGTTTTTTTGTTAAATGAATGTTAATTTGGGAAAATGTCGTATCTTAGCACACCTTGAAATTTAGCTCAAACAATTCAGGGAAACTCAATTATAAAAGCATTTTTGAATTAAACATGATTGTATTAGCCAATGATGGGATCTCAGAATCGGGGATTCAACTTTTGAAGAAAGCCAATATTACGGTTTTGGAAAGCCGCGTTTCACCGGAACATCTCAGCAAATTCATTAATGAAAATAATGTGGATGTTCTTCTCGTAAGAAGTGCGACGCAGGTAAGACAGAATTTGATTGATGAATGTCCGAACCTTAAAATCATTGGACGCGGCGGAATCGGAATGGATAATATTGATGTGGAATATGCTATAGATAAAGGTCTTTATATCATCAACACTCCGAAAGCTTCCTGCAAATCTGTGGCAGAACTGGTTTTTGCACACTTTTTTTCATTAGCCAGATTTCTGCATGAAAGTAATAGATTGATGCCTTTGGAAGGTGAAACTCATTTTAATGCGCTTAAAAAATCCTTCAATAATGCTTCAGAACTTTCCGGGAAAACCCTTGGTGTTGTCGGAATGGGAAACATCGGAATAGAGGTTATTAAGATCGGTATTTCTTTGGGAATGAAAATCTTAGCTTACAACAGAACACCGAAAACCAGTAACGTTGAAATCAGTTTCTTCGATGGACAATCTGTGAATTTCGAAATTAAATCAGTAACTTTAAATGAAGTTTTAGAAAATTCGGATTTCATAAGTCTTAATACAGGGAAAACCGATAAATATATAATTGACACAAACGAATTTGCAAGAATGAAAGACGGTGTTTTCATCGTAAATACAGCAAGAGGCGGTGTCATTAATGAAGTATCAATGATTGATGCTATTGAGGATGGAAAATTAGCCGGTGCCGCTTTAGATGTTTTCGAAAAAGAACCAGCTCCTGAAGTAGAAATCCTGATGAATGCAGGAATGTCTCTTTCTCCACACGTTGGAGGAAATACAATAGATGCACAAAACAGAATTGGAGAAGAGCTCGCAATACAAATTATTAAACTGAAAGATCAAATATAAATGCCAGTATTTAAACCATTTAAAGGAATCAGACCTAACCACGATTTTGTGGATATTTTCCCGACTTATTCTCTGGATAATTTTACTCAGGAAGAGATCAACAAAAAATCTCAGCAGGACAATTCCTATATTCAGATGATAAAGCCAGCTGTTGTCAGCAAATCTAAAGATATTGACAGGAATCTCAGAAAAATAAGATCCAATTACGAAGAATTATTAGAAGAGAAAAAGCTGACACAGGATGATTCCGCTTATTATTTATACGAGCAGACTTTGCCGGACAAAACGACTTTCCGAGGGCTTTTAGGACTTGTAAGTGTTGATGATTTCTGGGACGGCAAAATCAAAAAGCACGAATCTACGATCACAGAACGCAGAATGAAAATGGCGCATTATCTGGAGAAAGTTAATATCCAGGCAGAACCGGTTTTGCTGACTTATCATTCCAATTCCAAAGTAGAATTATTGATGACGCACGAGCAGAAGAACGTTCCAATCATCAATTATAAAGACGAAAAAGGTGTAAAACACAAGATCTGGAAAATTGATAACCGATTGAAACTTCAGCAGTTCAAAGAAGTATTGGATCCTATTGATTCTTTTTACATCGCTGATGGCCATCACAGAATTGGATCTGTAGCAGAATATGCCAAAAAACAAAGAGACAAGTACAAAAGATCTCACGGAACGGAACATTATAACTTTGTTTACAGTTTTATTGTTTCCAACCAATCAATCAAAATCAATGATTACAACCGTCTTCTGAGTGACCTTAATGGTTTGTCAAACGAAGAAATTCTGGAAAAATTAAAAGAAGATTTCCAAATCCACGACAAAGGAACAGAAGCTTATTTCCCTTCGCAGAAATTCCACATCAGTATGTATTTGGGCGGTAGATTTTACAGTCTGCACGTGAAGCACAACATCCGTGAAGAACTTAAAAACGAAAATGACCTCGATCATCACCTGGTAGATAAATATATCTTCGAAAAATTGTTCGGGATAGAAAATGCCAAGCATACAGACAAAATCACTTACCTAAAAGGAACTTCTGACACAAAAGGAATTGTTGATATCAAAGAAAAAGTAGATTCAGGAGAGTTTAAAGTTGGTTTTGGAATTTATCCAATCAGTTTCAATGACTTGTTGAAAATATCGGATAAAGAGATCAAAATGCCACCAAAATGTACTTTGATCGAGCCAAAACTAATTACAGCATTGATGATGTACGATATGAAATAAATCGATTTTCTGCAAAATTTATAAAGACGTTTAATGAAAATTAGACGTCTTTTTATTTGATTTTAGATTGTCCTAAAAAAATATGATTTGATCTCCAATATCTTAAAAATTAAATTAACAATAGTTAATAATTATTTTTATCTTTACTCGTCAAAACACCTGATATATTAAATTAATAACCTGCAATATGTATCCGAAAGAATATATCAATTGTGATCAAGAAGCCATTCATATTTGCGGCGAAGTTCAGGAATATGGATTTTTATTAGGCACCAAGGATTCTAAAATAACTTTCTACAGTGAGAATATCTTGGACCTTTTCTCCCAAAATCCCAAGTCGGTATTAGGACAAGATATTAAAACTTTATTTGATAAACTTGAACTTGACATAAACTGGGATAACTTTTCTGAAAATCAAGACCTTGCAATACAGCATATTAACTTTAAAAAAGAAGAATATACGCTTTGTATTCATACAAATAACGGTTTCACTTTCTACGAAATTGAAAAAGTAATTCCCAATCATAAAATCAATAAAGAATATCAGGCAATACAAAATATCCTAAGAAATTCGACTGATGAGAATGTCTGGAAAATCCTTTTAAAAGAAATCCAGGAAATCATTGATTTTGACCGTGCGATGATCTATCAGTTTTTGTACGATGGCAGCGGCGAAGTGATAGAAGAATCTGTAAAACCAGGTCTGGAAAGTTACCTTCATCTTCATTATCCGGAATCCGATATTCCTGCTCAGGCTAGAGCACTTTATCTTAAAAATACGGTAAGAATTACCTCGCATGTTTCCGGGAAGACCTACCCTGTTTTTGGTATTCAGAAAGAAGATATTGATCTTACTTACAGCGTTACGAGATCATCCTCTCCGGTTCATCGTCAGTATTTGAAGAATGCAGGTGTAGAATCCAGCTTCAGTACATCTATTATTGTTAACGGGAAATTATGGGGTTTGGTTGCGTGCCAGAATGCTGAGCCAAAACACCTCGATCTGCAATCCAGGTTATTGGTGGAAACACTTACCAGAACTTCGGCAAATGCTTATGGTTCTTACAGATCTTTACAGACTTTGGAAGATTATCAGAGAATTAATCTTAATAATATTTCTTTGCGTCAAAATCTTTCCAGTGAAGAAAACTTCGGGAAAGCACTGGAAAACAGTATAGATGATATTATGAATGCCTGTGATGCAGACGGAGTGATCATTAAGATTAATAATGAAATCATCACTGCCGGAAACGTTCCGAACAATTCCGATACCGAAAAAATAATCCAATGGAGCAAAGATAACAATCAGGATTTCGAAGAGAATATTTTTATCTCAAATACTTTTTGCAAAACAAGCGGCTTGGAATTGGATAATTCGGAAATCAGTTGTGGAATAATCATCAGTGTTCTTGGAAGCAATACTTCTGATATGCTGATCTGGATGAGAAAAGAACAGGGACAAAAAATAAAATGGGCAGGAAAGCCTGAAAAAGAAACTGTTTCTGAGATAAAGGACGGCGTAGAGATTATTAAATTCTCTCCAAGAAAATCTTTTGAAATCTGGAAAGAATACGTGAAAGATACAGCTCTGCCCTGGAAAACAAGAGAAATAGAATCTGCAAAATGGATCACTTCTGTAATCCTGAAAGCTTCTCATACAAAATCTTCTCAAATTGTAGATCTGAATAATCAATTGAGAGAACTGAACGAAGAGTTAGACTCTTTTTCTTACACTATATCGCACGATCTGAATACACCGCTTACCGTTATCAAACTGAATGCCCAGTTGATGAAAAGAATGCAGCAGCCTGACGAGAAATCTCAGAAATTTCTGGACACAATCATAGACCAGGTAGATTCTATGAGCGATATGATCAAGAATGTTCTGGAACTCAGTAAAATAAAAAAATCTGAAATAGAACTTAAAAAGATTGAGGTCGATCCTTTAATTAATAAATTAGCAGAAGACTCCAAAATAAGTTTTGATTCGCCTCACACAGAGATTATTATAGAAAATACACCGGAAGTTTTGGGTGATCCTACAATGGTTTATCAAGTTTTCGGGAATGTGATCGGGAATGCGATTAAATATTCTTCCAGATCTTCCAAACCTACAGTCAAGATTATTGGAGAAGTTTATGAAAATGGCGTAACTTACAAGATAACTGATAACGGAATCGGGATTGATAAAGAAGATGCCGGTAAAATGTTCAAAATCTTCAGCAGAATGAGTAATGCAAAAGCTTTTCACGGAAATGGTGTCGGTCTTAATATCGTTCAGCATCTTATGGAGAAAATGGGTGGCGAGATCAGCTACGAAAGTGAAAGCGGAATAGGAACAACCTTTATATTAAAATTTCAAAAACCTGACTATGATTTCAGTATTTCTTAAAGAACAAACGAAACATCAGCACGACGACACAGAAGCAAAATTACAATCCCAAAAGATCTTCGACAAATCTTATACTTTAGATGACTACAAAACGCTTTTGATCCACAATTATAAATTAATCAGCAGATACGAACCTCAGATCCATGAAAACCTTAAAAATTATCCGGAACTGAAGTTGGAATTAAGAAGCAAAATTAATGCACTTAAAACTGATTTGGACAACCTGAATATCGAAACTGAAAGTGAAGTTCCAACACAAAATCTGGAAAATGAAGCAGAAGCTTTTGGTGCTTTGTACGTGATGGAAGGTTCTACCCTAGGCGGAAACGTAATTGCAAAACAGCTGAAAAAAAATCCGGAATTTGAGAATGTAGAATTCAATTATTTTGGAGTTTATGGAGAAAATACAGGACCTTACTGGCAGGAATTCAAATCTATTATTGATGATAAGATTACCGAAGAACATTACGAGGCTTGCGTAACCGGCGCAAAGAAAGCTTACCAATTATTATCTTAATAATTTTGAAATACAAAAAAAGGAGTGAAAAATTAATTTCACTCCTTTTTTTATGATTAAATCTAAACTTAGATTATTTTTGAATACTTACCAATTCAACATCGAAAACCAACCAAGAGTTTGGAGGAATTACGCCGCCTGCTCCTCTTTCTCCGTACCCTAAAGCCGGCGGAATCAATAAAGTTGCAGCTTCCCCTTCTTTCAATAAAAGAATTCCTTCATCCCAGCCTTTGATTACCTGACCAACTCCGATTGGAATATCGATTGGTGCATTTCTTTTGAAAGAGTTGTCAAATTCTTCACCATTGATCAGCTTCCCTGCATAATGTACAGCAACTGTTTGTCCCGGAGTTGGGTTTGCACCAGTTGTAGTTTTAGTAATTTTATAATAAAGACCTGAAGGTGTGGATTGCATCCCGGCTTTCATATCATTTACTAATTTCTCCTGATTTGCAGCAAACTCAGCAAGTTTCTTAGCTTTCTCTTCTTCAGCTTTAGCAAGATATGCTTTGTTTTTTTCTTCGATTTTTGCTTTACCTTCAGAGAAGATTTTCGCAGCGTCATAATGCTTGTACGCATCACCTTTACCGAAAACTGCTACTTTTGTCAAAACAACATCAGTTTTAGGCTTGTCCTGAGGTCCTTTTTCTACGTTTGCAATAGAATCAATAGTTGCTTCACCTTTCACCACTTTCCCGAAAATCGTGTGTTTCCCGTCTAACCAAGGCGTTGCGATTTCTGTGATGAAGAACTGAGAACCATTGGTGTTAGGTCCGGAATTCGCCATAGATAAGATTCCTTTTCCTGTGTGCTGAAGGTCGTTTTTCTCGTCAGCAAATTTATATCCAGGATCTCCCATTCCAGTTCCTTGCGGATCTCCACCTTGGATCATAAAATCCTTGATCACTCTGTGGAAAATAGTTCCATCATAGAAAGGTTCACCTTTTTTCTTAGCTTTGTTCTCGATTTTACCTTCCGCAAGACCTACAAAGTTGGCAACTGTTACCGGAGATTTTTCATCTTCGAATTTCACCAAAATTTCTCCTTTGCTTGTTACAAAATTTCCATAAAGCCCGTCTGGCAGACTTTTATAAACTTCTTTGTCTATTTCCAATGTTTTACAATTTAATAATGTTAATAATGTTATAGAAAGTGCTATAATTTTTTTCATGTTTATATATAGTCGTTAGTTATAATACTTTTACTTTGATGATGAGAGGCATATCATTTGTGATTTTTTTATTGTCTCCATAAGTTCCGTAAGCCAAAACCGAAGGCACAAGAATTTCCGCTTCTTCTCCTTTTTTCAGATATCTGATAACATCTTCCACAGCATCCATTTCTACAAAATGTCCAAATACCACATCCGCATTTCCCAGCGGATTTTGATACAACTTTGTTCTGTTGAAATCATAAATATCATATTGATAAGAAACTCTGTCTCCGTTATTCTTACGGGGCAGACTTTCAAGTCCTTCAATATTAACCCAATAGTTCATTCCCATTGGATAATATTTTATATTTTGAGATTTGATCCAATCCTGGATTTGAGTTCTTTCCAAAGTGTTTAGATCTTTAGTTCGGTTTTTTGAAATTTCCATTTCATTGTCCGACATAAATTGATCTCCGGTCTCTTGATGTGCTGGATTCTGCTTAGCACAGTTTGCAACAAGCATCAAAGAGGATATAAAAATAATTTTTTTCATATTTTGAAAGTTCTTTTGAGATCAAATAAGATCATACTCAAAAAACTTTTGCAAAATTAAGAATTTTCACAGACTTAATTACCATCAAAACAAAAACCGGAAGATAATTTCCGGTTTTAGCTTTTCAATTTACTTTTTATTTAATTCTATATGCTATAGACATTTTCTTCAACCAAAACTCTCCACCCGAAAGGATCTTCAGCATTATTGGTCTGTATATTCACAAGGTCATTTTTAAGTTGCACTGCAAAACTCTCTTCGTCAGATAGTTTTGGCAACTCAAGGTGTTCTCCCTGATAACCTAAAGCTTCAAAAATACTTGTTACAACAGCAGTTCCCACGCCCCAAACTTCTTTCAGAGTTCCATTTTTCTGTGCTTCTATGACATCTGTTACCTTTACATCTCCTACAACAACATCAATTCCTCTTCTTTCAGCAAGTTTAAGGAAACTGTCTCTTGTAATTCCGTCTAATATTTTATCAGAAGTTTTTGGTGTATAAATCGTATCGTTGATTCTAACAAAGACATTCATTGTTCCACTTTCTTCGAAATATTCGTGAGAGCAGTCATCTGTCCAGATGATCTGGTCATAACCTTCTTCTATTGCCAATTGAGTTGGATAGAAAGAAGCAGCATAATTCCCTGCCGCTTTTGCCGCACCCACACCTCCACTTGCAGCTCTTGAATAATGATCTGAGATCTTAACAGAAACCGGTGCTGTGTAATAACTTTTTGCGGGAGTCGCAACAATTGCAAACATATATTTTTCTGCGATTCTTGCTTTAAGAGCTTCTTCGGTTGCAAATAAAACTGGTCTTAGATATAAAGACATTCCTTCTCCCTGCGGAATCCATTCTCTGTCGATATCCACTAAAGCTTTCAGCCCATCCAAAAACATTTCTTTGGAAATCTCAGGAATAGCCAATCTTTTTGCGGATTTGTTAATACGTTCAAAGTTCTTTTCCGGACGGAAAAGGAACACCTGGCCGTCATTATCCTTATAAGCCTTCATTCCTTCAAAACAAGCTTGTCCATAGTTGACCCCCATCATTGCCGGGGTAAAACCGATGGGTCCATAAGGAATCAATTGAAGATCCCCCCATTTTCCGTTCTCGTATTCACAAATTATCATATGATCTATAAAAGTATTCCCGAATGAGAAATTGTCAGGATCAAATGTAGAAATTCTGGGGTTTGAAGATTTTTGGATTATCATTTTTTAAATTTTAATTGACGTATTACAAATATATAATAAATATTTAATAATCAAAATTTATGTTAAATTTGTAAAAAAATACTTTGAAAAGACAATTAATTTCAACAAAAGACGGAAGCAAAACGCTAATAATCAATGATTTAGAAGAAACTTATCACTCCAAACACGGCGCATTACAGGAAGCCAATCATGTATTTATCAAAAATGGACTTAATTTAATAAATGATTACGAAATTAATATTTTAGAACTTGGTTTTGGAACAGGTCTTAATGTTTTGGTAACAATTGATGAATATTTGAGAAATATTAAAAAACATAAAATCAATTATTTTGGAGTAGAAAAATATCCGATTTTTTTGGAAGAAGCGTCACAACTCTCTTATTCTGAATTATTTTCTGACAATTTTGTTAAAGATTTGTCTCTGAAAATCCACAGGTTAGATTGGGAAATTTCGAATGATCTGACTTCTGATTTTTCTTTAACAAAACTTAAAAAAGATTTTTTTGATATAAAAAACACAGATCTTCCCCTGATTGATCTGGTTTATTTCGATTGTTTCGGCGCAAGAGTTCAGCCTGATCTTTGGGAAATAGAATTGTTTGAAATTGTAGCTTCTAAAATGAAATCCGGAGGTTTGCTTACAACTTATTCCTCCAAAGGAAGTGTCAGAAGAAACCTGATAGAATTAGGTTTCGAAGTTGAGAAAAAACAAGGTCCGCCGGGAAAAAGAGAAATGATAAATGCCTGGAAAAAATAATTTTCCATAAATTAGACATTCCAAATTACAGCTATGATAGATAAGATTAACATTCGTGTGTATGCACTTTGTATAAAAGATAATAAGATCCTTGCCCTTCACGAGGAATACGCAGGCGATTTCCTTATCAAATTGCCCGGTGGCGGTTTAGAATTTGGGGAAAGCACAATCGAATGTTTGAAAAGAGAATTCCAGGAAGAACTTAATCTTGATATTAATGTTACAGAACATTTCTATACTCAGGACGATTTTTTGGTTTCCAGATTTCGGGATAATGAGCAGCTGATCACTATTTATTATTTAGCTGAAATACTAAATGAGCAAGATTTATTAATCTTAGATCCTTGTATCGAAAAAACAGAATGGTTCCCTTTGGATGGTGAAAACCCTTTCCCTTTGCCTATCGATAAACGCGTTTTTGAATTTGCAAAAGAAAAATTCCTGAAATAGTTTCAGGAATTTGTTTTCATATCTTATTGTACTTCAACAAAATTGATGTCTCCGTTATATTTATTATCTATAATTAATATCATCGCAGACTGAGAAATATAAGATTGATTTTCGCCAGTAATTTTACGGTATTTAATTTCGAGAATATTAGCGTTTTTTTTGATCGAAACTGGTTTCAGTTCAACCTTCTGAGTTGATGGATCTTGTATTTGCGCAACCACAAATTCCTTAGAAAAATCAATCGTTGTCGGCTTTCCGTTTTCTCCCATTGTTGTTGCCATTCCAAAAACCTGATCAAATTCCTGCTGATTTTCAAATTTTGGGTTATCAGTAGCTGCATCAATATTATTCTTAACAAAATAATTTTTTGCTTCTTTGAAAGGAACTTCTGCATTCAGAACAGCATCTCCTGATTTTGCAGAATTACAGGAAACTGAAATCACAGTCGCTGCTGCCAATAAAAAAATATTTTTCATAATTTATCAATCTACTATATTTATAAATTCCAAAGCAAATCCTCATATTTCTTTAATATAATATCCTTGGAAAAACGAGATTTTATGGATGTTTTGATATCTTCTTTGTCATCGTTTCTATGAACTGTATGTTTTATCTTTTCAGCAAAATCATCATAATTTTCAATATTGGCAATTTCGCCGTTGATTTGATCGATAATAATTTCATCAATTCCGCCGGGACAATTATTCGCTAAAGAATAAACGCCGCAAGCTCCGGCTTCCAAAAGTACGTTCGGAAAACCTTCGTATCTGGAAGAAAGAATGAAAAGATCGGCATATTTCAGGTATTGATAAGGATTACTTTTTTTGCCGTGGAAAATAACGTGGTCCAAGCCCAGCATTTCTTTCATCTGCAAAAGCATTTCTTTATCTTTTCCATCACCGAGAATATGAAGTAATATATTTTGATTTTTCAATCTGGAAAATACCTTTAGCAGATTATCAAAACCTTTTCTGGCAGAGAGATTTCCGATTGCAACAACGTGCTTGTATTGTGGTGAAAATTCTATTGGTTTCTCTGATTGTTTAAGCTTTTCTTCGATGAAATCTATGTCAACCGGGTTATTAATTTTAATCAGTTTATTTTTCCTGATTCCAAAATTATTAATCAAATCAGTCTGCATATCATTGCTTTGTGCAATTATTCTGTCGTAATTATTGTAAAATTTATAGAAAAATCTAATTTCTTTTCTCGTAACGTGCTGGGAAACAACATTCGTTTCTCTTGCTATGAATTTCGTATTTGGAAAAAGCCTGATGAATAAAGATAAATAAGCGTTGACTTCTCCAAATCCAGAAAAAACAATGTCTGGTTTCCTGCGTTTGATTTCCAGTAGAATTGGTTTCAGAGAATGTCGGATTCTTGGTGTTTGGATGTCAATGATTTCAACATCAGGTTTCAAAAAATCAAGATAAGCACCTT
>Ga0157369_10001184_pt1 | contig 32528 bp, 35 predicted proteins | sample C25metaG_FD_113461 | JGI IMG/M metagenome (GOLD analysis project Ga0157369, IMG submission 113461) | Corn rhizosphere microbial communities from Kellogg Biological Station, Michigan, USA - C2-5 metaG | ecosystem: Host-associated > Plants > Roots > Rhizosphere > Soil | place: USA: Michigan... | reverse complement strand
GGAAGGCAACCTCGGCCTCATCCGCGCGGTCGAGAAGTTCGACTACACCAAGGGCTACAAGTTCTCGACGTACGCGACCTGGTGGATCCGGCAGGCGATCACCCGCGCGATGGCCGACCAGGCGCGCACCATCCGCATACCGGTGCACATGGTCGAGCAGATCAACAAGCTCACCCGCGTGCAGCGCCAGATGCTGCAGGACCTCGGCCGCGAACCCACCGCCGACGAGCTCGCCACCGAGCTCGACATGACGCCGGACAAGGTCGTCGAGATCCAGGGGTACGCGCGCGAGCCAGTGTCGCTGGAGCAGAACGTCGGCGACGAGGGCGACAGCCAGCTCGGCGACTTCATCGAGGACGCCGACGCGCCGATCGCCGCCGAGGTCGTGTCGTTCGGGCTGCTGCAGCGCGAGCTCGACAGCGTGCTCAAGACGCTGCCCGAGCGCGAGGCCGCCGTGGTCGCGATGCGCTTCGGCCTCACCGACGGCCAGCCGCGCACCTTGGACGAGATCGGCAAGGAGTTCGGCCTCACCCGCGAACGCATCCGCCAGATCGAGGCCAAGACTCTGTCGAAGCTCAGGCATCCGAGCCGCTCGCAAAAGCTGCGCGACTACCTGGAGTAAGGCGCTCGCTTACGCCAAGAGCTTTATCGCGACTCCTGTTCCCACGATCACTATTGCTGCTCGCAGTGCGTTCGCCGGGATTCGTCGGGCGAGTACGGCGCCGATTTGGCCGCCGACAACGGAACTTATGCCGAGTAGCAGGACTATCCACCAGTTGACGTCGGCCCAGATGATGAAGACGACTCCGGCTACGGCGTTGACGAATGCGGAGATCAGGTTCTTGGCGGCGTTGAGCCGTTGCAGGTCGTCGTCCAGCGTCGCGCCGAACAGCGCGAGCATGATGACGCCCTGCGCCGCGCCGAAGTAGCCGCCGTACACCGCGGTCGCGAACAACCCGCCGTGCAGCGTCGGGCCGGGGTGCTCGGCGATCACCCCGCGACTGGCGCGCCAGCGCGCGAGCCGCGGCTGCACCAGCACGAGTACGACCGCGGCGAGGATGAGCCACGGGACGACGGCGCGGAAGGCACCGGGTACCGCGAGCAGCAGCGCCGCCCCCGCGGCACCGCCGGCCAACGCCGCCGGCAGCAACACGAGAACCCGCCGGCGCTGGCCGGCCAGCTCGCGCCGGTAGCCGTACGCGCCCGACAGCGAGCCGGGTACGCCGAGGCCGATCGAGTTGGAGACGTTCGCGACCACCGCGGGGTAACCGAGCGCGAGCAGCACCGGGAACGTGAGCAGCGACGCCGCACCGACGATCGTGTTGACCGCGCCGCCGACGAGGCCTACGCCGAGGATGGCGAGCGCGTGCGGCACGGTCACGACGCCCGAGGCTAGCCGCCGGAGTGTGTGCGTCGGCGGCGGCCATGACGACCGCGGCGGCACACACTTGCCGCCGGATAGGTTGCCCGGCGTGACCGACGCGTTCTTCACCCCGCTCGGCGGCAACCGGTTCGCCTCGACCGAGCACACCAGTGGGCCGTGGGACCCGGCGTACCAGCACGGCGGTCCCCCGGCGGCGCTGCTCGCCCGCGCGATCGAGCGCGAGCCCGCGCCGTGGGACGCGGTCGTGCTGCGGATGAGCGTCGACATCCTCGGGCCGGTGCCGGTCGCCGAGGTCGAGGTGACCAGCCGCGTCGTACGCCCCGGGCGCAGCGTCGAGCTGGTCGAGGCCGAGCTGACCAGCCCGGAGAGCGGGCGGGTCGCCGTACGCGCGCAAGCGTGGCGGGCCCGCGCGGCCGACCTCGAGCTGCCACCGCTGCCGGCCGCGCACGACGACCCGGCCGTCGACCCGGTACCGCCGCTGCCCGAGCACGCGACCGAGCTGCCCGAGGGCTGGACCGGCGGCTACCTGCACGCGATGGAGTGGCGCCTCGTCTCCGGCGACTGGGCCGAGCGCGGGCCGGCGACGATCTGGGGCCGGATGCGCCACCCGCTCGTGCCGGGCGAGGAGCCGACCGGCCTGCAGCGCACGATGATCGTCGCCGACTCGGGCAACGGCGTGTCCAACGTGCTGCCGCTCGGCAACTGGCTGTTCATCAACCCGGACCTCACCGTGCACTTCGCCGCGGAGCCGGCCGGCGAGTGGATCTGCATCGACGCGCGGACCCGGGTGCAGGCCCGCGGGTTCGGCCTGGCCGCGTCCCGATTGTTCGACCGAACACAACTCGTGGCGCGCGGCGCGCAGGCGCTGTTCGTCGGCCCAAGGTGACTGCTCCGTCCGGGCGATTCACCCACTTGTCCTAGCTACCGAGACGCAAAAGGTGAGTTTGACCGCCGATGTCCAGCGCACGTTCCGTACCCGCGAGCTGATCGAGGATCTGCTCGCCGACCCGCGCCAGCTCGGCCCCGATTACCAACCGATCCGCCGCATCGACGACCGCGCGATCGTCGGCTACAAGGCGACCGGCCGCGGCCGCGCCGGGACCGAGCTCGCCGACACGCTGGCGCTGCTGGAGCAGGCGCAGGCGCTCGGCCTGGTCGAGCGACTGGACTGGGCGTTCCGCGCGCTCGCGTTCGAAGACTTCGCCGGCCGTGGCGACATCGAGCTGCACCTCACGCCCGAGCCGGAGACCTACGGCACCCTCTGCCCGCCGCGGCTCGCCGCCGCGTTCGCCCGGGCGAAGCGCGAGCTGACCGTCGCCGCCGAGATGCACGCGGCGACCTTCGCCGACCCGGCGCTGGTACGCCGCGGCGTTGCCGAGCTGCGCGAGTGGGGCTGGCTCCTCGTCGTGGCGGACGTCGCCGACGACACGGCCGCGCTCGACCAACTGGCGCAGCTGGGGCCGGACGTCGTACAGGTCGACCTGTCGCGGGCCGGCCGTACGGCGGATCCCACGCACAGCGGCGTACGGCGGCTGCTCGCGATCGCGGCCGAGTCCGGCGCGCGGCTGATGGCGCTCGGCGTCGACTCGGCCAGCGCGGTCACGACCGCCCGCGCGCTCGGCTGCGTGGTCGGCCGGGGCGCCGCTCTCGGGGCGCCGGGCCCGCTCCCGATGGCATAAACGGACCCCAGCCTGGCTAGACGCGGCGATTTAGGGCACGATTTCGGTGTGATTCGCCAAACCAAGGTCGCCAAGAGCAACGACGTCAAGATCACGTTCTCGCTGCCCGCCGGCGAGCCTCCGGGCCCGGTGTCGGTGGTCGGCGACTTCAACGACTGGGTGCCCGGCACGCACGTGCTGGCGAAGCGGGCCAACGGCACGCGTTCGGTCGCGGTGACGGTGCCCGCGGGCGCGAAGTACCGGTTCCGCTATCTCGGCGAGAACGCCCACTGGTTTGACGACAACACGGTCGAGCGCGACGGCGACGCCGGGCTCATCATCACCTAGCTGCATTCTGGCGACTTGTCAGCAGCACACGTCGCTCTGGCGACACCACGTGCTGACAACTGTCGCGGCCGCGTCGCGGCTCAGCCGGCTTCGGCGGCTTTCGCCTTCGCGTCCGCCTTCATCTGCTTCTTGAACGCGCGCACCTTCTCCAGCGAGGCGTGGTCGCGGATGTCCGCCACCGAGATGTAGCTGCCGTCCGCGCCGAAGTCGCCGGCCGCTTCCCGCCAGCCCTTCGGGCGCACGCCGTACTGCTTGCCGAGCAGCGCGACGAAGATCTTCGCCTTCTGTACGCCGAACCCGGGCAGTGCCTGGATGCGCTTGAGCAGGTCCTTGCCGTCGGCGGCCTCGGACCAGATGCGGGTCGGGTCCCCGCCGTACTGCTCGACGATCAGCCGGCACATGTCCTGCACGCGGCCGGCCATCGAACCGGGGAAGCGGTGCAGCGCGGGCGGGGTCGAGAAGGCCTTCGCGAGGGCGTCGGGATCGCGGTTGGCGATGTCCGTCGCGTCGAGGTCGCGGCCGAGGCGTTGGGTCAGTGTCAGCGGGCCGGTGAACGCCCACTCCAACGGGATCTGCTGGTCGAGCACCATGCCGATGAGCAGCGCGAGCGGGCTGTCGGTCAGCAGCTTGTCGGCGTCGGGGTTCTGCGCGAGACACAGTTTCTTCGGCACGTTTGCAACCTAGATGACGGCGCGCGGTAAGCGCTACCGGCAGCCGACGCCAGCGCGCAATGTCCGCGCACAGCGGTCGCGAAAACCGCGCGGCGAGGTTGACCATGATGGCGACGTAAAGCGCCCGTTGAGGTCAGCGCCTCCGCTAGTGGATGGTGATGAAGATCAATTGATAGAGGTCCGGGTAGTCCTCGAAGAACCGGACAACGACAACCAGGCCGGGGATGGCTTCGATCAGGATTTGGTCCCGCCTCGTGACGTCGTTGTAGAGGCGAAACCGCGTCGACCACGAATCATCGGCAAGCGCGCCAAGTACGACGAGCACCGCGTCGATCTGGTCAGCCGGAGGTCCCTTTCTGATGAGCCAGTCGGTCAGGACCGACCAGCTCTCGGGGACGAGCCTCACGGCTGTGACTTGCGGAGCTCCTCGGCCCTCGCCAAAGTTTCTGTCCCGGTTAGGCCGCCGCCGTCAATGGTCGCCTTGTCGGCCGCTCCGAGTGCGTGCACATACTCAGGATCGCGGTGAAGCCGAGCAGTCACGAGAAGACTGTCAACAAAATGAAGCAAGGGATCCAGTTTTCCTCGCTGCTTGTATTGCAGAGCCGCAGCAACGAGGTCTCGGCGCACTTGCTGTTGCGCTTCCGCTGGAAGGTCGTTCAGAGCGTCAACGACTTCTTGGATGGCTTCTTCATCCGCAGCCGCCTGCGTGCTCGCGTCGAGAATGGTCATAGGGACCTCCTAACGCCGGACGACCAGCCGTAACTCGCGACGATTGGGTCGCGGGCAACCTTACGCGGCACGCCTTACACGGTAGCCAGATGGGGTGACAGTTGGCCTCTTTCGAGTCCGATCGGCATCCCGCGCGTGTCCCTTGAATACGGTGAATTCGGGCGAGCGTGAGATCCCTGTCGCAGCGACCGGCGATGAGCGCTCCCGCTCGGTTATGCGGGCCCTCTCCAAGCGACATCCCGCGTTCGGGCGGTTCTCGCGACAGAACCCGAGCGCCTGGTGGTCGTCTGTATGGTGCGGGCACGACCGAGCCCGCGCGTTTCGTGGCGGCGTGGGAGTTGCCGGCAACGACAGAGGTAGCGGTCGTGATTCTCGTTCGCGATGCGCGTCGAACGCAGCAGCGCCGGGCTCAAGCGGCTCATCGCCGCCAGCCCGGTCTGAGGAAGGGCTTCGTAACCAAACAGTTACCCGGACCGGCGAGCCTTTTGCGCCAATTGTCCGTGACATGGGGCATGACCTCCAGAACCGCCTTCTCTCTGGCTGCCGTCCTTGTCGCCGCCACCACCACGGCCGTACCGGTCCTCGCCGCCGAGCACGGCGCGGCGGTGCCGTGTTCCACCCGCGACGCCGGCGGTTCCTGGCCGTCGTACGGGCACGACGCGACGAACACGCGCACCCAGTCGAGCGAAACGACGCTCACGCCCGCCCCGGGGACCGGCCTGGCGAAGAAATGGTTTTTCCCGACGGTCGGCAACGTGCAGAGCACGCCGGTCGTCTCCAACGGCTGCGTCTATGTCACGACCGACGCGGGCGAGATCTACGCCCTCAACGCGGCGACCGGCGCCAAGGTCTGGCAGCACACGCTCCCGCCCGGCACCACACCCGGGGCGATCGGTGGCGTGATCCCCGGCTCGCCGGCCGTCGTCGGCAACCAGGTGATCGTGTTGGTGTCGCAGGACAGCGCGCCGTACGCCCTCTCGCTCGACGCGCACAGCGGCGCCGTGAAGTGGCAGAGCGCACCGGTGAACACTCAGCCCGGCGTCTACACCAACGCCTCGGCCGCGGTGCACAACGGCGTTGTGGTGTTCGGCTACTCGCCGCCCGAAGGTGAAAGCGGCGGTCAGGGCGGCGTGGCGCTCCTCGACACCGAAGACGGCGAGTTCCTCAAGGACGTGCCGACCATTCCCCTCGCCGACCAGGCCGCGTTCTCCGGCGGCGGGATCTGGTCGACCGCGGCGTTCGACAACAACGGCTACGCGTACGTCGGCGCCGGCAACCCCTACTCCAAGACACAGGCGCACCCGCACACCGACGCGATCCTCAAGATCGACGTGAACAAGGAGCGGTCCACGTTCGGCCAGATCGTCGGCTACGCGCCCGGCGAGGTCGACCAGTACAGCAGCGCACTCAAGCAACTCCAGACCACGCCGGTGTGTGCGGCGAGTGCGACCAACGGCCTGACGTGGCCGCTCGACGATCCGTTGTGCGGCCAACTCGACCTCGACTTCGGCGCGTCTCCCAACCTCATCCCCGACGGCCACGGCGAGCTGCTCGTCGGCGACCTGCAGAAGTCCGGCGAGTACCACGCCGCGAGCGCCGCCACGATGAAGCCGACATGGGCGACCGTCATCGGCGGATCGTGTGCCGTGTGCAATGCGGCGTCGACGGCGTACGACGGGACGGCGATCTACGCGGTGGGCACGCCTGGCAGCGCCATGTGGTCGTTGAACCCGGCGACGGGTGCGGTCAACTGGACTTCGCCGGTTGCGGACGGCGTGCATTACCAGTCGGTGTCGGTGGCCAACGGCGTCGTCTACACGAGCGACGGCAACGGTTTCCTCGACGAGTTCTCCGCCGCGACCGGTCAACCGATCGCCAAGCAGGCCATCGACGCGGACGTGAGCGACACCGCTGGCGGATTGTCGTCGTCCGGCATCGCGATCGCCGACCACGAACTCTTCGTCGGGCTGGCGAACGCGGGCGCCGGCACGGCCGGGTACGTCGTCGCCTACGGCTAGACCGCCCACCCGGCGCCGGTCGGGTCAGCCGCGGGACAGGAGCGCTGCCTCGATTTCGGCTCTTGTCGGTTGCGGCATGGCCACGAAGTTGGTTGCCGTCCGCAGTGCATTTCGCGTGTTGTCGATCACCTGCGGATCCTCATAAACGGTGTCGGGCAGTTCGAGCATGCCCATCACGCGCCAGAAGGCGCGGACCGCGTCGGCGTTGGCCGGCATGGCCGCGCGCAACTCGGCGAACGACACCGCATCGGGTCGCTCGGCTGCTGGCTGCGCTTCGATGCCGAAGATCGCCTGGCGAAGCGCGGCCAGTCGCATCGAGTCGTTGCGCGCCTGGTCGCGGTAGAAGGGCTCGACGTTGTCGTTCGCCGCTTGTTCGAGGCGATGCGCGAGCGCCATCAGGTCGTCGCCACAGGTCTGGATGGAGCTGACCAAGTCGACCGCTTCGATCAATGCCAACGGCAGCCCGCGGCCGAATGTCGGGTTGGTCGTGCAACGCGAGTCGCCGACGAGCGCCAGGCCCGTCGCCCGGACCTCGCCATCGACGACGAGCCGACGCCAGGTGTTGTGCAGCCCGGCCATCACGAAGACGTCGCTGACCGGCTCGAGGCAGTCGAGCCATGGTCGGTACGCCGGCACGGTGGCCACGACCGCGTCGAAGACGTCTCCGTCGTCAACGCCACGAAATCGGTGGTCCTCGACGAGCGGTGCGAGCGCGATGAGGGCGGTGCCGTTGTCGCAGTTCCACAAGCCGGTCGTGAACTCGTCGAGCGCGAGCAGCAAACGCGTGGCCGGATGCCCGGGCAGGTCGTGGCCGGGACGCACCCGGTAGTGCCGGGACCGGTAGCAAAGCCCGCACTCTGCGGAGACGAGCTGCGTGGGCGCCGCGCCGATCTCCGACAGCCAGGAATCGATGCGGGTACGGCGACCTGTCGCGTCGACCACGAGGTCCGCGTCGAAGGCCCCGGCATCGATGCGCACACCGCGCACGCGCGGCGGCGCGCCTGCGTCGGCCAGCAGGCCGCGCACGCGCGTTCCGAAACGGCACACGATCCCGGCCTGGTCGGCAACGGCGCGGCGCAGCACCAGATCGAATGTCGACCGGCGCGTGGCGACTGCGGTGTAGTCGTCATCACCGGTTCGAGCGTCGAGGTGCACCCCCGGCGGCGTGGCTACTGCCAGCGGCGCCTCGACCGCTCCCGCTGCGAGCAGCGCGTCGTACACGTCAGGCAGGTGCTGGCGAAGCAGCAACCGGCACCGCGGCAGCAACGCATGCGGCTGCACGACGTGCGGTGCAGTCGGACGGAACGCTGCCTTCGCTGCGGCCTCGACGTCGATCGCCGGCGACACGTCCTCGCGGTCGAGCAGCACAACCGTGTGGCCCGCCCGAGCCAGGAGCAGCGCCGCGAACTGACCCGCGGCGCTGCCCCCGATGACGACGACCTGCATGGCTCCCCTACTCGGTGCTCACGAAGTACCACCACACATTCTCTGTCGTGCCGGCGCCGCGGGTGACAACGGCGCCGAACCCGCCGGGGACGGCGACCAGATCCTGGTAGGGACCCATCGGGCTTCCGTCGCTGTTGCCGCCTTGCACCGCGGCCGGGTCGAACGCGGCGCCCAGGTCAGCACTTGCCCAGGTCTTTCCGCCGTCGCCGGATGCGGCCAGCTTGGGCGTGAGATCGCCCGCCGCATCGGCCTCGTAGAACAGCAGCCCGACCGAGGAGTGCGGCCCGGCGGCTATCGCCGGTTCGGCGATAGCGCCGCCCGTTGCGCCCACTTGCGCGCGAAGCGATCCCAGCGACGTCCAGGTCCCACCCGCGTCGCGCGACGTCGCAACGTCGATCGCGTCATAGCTCGGACTGGCCGGATCGGAGGAGTCCAAGTGCGGCCAGGTGACATACAGCGTCCCGTCCGGAGCGACCGCCGCATCCGGAATGCAACACCCGGCGGTCTGGCCGCGCGGGAAGTAATAGGTGCCGATGAACGACGGCGGTGTCGGCCAGGTCCTCCCGTCGTCGTAGGACTCGACGCTGTAGAGGTGCTGGGCGAGTCCGCGCCAGGCGATGTACGCCGGAAGCGTGGTGTCGTCGGCAGCCGCATAGACGAGCACGGCCGTATGACCCGACCGCAGCAAGGCGACCGTGACCACGTCGGTGCCCGGGAGGCCCTTGACGGCGTCGACGGCGCTCGACCAATTCGCTCCCCCATCGGTCGACCGGGCAACGCCGATCGAGCCACCCGTGCCGGGCACGAAACCGCCGGTCTGCCCGTCGAACTGCGGCTGGTTGACGTACGTCGTCCGTTCGAACGCGACGAGGACGTCGCTGTCCGACCCCGGCGCGAAGCTGATCGGGCCGCGCTGGTCGCTGGCGCCCGGTTCCGGTTCCACCGGCGGCAGGAAGGTGCGGCCGCGGTCGTCGGATCGGTTGAGCAACAGCTTCACCGGATGGGGATACGTCGGGCTTTGATCCATCGTCACCCAGCCGACCGTCGTAAGCGTTCGGCCGTTGGACCCGATCGCCGTCATGGGGTCACCGAACCCGCCATCGGATCCGCCCGAGCACGACGTGATGCCGGGCAACGTCGTACGCGACCAGCTCGACCCTCCATCGGTGCTCGTCGCGGTGATCGCCGCAACCGAGTCGCCGGCGGTGTAGACGACGGCGACGTGGCCGGGGTGGGAAGGATCGACTGCGGCGTGCGGGCCGTTCCCGGCGGATGCCGAACAGCCGGCGGCGAGCGGAGCGTCGCCGGACACCTCCACCGGCGGTGCCACGTGCAGTCTGGGGGCGGCGGCCGGTGCGGCGTGCGTCAGCGGGGCGAACACCGTGGCCCCGAGTGCGGACACCGCGAGCAGGCGCCGCAGGATCGTCGGGTTAGTAGTCATGGTGCTCGACCAACTCGAGGATGGACGTCCGCGGGGCGCCGATCTTCGCCGGCGCCTTGTCGGGGTCCGGCCAGACTTGGGTCCGCATCACGTCGAGAAAGGCTTGCGCGGTTGCGGCATCGTCGAACTCGCTGTCGAGCAGCACTTTGTGCTCGTCGTCGATGGGCCGGAAGATCCGGTAGGACCGCATGCCGCGCTGCTCACGGCCGGCCTGATCCTTGCCGAACGCCTCCCGCCACAGGTCGAAGTCACGCACTTCGAGCTCGAGTCGGAGTGTCGTCATTGCCTTGCCCCCTCGGTTCGGCGGTAGATTATTCACTACCACGTTCGTAGAACGAATACAGGGGTAATGTAACCAAATGTCGGAACCTGTCAAGAGTCCCCGGACGTACTCCTCGCCGCTGCGCGCCGAACAGGCCGCGAGCACCCGTCGGTCGATCATTGAGGCCGGGCGGGCGCTCTTCGAACGAGACGGGTACGCCGCGACATCGATGCCCGCCGTCGCCGCCGAGGCGCACGTCGCGGTCAAGACGCTCTACCTGGCGTTCGGCTCCAAGCCCGAGCTGCTCCGCGCCATCTGGGACCAGCGGCTGGCCGGAAACGAGGCGGCCATCCCGGTCCTGGAGCGCTCCTGGTATCGCGAGGTCGAAGCCGACGACAGCCCGACCGGCAAGCTTCACCTGCTCGCCCGGCAGTCCGGCGGCGTCAAGAGCCGGACCGGCCGCCTGCTCATCGTCATCCGCGATGCCGCCGACACACACCCCGAAGTCCGCGCGCTCTGGGACGAGATCGAGGCAAAGCTCTACCAGGCGTCAACCGCAGTCGTCGACCAGCTCGCGTCCGCCGGCGCACTTCGTGCCGACCTCGATCCGACCGAAGCGGCTGACCTCTTGTGGACCATCAACCATCCGTCGGTATGGCAACTGCTCGTGAGTCGCCGCGGCTGGTCGGACGACACGTATCAGCACTGGCTCGCCCGTACCTTCCGCGCGCAACTTCTTGACGAGTGAGGGGAGCGGCTGTGGCTCGGCTGCCTGACCGGGCCGTCGTCGTACCCGGCGAGACGGTGTTCCTCCGGGCGTACGACGACGGCGACCTTGCGCTGTTGCGCACTGCCTTCGCCGACGACGACATCGTGCGCTGGAACCCGGGGCCGGTGCCGCCGGAGACGGCGCAGAGCTGGATGGCGCGCCGCGTGGACTGGTCCGCCGGCGACCACGCCTCGTGGGCACTTGCTGCGCCCGACGGGTCGTTGGTCGGGTCGATGTCGCTGCATCGGATCGACTGGGAGCAGGCCGACGCCGAGATCGGTTACTGGACGGCGCCGTGGGCGCGCCGACGCGGCTTCGCTGCCGACGGCCTCGCACTCGCGACCCGATTCGCGCACGACAGTCTCGGCCTGAACCGGGTCTACCTATACCACGCTGTCGGCAACCCCGCATCGTGCGCCGTCGCCACGCGGGCCGGTTACCGACATGAGGGCACGCTGCGGAAGTCACACCGGTACCCGGACGGCCAGTACCACGACGAGCACCTGCACGCCCACCTGGCGGACGACGAGGTCCCACACCCGCCGGCGCCCTAGGGGCGGAATTCCCACGCGCGAATGAGCAGTGGCGGTACGTCGACCGTGAGGTCGAGATTCGCTTGCGGCGCCTAGCCCGATCGTCGGGGCTCGAATGCAGCGCTCGGGCGGATCACCCCCAGCTTCGCGACGGCTGCGCACGGCTCAGGCATGCGACGCCCGCGAGGAGCGGCAGAAGCGCAATCCCTGACAGCAGGAACGTCCACCCCGCCGAAGCGCCGGCAACGCGCGGAGCGGTGCCGATCAGTACGGACGAGCCCAAGCAGATTTGGGAGCAACCGTAGGCGCGCCAGCTCACACGTCCACGCATCCACGGCGGGCGGACGCGGTGAGTCGCGAGAGTGATGACACCGGTCACGACAACGAGAAGGCCGCCGAACATCGCGATCCATGACGCGACAACAGCTACGCGATGCACTTCGAAAGTGTCTCTCACCTCCACGTTCTCGCGGGCGGAAACGACAGAGAGCCTCCGCTCGTGACAAGCGACGCGCAGCGGAGTTGACTGAGCGGCTGTCGGACGCCGACACGAAGACGAGGGGGACCCATGTGGACCCAGATCATCAAGACCCGCGTCAAGCCGGGCAAGGACGCTGAGCTCGAAGCGCTGATGAACGAGTTCAAGACGCACGAACGACCGGGCTCGGGCCTCGTGCGTTCGACCACGGCTCGGGACCAGAACGACCCGAACGTCCTCTACATGATCGTGACGTTCGAGAGCGAGGAGAAGGCGCGCATCCGCGAGCAGGATGCGGAGCGGCAAGAGGGCCTCGCGAATGCCAAGCAGCTCATGGCCGACATCTTCGAAGGACCGCCGGAGTTCATCGACCTCAACGTGGTGGCCGAGCACACCGGCACGTAGCTACGACGGACCGACGAGCTCCACGGCGTACGCCGCAACGTCGATCAACGGCAGGCTCGCGACGTCGCGCAGCGGTATCCACGCGCAGCGCTCGGTCGAGCCGTCGACCTCGTCCACCAGCTCGCCGGGCTCGGCGTCGACGCGATAGACGATCGCGACGAGGTGCACCGGCGGGCGCGGTCGCTGCGCTCGTAGAGCCGCGAGAAGATTCCCAGGACTTCGCCGCGGCGGCCACGCAGGCCGGTCTCCTCCGTCAGTTCCCGGAGTACGGCGTCGTCCGGCGGCTCGCCGAACTCCACTCCCCCGCCCGGCAGCGCCCAGTGTCCGGCCTGTATCGGCGCATCGGCGCGGATCTGCGCGAGCAGGATGCTGCCGTCGCGAACACATACGGCGTACGCACCGAGATAAAGCGTCGGCACCTCGCTCTGCACGACCGCGAACCATAGCGACCGGAGTTGTCAGCGCGTGATGTCGCTATAGCCACCTGTGGTGCTGACAAGTCTCCGGGGGACGGCGATCCTCACCGGCTCGGCAGCTGCGGCCCCAGATCGCCCCACCAGTGCACGCCGGCGCCGTCGACCCGAAGGTGTTCGGCGACCGATCCCAACGGCTCGCCGATGTCGAAGTCGGCGACGTCACATCCGAACGCGACCGGGTCGCTCGGCACCTCGCCGTACATGTCCGTGTCGAACGTACGGCGGATGCCGAGCACGCCGTCGAAGTACGGGTACCGGTAGACGACGCAGAACGCGACGGAATCCTCGACCCACGCGTCGAGCACCTGCACGCTTTGGCTTTCGGTGACGCGGCTGACCGGCAGGTGCTCAAGACATGCGTCGAGAGCGGCCTGCGCCCACTCGGGCGTCAAGCAGCAGCGGCCGGTACGGCGACCGTCGTCGCCCGCCGCGCGGCGAGGATCGCGACGATGAGGATCGCGAACGCGTTCGCGCCGTGCAGCAGGCCGAGGTACGGCACGTTGCCCTGCGAGACGCCGAGCACGACCTGCAGGACGATCAACCCGACGATGTACAGAGCCCACCGCGTGCCGCCGGCGACTCCCGCGAAGAACGACACGATCAGCAAGGCGATCGCGAGCAGCGGGATCAGCATCTCGCCGTTGATCGCGTGGATCGGGAACCCGAACGATCCGGTGAAGTTCGGGTGCTTGTCGATGATGTGCTTGTTCACCGTCGCGCCATCGTCGATCCAGTGGTCGAGACCCGAGACCGCGGTCGCGATCATCATGGCCTGCACGACCACGTCGGCCGCGATGACGTAGGCAAGAACGTGATACGCCCGGCGCATGCGCCACCCCCTTCACCGGTGATGAAAGCGGCCGGCCAGCAAGGGGTCAAGCACCGACGCGCCCGCCCGGACACCGCCCGTTGCGTGGATTCTGCGTCGGATGTCCGATATGATCATTTCGCTCAGCAGTGAGCTTCCCTTGTACGGCGCCCTTTCTGGGGCGTCCGCGGACCTCACGGAGCGATCTCATGGTTGCCGAACCCGCCGAAGCCCATCCCGTTGCCACCTCTGCCGCCGTCGGCACCGCCGAGCGGCTGCCCCGCTGCTGCCCCGAGCACCAGGACTGGCCGACGCTGACCCAGCACCTGGTCGAGGAGTTCCCCGAGATCGCGATCGGCGACATCGTCCGCGAGGTACGCCGGGCCAAGGACGCCGTCGAGCAGGTGGCCCTCGACGACGCCGACGCGCTGATCACCGGCGAGCTGATCGCCCGCCACCAGCTGTCGATGCTCTGCGGCCGGGTCACCGAGGTGGCGCGGCTCGACCCGGAGCGCCACGCCCGCCCCGACCGGCCGCGCCGGGGCTAGCGGGTGGGTGCCGGGTGCCGCGGCGTGAGCGCCGCCACCACGCCGAGCGCGAGGTAGACCGCCCCGCTCGCCACGCGCCCGCGCCGTACCAGCCGGTCCCGTCCCCCGCCCCGGCGCCGTAGCCGGCGAGCGACGGCGGCGGCCGCGAGCGCGTACGCGCCGTCGCTGCACATGCCGAGGAGCAGATAGGTCAGCCCGAGCACGAGCACCTGGGTGGCGACCGGCCCGCGGCGCGGGTCCACGAACGGCGGCAGGAACGCCAGGAAGAACAGCGCGACCTTCGGGTTCAGCACATTTACGACGGCGCCCTGGGCGAGCGCGCTGCGGACCGACGCCGCCCGGGCCAGCGGGTCATCCGTGCGGCCGACCGGCGCCGGCCGGGACAGCAGCCGGTGCAGCCCGAGCCCGACGAGGTACGCCGCTCCGACGTACTTGACCACGGTGAAGGCCGCCGCCGAGGAGACGAGCAGCGCGGACAGGCCCAGCGCGGCCGCCGCGACGTGGACGAGGGTGCCGAGGTGGACGCCGGCGACGGAGGCCAGCCCGACCCGGCGGCCGTGCTCGACGCTGCGGGTGACGATGAACAGCACCGCGGGTCCGGGGATGACCAGGAGCGCGAGGCTCGCCAGCGCGCACAGCCCGAACGTCGTCAGGCTCGGCACCGCGCCTTCACCCCCTCTTCAGATCCGTGCCTCACGCTAGGGACCGTGAGCGTGACGGGCAACGAGGTTTCGGTCTTCACCAGCCTGGGGAGAACCGGACACTTAGACACGTCTGGGCAGGATCCGGGCGCCGACACGCTCGCCGGGCTACCCCCGGGGTGACATCGGCACCGGGGTATGGCAGGATGGCGGGTCGCGCCGCGGAACATCCGCGGCGTCGCGTGCGTTGAAGCTACTGATCGGTAAACCCGATCGCCGCGCTTCACGTCGTAACCAGGACACCAGAGGACACCCAACGAGAAGCCCTGGGGGGCTTGAACAGTCATGAGCACCGCCACGATCGCCCGCGTCAACGGTGACGCCGGCCTTCCCGCGCCCATCGAGGACCTCCTCGACGCTGCCAGTGAGCAGGGGGCGCTCACGTTCACCGAGGTCCGCAAGGCCCTGGACGAGGCCGGCGTCGGCCCGGCCGAGGCCAAGCGGGTCATCCGGCTCATCACCGAGCGCGGGGTCGCCATCGGCGCCGACGCGCCCGGCGCCGCGCCCTCGGCCGAGGACGAGGAGCTGGTCGACGACTCGTGGGACCACGAGGTCCCGACCACCGACCTCGTCCGCGTCTACCTCACCGACATCGGCAAGGTCGCCCTGCTCAACGCCGAGCAGGAGGTCGACCTCGCCAAGCGGATCGAGGCCGGGCTGTTCGCCGCGGAGAAGATCCGCGCTGCGGACGCCAAGGAGACCCGCAAGCTCCCGGCCAAGCTGCGCCGCGACCTCGAGCTCATCGCCGCCGACGGCGTGCGCGCGCGCAACCACCTGCTCGAGGCCAACCTGCGCCTCGTGGTCTCGCTCGCCAAGCGCTACCAGGGCAAGGGCCTGACGCTGCTCGACCTCATCCAGGAGGGCAACATCGGCCTGGTGCGTGCGGTCGAGAAGTTCGACTACACCAAGGGCTACAAGTTCTCGACGTACGCGACCTGGTGGATCCGCCAGGCGCTGCAGCGCGCGATCGCCGACCAGGGCCGCACCATCCGCGTGCCCGTGCACATGGTCGAGCAGATCAACAAGGCGCTGCGGGTCAAGCGCGACCTGGCGACCGAGCTGGGCCGCGAGCCCACGTTCGACGAGCTCGGCAAGGCGCTCGACATGACCGGCGAGCGGGTCGAGGAGATCCTCGGCTACGGCCGCGAGACCCTCTCGCTCGAGACGCCGGTCGGCGACGACGGTACGGCGACCTTCGGCGAGTTCATCGAGGACGCGGACGCCCCCGTGGCGGCCGACGTGGTCGACTTCGGCCTGCTGCAGGACCGCCTCCGCTCGGTGCTCGGCACCCTGCCGGACCGCTCGGCGACGGTCATGCGGATGCGCTTCGGCCTGGACGACGGCCGCGCCCGCACGCTGGACGAGGTCGGCAAGGAGCTCGGCCTCACCCGCGAGCGGATCCGCCAGATCGAGCGCGACACGATCAAGGATCTGCGCAAGTCCGACACCGCCGCCGCCCTCAAGGCGTGGCTGTAGCACCGCTGCCTGCGTTCTCGCTCGGTTGCGGCCCTTAGGCCGCGGCCCTCGCTGCGGCCTTGGCAGTCGGCACTACATCCACGCCTTGAGCATGGCTGTCGCACCGCTGGCGGCGTTCTCGTCGCCTTGCGGCCCTTATGCCGCGGCGGCTCCTGCGGCCTTGGCAGTCGGCACTACAGCTCTCCGTCGACCCGATCGCCGTCTGCCTGGCTTCTGAGCCTGGCAGGCGGCGATTGGCGTCTCCGGCCGGGGCCCAAGGCGAGATCCGTCACAATTTGGGGCTGTTTCTCCGCCGTACCGGCGGGTAATGTGCCGCCATGAACCCGGAGACGATGTCGCTGTTCGAGCGGGAGATGCGCGACCAGGTCGCCGCCGCCCGCGAAGCGCTCATCCAGGCCGACGGCAAGAACGACCCGCTGCTCGTCATGGCCGCGCAAGCCCATCTCGACGGCCTGGTGGACCTCGCCCGGCGCAACGGCATCGACGTCTCCGCGCCGGCCAAGCCCGCCGAGCTCACGGCCTGACCGGTCCCGCCACAGCAGGCCCATCGCGGCCTTTGCCAAGATGGGCCGATGAGCGGGCTTTGTGAGGGCCGGGTCGTCATCGTCACCGGCGCGGGGCGCGGCATCGGCCGCGAAGAGGCGCTGGAGTTCGCCCGCGAGGGCGCGCGCGTCGTCGTCAACGACGTCGGCGTCTCCCGCGACGGCACCGGCGAAGACGCCACCCCGGCGCAGGAGGTCGTCGACGAGATCAAGGCGCTCGGCGGCGAGGCGGTCGCCAATTACGACGACATCTCCGACTTCGACGGCGCGAAGCGCGTGGTCGGCCAGGCGATCGAGACGTTCGGCACCCTCGACGTACTCGTGAACAACGCCGGCATCCTGCGCGACCGCATGGTCGTGAACATGTCGATCGACGAGTGGGACGCCGTCATCAAGGTGCACCTGCGCGGCACCTTCGCCACCACCCACCACGCCGCCAACTACTGGCGCGACCGGTCGAAGGCCGGCGACCCGGTCGACGCGCGCATCGTCAACACCAGCTCGTCGTCCGGCATCTACGGCAACGTCGGCCAGTCCAACTACGGCGCCGCGAAGGCCGGTATCGCCGCCTTCACCGTGATCACCGCGATGGAGCTCTCCCGGTACGGCGTGACCGTCAACGCGATCGCGCCCGCGGCGCTCACCCGGATGACCGAGGACCTCGTGCGCTGGCAGAGCGACGGCGAGGACACGCCGACCTGGGACCCGCGCGACCCCGGCAACATCGCGCCGCTGGTCGCCTGGCTCGGCAGCACCGAGTCGCGCGAGATCACCGGCCGCGTCTTCAACGTCAAGGGTGGCTACGTGTCGGTCGCCGAGGGCTGGGTCGCCGGGCCGGCCGAGGACAAGGGCGCCCGCTGGGTACCGGGCGAGCTCGGCGAGGTCATCCCCCGCCTGGTCGCCGCCGCCCGCCCCAACTCCGACACGTCCGGCAAGCCCGCCTCCGCTTAGCCCGCGGGCTGCCGGAGTTGTGACCGGTCACAACGCGGCCGAACGCTCCTCGGTACGGCGGCGCGAAGGTGTCGGCCGCGCCGCGGCGTAGTCCTTAGGCGTGACCCGCAAACTCATCGCCATCGTCGCCGCGCTCGCCTCCGCCGTCGCCACCCCGGTGCTCGCCGCCGAGCACGGCAACGGCACCGACAGCACCCACGGGAACGGCCACGGCGACCACGGCCATGCCTGGGTCGCGCCCGCGCCCGACCACTGGGCCGGCCACAGCGGCGACCTCACCAACGTCCAGGGCTGCGACCCGCTCGACGGCGCGCAGTGCCTGCTGCCGTTTCCCAACGACTGGTTCACCAAGGACGACCCGACCAGCGCGACCGGCCGGCGGGTCGACCTCACCGTGCCGATGATGCCGCGCAACGAGGCGGGCAAGCCGATCGAGCCACAAGAGTGGAACCGCAGCGACGGCTTCAGCGCCGGCGCGCAGATCCTCACCCTCGTGCCCGGCATGACGAAGAACGCCGACCTCGTGCCGTCGGGCCTGCCGCCGGTCACCGACCTCGGCATGAACGCCGGCGACGACGACAACCTCGGCGTCGTACTGCTCGATGAAGAAACCGGGCGGCACTGGCCGGTGTGGGTCGAGCTCGACCAGTACGTCGACGAGTCCGGGCTACTGGCGGCCGGGACCGTCGGCAGCATCCAGCACGACCTGATGATCCACCCGGCGGTCAACCTCGCCGACGGTCACCGCTACATCGTCGCGCTGCGCCACCTCGTCACCGACGACGGCTCGGTCGCACAGCCGGCTGCTGCGTTCAAGGCCTATCGCGACGGCACCGCGCCGGCCAGCGACCCGCGCCGCGCGCACATGGAGAATCTGTTCGCGACGCTCGCGAAGGCCGGCGTCGGCCGCAAGGACCTCTACCTCGCCTGGGACTTCACCACCGCGAGCACCAAGAACGTCACCGGCCGGCTGCTCGCCATGCGCGACGACGCGTTCAAGCAGCTCGGCGACACCAACCTCACCGACGGCATCGTCCAGGGCACCGCGCCGTCGTACACCGTCGACTCGGTCACCGACTACACGCCGAGCCAGGACGGCAACGTCGCGCGGCAGGTCACCGGCCACTTCACCGTGCCGTGCTACCTGTTCCCGACCTGTGAGCCGCCGACGAAGTGCGACCAGGTCACGCAGGGCCTCTTCGACGACTGCCCGACGCCGAGCCAATTCGTGTTGGACCCGACGAACCCGGACGCGGTCCCGTCGCAGACGCCCGGCCAGACCTACCAGGCCAACTTCATCTGCAACGTCGGGCGCAAGGCGTTCTCCGACGAGGCGACGTACGCCGGGAAGATGCGGCCGGTCGAGTACGGCCACGGCCTGTTCGGCGGCGCCGGCGAGGTCAACTCCGGCCCGCAGAAGACGATGGCGAACGACCACGCGATGGTCTACTGCGCGACCGACTGGACCGGCATGGCGACGGCCGACGTACCCAACGCCGTCGTCGCGCTCAACGACCTGTCGCGTTTCCCGCTGCTCACCGACCGGGTGCAGCAGGGCGAGCTCGATTTCCTTTACCTGGCAAGGCTGATGGTGCACCCGCAGGGCTTCACCGCGAACCCGGCGTTCCGGTGGGCCGACGGCAAGCCGTTCCTCGACACGCGCGAGGCGTTCTACGACGGCAACAGCCAGGGCGGCATCTACGGCGGCACCGTCTGCGCCGTGTCGGTCGACGTGCGGCACTGCGCGCTCGGCGTGCCCGGCATGGACTACTCGATCCTGCTGCCGCGGTCGAGCGACTACGTCGCGGAGAAACCGCTGTCGGCGTACGACCCGTCGAAGTTCGACCCGACCGACCCGCAGGGCCAGATCGGTTACTCGTCGCTGCTCGACAACTCCTACCCGGACCAGTCGCAGCGCATGGTGATCCTCGACCTGATCCAGATGCTGTGGGACCGCTCCGACCCCAACGGCTACGCGACGCACATGACCGCCGGCCTGCCCAACACGCCGACGCACCAGGTGCTGCTGCAGCTCGCGTACGGCGACCACCAGGTCGCGAACATCACCGCCGAGACCGAGGCGCGCAGCATCGGCGCGCACGGCGCCGAGCCGCCGCTGGTCAGCGCGCGCTACGGCCCGTACGTCGACCCGCTGTGGGGCATCCCGGCGCTCTCGGCGGACACGCCGTGGCCGGGCTCCGGCATCACCATCTTCGACAGCGGCCCGGCGAGCTACACCCGCAGCGTCCCGTCGACCGACGGCGGCGGCACGCACTCCGGCACGGACTGGCCGCCGACCGCGGACGTGCCGAACCGCTCCGGCGAGGACCCGCACGAGGCGCCGCGCCGCGCGCTGTGCGGGCAGGAGCAGAAGGACGCGTTCCTCGCCGTCGGCGGCGTCGTGACGCTGCCGTGCGGCGGGTCGCCGTACTTCTCCTGGGGCTGGGACGGAGTCAGCGGGCTGTAGTTCTCTAGGCTCGCGATCATGGCTCGCTCGACGATGCTCCGGTGGGCGGTCCAGTCGCTCGGGCCGACGATGGTCCTGCGCCGCGCCGCCCGCGCCGGCGAGCTCGGCCCGCGGCTCGCGGTCGACCGCACGCTGTGGGACAACCCGTTCCCGTCGTACGACGAACTGCGCGCGCAGGGCGACCTCGTGCACGGGCGCGTGATCCACGCGAGCGCGTCGCACGCGGTGTGCAGCGAGGTGTTGCGCAGCCCGGCGTTCCGGGTCGGCGTCGACGCCGAGGCGCTGCCGACGATGGTCCGGCGGATGATCCGGTCGGCGAGCGATCCGCAGCACCCCGGGCCGGCCGAGCCACCGTCGATGCTCGCGGTCGATCCGCCGCGACACACGAAGTACCGGCGGCTCGTGGCGAAGGTGTTCACCGCGCGCGCGGTCGCGGCGCTGCAGCCGCGGGTCGAGGAGATCGCCGAGGAGTTGCTCGACCGCATGGCGCGGGAACGTTCCGTCGACCTGGTCGAGAGCTTCGCGGCACCGCTGCCGGTGCGGATCATCGCGGAGATCCTCGGCGTACCGCCGTCGATGCACCGGCAGATGCTCGAGTGGGGCAACGCCGCGGCGGTCACGCTCGATCCGATGCTGACGTACCGCTCGTTCCGCAACGCCGCGATCGCGCTGCGCGAGATGCACACGTGGCTCGACGCGCACCTGCGGTCGTTGCGCGACAACCCCGGCGACGACCTGCTCTCGCGGCTCGCGACACTCGAAGACGAAGGCGAGCACCTCGACGAGGTCGAGCTGCGGATGACCGCGTTGCTCGTCACCGGCGCGGGCTTCGAGACGACGGTCAATCTCATCGGCAACGGCGTGGCCGCGCTGCTCGCGAATCGCGACCAGCTCGACGTGCTGCGCGCGGAGCCGTCGTACTGGGAGAACGCCGCCGACGAGGTGCTGCGCTACGACTCGCCGGTGCAGGTGACCGCGCGGCACGCGGGCGAGGACACGGTCGTCGCCGGGCACCCGGTCCCGCGCGGGCACTTCGTCACGCTGATGCTCGGCGGCGCCAACCGCGACCCGGCGGTGTTCGCCGACCCGCACCGGTTCGACGTACGGCGGGAGAATGCCCGCGAACACTTGGGTTTCTCCGCCGGCATCCACTTCTGCCTCGGCGCGTCACTCGCCCGGCTGGAAGGCGCGACGGCGCTGCGGATGCTGTTCGACCGGTTCCCGGATCTCGCGCTCGAAGGCGCGCCGGTACGGCGTGAGCTGCGGGTGCTGCGCGGCTTCGAACGGATGCCGGTCCGGCTGCACCAGCCGGCTGTGGTCGGCGGCTAGCCGAGCTTCTCTTTGAGGAAGCTCGTCGCGCGGTCCCACGCGGTCGCGGCGGCCTGCTCGTCGTGGGTGCCGAGCGCGTTCTCCTCGTTGCCGAACGCGTGGCCGGTGCCCGGGTAGACGATGAACTCGACGTCCTTGCCCATGCCGCGCAGCTGCTGCTCGAGGTCCTTCACCGCACCCGGCGGGAAGAAGTCGTCGTTCTCGGCGAAGTGGCCCTGCACCGGCGCGGACAGCGTCGACCAGTCCGGCGCCATGTCGCCGAGCGGCGCGCCGTAGAACGGCGTCGCGGCGCCGACCTTGTCGCCCTGCAGCGTCGCGATCAGCAGCGTGAGCATGCCGCCCATGCAGAAGCCGATCACACCGACCTGGTCGCCGCGGACCGCTTCGTGGTCGAGCAGGTAGTCGATGGCGCCGGCCATGTCGCGGGCAGCGCGATCCGGCGGCAGCGACTGCATCAGCTCGTTGGCCTTGTCCATCTCGGTGTGCTCCGCGTAGTCACCGTGGTAGAGGTCGGGCGCGAGCGCGACGAAACCCTCGGCCGCGAGCCGGTCGCAGGTGCGCTTGATCTGCGGCACCAGCCCCCACCACTCCTGCACGACGAGCAGGCCGGGGCCGCTGCCGGAGTCAGGCACGGCGAGGTAGCCGGCCGCGGTGTCGCCATTGCTTGCGAAAGAGACGGTTTCACCCATGGCGTGAACGCTACCGTCATGGGAGTGAGCACCGACACGCCCGACCGCGCCCGCACCGTCCTGACGGAGATCAGCCCGCGGGCGTACGAACATCCGGCCGACCGCGCCGCGCTGACGGCGCTGCGGAAGGTGCGCGGGTTCGACCAGATGCTGCGCTGGCTGTCCGGGCTGTTCGCCGGCCGCAGCCCGCGACTGCTCGCGCTCGCGTCGACCGTGCGGGTGAGCGAGCGGCAGTTCCCCGACATCCACCGGCTCGTGCAGGACGGCGCGCGCATCCTCGACCTGGACGACGTACCCGAGGTGTTCGTCACCTGCGATCCGCGGGCGCGCGCGATGACGGTCGGGCTGGACAAGCCGTTCCTGACGCTCACGAGCGGCTTGGTCGACCTGCTCGACGAGGAAGAGCTGCGGTTCGTCGTCGGGCACGAGCTGGGTCATGTCCTGTCCGGGCACGCGGTCTACCGGTCGATGCTCGACACGCTGCTCGGGTTGTCGCGGCGGATCTTCTTCCTGCCGATGGGCTACCTCGGGTTGCGCGCACTGGTCACCGCACTCGAGGAGTGGTACCGCAAGTCCGAGCTCTCGTGCGACCGCGCCGGCCTGCTCGCCGGTCAGGACCCGGCGGCGGCGTTGCGCGCGCAGATGAAAATCGCCGGCGGCGCGCGGCTCGCGGAGATGGACGTCACCGAGTTCCTCGAGCAGGCGCGCGAGTACGACGCGCAGGGCGACCTGCGCAACGGCGTACTAAAGCTCCTGTCGTTGCAAGGGCAGACGCACCCGTTCGCGGTGCTGCGTGCGGCCGAGCTGCGCCGGTGGATCGACGCCGGCGACCAGCGGATCCTCAGCGGCGACTACCCGCGCCGCGGCGCCGAGGACGAGCCGCCGATCGCCGACGAGGCGCGCGAGGCCGCGCGCTCATACAAGGAGACGATGGAAGACTCCGCCGACGCGCTGATGCGTCTGGTACGTGCCGTCAGCGACGAGGCGGTGTCGGTCGGGCAGCGCGTCGCTGACCGCTGGCGCGACCGCGACGACGACCCGGCGGGTTAGCCAGGTAGCGGGATCGTCGCGAGATCGTCGAGCAGAAGTTTTCGGTCGCCGTCCTGGGCGGCTTCGGCAGCTTGGTCGCGCGCCTTCTCCAGCCAGCGCTGTGCTTCGTCGTGGTCGCCCGCGACCGCGTGCGCGCGAGCCATCGCCTCGTAGGCGAAGCCGAGATCCCAGTCGCCGATGCCCTCGCGCTCGCAGAAGCCGAGGCACCGCTGCGCATGCCAGAGCGCCGGCTCGCCGCGGCCGAGGACGGCGTACACGCGGGAGCACTGCCACTCGCTGCGCGCGCGGTTGGCCGGCGTGCCGCCGCCGTTCATCCAGTGGTACGCCGACGCGTGCGCGGCGTGGATCATCTCGCTGTCCTGTTCCTCGCTGCGGCCGTCGAGGCCGAGCAGCGTCCACGTGTGGTTGAACAGCGCGATCCCGACGGCGCGATGCGTGTCGGCGTCGAGGCCCGGGTCGGTCTTCGGAGCCATCCGCCGATCCTCCTATGCCTGGGGCACCGTCGAGACGACGGCCTTGAACAGCCACACGTCGCTCGACACGACCGTCGCGACCGCGGCCGGTGGCGTCACGCTCGTGTTCGCGCCGTACTTGGTGTTGTTGATGATCTGGACGAGGTACTGCTGGGACGTCCCAGGATGGCGTACGACGCAGCCTCCCCCGCCGAAGGCCTGGCCGGGAACGGCCGGCAGCGTCTCTCGCGGGATGCTCGGCAGCAGCATCGGGATGCCGGGGTTGCCGAACGACATCTCGCGGGGCCCGGCGGACTGCGCGTACATCGCGAGGATCGGCGCGTACTCGGGCGACCCGACTTCGTAGAAGATGCCGGGAGTGTCGTTGGCGAGCACGAACGCGTCGAAGCCGAGCAGCGTCGTGTCCTGGTAGACGGTGTCGAATGCCTTGCCGCGCTTGGTCCACGGCCCACCGATGTCGGTCGCGCTCGCGAGCAGCGGCGTGCAGTACATCTGGCCGTTCTTCGCGTGATGCCCACCGCGGTAGACCCACCAGTACTGGCCGTCGACCTGTTGCAGCCGACCGTCGAGATCGCGGAGCAACCGCCCGTACCCGGTGTGGTTGGAGTCGTCGGCGTTGATGTCACCGCAGCTGATGCGCGGGCTCGCGTCGCCGCCGAGCCACTGCCAGGTCAACCCGTCGGTCGACTCCATCATGAACGAGTCCTGTGGTGTCTCCGCCAACCCGGCCGGCCGCTTCCAGTGCACGCTGTGCGGCGTCGAGACGAGCCGCTGGCCGACCGGGTCCCAGACCACGTCGCCGCTGGAGAAGTGGCCGAACGCGTAGGGGTCGGTCGGATCCGACGTGACGTAGTCGCCGGCCGGCCGTGCGATCGGCGGCTGCTTCGTGAACGTCCCTTCGACGTCTTCGGCGGTCCACGCATGCAGGTGCGGGTTGGTCGACATCGTGTCGTGGTGCCAGCCCCAGAGCATCCACGCCGGATCGGTCGAACGTCCGGTGAGCGCACGCAGCGGGAGCAGCGACGGGAACATCAGCTCCGCCTCGCTCGGGTTGCTGCTCGCGATCGTCGCGATCGGCGCGGTGCCGACCGGCTCCCACACGGTGCGGGGCGTCTGGCCGTCGGTCGCCTCCGCAGTACCGGCCATGCGCCCGGTCGCCGCGACGAGCGCGGAGAACCCGGCGGATTTCAGCAACGTACGGCGGCTGAACGCGGACACGAATCCCCCTGCGAAGACTGGCGAAGAGCGCCAAGTGTCCCAAGGCGAACCGTGCGTGTCATGGGAGGTTAGGTCGTCTTGCGCCGCCGCGCGATCCAGCCGCCGAATACGACGACGCCCACGCCACCGGCACCCGCGAGGAGCAGCTCCCACCAGGTGGCGTTCGTCGTCGTCGTCCTTGCCGCCACCGAGTAGTCGGTCGGCGTCGCTGTGACGATCGTCGCGAGCCCGCTGTCGATTGAGAACGCGCGCGACGCCTCGGTGCAGAGGTCGCCGGGCACCGTCGTGACGTTCCACGGAACGTCGGCGGTGCCCTTTCCATCGACCATGACCGGGATCTGGTTGCAACTGGGATCGCTCAGTCCGAGCGCCGCGCGCACGTCCGAGACCGGCCGGTCACCGGATTTCGCGTCGGTGGCCGGCGACCAGATCAGCAAGCCGGGCCGCGCGGCAGATGACGCGGAGGCCGAGGTCGAGGACGAGTCCTTCCCGAGATCGATGCCGAACGCGCCGAGGTAGACGGCCGTGCCGATCGCGGCAATGAAAGCGCCCACGAACATCAGCGGCCGCGCCTCTTGAAAGACGTCGCGGACCTTGATGTAGCTCGCCTGCTGCATGAGCCGGGCCAGCCGCAGGTTGATGGCGTCGATCTGCGCGCGCGCGGCCGCAAGGTTCTGCGAGAGCGACGCGCGGGCACCGGCGTCGCCCAGCGAAGCCGGAAGCGACGCCACCGCATCCGGGTCGGCGGCGGCCGCCTTCCCCTGGGCGTCGAGGACCGACAAGTTGGCGTAGGCCAGCCGCAGTGCGCTGAGCCGGTGGAGGAGCGCACTGATGGTGGTGTCCTCGCCGAGGTACAGCAGGCGGCCGCCGTTGGGATCCTCGACGTGCTGGCGCAGCTTCCCGAGCGCACCGGTCGTCGCGTTCGCCAGCTCGACCACGTCCGGGGTCTGCGGCAGCATCACGTCGCTGGCGCATTCGATGACGATGCCTACGCCGATCAGCGCCGCGACGCCCGCGATCCCCGCGACGAGCGACGCGGGAAACGGCGGCAACTTGCTGAACTTGACCAGCAGCGGGCCCGACCCGACGAGGAGGGTGGCGAGGGCGATGAACGCCTTCGTGACCGTCGCGCTGGTGCTGCGAACCTGCTCCGCGGCCGCTGCCCAGTCCGTCCCCTTGGCCAGTTCGGGGGCCGGCGGCGGCGCGGGTGCGGGCGCGGGCGCCGCGGGTGCGGGCGCGGGCGCCGCGGGTGCGGGTGCGGGCGCCGCGGGTGCCGGTGCCGGTGCGGCGGCAGCCGGGATCGGCTGGCTCATCGACGCCTGCCCGTGCTCTTCCTGGCGACGGTCCGCCTGGCCGCTGTCTTCTTCGCGACCGTCTTCCTGGCGACGGTCTTCTTGGCGACCGTCTTCTTCGCGACGCTCTTCTTGGCGACCGTCTTCTTCGCAGCGGTCTTCTTCGCCGCGGTCTTCTTCGCCGCGGTCTTCTTCGCCGCAGTCTTCTTAGACGCAGTCTTATTCGCCGCGGACTTCTTCGCGGCGGACTTCTTCGCCGCGGTCTTCTTCGCCGCGGTCTTCTTCGCCGTACTCTTCCCCGCCACTGCGGCCTTGCGGCTGGCCGCCGTCTTGCTACCCGTGCTACTCCGGGCCGCCGAACGAGCTGGTGGCGCCATGATGGCGAACGTCGGCGGCGGATCGCTGAACGGCACCCAGCGGTTGCCGTCCCAGTAGACCCACTTGCCGTTCTGGTACTCGACGTCCCCGACCTGTGGCGTCATCGCAGCCCCCGCGGCTCGACTCGGTCATTACATACCGGACGCAAGGGCAGAGCGCCCGACCTGAGCATGGTCCATCCCGCCACCCGGCGCAACAATCGCGCGCTGCACACTGACGCGCATGGCCGACATGACCGACCCGAAGGCGGCGCTGCACCGCTACCTGACGCAGGCGCGCGCCGACCTCGTCTGGAAGCTCGACGGCATCAGCGAGCGCGACGCGCGCCTCCCGCGTACGCCGACCGGCAACAACCTGCTCGGCGTGGTCAAGCACTGCCTCAACGTCGAGGCCGGATACTTCGGCCCAACGTTCGGCCGCGAGTTCCCGTCGCCCGACGATCTCGTCGCGATGTCGGCGTACGACGACGACCCGCAGGCGGATTGGTACGCGCGCGAGGACGAGACGAAGGACGGGATCGTCGAGCTGTACGAGCGGGTCGCGGCGTTCGCCGACGAGACCATCGAACAGCTACCGCTCGACGCACCCGGCCGGGTGCCGTGGTGGCCGCCCGAACGGCAGGACGTGACGTTGCAGCGCATCATCGTGCACGTCATCTCCGACGTCGCGCGGCACGCGGGGCACGCCGACATCATGCGCGAGCAGCTCGACAACGCCGTCGGGCTGCAGGCCGGCAACACGAACGTCCCCGACGGTTACGACTGGCCGGCGTACGTCGAGAAACTCAACGCTCTCGCGGCGAAGTTCGGCTGACGATATTGCGCAAGTGTGTGCGCCGGCGGCGGCCATGACCACCACCGGCGCACACACTTCGACGGCTCAGCTGACGTAGGCGCAGATCGCCCAGACCTGTGCGGTCTCACTGATGTACGGCCCGCTGTTGTAGACGCGGGCGAGCCATCCGTTGGGTGTGGGACCGCTGTCGAGGATGTTCCCGTCCCACTGGTCGGCGCGGATACCCGCCCGCTGCGCGTCGGAGTTGGCGGTGGTGACGCCGCCGCCGAGCGGAACTTCACCGTCCGGACACGAGACCTGCCCCGTGGTGCTCTGCAGCATGAGCACCTCGAAGTTGCCGAGCACGACCTGGTACCCGGAGATGCCCGGCGCACCCTGCGGCCCGGCAGGCCCAACTGGGCCAGCAGGCCCAGCAGGTCCGGCGGGTCCGGTCGCGCCGGCCGGTCCGGTGGCACCGGTGAGCCCGGTGAGGCCGCGCGGTCCAGTGGGGCCGACCGGACCGGTCGCACCGGTCAGGCCGGTCGCGCCGGTCAAGCCCGTCGGTCCGATCGGGCCGGCCGGACCCGTCGGGCCGGCAGGACCCATCGGGCCGGCAGGACCGATGTCGCCGGTCGCGCCGGTGTCGCCCTTCGGGCCGGAAGGGCCGACAGCGCCGGTCGCGCCGGTCGCCCCCGCCGCCCCCGTCGCGCCGGTCGCTCCCTGCGGCCCGGCCGGGCCCTGCAGGTTCCAGACGAGCGCGGATTCGCTCGAGCTGCACGCCGTAGCCGGCGCCACGACGCGAAGCGCGCCGTTCTTCTGCGAGTAGCAGCCGTGCACCTGGCCGGCCGCGTCGACCGGCGTGAACGACGCCAGTGCCAGACCGCCGCCGGCGAGTGCCAGCGTCACCGTGGACGCAGCGACGGTCACGATCTTGCGAGACTTCCTCATTGCCGTTCTCCCTTGGTCTTATCGGGTGGGAGACCAACGTGTCGCGCCTGGCGTCCCAGGTACCAGGGACGCCGGGCCCGATCGACCAGGAAGAAACGCGGCTTGTCTACTCGCCGAGGCCGGCGTCGCGAGCGGCCGCCACGGCCTCGGCACGCGACGCGACTTGCAACTTCGTCAGGCACGCGGACACGTGGTTGCGAACCGTCTTCTCGGACAGGAACAGCCGGCGCGCGATCGTCATGTTGTCGCAACCGCGCGCCACGAGGTCGAGCACTTCGCGCTCGCGGTCCGTGAGCTGCGGGAACGCGGTCGCGGACGCACCGCGCAGCCCGGCCGTCGTGAAGAACGCGATGACGCGGTCGGCGATGCGCGGGCCGAAGACCGCCTCCCCACCCGCGACCGCACGGACCGCGCGCAAGATGTCGTCCGCGTCGGCCTCCTTCAGCAGGTAGCCACGCGCGCCCGCACGCAACGCGGCGAACACCGAATCGTCGTCGTCGCTCATCGTGAGGACGACGACCGAGGTCTCGGGCCGCTGCGCGACGATGCGCGCGGTCGCTTCGATGCCGCCGACGCCGGGCATGCGCAGGTCCATGAGAACGACGTCAGCCGAACGACCGAGTGCTTCGGTGACGGCCGCATCGCCGTCGGCAACCGCGGCAACGACATCGATGTCGGCCTCGTCGTCGAGCGTCACCTGAAGCCCGTCACGGAACACGGGATGGTCGTCGGCGACGACGACGCGCAATGTCTCGGGCATCAGCTCAACTCCAGCGGCAACCGGGCGGTGATCGTCGTACCGGCCGGGCCGGTACCGACGGAAAGCGTTCCGCCGACTTCGGCGGCGCGCTCGCGCATGCTCGCGAGACCGACGCCGGGCACCGCGCTGTCGGCGATGCCGGTGCCGTCGTCGGTGATCGTGACGACGAGGTGGCTGCCGTCCGCGACGAGCGAGACGTCGCAGCGCGACGGCCGGCCGTGCCGTACCGCGTTCGCCACCGACTCGGTCACGATCCGGTACGCCGCGACCTCGACGGCCGCGGGCAATGTGGGCAGCGCGCCGGCGCTGACCTCGACAAGCGCCGGACCCAGCCCCGGTCCCACACCGGCGCCGATTGCGAAAGCCGGCGCGTACGCCGACACCTGCTGCCGGACCGCTTCGACCAGGCCGACGTCATCGAGCGCCGGCGGCCGCAGGTTGTCGACGACACGACGCACCTCGACCACGGTGTCGCGCAACCGGTCGCGCAACATCTGCACCCGCGTGGCCGCATCCTCGTCACCGGCGAGGCGCCGGCCGAGGTTGTCGAGCTGCAGCGCGAGCCCGGCGAGCTGCGGCCCGACGCCGTCGTGCAGGTCGTGCCGCAGCCGACGGCGTTCCTCTTCGCGCGCACCGACGATGCGGTCCCGGCTCGCACGGAGGTCGGCGACCAGCGACGCGGCCTGCAACAGCGCACCCGCGCGGCGGGCCGTGTCGAGCAGCACCGACTGCTCCTCAGGCCGCAGCCGCTCGCCGTGGTGCCGCCGGCCGACGCGCAGCACGCCGATCTGCACGCCGTGCACGCTGATCGGTACGTCGACCGTGCCGGCCACCGGCGCACCGGTCGCGATCCGGCGCACCTGCGGATCGTCGGGCACGATCGCGACCGACGGCAGCCGCAGCGCCGTACGCAACTCCCCCGACATCTGCTCGAGCGCATCGAGCGGGCCGGCGGCGGCGTCGACGCGCTGGCCGAGGCGGTCGACGACGGCGTACGGGTCCCGGCGGTCGCCGAACAGCGCGTGGTCGACGGCGCGCTGCACGCGGTCGCGCGCGGCGGCGATGAGCAGTGCGACGACGGCGACCGCGGCGATGCCGACCTTCTTCGCCGCAACCTCGCCGACGGCGGAGACGACCGCGACGTAGCCGAGGATCACGACGCCGGTGAGCAGTGCGTACGCGATGGTGCGGTTGAGCACGACCTCGATGTCGAGCATCTGGTGACGCGCGACCGCGACGACGACGCCGACCGGGATCGCGGCCATCGCCAACGCCCAGATCGACTCACTCACGTCGCCGCGCGTGAGCATCGCGACGACGCCGAGCCCGACCGTCACGACGACGGAGAACATCAACCACTGCAACTGCGCACGGGCCGGACCGTGCGAACGCCGCGTGCGCAGCACGAGACACGCGAGCCCCGCGATGCTGCAGGCGAACGTAAGCATGATGCCCAGCCGCGACAAGGCGAGCAGCGCGTTGCCGGGCACCGACCACGGGTTGTCGACGGCATCGCTCGCGTCGATCGGGTGATGCGAGAACGCGAGCGTGACGACGCTCAACGACAATGCGCCGACGGCGACGCGAGCGACCCAGCGCCAGCGCGGCGATGCGACCGTCCCGTCCGGGAACAACAGCGGGAGCAACGCGGGTACGGCGAGCTCGGGCGCCCACGCCCATGCGTTGATCCACGCGGCGAACGTGGCGAGCGGCCAACTGCCGTGCGGGTCGACGTGTGCGGCGACGGCGTACTGGCCGGCGAGGCCGTTGATCCCGACGAAGCTCGTGGCGGCGAACACCCAGCCGACGCGGTTGTCCGGCCGGCGGCGCAGCAACAGCGCGCCAACGAGCGGGTAGAGCACGCCGGCGACGTGGTCGCCGTAGAGGAAGTGCACGCCGGGGTGGTTGCGGTTGACGAGGAACAGCCACAGCGACAGCGGCGCCGAGACGACCGCGACGATCGCGAAGCCGAGGGACACGGCGGGTGCCCAGCGAAGCAGGCGCCCCCGATCCATGTGTTCAGTGTCGCCCGAAGGCCGACCTGCGCGCGGAACTTTGCGCAGGTCGGCCCAGGGGTCGGTCAGTGCCATCGGCGAGCGTCAGCGCGTGGGTCCGCGCCGTACGCGAACCGCTCGTCGCTCATCCGCAGCACCGTGATGCCGAGGAAGGCGAGCGCGACGCACATCAGGCCGAAGCCGGCGGCGGTCCGGACGAGCGTGTGCCCGCCGTACCCCACGACCAGCCCGACGAAGATGGCGATCGCCGGCCAGACCGGGGCGAGCCGGGCGCGGCGCATCGCTCCGGCGAGCGCGACCAGTCCGAGGGTCATGCCGAACGCCGTCAGCATCCCCATCGTGAGGAAGCCGAGCCCGGCGAGCGGGACGCCCGTCATGTTGGAGATCGGTACGCCACCGACGACGCCGGCGTGCCGCGCGACGGACAAGTCGTACAAGTCCGTCACGAGCAGGCCGGACAGGCCGGACCCGAGGACGGCCAGGGTGATGCCGACGGCGGAGAGCTTTCGCGCGCCTCGTCGGGCAAGCCGTGCCATCACGAACGCCGCCGGCACGAACAGCAGGTAGCCGAAGTGCAGCAGTACGGCGGCGACGACCGCCTGCTTGGGGTGGTTCACGAGCGATTTGAGGTACGTCGTCTCGCCGCTGCCGTTCTCGAACGGCGTGGCGAGGATGCCGGCCATCGTGATCGCGGCGGCGCCGAGGAACGTCGCGCCGGCGACCCGGCGCCGGAACGACGTGCCCGGCTCGGCGATGGTCGTGGTGGTTGCGGACGGGGTCTGGACGGTGGTGCGGTCGAGCAGTGCGGTCATTGCCTTTTCTCCTTGTGAGTGTTCGGGTGAGTGTTCGGGTGTGTGGTGCTGACAGTGGCCGCAACGGTGTCCCGAGCGGATGAGCGCGATGTCCCGTCCGGCCGGGAACTTCAGTGCGACGCGAGGTGTTGCTCGGACTCCTGCTTGTGCATCCGCTCGTCGTGGCCGATCTGGCGGAACAGGTCGGCGAGCGAGACGAACCGGCCGTAGTCGGACGCGACCACCGAGTGGTACGGCGCGGTCTCCCAGCTCGGGTTCTCCGCGACGAGCAGCGCGTACTCGTGCTCCGCGTGGTCCTCGAAGTCGGCGTTCAGCCGGTGGCTCCACGCCGGCTTCAGCGCGTAGAGCAGCCAGGCGAAATGCCAGTAGCCGAACGCGATCAGCCGCGGCAGCACGTCGTACCAGAACCTGTTCTCGCGCTTCGCGCCGCGGGCGACGAGCTCGTCCAGGATCAGCAGGTGCCACTGCTCGTTGTCCTGCTGCGCGCGGAACTCGAGCACCCGGTCGTAGAGCCGGCGGATGTCGAGCGGGTGCCGGTGCCGCTTGCTGATCTGCTTGTACGTCACCGTCTCCCACGTCTGGTACGGCACGCGGGCGACGATCTCGAGCACGCGGAACTTGCTGAGGGTGCGGCGCCGGCCGTACAGCAGATCCATCACGACGAAAAGGGCGCGGGCAG
>Ga0157369_10001183_pt1 | contig 32532 bp, 54 predicted proteins | sample C25metaG_FD_113461 | JGI IMG/M metagenome (GOLD analysis project Ga0157369, IMG submission 113461) | Corn rhizosphere microbial communities from Kellogg Biological Station, Michigan, USA - C2-5 metaG | ecosystem: Host-associated > Plants > Roots > Rhizosphere > Soil | place: USA: Michigan... | reverse complement strand
GTGTTTTGCGCATGGTGGCCCCCCAATGGGCGTAGTGTTTGTGTCACCCATCCGGGCGAGCCTCCTTAACAGGCTTGTGTTTGGTGGGAAGTGTGGCCCCTGAGTAGAAGCAGGGGCCACACGACTCTGAAACTTGGCTAGTTCACGAACCCTTTAGCCGCGATCAACGGGGCAGCGAAGAACCGCCCGATAGCATCAGCGATTTCCTTCCGGAAATGCGTGGTGTCCGTCGGAATGAAAATCGACGGGGGCGCTTCCTTGTTCGCAATCGCGGCAGTGTCCGCAGCAGTCGGCGTGAGGCCCGCGTCAGCCAGTGCGGGGCCGATCAGGTACTCCATCACCGAATAGAAGTTTCCGGGGAACATGGTCTTCATCTGGTTGATGGTGTCCCACACTCGCGTGTAACCAGCAGTACCCACAGTTTCCGTAGACCGGAGCGTCGGGCCGAAGAACAAGACCCGCTTCTCACCGGCAGGCAGGAAATCCAGCACCTTACGGTGGTTAGCCAGGATGTGCTTAGCCATGTCACCTTCAAGACCAGTAACAACAAAATCCCAGTCGTTCCGGGCAGCCCAGAAAGCAAACGGTGTGGTCTTCACAAGGTTCTGCCCACTCACGAACAGCGTGGAACCTGACACGGCCAAAGCTGTTCCGCTGGTAGTCCTCGTGAACGTCCACGCGTTAGTAGAGAACGTGAACGCCAGAGTCCCCGGAATGCCCGCCAGCGAGCCGGCGTAAACACGGTCGCGGGGGATGTAAGACTTGAACTTAGTAACCACAGCAACCGCACCTGACGCGGGGATACTGCCGCCCGTCACAGTGAAGTAGAGCTGATGGACGCCCATGCGGATCAGTACCTCATCCGTGGTGTCACCGGAGCGGCCCCGGTTGTTCACCGTTGTTCCAGTGAGGACCGTACCGGCTCGTGCAGGCCAAGCCTCGGATGTCAGCCATGTCTGTCCGACTCCGCCACCCTCGGTGAGGGAGTCGCCCCACGCGTCGAAGGATGTCCGTGAGGGGGTTACGGGCACGTCCGTCGCCCACGCCTGGAAGTTGTTACTTAGGCTCGTGCGGCGAGACACGATAGGCCCTGTTGCGCTCCACTCAGTGAGGACCTGCATCGTCACACCGTTCGACACGGAAACCCGTTTAACCTCAATCTCAAACGGGTTCACAACGCCAGGGTTGTTCAGTGTGCTCGTCGCAATCGTGGACGTTTCAGTGCGGTGCCGGCCCGGTGGGAGGGTGTTCAAGTCCTGCCCCGAAGCGATCACCGAACTCTGCGACGCAGTCGTTTCCCACGTCGTGAAAGTCCCGTTGACGTTCTGCATGCGGGACCACATACGGCCAGGGTTAGTAGTGGCGTACTCGATGGCGATCTGCGCAACCCGACCCGGCGCGACAGGGAGCACGTCAATAGGGCCCGCGAACCCGCCAGTCACCGGGGGCAGGTTCGTCATCGTCAAAGCGTTTGTGAAACTGTCAACGCGGTACTGCCGCATATCAACGACAGTGTTCCAGTCCGTGCCGTTCGGAACCGTCAGCGGCTTGTTGACGATGTTCCAGTTCGCAACGTCATACGTGGCCCCGGAAGTGAACCCGACCTTAGCCGAAACAACATCACCGTTCGGGGAGATGACCGTCTGCCCCGCAAGGTAAGGGGTGCTTGCCTTCCACGAGGAAGCGTCACCGGGGGGGCCCTGAATACCTTGTGGTCCGCGGAGGTTGGCAACGTAGACCCATGCCCAGTTGTTAGCCATTAGACGTTCCTCCATTGGTAGAGATTCCCCGTGTTCAAGGGGTTAGCTGTGTTGGTGGGGTCGTCTTTAAGCCAGAACGTCCACTTGCGGGGGTTGTCCGGTGCGGACAGGGAGACGTAGATCATGGCCGTGTTCTTCGGGGGCCTACCGAACAAGTCACTGAACGAACCGCCACCAGTAGGGACCTGTAGGTTCCAGTCGGGGAAGTCCGCCTTGACATAGTTGCCGGCGCTATCAAGCCACTGGATGCTGACCGTGTACCAGGCGTCGTCCAGCATGTCTTCCGTGGACTGCAATGGCGCCGTGAACGAACCATCAGACGCGGGCTGAACAGTCAGCGGCTGTGTCGGGAGCATCACCCCCGCCTTAGCGTGCGGGCCGTTCAGGGTGAAATGTATCTCTGGGTACTTCCCAACGAGGTGACCACCCCCAACGTCGGTCAAGTTGCCGGTAACGTTTGGCATGTCGCCTCCTGGGGCAAGAAAATAGACGCCCACAGGGGACGCCTAGAAGTTATGAAGTTGGGGGAGTGGGGCTAATCTGTTGGCTTCGTAGCGCTATCAATGACTGCTGTAAGCTCGCCGATAATCCGGTCCTTGACCTTGACCTGAGCGTTCGCCGTAGCCAACGCCAACTGACAATCAGCCAACGCCTGCCGGAACTCAGAAACAATCGAGTCATGCACGAGCTGAAAATCTTGTGGATCCACTGGCACTCCAAAGTCTGTTAATCTGTGAGGCTGTCCAGTAAGATCAACCCATGAGGAAAATTGGGGGACTCGCAGCGGCGTTAGTCCTGCTCGCGTGTACAGCCTCAGCGGCGCCCGCAGCAGTGAGCCAGCCAGGTAAGGCAGTCGCCGCGATCCAGCGCACCAGCATCCAAACGGATATGATCGCCGAACTGCGCCCCTACCTCACCAAGCTCGTAGCCACCGACGCCGAACTAATGAGCGAAGGCTTCGGAGCCTGCGCAAACCTGCTATTCCGTGACAAGGACGAATACCGTCAAGCGGTCCTCAAGGACTACCCAGACATAGCAGTTGCCGTTGACCATCTGACAGTTGCCGCCGCAGCCAAGAAGTACCTCTGCCCTTAAGGCTTGTAGTAGAACTGCTGGGTGCTTGGGTTGTAATACACGTTCGCGGCACTTGCCGTAGTGGGCATCCCGGTGTTGCGCATCGGCCCGTTGATCGTCACGTACGTGGTCCCAACATCAACACTGTTAGCTCCCGCGAACATTGACGCGGTGTCGTTCGATAAGAAGCCCGCGTTGCCTGCGCCCTTCATGACGGTCACGCCTGATGCGCCTTGCAATCCTCCGCCGCCAGAGAACGCCACGGACCCGCCAGAAACGGACGGGTCCAGGGTCATTGCTGACCCCACCTTGATCTTGCCGGTTGTCACGTTCAGATCGTTCTTGAGCGTAGTCACCCCTTCAACTGAAAGGGTGCCAGTCGTTTTCATCGGACCATTCACATTGAAGTCGCCCGTGACGGTCGTGTTACCGGCGATGGTCGTAACGCCGTTGAGGTCCGTGGGCCCGGTCTGGGTGAAATGACCAGCAGACGTTACGTCACCCGTAATCGTCAGGTTCCCTGCCACATCAGTCGGCCCATTCAAATTTACGTCGCCGGTCGCCGTGAACGTTCCTGTCATATTGATCGTGCCAGTAGCTTCCAACAACCCCGAGATAGTAGCTGACCCGCTAACAACGAGCCCGCCATTCTCAATCGTGATCCCGCCGCCACCATGAACCCGGATCCCACCACGACCAACAGCCATGTTGTTCTGATTCGACGCAAACTCCAAAGCCCGCAAACGGCGAAGAATGTCACCCAGGTTACCCTGCGCCAAGTTATCGATCTGTCCCACGTCAGCCGCCCATCATCTGCATCTGCAACGTGATCCACTCACGATCAAAATCGAACTGAATAAGGCGCCAGTTATTCCAACCAGCACCAAGGAAGCGGAAGCCAGTCGTCTTCACCCGGCACGTACCACCAAGGACCAGATCACCAAGCTTCACAGTCCCACCAACCGGGATCCGGAAACTGAACTGCTTTGTAGTTTGGTTAGCTGAGTACAGGTCAGACCATGCCCGGTCCTGCAACTGTCCACCATCATGAATGTCCTGATACGAGCTGACCCGTTCGAGCGCCGGCATGTCATCAATGAACAACGAAGCCGACCGGGCAATCATGTCCTCGCCAGAACCCTCACCCGTAGCAATCACACGGTTCGCGATCTTATCCGCGTTCGTCTTCAACCTCGGCTGCGACACCTCCGATTTCTCAGCCGTCGCATCCCACTCCCAAAAACCAGAAGTCAGCACACCGGAACGCATCACCCACTCAAGGGTTTCCGTGCCAGCAGCCCACCGCACGTCAAAGTCCACGTCAGGGCCCTCATATGTGTCGATGATCTCCTGCAACGCGTCCTCAACCGTGATGAACTTATAGCCCTCATACGTTCGCGAGTGCGGGCCTGCAACGTCCGCAGTCGTAATCAACGGCAGGTCATACTTATCCGCGGGCGCGCCGTCCATGCCCTTCTTCACCACAAGGTTCGCGATAGTCGGCAACGAACGACTAGACCATGTAAGAGGCGCGCCGGCAGGGGCCGTACCATCACGGTTCGCCAGCAAGTAACGCCGCGCTAGGATCCACCAAATGTCATAGTGAGTGACCGTGACCGTTCCCGCCTGCAAGTCCTCATCAATGTCAACGATCAGACCCGCATAAACAGCGTTCCCGTCTTCCTCAGCCACAAGCACACGAGCCAATGGGGCTAACGTCTGCAACGTCACAACCTCAGAAACCTTAGGGTCTTTCACATGGAACGTAGCCGACCCGCTTCGACCCACATTCAAAGCCCGCGACCCAGTAAACGACGTAGCAGGCAACTCAACCTTGTCACCCCATGTGGCCGTACTAACGGAAAAATACCGCATCATACGGGCCCCCTAAATGTAAGTGTCAAGCAATGTAAGAGTCGCCGTAGCCGTGCCAGTCGTCACCGGAGCGATGGAAAGAGAGGTCACAACGCCAGGGTTAACCGCAGGCGTGAACCCCCACCCAAGCCCCCCATGAACAATCGCCCCGTTAATACGCAACCGACCATCCGCGTAGTCGATGCTGTGAGGCGACGCAAACCAAAGCGGCTGAGTCACCGTGAACACCTGACCCATGATCGTCAGCGTGTACCCGTCAGGCATCGTCCCCAAAACGGTGATCTTCGGTGAGGCGTTATAGTTCCCGCGGTGATGAACACCCGCAGCGGGGGCCCCAACAGAAGCGGCCCAAGAGCGCGCCTCCCCGTACTTCCGGGGATCCGTGAACTTGAGCCGCACCTGCCACTGCGCAAACCTGTCAGTCACCGGCAAAAACTTCGCACCACTATTCCGCTTCCCATCAGCCCACAACGTTGGCCCATGCCCAGCAACCGTGAACCTGCCAAACATCGGTGACGCGAAATACGCCTGAGCCTCATGCATCTGCTCATGCGAATCCGTATGCAAACTGCCTGAGAGAGTCAGCAAACGCGCCTGGTTATACGTCGGAAGGTCCAACTCACCATCAGCATCAGGACGATCAACAACCTCACCCTTCACATCCGGCGAACCCCACCAATCCTCCATACCACCAGTAACCAACCAACGCCCGAAACGATCAACCCCAGAAAAAGTACGTGCGCCCCAAGTAACCCGTTCACCTGCCAAGGCGCACCCCCTGTTCCTGTAGTTTCCAGCTCACAATCGACATGACCTCATCAGCCACCTCGCGCGGAGCAGTAGAACCGTTCACCTCAAGATTCACGTTCACCGTCGTACCGGCACCCGCAACAGGCGCCGGCGCATACCCGGCCTGAGCAGCCGAATACTCCTTGAGCTTCGGGAACGTACCAGCATTAATGGCCGCCAACTCAGTGTTGTACTTATCGCTGTTGCGCCCGTTGATGATCCACTCCTGGCCCTGCAAACCAATAGGCTTGCCACCATTCACGAACCCGAAAACGTTGTCCTTAGACATGTCAGAAGGCCTCGGGTAAGGTACCCTGCCTCCAGACCAGAACCCTAGAATGTCGCCAACGCGACCACCAGTAGCACCACCCGCGATCTGCCCCGGCCTTGCAGGATCAGGGCCACCGCTGATCGAAGACATGTAATCCCGCTGGATACGCTCAATGGTCGTGATAGTTACCGTTGAGTTCTTGCCATCCAACGCATCAGCCTTAGCCTTAATCCCGTCCAACTTCGCCGTCGCGTTATCATTCACCCACGTCGAAATCGGGACTTCCTTCGGGATACCCAAAGCCTTACGCGCCATCGAATCAGCCGCGTCACCCGTGATACCAAACTGCCCAGCCGCAGCCACAAGATCGTCATAAGACGCCTGCAAACTGCTCTGCAACACACCCTGAGCAGCAGCAGAACCCTGAGAAGCCAACGTCTCAGCAGCCTGCGCCTCAGCCGTAGCCATAGCAGCAGAAGCCAACCCGTTATAAGCAGTCTGGTTAGCACGACCCTTCTCCGTGTTCACATCAAGAGTCGTACCATTCGACTTGATCGACTCAGTAACAGCATCAATCGCAGCCTCATAAGCAATCACCGAATCCGAAGCCGACAAATGCAACAAGCCCGCGTTGAACAACGACTTCGCGAACTTATCAATATCGCCAACCGAACCATCAGCCTTCAAGCCAATGTCCTCAAGAGCCTTAGCCAGATCCTCAGCAGACGGCTTAGCGCCCTGAGCGGCCAGCTTCACAGCATCCATACCGGACGCTGATCCCATAGCCTTAGCCTCAATCGTGCCCATCGCAATACCAAGCAACGTGCTGTCATCAGTTGACTTGCCAGCAGCCTTAGCCTGTTCCTCAAGACTCTTACGATAAGCAGGCATGTACTCAAGCAAACGCTTAAGCGACTCTTCGGAGCCGTTGGTTTCCTTAGCCATCGACTGGAAAGACTTAGCCGCCTTCTCAGCGTCCAAACCCGCGAGAGTCTCCCCGAACTGCTTCATCCGATCACGGGCCCGCTCAGAAGTGGACTCAAGCTTCAACATGCCAAGCGAACCAATGTTGCCAATCGTGACCAGAACATTGTCCACGCCACCCCAGAACCCAGGATCAGCGATGCCGTTGATCGCTTGCTGAAATGAGTTAACTCCATCTTGCTTCTGGATCAAGTCCTCAAAAGACCTGCCTAAAGTCTCGGCACCAACAGCCCCCCGCGCAGCCTCACCACTGAACGCCTTCAACGCATCAGCAGTCTCACCAGTCGGCTTGTACAGGTTGTCAATCGCCGGTTGCGCAGCGATAGACGCGGCACCCACAGCAGCGATACCCGTGGCTGCGCCCGCAGCGATCTTCCCCGTCCGCGACAAAACTGCGTTAGCCCTAGAGCCAGCCGGCGCCAATGTATCAAGCGCGATCTTCGTCTCAAGAATCTTCGGCGTCCATGTAAGGAACGCCGCGGCGCCCAGAGCGGCGACACCAACAAGCCCCGTAATCCCGGCAGCCACACCAAGAATGGGTCCCGGCACCTTGCCTATAGCGTCAACCAGACCCTCAGCGCCCTGAGTTAGGCCACGCAAGAAATCATTAGCGCCAGAGCCGGACTTAAGGAACACCGAGTCAATAGACCCGCCAAGCTTCTCAATATCCCCCGCAAGGTTATTCTGCATCCGAGCCGCAGTATCAGCAGCGTAACCCGCATCATTAACAGCCGTTTCCCACTTGTTAATGCCGTCAGCGCCCTGCTCATACATGACGTTCGCCGCACGAACAGCATCCGTACCGAACAACGTCTTAAGAGTCGCGTTACGCTGCTCATCAGACATGCCCTTGAGCGCGTTCTGCAAAATGCCCGCATACTCAGACATGCCAACGAACTTGCCCTGCGCATCATAAGCAGAGATGCCCAACTCGTTCATCAACGAAGCCGCAGCCTCAGAGTTCGGGTTCAAAGACATCAGCATCGTCTTGAACGACGTACCAGCATCCGAACCAGTCAAACCAGCCGAAGCGAACGCAGCCAGCGCACCGGTGGTTTCCTCAATCGTCAACCCCGTAGACGCAGCCACAAGCCCCGACTGATTCAACGCAGCACCAAGATCCTGAACCGAACCCTGTGCTTTACCAGCACCAGCCGCCAACAAGTCCGCGACGTGCGGAACCTTGTCACCAGACAACTTGAACTGAGTCAACGCCGAAGCAGCGATCTCCGCAGCCTCACCAACACCCAACGAACCCGCCGCAGCCAACGACAACGAACCATCCAGGCCACCAGCCAGAATGTCCTTAGTCGATACACCAGCCTTAGCCAGCTCCTCGATACCCTGGGCAGCCTCAACAGCAGAGAACGCAGTATCAGCACCCGCCTTCACCGCAGCCTCACGCAGCAACGTCATGTTCGCAGCAGACTCATGAGTTGCCGCGTCCACCGAAGACATCTGCTTATCGAAATCAGCGAAAGACTTTATCGCGAGCCCAACACCAGCCGACATGACCGCACCAGCACCAGCAACGGCAAGCCCCGAACGCTCCCACGCCTCACTATTCTTAGTTGCAGACTGAACCATCTTCCCAAGGTTCGTGTCAGCAGCCTTGCCAGCATCCTCAGAAGCCTTCTTAGTCTTCTGAGTAGCCTTAGCAGCTTCCTCCATCGCGGACTTAAAGCCCTGCACCTCAGCGCTGAAAACGACTTTGACGCGGCGATCCGCCATGAAAGCACCTCACATGTGATTAGATTTAGGGCATGGCAGAGACGCGGCAGAAAACGCCGAACAAATACCGCTGGTTAGTTTGGGGCGGACTCGCGCTATGGCTCGTCTCAGCAGTGCTCTACTACGTGAACACCGGCCCATTCAAAGCAACCCCACTGCAATGGACGGGAACCGCCGGGTTCCTACTATTCGCCTACGGATGCATCCAAACTTGGCGCACCAAACGGGCGGCGCGTAACTAGCTCGTCGTCAATCTCAACAGCATAGAAACGCTGCCCCGGCTCCGGCTTAAAGTTCTTCTGCCCAGTATGTTCCTCGACCGCGGCCTGACGCTGGCAGATCGTATCCTGAACCTCATACAAACCAGCGTTAGCCTCATTGCGGCACTCGAAACGATTACCGCCACAGACATCACACAGACTGTCCAAATAAAGGGTGTACGCAAACTCAAGGAGACGATCCTTGAACTCAGGCAACGGGCCCAAATAATCGGACGGCGACTTCTGGAAACGCTCGGAAGTCTTAAGCGCCGCTACAACTCGGCCCCATCGCCCGCCGTGGAAGACTTCGGCAAAAAAACGGCGCTCACAACAGGCACAGCAGTAGACGCCTGATGGTACGCATTGAAAATCAGGCCGAATTGCGCCGGCCCAATGACCTTCTCAAGCTTGCGAACCTGAGCAGGAGTAAACCGTGGCGACGTGATAGCGTCAGCCAGGATCAGGCGCCCAAGCTCACCCTCAGTCGCGTCCTTGTTAGCGTCCTTGAACTCTTGCTTCTCGTACTCGTAATGCCCCTGGATCCGCAACGTCAACGCGGAATCGTGGAACTGCTTAGCAGCCTCCGCGTACTTGGCGCGCAGCCTGCGCGACTCGCCAACCTCAGAAAGTGAAGGCTCAAGTTCCTCATCGGCCTCGGCGTGCTCAATCTTGGATGCAAGCTCATCAAGCTCGGCAATCAGGCCGGCCTTCTGATAAACAGTGACCGAACGCTGCGGACGGTCAGCGCCATCCAGCCAAGCATCAAGATCAAAATCCTTCGGGGTAACACTCATGGGTTAGGCTCCAAAAAGTTTGTGGGTAGGCTCTTTTGGTAGGTTGGCGGGGCGGAGCCTAAACACACCCCGCCAACCGGTCTAACTAAGCGCCCGCAGCAACAACAATGTTGTCGTACATGCGCTGCGGCTCCATCGGAATACGACGCTTAATGAAGCCCGTACCATCCGTGCGCTGCGGAGTATCAGTAGCAACCAGGCCACCAAGATAGATCTCGTCAGCAGCAGCCCACGCCTCAGTCGAATCCTTATCAGACTCGCGTGCGTAACCGTAAACCTCCGAGCCCTTCTCCAACACAGCAGCCCAACCAGTCTCGTTCGCCTCATCCGGGCCACCAGCAGTCGCGTACTTACGCCACAACGTAATACCGGTGCTGTAATTGCCCTTACCAATAGCGTTCGAGTTGTTCGCGTCACACAGGGCAGGCTCCGAAACCTTGTCAGAATCAGTAGCCGTCCACGTGAAATCGCTAGACAGAATGTCGCACGACAAATCAATGCCGGCGTTCAACTCCGTCGCAGTAGGGGCAGCCGGATTAACCGGCTTAGTAACGAGGATGGTGAACTTAGTCTTACCATCAGCAAGAACACGTGCCATTACTTGGCCTCTCCTTCATTTTCCGGCGAGGCCGGCGTGTTGGTTTCCCGCGCCTTCTGGCGGGGAGTCTTAGTCAGGTCATTGAAAGGGGCGTCCTTGCGTTCAAGCCACGCAGCAGGAACAACCTGCTTCACCCCAGTAGTTTTCGAATAGGCATCAACGAACTCAGTCATTGACTTGCCCCTTTCAGAGTTTGTTCGAGACAAGCGAGAACTCGTCAACAGCAAAAATGGGGTGCCCGATGTTCGGGATAGTCACATCGAAATCGGTTTGCGCGTCCATCAGAACGGACTGGCGCAGCTTTGACGGCGCCCACCCAGCAACCACGGGGGTTTTACGGTTCAACGCGGCGCGGACCTTCGCAGCAACAATCCCCAGCGCGTCACCAGTCAAGCCCGCGTAAGTAGCACGGACCCGCAACGTCAGAACATCAGGGGTATCACACAGCGAATCACCATCAGGGCCACCGGAAGATTCGTCGCCAAGGTCACCCCACAAACACACGTAAGGGAACACAGGGGAGGACGGAACATTCCACATGTAAACAGTCAGACCAGACACCGGCAGGAGCGCCTTCACCGCGGCGTAATGCTCCCGGATCACAGAAGCCCCTCCGTCGCCCTAAACGCATACTCGTAAAAGTTCGGCGCTTCCTCCAACATGGCATCCTCCGGATTACGCAGAGTGCCACCACCAGGACGAGACGTACCAAAATACGCGATACCAGCCAACGAAGCAGACCCCCCACCAGCCGGCCCAACCTCAGCCTCGATAACCCCATCGCCGCCAAACGAATTGACTTTGATGTCGTAGCTGATCGTCCGGGCCAACTGCTTAAAGTGCTTCGACCCAGCAGCATCCTTACGCATGATCGCCTTGGTGTTCACCGCAGACTTCGCGACAACCCCTTTGAGCTTCGGCACCATCTCCACCGGAATCAACCGGAACGAACGCGCCAACCCATCCAGATCAGAAGCATCAACACTCATGCTGTCACTTCCTCAACCCGTGTACGCTGCGCAGTCGCCCCCGTCTTATGGAAAGGCTCAGTCACCCGAAACACCCGCCCAACAAGCTGAGGATCCAACACAGCACCGATGATCGTTACTACGTCGCCCACATCAAACGGGCCCGCAACGACCGGCGTATCCCACCGTGTATCCTGCACCGTATATTGGTGCCCGCCAGCCTCAGGATTGCTCGACTGCGCAAGAGTCTGCTGAATCTTGCACGGACCCGTATACAGAAGCGTGAGACTAGCTGTTACGTTGCCATCCGCATCCGTCACCGGCTCACCAGGACGATGCACCGTACACGTATCCAAGTGCAAAGCTTCCGCTTCCCGCCTGCCATCCTGCACCGCATCAACAAAACTCATGGCGAGCCCCAAGGTCGGATACTAAACGCGTCACCGGTCGAACCCGGCAAAAGCTTCGACCAATCATCATCAGATAACTCAGGACCACCACCCGGCGTCCCCTGAATCCACGGGTCTTCCTTGGTTGAATAGTCATCAACTGAAACGGTCCGGGACTTGAGGCCCTTAGGGTTGTCAAGATGCCGGATAATCGCAACACTGATTACGCGCTTCAAAGTGTCAAGGGATGGACGCCCCGCCAAGATCAACTCGGCAAGGTTCGGGATCCGCTCGACAATCTCAGCCTCAAGATCGCCTATCCAGACCCCGACGCGGTCAAGCTCAGGGCCAGACAGTGTGCGGTCATAGCGATCCTGGACATCAGTAGCAGTCGCGTACACCATGACAGCTCCTAGCTACGGGATCGTTCGGCACGCCGCCTAGACGTGGCGCGAGGCTTCTCCGGGGTCGCCTCAACCGGGCGGGCCGACGCGTCAGCATCAACCCAGCCCTGCGAGAGGTAGTGCGCTGCAAGGTCACCCTCACAGCGCACCACCGTTCCCGCATCCGGATGAACCAAACGCGGCAAACTACGCTACGGCGTTGGTGTACTCAACGAACGCGGCAGTGTCGTTCACGAGCCAGCCGTACTCGGCTTCAGCCAGGATCGCGACAAGGTTGTTCTCGAACAGAGAAACAAGCTCACCGTTGATCGTGACAGTCGCCTCAGTGGAAACCTTGTAAGAGATGCCACCAACAGCACCCCAAGCGGTCTGCGACCAGTCGCCACCGAAGCCGATAACGGAGCCGGTCGGGTTGTAGATACCCTCACCGATGAACGCGGAACGGCCAAGCAGGCGACCCTGACGGAACGGAGCAGCGTTGTCCACTACAGGGGAGTCGATGTAGATCGGGCGCCCACCAGCGTCAACAGCACCGTTCAGGAGCGGCTCAAACCGGTCATCAAGAGCAAACCCCGAAAGGCGCTTGCCATCATCAACGAGCAGCTTCAGGCCGGCGTTGATGTCACCGTGAATGCCACCAGACGTCTGAGCGGTCGTGCCGATCTCGACAGTCTTCGTGGTCTGAGCCACGTAGGTGGAGAACGGGGTGTTCGTACCATGCAGGGCAGCAGAGTCGAACGCAGCAGCGAACGCGTCACCAACCTGGTTACGAACAATGTTCATGTAATTGCCGGGGTTCGCACGAACAACTTCCGCAGAGACAACCGCGATAGTCGCGATCTTCTTCGGATCCATGTTCTTCAGCGCAAGAGCACCCTTAGAAGCAGGCTTCTGCGCACCTTCAGCAACCCATCCAGCGGAAAGCTTCCCGGTAACAACCGGGATGGACTTGCCGTTAGCGCCAAGCTGAACCTGCGGGGAAAGCTGCTGAACAGCAGACGAGCGTGCGGCACGCTCAAAGATAGCCGCGGACTGCTCGCGGTTGAGGAACCCGGAAAAGTCCGAGGTGGTAGTAGCGGCGGTAATCGCCATTAGATGCTCCTAAGAGAAATGGACATCAGTTGATGCCGAGTTTGCTTTTCAAATCGGCCAACAGCGGATCGCCGTTGAGCGCGAGCGCCTGAGAGCCCTTCGAACCTTGCGAGGGGTCAGGCTTCGGGGTCGTCGGAGTGTTCAGCAGAGCCATCAGAGATTCCGCGTCAGCGATCAAGCTCGCCTCGTCATCACCCTGAAGACGGGCAACAAGCGCGGCAGGCAAGCCCGTATCAAGGGCAACCTTCTGACGCATCGTGGTTTTCTCGTACTCAGCGAGCCGTTCAGACGCTTCCTTAGCCGCCTTCTGAGCTCGTTCCAGTTCGGTCAGCTTCGCGGCCTCAGCGGCTTCACGCTCAGCCTGGAAAGCCTTCAACTGCTTATCCAGCGCGTTCGCACGTTTGCGTTCAGCTTCGAGAGCCTTCTTACCGCCGTCACCAAGTTCCACAGGATCGCCCTGCGGCTCAACGGTTTCCGGGGCTACCGGTTCTGCTGGGATTGCTTCTGCTGTCGGTTCCGACATTTGTTTTCCTCCATCGCGGTGGATAAAACCCCGAACAGGCATCGCGCCAGTGGGGAGAATATGGCGGCTGGTATCTAGACGATCCAGCCGTACAGTTTCAGGAGCCGCTTAGCATCAGCCGGATCCTTCGCCGTCTTGTAAATGGTTTCCGGCATCAACCGGGGCGCCTTGAGCTTGTAGTACTTGGTCCCATCGCGGAACACTGACTGCTCACGGACATATTGGGCTTGGGACATTTGCCAGTAGGCGTGACCTCGGCGCGTTGTGCCCTCGCGGGTGAACTTGATGCCCTGCCCGTTGATCTGCGCCGGCCTCACGGCCCCTTTGCGGCGGTACGCGTTGATCAGTTGGTTAGTGTCCGCACCATCACGGAACGCCTGTCCGTTAGCCTTAGACCCAAGAACACGGTCCTGCTCAGCGGACGAAAGACCGTCAAGGTACGCTTTCGGGTCAGTGCGTGCGTCATCGCCTGTGTCCTCAGTGGATGGCACATTGCGGCAGTCGCAGCCAGGGTGACGGTTGAACGCCTCCGACTGGCGCGAAGTCTTACCCGCAAGGATCACGCAACGCCCACAAGACGGCGGATTCAACATCCGAGTCCACAACCGCACCCTATGAGCGCCACCAGAAACCTTCTCAGCAGCACGCCCAGTATCAGAAAGCACCGTTCCAGTGGCGAGCGTCAAATGCCGCCCACCCCTTGCAAGCGCCTCTGCAACATCCAACCCAGCGGCAACAGCCTGCTTAGCCTGGATCACAGCCCCATACGCCATCGACGCGACAGGCAAACCATCACCAGCAACACCAACAAACCGAGAGCCCGCAGACGCATACAAAGGGTCCGACGCATCCCCCAGAACATCTGGAACATACGCCAGAGCGCCATCCGCCACCCGTTCCTGAGCCGTGAACAAAACGGACAACAGCGCAGGCTCAATACGGGCATACGTAGCATCGAAATCCTCGCCCACACCACGCCACAAACGCGACACAGCATGGGCCGCCGCCCCAATCTCAACCCGCTGCGCAGCCGAATACTTAAGCGCCGCCTCCGGTAACGTCTGCAACGCCATCAGCAGCACCCTTCGCCATCAACTGAGCAAGATACGGGTCCTGAGACTCATCCTTGAAATACTCGCGCTCACGATCCTTCCGAGCATCAGACCAACCAAGCTCATCCCAAGAACCCTCACGCGAAATGATCGGCCCGCCACCGTGCATCTTCTGCAAAGCGTCAGCTTTCTGCGCGAACGTCGGGGTGCCAGGGTCATGCCACTCAGTTTTGATCTGATTAGCCAGCGGCCAAGCACCAGTACGGAACCGCTCAGCGATACCCTGCACCCAAGCCCAACCATCGCCGTCGTTATCGTTCTTTCCCTCAACATTCAGGACAAGACGCGACTCGTCAGCACGGATAGCGCCCTCAGCAGCAGGATTAACGGAAGTCTGCCCGAAGTAACGCGTCGGCAGCCCGGTAACGGACGAAGCGAGCTGCGCGTAATGCTCCACAGTCTTGTGGAACATCGTCAGGTCGGCGCCATCAAGCTGCCCAACCATCGCGTCCTTATTAGCGTTCGCCCACAAAGACCCGAAATACGCTTCCCACACAGGGAGCTGCTTCCCATCAGCGTCAACAAAATCGCCCTTGGACATGCCCAACACGTACCGTTTCGGGACAATGATCGTCTCAGCCGCGAGCTGCAACCCAGTCAAAGACCGCGCGGCAGCATCAACCAACGGGATAACGTCCGTCATCTCCGACTCGCCCGACCAAATACCAGTACGCCGGCGGTTCAAGAACATCACAATCGGCACACGGCCGAGCCTGTGATCATCCCGGTCCCACTCAACCCAACTACCGGTCTTCTTCTCCAACCACAAAGTAGAGTTCGGAAGGTACAGCGTCGCGTAAATAGGTTCCGGCGCTTCCTCAGTGCCGCCATACAAACGCAAAGCAGCAGAAATACGACGAGTACGAGGATCCACCACCGCAGTCAGCTCAAGAGGCGACTCAACCGTGATAAGCGGATGATCCTTGTCTTCCTCATTCGTCCCAACAGTCACAAACCCGCGACCATAAATCAGCTTATCCCGATGCAACAGCCGCGACTCAGAATCAAGGTTGTTCGCGTCCCAATGCTCACGCAAAACCGTCGAACCCTTATCCTCACCAGGAAGAATAAACGTCTTCACTCGCTGCCGCTGCTCAATCGAGTCAACACACACACGATTCCAGTTCGCGATCATCTCAAAACGACGCAACTCAGGCGGCACAGCCAGCCCAATGTGTTCCAGCCGGTGAGAGCCCTCGTACTGCTTGCCCAGCAGCTCATCCTTAGCCAACCGACTATCGCGCTGCCTGGTCAACTCCGCAAGGAGGTTCAATTCGTCTTGGCTAACAGCCACAAGCCCCCCTTAACGGAACACAAACATACGAGAATCGGTTTCTTCTTCAAAGTCCTCGGCAACAAGCGCGTCAGACCACGCCTCATAGCAGAGAATGGATGACATTGCCTGGTCGATCTTTTGGTTTTCGTTCGGCTTACCCAAGATGTACCGCTGCCCTGTCCGGGCCCGCACAATCGCGTTCAGGATGTGAACCTTAGTTGTCGGGCAACCGTCATGACGGAAAATAGACTCATCACCATTCACGGCCTGCTTAAACGACTCAAGGACCGGGTGAACCTTGGAAACACTCGAAGTCTCCCAAGCGAACACTGTCGGCCTGCCGTCATCCGACTTGTACTGTGCCTGCCACTGCTTCAGCTCAAGACGCCACGAGTCATCCTCAACAACTTCCATCGCATCAGCCTCAGCCGAGATACCACGAGCCGAACCAGCAGGGTCAAAGTACGCCCTGACCACGTTAAAACGCTCCTGCAACTCGTCAAACGCAGCACGAACCTCACCACGAGGAATCAACAACGAACCATCATGCGGGCGCCAAATCGTCGGAACCTGATGAGGGCCATAAGTCGGCGTGAACTGGTACCCATCAGCCGTCATAGCCCGGAAACCCGTCCAGTCATTGTTATTAGACAAATCGCCAGCAACAACAATCGACGTACCATCAGGAACTTCCCGCGGAGCCTTCTTGCCGTCCCACGGAACTTCCTTCAGCCACGCGCCGGCGCCCTGCACGCGACGGTTCCCGTAGAACCGTTCAGTTTCAGCCGGATCACGACGCATCGCAGCTTCAATATCGGACTCAAGACCAGGCAAGTTCATCAACACCCACGGCGCATCAGAGTAGTTGAACTTCAGGATCTTCTTCCGATCCGCCTTGACCGTCCACTTCAGATACTTGGGCGGCTCAATGTGCTGCACATACACCGTCTTATCGGCGGGGTTTTCCAGGATGTCCTTCACAACGTTGTCCGTTGCAGGATCATCCGGGTTCGTCATGATCACACCACGACCACCCATAGCCGTCAGACCGCGAGACTGTGTACGGTACACGTTCCACATGCCCTCGGTGTCATACAAGCCGCCCTCGTCCCAAAGGACGTAGGTGACACGCTGACCCAACCGGCTCTTAGCCTTAGCCGTAACAGGCACAATCTGGCACTGCTTACCACCCGGCAAGCGGATAACTTCCTCACCAGTCCGGGTAATCTGTTGCGCCAAGGGCCCAAAGTCAATCATCGGACGCAAAGAATCAAACGTGTTCGCCGTCTGCGCCTCAGAGTTAGCCGTGATCTGGATCAGCGGAGAAGACCACTTACGGGCCATCGGCTCACCAGGGTCATACGTGTAGACCCATCCACACTCGCAACCCTGCTCACTGCAATCCCAAACCTCGCCACCCTGAGCAAACCCCGCAAACAGCGCCGGCCCAACAGCCTCAACACAAATCAGAGCAGCAGCCAACGGCGACTTACCCTTTTTCTGCGCATCAACCAACACCGACAAACGATGCACGAAAGCAGCGGACTTCACATCAGCCGAAGCGTTCGAATGCACAGCATAATGGTTCCCAATGAAGCAAAGCTGATAATCCCTCAGCGCGAACGGCGGCTTGTTCCCATCAAGATCAAAATCCCCGTCAGGAACAACACAATGCTGCTCAATCCACTCAGGAACAATGTCTAACGTCGGGCCAGACCACCAACGCAAAGCCTCAGACGCATTACGCGGCTCACTTTTCACCACCCACAGCCTTCAATCTGCGCTCACGCGCTGACAGCCGACCACCAGAAGGATTAGCAGAAGGGCTTGGCTCAGGTTCACGGCGAGCCCCAACCTCATCACGGGCGATAACCCAGCCATTGCCGGCCAAGCCTGCCGGCGATAACCCAATTTGGTCAGCAAATCTGTGGAGCGAGTTCTTGTCAGCAGCTTGAGCTTCGGAAGACTCGCAAAGAGCGAAAGTCCGAACCCACATAGCAACCGAATACCAGCGCCACCGCTCACGACTCCACGCCGCCGCCTGCGGGGTAGTCCATGCCCACGCCCATAACTCAAGCTCGCGGGCGTGCCGCTCCTGGGTCGCTTCCTCATCGAACTCACGGACGGGCTTACCCTTGTCGTCTTTGTAGACGTAATAGACGCTGACCCTGCCCAGCGGAAAATCTGGCGCCTCACCCTTGTAACCCTCAGACGGGAGTGCCTGAAAGTTCACACCACGGACGGCAGAGCGACCAGAAGACGGATCCGCAGTAGGCCCAGAACGGGCACGTGCACCACCACTTGACACAGCGGCTCACCGCCCTCTCTGAAAGTTTTGAACCCTCCGCGGACTTTTTTCCCCTCCCCGGCGGTCGGAGTCACGGCCCCCTTTTGGTCCCCTCCCCTGGGGGGTGGGTGCCTTTGTGAGGTCCGTTTAGGTGGGTTGCGTGTGTGCTTTGCGTCCGCCTGCGCTTGTGTTGCAGAAGGCGTGACTAGGGCCTATGTACTTGCCCCGGTCGGTGTCGTCGTGGTCTAGGTGCCATGGCTCGCCTTGCTTGATGCGTTGACCGCATCTTGCGCAGTCGATGAGTCCTGCTTGTACGCGGATGTCTAGTGTGGTGCGTGTGCGTTGGTGTTGTGCGCCGTATCCGCGTTGGTTGCTGTTGCCTCGCGCCTTGTCGTTAGCGCGTGTGTGTTCGGTGCAGTAGCTACCGTCAGCAATGGCAGGACATCCAGGCTTAGCGCATATCTTCTTAGCGCGTGGCATTGGGTCTAAACCCGATACGGTTGCGGTCTTCGAAGTAGTAGTCTCGCCGCCCGTGCCCGTTGTGCAGTTCAGGTTCCGTCGTGTAGGAGTGCGCGTGTTCCGCCTGGCTGAAGTTGTTGCCCTCTGGCTGGGGTTCAACATCGCCACCCTTTGATGCGGCGTCAGCTTCCAGCCAAGAGCACACTGCACGGTAGAGCCTGATCATGCCTGCTCCTATGCGGTGATGATGGTGAGGCTGGATAGGTCGAAGCCGTCTGGTGTTATGTCAAATACCAAGAGTCCGGGGTCAGAGTCGCGGCCTTGTGTTTGGCGGAACCAGTCTGATCCGTTGTCGAGTGTGGGCGCGCCGAGGCAGTAGCGTTGTTTGCCGCTGGATGGGTTGCGCCCTGCGACTGATGCGCTGAATGAGTGGTAGTGCCCGTGCACGAGGATGTCAGCGTTGGATGCTGCTTGTGCACCGAACGCTTGTTTCTGCCACCATGTGACTGCTTGTCCTGGCGCGAACTGGTTGCCGTGTACGAGGCCGACGCGTGTGCCGTAGAAGTCAACGGATACGCTCTCGTCGTATTCTGCTGGTGTTACCCAGTTGACTGACATCTTCGTCGCCTTGGTTACTTTGGCTACCTGCTTGTGCATGAACAGGCCAAGGTCATCAGATGGGCGCCCAAGGTTCTGCTTGCCACACCGCCAAGCTGCGTGGTTGGAGGGTACTCCTGCAACAGTCACGGGCGCGTGGTATTGGGCGAGGTTGATGTACTCGAACAGTTCGGTACCATACGTGTCCAACTGACCGGACAGGCTAAGGTCGTTGGTGAACATGGGGTTGCCGCCCGATTCGAAACCCTCGATGCCGTCGCCGGCGTCTGCGATGAGGATCTGATCGGGTGCGCGCTCAGCTAACAAGGCGTCGAGCTTTTCGCGGATGATTGTGGATCGTGCGATGAGTTCTGCTGTGCCGCCACGGGACCCGGTCTTGCCGATCTGCGGGTCAGCCCAGACGATGACTGTTGCCCGGTCGCTGTTGTTGCTAACGGGCTGCGGTGTAGCTGCTTTGGCTGCTGCGTACAGGGCGGGGAGGTCTATGCGATCCTCTGCCTGTTTGCGGGTGAACTGTGCCCGGTATGAGTACAGGTTCACAACATCGCGTGAACCGTCTTCCAAGGCTTTGGACTGCTGCCATGTTGCGCAACGTACTGTGTCGTTGACGACGGCGAACTCTGCGGGGTCCAGGTTGAACCGCTGGAAGACGTGGGTCCAGTCCGTTACGGGCTGCTCGGTTTGCACGTCGATGAACTCCCCACCATCGGAGCGCACGTCAGCTTTGCCGGTAAGGACGGATGCGGTTGCTGGGTGTGCAGCGACATCATCCGTGCAGATGCATTTGCCGGCGCGGTGTGTGTTGATTGCTGATTTGGAGTAGCCGGTGATGCGTGCTGTTTCGCGTGAGCTGAGGTTGTCCCATGTGGGGATTTCGGCGCCTAGTTCGGCAGCGAATTTGCATCTGCTCATGGTTTCTCCCGTTGCTCATTTGGGTGTTGTAAAGGGTGCCCGTTCTGTTGTGCTTCCGCTGAACTGGGGCGATAAGATGCGGTGATTCGCCGCGCTTGAGCCAAGGTCTTATGGGGTTGGCATTTGGGCGGGACGTGGGATACCTGCATGGAGTAGGCGCGTAGCGTCGCCTCGTTCTTAGATCACCAGTGGCTCAGTTCTCAGCGGGTCACTCCCGAAGGGATCGCCGCATCACCTGCCTTGCTGTTTGGCTGCACGTTTAGGAAACTTGCCCTAGTACCAACCAGTGACCTCCATACAGGTCCGTGGGAGCAGTTGGAATCGAACCAACCGTGCACTGATTTACGGTCAGCGCTGGCACCTTGCCTCTTCTACTCCCTTGGCCGCTGCATCCCCTTATCGAATAGGGCACCCGATCCGGCCTGCGTGTTACCGGCATTCATTAGCTTGGGCGGCTGTTCCTCAAGTTCCTACATGTCGGTCGCCTGAGTAGTGGGCTGCGCAGGGCTCGAACCTGCCGGATACCCATCGCCTGCTTGGCGCCGCATCCAGCCCTGCCGAAGCTCATGTTCTTCGGCCTATTAAGTTGTGCCCGTTCCTGGTCACAGGGTTTCGGGTGTTGCCCGTGACGCTGGGCTGCGAGACAGTGACCTCCTGGGGGACGTGCTTGACCTGTCTAGGTTTAACCTGCGGGGCGGCGTCGTTGACACCACGTCTCGATGAGCGGCGAGGAAAGGTGCGAGCCGCCCCGCAGGAACTTAGTTCTTCACTGGTGAGCCTTCTACCCAGTGGTCGTCTTTGATGCCCTCGTACAGGCGGTAGGATTCGTCGGCTAGGAACTCGGTTAAGGGCTCTAGGGCGTTGTGGTATTGGTTTGCGTGGTGGACGCAGAAGAATAGTTCGCCGTCGGGGCAGCGGTCTGTGCTGAGTAGCGCGTACATGCGGAACGCTTGCGCACTGCACCTATCGCAGCGAAAAGACGCGTCGAGCATGTTGGTGATGACTGTTTGGCACATTTTGACCACCCTCGCCCAAAGGAAAAGGCCCCGATTGCTCGGAGCCTTTTAATCCACTATCAACAGACTACAGGACAAAACTAACTTTGTCTACCCCATGAGCTTGTTATTCTTTGGTGGTTTGGTCGTAGTGTGGGGATGTGGCGAAGCGCATGAGGGTAATTGTCCTTTCTGCCGCGTCTTTGTATGTGTTGGGCCATGTTTCGCCCAAGGGGGCCCAGTATGTTTCGGAGTTGTTGGCTCGTGCGACCATAGCGTCGCAGCGGGATGCTTCGAACTCTGCTGCTAGTTCTGCGTCCCTGAACCGTACGTCTCGGGCGAGTACGGCGTAGGGGGCGAAGTGTCCGTTTACCCGGTACGCGTCAGCGGTGGGTAGCTTCTCGAACCATGTGAGGGTCATGCCCCCTCCCGCAACGCCGCTTTTCCTTTGTCTGTTATCTCCCAATCACCTCGACACCCACAAGCGCACCCGTCAAGGAGCCCGCGACTGATGAGCCGCCCCATTTTGGCGAGGAACAAGTTCCGTGGCAGTTCGTAATAGGTTGTCCCGTCGAAATCCCACCAGTTCACCCAGCCGCCCTTCTCGCGTTCTTTGGCTGCGACGAAGGCGAGCAGGGGACCGTCTGGGATGTCCTTGCACTGCATGTTCATTTGCTGGTCCCATGGTCTTCGGCTTGTTCGCGGAGCATGATTGGTAGGGCCGCTTCGAGTGCGGCGCGTAGGTCAGTTCTTATGGCAGCCTTCGCTTGCTCGTCAATGCGTACCCATTCTGCATACTCGCAGTTCTCGAAGTATGCCCTTGCTGCCGCTTCTAAAGCTTTGCCGCTGATGCTCATACCTTGTACCACCTTTGCTTAGGGTCGGATGGGTAGACGGTGCAAACTAGTTCGTACCAGCCAGGGTGTGCATTGACTGCTCGTTCTGCCGAGAAACGATCTTGGTGTGCCGCTACAACTGGTGATGCCTGATCTCCTATGTCGCGCACTCCGTATGTGAGCTGCGCGTCAACGTGTTCGCCACAGGCGGCGCAGTACACGCCTCTCTTGCCGCTCGGCCTGAGCTGCCATGACTCGTGCTGGTGGGCGTTCATGCTGTTCTGCCTTCGAGTGGTTGTTTGAGTGTGGCTTGGTAGAGGTTTAGTACGTGGTCGAGTCGGTAGGCGGGTGGGATGGGTTGGCCTTGTTCGTTGGTTGCGGGGTTTGCGCGTTCGAGTTTGGGTGGGTTGTCGTTGCGTGCGGTGCCCCATTTGCGGATCCGGTCGGCTGATATTTCGATGCCGTATTCGGGGGTGGAGAGTTTGCGGGATAGGTCGGCGGGTGTGCCTACGTAGTTGCCGAAGATGGTTTTCGCGAATGACCGCCACGCCAACACCTCGTATGTTGCCCCGCATGTTTCGCAGCGCGCTTCGGGTTGACCTTTGACGGCGTACAGGTCGGTTTCGCATTCGGCGCACCGACCTGCGAATACGCGGGGTTCTTGTTTGTCGCGTGCTTGGTCAAGGCCGTTGGTGTGTGTGGTGAGTGTGTGGTGGAAGTCGGTTGCCCACATTTGCCCGACGATCCAGGCGGCGCGGGTGAACAAGTAGTTTGTCAGGCTGTGCGGGTCCCGGCCAGACAAAGGGATGTCGGTTTCAAGTGCGACTCTGAGCGCCCGATCCATCAAGAAGCGATGAGCTGCTACCTTGCGGTCGATAAGATCTAGGTTGACGGGTATTGGCGCGTGCTCCCGTGAGCCCGCCCCTGTCTTGTGGCCATAAGTTGCTGTGGTGGATCCGCGCCCGATGTTCACGTTCGCCAACACATGATCCAACACCGTCAACGCACTCTGCAATTCTTCTGCGGTGGTCATGCGACCTCAACAAACGTGATGTGCTTGCGGTGGATGAGAACTGACAGGCCTTCATCGCTGGTCAGGTGTGTTACGCCGTTTGGGTCTGCTTTCAGGGATTCCACGAGTCCAGTGGCTCCATCTTCTGGAATCTGCACGGCGTAAGGTTTCCCGCCAGTGAAATTGATGGTTACGGTTTTCACGTGTCGCTCCTGGTGGTGTGTTGGCAGTGGCATCTTTGGGCATAGTGGTTGGGGTAGATGGTTGCTGTGCACCGGTCCTGGCCGTGGTAGTGACGGCACGACGGGCAACGAGGCTTCACGTTAGAACTCTTTACCACCGTGCTTGCGTCCTCGTGTGGCGTTGTAGGCAAGCTTCTCGGTGATGATGGACTCAAGGTCAATATCATTGGATGCGCAGAAGTCGAGGACTCGGATGACGATGTCTGCCATCTCGGACGGTACGCCTTCTGGCTTGCGCGGTTTGTCTGCGACGTATGCCAGCATCAATTCGCGGGCTTTCTCAACTCCGGCTTCATGGACCAGCGAGGCAGGTAGTTGAGGGTCAGGGTAGTACGTTTCGTTGACTGCATGCCCGCTGCGGAGTTCTTCGAGGGCTTCTGAAGCTTCGGAGTGGATTAGGGCGATGCGTTCGGCGTTGAGTGAGAGTAGTGCGCGGCCTTCGGTGGGTTCGTCATCGTGGAACCCTTTGTCGGCAGATTGCTTGTAGGCGAGGGCTTGAAGTTCGCGGATGCTCATCTATTTTGTTTCTTTCGTTTGGAGGATTTGGTGGAGTTGTTGGGGTGGGAGGTTGGCGAGCTTCCGGGCCAAATGCGGGGCGTTCGGGAGTGGATCAGGGGTGGTCACTTGACTGTTACCTCGCGCCGTTCGAGGGCGTTCATGATGGTGTGGGCGGTGAATTCGTAGTCATCTCCGAGGGCGTCAGTGAATGCGACTCTCCGGCCGTTGCGGTAGATGCTGACCTTGATTTCCCAGTCGCCGTCACGGTCCAGCAGGTCAGGCTTGTTCATGTATGGTCCTCTGCGTCTTTGAGTAGGTCGTGGATCAGGCGTTTCGCGGCCCGGACTTCCCGGTAGTCATGATGGTCCTCGTCCAGGCCGTCTACGATGCCGGCGAGTTCTCGTAGGGTTGTTGCGCTCATGGTGGGCTTCTTATGTGCTCGGGGTCCGGGATGCTCAACTACCGGGCCGATACTTAATTCTACCAAGGAATACCCGCACACGGTAGGCATTTCTAGGTAGTTCGGTGAGCAAAAAAATAAGGTCACACGGCCTCGAACGTGAAGATAATCCCGGCAGGACCAACGCCCCCATGTCGATGATCCGGGCCCAACACATTCGCCCAATCATCATCCACGAACAACCCAGCCTCAACGAACCCATCAACACACGCTTTCGTTGTCGGGTGCAGGTTGTTCGGGTCATACCTGCCACGTCTGGGCTTCCATACGGACGCCACGACCCGCACTGGCTCATCAAACTGCACAACACCAGCCGGGAGAGACTCAGCAGCAGCTTGACGCCACTCCGCGGTCAGCTTCGCCTGGGCCATGCGGTGGATGCGCTGGTTCGAATTAATCCACTTCGTTGGCGCTTCCACCCAAATCTCAGCCAAAGTCATGCTGCGTCCCATTCCTGGTCCCGCACGTCCTCACGCGCCTTCGTTGCCGCGGCACGCATCGCGTTGCCCTCACGCCGGCCCTGCTCGAACAACGCCACGAACTCCGGCGTTTCCCGGATCTTGCGCCGGTAATCAGCCTCAGTCTTCGGACGCCTCAACGGTGCGGCCTCAATCTCGCGGGCCTTATCAACAGCGGACTGCCCAGCCTCACGTGACGACACGATACTGCGGGCCCTGGTTGCGATCTGCGACGGCGCCGGTACTGTGTCGTGCTTCTTCACGTGTTCCAACACGGCCTGCTTAGCAACCGCAGCGTCAACAGTCCTCAGAGCGTAGTGCCACTTCTCAGCCGTTGACTCGTTGAACGGGAACCTCGGATCGGACTCGTTGATCCACCGAAGCATTGAAATGACTTCTTGGAGCTGCATGGTTAGTCCTCGATTTCTAGGAGTGGTTGTTCTTCTGCCTGTTGCAGGCGGGCGAGCATGTCGGCCTCTTTCGCCCTCGCCCTCGCTGAATGGTCCATTTGTTGGCCCCCACCACGTGCCGGCAATGGTTCGTCGTCCCATGACCCCGCGTTCAACCACGTGCTGAAATGCTTCGTGAACTGCGCGGCCCGGTTCGGATCATCCCGGTACCTGACCACCCCTTCAATCAGGGCATCTTTTGTCACTTCCTTTGAAGCTTTCAGGTAGGCCTTGTACGCGGCCTTCTTGTCGCGTTTGAGTGGGTAGAGATTCCAAGCCTGTTCGAACTCGTCGGGGTAGCTGCTTCGCTGCGGGGAGTCGGGAGTGGGGGAGTTGGGAGTAGGGAGAAGGGAGTAGGGAGCATGCGAAGGGTTTCGATCTTCTTTGGAAAGGGTTACCGGAAGGGTTTCGGGAAGGGTTTGAATCGTGGGTTTGGAAGGGTTGAAAAATTCCAGGCCGCGGGGGTCAACTGCTCGTTTCGTGAGCAAGTCTCCGCACACGTCCCAGCCCTTCAGCTGCGGTTCCTCAGCGTGCTTACGTTTCAGCTCATGAACAACCACGCCCCGCAACGTGCGTGACCCGATCTCGCTGAATGTCCGGTACATTGCCTTCGCGATGTTGGGGCTCACCAACAGCCCGTCGTTGCGGATGAATGACCTGACCAGGACTTCCCCGGTTGTCTCATCAATGACCAGATACAGCCGCTCTGACAGTTCCGCGGCGGCTTCCTCAACAGCCTCCACAGTCCAGCCGGACGCGAGCTGGGACAGGCGCCCAGCGTGCCATGTGGTTACCCCGCAGAAGTTCAGTGTCATCTGCGTAGTTACGACAAGGTAGAGGTGTTGTGCTGCCGGGGTCAGGTCCAGGAAATCATCATCGATCCATATCGCTGTTTGGATCCTTGCATGTTCACGCGCCATCCTGTGCCGCTTTCTTTTTCTGTTCGCGTTGTTCCCGCATGGTTTGTTTCCGGGCCTGGTCGGCTTGCTTGCGTGACTGCCGGCGCAACTGATCAGAGGCGGCAGTCACGCTCGTACTTCCAGGATGTTCTTATGCGGGGTCCGATAGTCTCCGAAGTCGCCGTTGACGGTGACAGTGCTGCCGTTGACCCTAACGACGCGGTGCCAGCCGTACATTGTCCGTACAGCGCGGGCCGCTTTGAGGTCTTCATGTGTGAACGGGACCGGCCTGTTGCGTTCGGCGTAGAGCGCGGCGTTACGTGCTGCCTCAGCTTCCTGAGCCGCCTTCGCTTCGGCTATGCCGGCGTCTATGCTGCGCTCTGTTGCCGCCACCCTAGACCTGTAGGCGCTGCGAGTATCACGCTTCATGCTGCACCGCCGAAAAGATCCAAGACGCCTTGAGAGAGCCGCCTGGCGATTACTTCGCAGTGCTTTTCTTCGATCTCAACACCGATAACTTGCCTACCCAGTAGCTTCGCCGCGACTAGTGTTGATCCACTGCCCGCAAATGGGTCAGCTATTGTTCCTTCGGGGTATGCCTCAATGAGTGCTTCCATGAGCCCTACGGGTTTGCGGTGGGCGTGTTCAGAGCGTTCTTCGTTGCCCATGCCGTCAGACCGGGGGAACCGAAGAATGCTGAATTTATCCCGCCCCTTTTCCCGCCAACCGTCACCGCGAAGAAAGATGTTCTCGTGGGTATACGGGTCATCGTCGCGCAGGTAAATGTTTTCGTGCGTATATCGGAAAGGCCCGCCGTTCATTCCGGGCTCCACCTTGTCCCAGATGAGGCGTTCGGTCCATGTCCCGGGAGGTTCGGGCATTCGGGGGCTACCGAAAATGGCGGCGGCTCGTTCTCCCCACATGGTCAGCACAGAGTCGCGGGTGGTGGTGTCCTTGTCTCCTGCGACAGTGAACCCATCCGGGGCGCCTTTTTTGCGGCGCCCGTAACCGCCTCGTGGGTTTGCTTTCGTGAACTGTGTCCCGTACGGCGGGTCGGTGATCAGTACGTTCGCATCAAGCCATTCTCGGTGTTCAACGAGGCAGTCACCGTGGTAGAGCGTCACTTTGTCGTCTTGGTAGTAGACGCTCATGGTTCGTGCCGGTTGAGATCAGATCGTTCTCCGTCATCTGCCGGACATCCTGGGGTGTGCTCTCCTCGATGCCGATAGCTTTCGGAACATTCGCATGAGTCGTCACCATTGAATCGGGGTTTCATGCTGCCTGCTTTCGTTGGTTGTGTTCGTGGATTTCGGCGGCTGCGGCGAGTAAGCCTTGTGGTCCGCCGTAGCGTGGTTCGGGAAGCGGTTTTGTGCTGGGGCGGAATGGTTGTTCGATGAGGCGGGTGGTGCGGTTCTGGGTTTCGATGATGCGTTGTTCGATGCGCTGGTTTTCGCGTTGGATTTTGCGGGCTAGGCGTTCGGCTTCTTTGGCGGCGTCGAGTTCGGCTTGGAGGCGTTGTTTGCGTTCGAGTGCTTCTTGGATGGTGTTGCCGCGGTAGGTGTATCCGGCCATTATTTAATTCCTTTCGTGTAGGGGCGGCAGTCTGGGCAGTGGGTGGGTTTGTGTTTGTCGTGGTTTGGGCGTTGGATGCCGCAGCGTCCGCAGGTGTATGTGCGTGGTGTTTGGGTTGGGTATGGTTTGGATCTGGCTAGGATGCTCATTTGGTGTCCCAGGTTCGGCGGAATTCGGGTGTGGTGACGTTGCAGGGGGAGTGAACGCATGCGGCCCATGTGTCGCTGTGGTGGTTGCGTTCGTGCCATTTGCGGATGTTTGCGAGGTTGTCGGCCATGGTGTCTTTGAGGCTCATGCGTTCACTCCCTTAGCTGGTTGGGTTAGAAGGCTGGCTCGTTGGCGGGTCCGTTGCCCCAGCCGGCGTCTTGTGCGGCGGGTGCGGCCCATGGGTCTTGCTGCGGGGCCTGCTGCGTGCGTGCGGGCTGCTGCTGGTTACCGCCGTTGCTGTTGCGTTGGGAGCGGTTGACCTTCGCGTTCGCATACTTCAAGCTGGGCCCAATTTCCTGGACCTCGAACTCGATCACCGTTCGCTTCTCGCCGTCCTTCTCATAAGAGCGCTGCTTGAGAAAACCGGACGCGATAACTCTCATGCCCTTCGTCAAGGACTCGGCAACGTTCTCTGCTGCTTCCCGCCAGATAGAGGACCTGAGGAACAACGCTTCCCCGTCTTTCCATTCGTTGCTGTTCCGGTCAAACGTGCGCGGGGTCGAGGCGATGGTGAAGTTAGCGACCGCATCACCGCCAGGGGAGAACCTGAGTTCCGGGTCGCTGGTGAGGTTGCCAATAACGGTGATAAGGGTTTCGCCGGCCATGTTTACTTGCTCATTTCGTTGTTGGTGTCGATTTGGAATGCTTCGAGAAGCCAAGTTGGTGCTTCCACGTAGTAGGCGGCGCCCATCCCCCACCGGCTGTGCGCTGGGGTGATGTACTCAAGTTCAGTTAGTTGTTGACCGGCAGAGCGGTCCTTCCTGAGGACGGGGCCGACTACTGTGATGTGCTCGATTGGGTTGCCGTGTGACCATTTGGCTTTGGCGATGGTTGGCAGCATTTCCTTGCCGCCGTGGGAGTAGTTCCGTTCGAGGAGGACGGGTCCTACGTTGTCGAACTCGATGCGGCGGTTGTAGTACCGCGTTTCAACTGTCTCGTCGCTTGTGACGTTGGCGCTCATTACGCTGCTTCCTTGTTGAGGGTGTATTTGGTGAGGTTTGCGGGTTGGAAGCCGAACCAGTGCAGGTCGGTTTCTGGGTCGCCGTTGCTGATTTGCACGAATGGCATGACGGCTTTGGTATCTCCGTCTGCTGCTGCGATGGCGCGGATTGCGTTGGCGGTTTGTTCGTCTGCGTTGGCGTCAATGGCGGTGTAGGTTATGCCGTTGTCGTCAAGCCATTTCTTGGTCATTCGGCATTGGACGCAGGGTGTGGTTGTGTAGACGGTGACTTTCAAGCTGCTGCTTTCTTGTGGTGGGTTTGTTCGGTGTCGCTGGTCCAGTGGTAGAAGCCAAACCGACACTCATAGAAAAATGCGGAGGGGTCGCCGCCGTTGCGTGCCCAGACTTTGGCGTGAAGTAGGCGGGCCGCGGGAAGGTTAGAAGACTTAACTTTCCCGCAGGAGCACTTGTTACTGTTCGGCTGGCTGGGCATGGGACTTGATCTTGTTGAGCATGTCCGGGCCTTCCCCTGCTTGTTGCGCGGCCATGTATACGGCTCTGACGTTCTCGATGTCGCCGACTGCTAGTGCGGCCTCAGCAAGCCAGTCACGCTTGGGTGCTTCGGGGAGCGGCTGGACTGCCCAGTGAGCCCCCCTGCCTCCGCGTGGGTTCACGAGTGTTTTCTTGGGGCTGGAGATGTGTGACAGGCGGCTGATCCGCGTACCACCCCGCTTCTCTTTGCCGAAGTAGACCTCGGGGTCGCCGTACAACTCGACCCTGCGCCCAACCCAAACCTTGGGATCGCGGCCCCAGTTGTCCGCCAGGACGCGCAGCATTCCTTTGCTTGGTCGCCAAACGCGGGGGAACTCTGCGAGTTGAATGTTTACTGGTTGCTGGTCGGAGAGTTCGCTGCCGTTCTCGCTGATGGCCGTGATGGTAAAGACCTGCGGGCCGCAACCGTCGAGGTCCGCGAAGTCGAGTTGGTCGCTTTTGGGTGCAAGCGCTTTGGTTAGATCCATGTCAGAAGTTCAGCTCCAAGTCTGGGTAGTGGTCGATTCGTTCGGTTGTGGGTAGGTGTTGGGTGAGGTGCTTGTAGTTGGCGATGGTGGTTGCGGCGGTGTCTTCGAATGTCATTGCGGCGTCGAGGATGGCTTGTTGCCATGCCGGGTCTGGGTAGACGCGACGGGTCCAGAGGGGCATGCCGCCGCTGTATGAGTTGAAATCGATCCATTCGCGGCCTGAGACGAGTAGCCCGGTTTGGAGTTGGGCCATGTGCTCGTATGGGACGCTGTCTGCGAGGATCGTGGCTAGGTGTTTCTTTGGTTCGGGGGCTTTGATTTCGGTTAGCCCCTCATCTCCGACCAGCCCGTCGGGGGAGTATCCGATGCGGCCCCACGGGTATTCGCGGACCATGAATCCGACCTCATGTACTGGGGCGTGGTGTTCGCTGTATTTGTCGCGGGCGTAGGGCTCGTCCAGGGTTCCGCGTTCCATGTTGCGTGTCATGTGGGTTGGTACTACGTAGCCGGTGATTCGTTCGGATACGAGGGTCATGGTGAGTGCTCGTGAGTAGTCGTTGGAGCTGACTTTGAATACTGGTGGCAGGGTTGCGGCTTGTGTGGCGCGTTCGTCGTGCGGGGTTTTGATGGGTGCCGGGATTTTGCGGGCGAGGCTGACACATGGGGCACCTTCCCCGGCCTCGCATTTGGGGCATTCAACGGTGAGTGCGTCGGGCGGACCTTGTGTGATGAATTGGCCGATGACTGAGGCGGTGATGATTCCGCAGCGTTGTTGGAGCCATTCGTCTGTGCCTTGTTGGAGGTCGGTGAATACTTCGAGGCGGCTTGTGGGTTGTTGTTCAGTGCTGATGCTCATTCGATGTCCTCACGTGGTAGTGGTTCGGCGGCGTTTGGTTTACATGAGCAGCCTGGGTTTGCGCATTGTTGGAAGGTGTCTGGTTGCGCCCCTGCCCCGGTTTGGTCGGGGTCGAGCGGATCAGGCAGGCGCCGCTTCATTGTTGGGCCTTTGTGTTAGGCGTGATTGTCACGTCAAACAAGGCTTCAAGCGCTGGGAAGAACTCGCTGATTCGGATGTCAGCCGATGACTTCAACTCGCCACGGCGGGTGTAGTTGAGTTGGACAAGCCCGCCTGCGATCTTGGGCTGTACGTTGCTGACTTGGAGCTGACCGTTGAAGCTGAAGTGGTCCCAGAGCCGAATCCTTTTAGCCCTCATGCCACGTCTCCGAAGATCATTTCCTCGAGGCCAGGGGCGATGCGGCGGACTCGTTGGCGTGCGAGGTGCGCGTCGGCTACGTCGGGGATGTGGTTGAGCAATGCCTGCTTGGAGGGGTTGAAGATGGATTGTGGTTTGAAAACGTTGTTCGCGGGGATGGGCATGTGAGTCATGGCGGGTTCCTTAGTGGTTGAGGGTGCCGAGTGCTGCGGCGATGGGGAGTGTGCTGAGTGGTAGTACGACGAGGATGAGGATGCCTAGTGCGGTTTCTTGGAGGGATTCGAGTGCGTCACGGTTCCAACGGATCGGTTCACGGGTCATTGTGCGTCCCGGTTGTAAAGGTGCGAGAGGACGTTGCCGTAGTTGATCGCGTCAGCCAGGGACTTGTATCCGACTGCGCACGGTTCGCCGCTGTGGTGCCCGAGCCATTCGAGTTTGTAGGAGCCGTCGTGTACTACTATCCGGGGGCGTTTGGTTACTTGTTGGTTGCGGAGTCGGTTGTTCATCGTTCTCCCTTTCTTGCTTGGTCTGCGTCGTCTTCGTACTTGGTTTGTTGTTGGGCTTCGTCGTCTTCGCGTTGCATGTAGTAGAAGCAGTCACGGGGTTCACGGTGCCGTGTCACTTGCTCCACCCCTCAAGGACGAGATTCATGGCGACTTTGTTGACGCGCTCTACATCTAACTCCCAAGCGTCTTCCCAACTGACGGCATGTTCTTCGGCTATGTAGAGGTCTCGCGCTAGTTCGGCGATGCGGTCTCGAATTGCGCTCATTGTTTTTCCGTCCGGTAGGTGGTGACAATTTGGGTGATGTTCATGAGGACCGCGACGGGGGTTGATTGGCCGCGCATGAACACGTCTACTTGTTGTCCGATGTTCGCCATCGCTTGTTCGGCGGTCATTGTGTGGGCCCGTCGAACGAACTGTCGCGGTGTTTCCCGAAGCCTGGGGGAACGGTGCCGGTTGTGATGTAGGTGGCGAACTCTGTGGCGAACCTGTCGAGTTTGAAGACCTCGGAGTGAGTGCCGAATACGTGCCCGGTTTTGAAGTACTCCCGCATGATGGTCGCGTTCGTGACGATGCTCATGCTGCTACTGCCGTGACTATGGTGACCGGGCCGTGTTCGGTGATGGTGACGATGCTGTTTTCCCCGGCTGCCGCGGAAGCTTCTGTCTGAATATTTGTCAGCAGCCATGGGTTGCGGCGGATGTCTGATGTGAATACGGAGAACGTGCGCCTGCTCATGTCATTTCCTTTTTGGGATTCGGGGTGCTTTGCGGGGTGTCTCTGGTGGTGCTGGTTGTTTGTGGTACATCGCTTTGATGGTTTGGATGTCTTCGGCTGAGAAGCGGATTTCGGAGCCGATCACGTGGTGGGGCCAGTTGTCGCGTTTTTTGAGCCGGTAGATCGTGGACCGTGAAACTTTGAGGATCGAGGCGAGTTCTTCGAGGGTGTAGAGCATGTCGGTCATGCCGCGAACGGCAAACCTTGTTGCTGGATTTCCGGGTCGGGCCGCTTGATGACAATGGGGTCGATCTGCAAGTACGAGGCGATGCGG
>Ga0157369_10001181_pt1 | contig 32573 bp, 15 predicted proteins | sample C25metaG_FD_113461 | JGI IMG/M metagenome (GOLD analysis project Ga0157369, IMG submission 113461) | Corn rhizosphere microbial communities from Kellogg Biological Station, Michigan, USA - C2-5 metaG | ecosystem: Host-associated > Plants > Roots > Rhizosphere > Soil | place: USA: Michigan... | reverse complement strand
GTCGCCGAACCCGTCGCCGAATCGGTGGCTGGCTGGTCCTTAGCCGGGTCTGCAGGGTCGGCGTTATTTTCGGCGGGGCGCAAGTCACCTCCCGCGTCACGCGTCGGCGCAGCCTTCGGCGATAAGTCTCCCAGCGCGCTCAGTTCATCGGCATCGAGCACCGTGGGATGCTCATGGATGCGCGGGAACCGGCCCCGCACCAGGTAGTCCAGAAAGATTCCGCCGGCCAGGTATGGATTGAGAATCGCGATCGGAATGGCATAGCCGGTGGTGATCAGCGAGGCCGCAATGCTCTTGTTCGAGCGGCTCATTCGCCGATAACCGGGTACCTGCGGAATCTCGAACACCTTAAGCCCGGTTTCCGGGTGCTTGCGCGCATATCGCACCAGACGGAACGTGATCTGCCGCGGCGTGGTCATGCCCATGTCAGGAAAAATCGCGCGCTTGAAGGTCTTGGGAAAATACAAATTCATCAGCCCGCGCGCAAAGTCGGCGCAGTTGTTGTAAAGCAGGTTAAACCGCGTGTGATTCGTGCTGTCGTTCAGGATCGCGATCAGGTCGTCGTCCTGGTCCTCTGTGGTGTCGAACCGGAACGCGAAGATGCGCCGCTCGTACGCCACGCCGACCAGTTGCGTCCAGCCGCCGCGCACCAGGTTGCCTTCGAATACATTCGCGCCGAGCACTCCCATGTGGTGCTCATGGTAGTGGGTCCTGAGCTGCAGAACCGTCTTGCGATCCACGCGCTCGGGCACATCGGCCACGTCCTCTACCGAGTAGAGATATGGGAGGAGGGGAATCGCGACCCAGTCATATCCGGCAATGCCCTGGTAGCGCGCGATCACCACGCCCGATTCGCCGGGCGCGCAGCGGCGCAGCTTCACCGGAGTCGCAGCGCAGATGCGCGCGAAATAAATTGCGGTATGGCCAGTTGGATTGAGAGTGCCGAAAAAGCCGTACGGCTCTTCCATCAGCAACGCGGCCTGTGCACGGCCCGGTATGGCGTAAGCGAGCAGCGACACAAGGCCTACGACAAGCAGAATTCCACGTCGAAGCGCCATCGGCATCCGTCCCTCCCCAGGGGAAGGTAGGAAATGGATATTTCTATTCAGTATGCTCCACCTCGGCCGGCTTCCACCGGCAGATTTCCCAAGTGGGACCATTCGCCTCAGCATCCGGGAGTCTCCGTTCCCGTTTCCGGCCACACGAGGGCCGAGCCTTTCACGTCCATAGACACGTGGATGCGCCAGGAGTTGCATTGGTCGCGCGAGACGTTTCGCAGTTCGGTTTGGTAACGTTACTTTTCCGGTTCTTGTACGGCCACGCTTTGGCCGTAAAGGTCCGGTCAGAGATCTCATTCATCGAGGGAATCAACCTTGAACCTGCGCTCGTTCGCCCTGCTTGCCTTGCTGCCTGCCGCACTCGCACCCGCTCAGATCACGCTTCCAAAGTTCCTCTCAGACCACATGGTGGTGCAGCGCAACATGCCGGTGCACATCTGGGGTATGGCGGCGCCAGGCGAGCAGGTCAGCGTCACGTTCCGCGGGCAGACCGAATCCACCTCCGCCACGAAACTTGGCCGCTGGAGCGTCTACCTCAAGCCCGGGGGCGCCGGCGGCCCGTTTGACATTGCCATCAAGGGCGGGCCCGCGCCCGCTGTCGCGGAAGGGGCCGCGCCTGTTGCCAAATCCGGAGACATCGTCACCATTCACGACGTCCTCGTGGGCGACGTTTGGATCGCCTCCGGTCAGTCCAACATGCAATTCGCGCTCGAGAATGCCGCGTCTGCCGCGACCGATCTGCCCAAGGCCGGCATCGCTGATATCCGCCTGCTCATCGTGGACGACAAAGCAGCCGACTATCCTCAGGACGACCTGCCGACGACCGGCTGGGCCGCCTCATCGCCGGAAACAGCAAAGGGCTTTTCCGCTGTTGCGTGGTTTTTCGCGCGCGAAATCCACGAGCGCGAACACGTCCCTGTCGGCGTCATCGACTCGAGCTGGGGTGGCACCACAGCAGAAGCATGGACCCGCATGACGGCGCTAGGGCAGGACGCGCAGATCAACTCCCTGTTTGCCGCCCGCGGCCAGATGATGGACCAAGCCGCCGACACCACTCTCACCATCAAAGACGAGGACCACCAGCGCGCCGAGGCGAAGGCGCAGGGCAAACCGGAGCCGCAGTTCCCTTGGCATGCGCCTTTTGAAAGCTGGGGTCCCGCCAACCTGTGGAACGGCATGATTGCTCCGCTTACGGGAATGGCCATTCGCGGAGTGATCTGGTACCAGGGAGAGAGCAATGCCGGCCCCGAGCGCGCACCTTATTACGACCGCGTCATGCGTGACATGATCGAGGATTGGCGCCACGAGTGGGGCATCGGCCCATTCCCGTTCTATTACGTGCAGATCGCCAACTGGAACACCGGTCCCGAGGTCAACTGGGCCAACGTGCGCGAGCAGCAGCGCCGCACGTTAGGCGAGCGCAACACCGCCATGGCTGTGACCATCGACATTGGCACCCCTGACAACATCCACCCGCCCGACAAGGCCGACGTTGGTCATCGCCTGGCGCTTGCTGCCCGCGCACTCGATTACGGCGAAACCGGTCTCGAATACTCCGGCCCAATGTTCCGCCAGGCCACGGTCGAAGGCGGCGCGATCCGCGCCTGGTTCGACCACGCTGGGGGCCTCACCGCAAAAGGCGGCCCCGTCATGAGCGTGGAAATCGCCGGCACAGACGGAAAGTGGGCTGCCGCGACCGCGCATGTCAATGGCGAGACCATCATTGCCTCCAGCCCCGACGTGCCCAACCCGGTCGCCATCCGCTACGGGTGGGCCAGCAACCCGCAGTGCAACCTGTTCAATAGCGACGGGCTGCCGGCGTCGCCGTTCACGTCGGAGAGGTAACGCGCCGGCAAGTACTCATTGTGCGGCCACGGGGATCATGGCTTTACCGTCACAATGACCCTCTTGTAACGAGATAGCGGCGGTGTGCCCTTGTCAGTGACTTTGAGGATGATGTGAATCGTCTTCGGCGTATCAACCACAGGGGCGGCGAGATAGATGCCCCGCATATCCTCTGCCCCGATGTCGATAAGTCCCTTATAGGTGCCCGCCTCAGGATATTCAAACCAGTAGTAAGTCAGGCTATCTCCATCAGGGTCGGTTGCATGGGCGCCGAGCCCGAAGTGCATTCCGGATGGAACGGTGATGGCGTCGGGTTGATCCATTGTGATGACAGGAGGGTGATTGGCTTCGCTATAAGGTTTTGTCGTCCACTCCATGCGCGCGGCAAAATCGTTCTGGAAGTCGTCTCTCCACCGCCATAGCGTTGCTTTATAGTCCTTGAACGACTTATCACCCGCATGGATCGCACGCCCGTATTCTCCGTGAACCGGGGGTGTGTAGTTATCAACGGAATTGGTCCAGATGGGGCGCGTCTCCTGTGGGATGGGAACTCCTCCGATGAACGTCTTTGCGTCGGTGATGGGGACAGTGGGTTGATACAGCTCGTAGCGCCCGCCCCAGCTTCCCCAATCGGGATGTTTCATGTCATTGAGGCCATTCGGAATCAGCCCCAGCCACGAAGGCGTATCGCCCTCCATGCCGTAGGCAACGTCAGGGTACACAGCCCCGAGCGGGCCATGCCCCTGCTGTATGTGCTTCGCCAGCCACTCATTGCTGATGGATGAGTTGTCGATTCCCGGCACGACGATGTTGATCCCCTGCCACGTGGAGGCGCCATAGTCGCCGCCGGGACTGACGATATAAAAGAGCCCGGGAAAATTCTTTCTGATCCACGGCCCGCTGTCGTCCTGGTCGGAGATGGTGTAGACCCGCAGTTTCGCGATCAGCCGGTTCAACTCGCGAGGTGTCCTGGTGGCGCGAAGCTTGTACAGGGCCTGCGCAAGCGTATTGGGCCCGCCCCAGACCGTGATCCAGAGCGGCCGGTCATCGTTCTGCTCCAGCGTCCTGATGATCCATTCCGAACCTTCCGAATCCTTGTTCTCTCCAACTCCCTTCATTCCGTATTCAGCCACTCCCGTCTTGACCAGCGATTGCAGGGCGTCGGCCGGAGGGAATGCCGGATCGTGTTTTACGAGGTTTCCGTTCACCTTGCCATAGGCGCGAATGACCTCCCGAATGAGGTCGGGTTGGGGGCTCGGTCTCCAAATAGAAGTTGTTGCTATGAGCCCTTGTATGTCGATCACGTCGGAGTACAAAAGCAGCCGAACGGCGCTCTCGGTGTCATCTGCCTCGGCACCGATATCGGTAAGGACGATCAGGCGGTTTTTCGGAGTGCCGTGTTCGGAGTCCTGATGCCGGGAGGCAGGACCTTGCTCCGCGCCCACCGTGACAGGGCTGGATAGAACGACAGGGCTGGATAGAACGATAGCTCGAACGTTCGGCACAGTCAGGCAACTCCCCATCAGCAGAGCAAGACCGCCTACTGCAAATACGCGAAAACTCATGACTTAGAAAATCCTCTAGAACACTGTACTGGACGAAGCGACTGTTTCAGCCCCGCGGGGCGAACCGGGGTCCAGGAAACCGCCGGGGCCCGAAGCGGCCTTGACTTATTTGCCACATCTGGACGTCCTGCTACCCTTGATCTCAGCCACACCACTCCACCCCGGAGCATCGAATCGATGAGCGATTGGGACGCACGTTTTCTCGAGATGGCCGCTCTGGTCGCGACCTGGTCCAAGGATCCCAGCACCAAAGTTGGTGCCGTTATCACGCGCGGTAAGTTCGTCATCTCCCTCGGCTTTAACGGACACCCCTCCGGCATCGATGACTCCGACGCGCGACTGCACGACCGCGAACAGAAATATCGCACCATCATCCATGCGGAGATGAACGCGATCCTCAGCGCGCGGCAGCCGCTGGAGGGCTGCACCCTTTACGTTGTGCCCTTCATGCCGTGTTCCAATTGCGGCGCCGTTATCGTACAGTCCGGCATCAAGCGCGTGGTCACGCTCGAAAACAACAACGAGCGGTGGCTGGAAAGCTTCGAGATCACGCGTCAGATTTTCGGCGAAGCCGGCATCGAACTCGTGATCCGCCAGCCGTTGGGCTGAGGAGGTTCGCCATCACCACCTCACCTGCATCCACCCGTTGCGCCTGGAGCACTAGCACTCCTGCCATGTCCCACTACCACGACACGGAGTGGGGTGTCCCCGTGCACGATGATCAGAAACTGTTCGAATTCCTGATCCTCGAAGGCGCACAGGCCGGACTCTCCTGGTCGACCATCCTGAACAAGCGCGAAAACTATGGCAAGGCTCTGAACAATTTCGACGCCAGGAAAATCGCGGGCTACACGGAAAAGGACGTGGCGCGGCTCATGGCCGATCCCGGCATCGTGCGCAACCGCCTCAAAATCGTATCCACCATCCGCAATGCTGAGGCATTTCTCGCGGTACAAAAGGAGTTCGGTTCCTTCGACGCCTACCTGTGGCGATTCGTCGGCGGCGCGCCCACCGATCACCGCATCGACTCTCTCAAGAACGTTCCCGCCAAAACCGCCGAGTCTGACGCCATGAGCAAAGCCCTGCTGAAACGCGGCTTTAAATTCGTCGGAAGTACCATCTGCTATGCATTCATGCAGGCCGTCGGCATGGTCAACGACCACCACGTCGCCTGCTTCCGCCACAACGAAGTCGCTGCCACACTGACGCAGCACGCCAGACCAGCAGCGCACCACACCGCCGGAACAAAGCTGAGAGGGAAGGGAAGAAATACTGCGCGCGGCGAGACGCGAGCATGATCCGCCAATTCCGGAGCGTTCCCGTCGACGGATCAGAGAAGGCGTCAAACAATCAATGTATGCGCCAGTCGAGGGCGGCCCATGCGATTTCAGCGTATGATTTTTCACTTCCTCGAGAACAGTCACCTCATGCTGGAGGATTGAGTTGATCCGCCAAGGCGCAAAGCGACACAATGGGGGCTTGGGTTCCATAGACGTGATGAGAGCTAGAGTGATGATTTGCCTCGCTGTGCTGTGGCTGGCCGCGACATTCGCGAATGCCTGGCAGGCGGGCACGTTTGAGATCACAGGAGTGGTGCGCGATGGAGCCGGGAGTGGAGTTCCAGAAGCTTCTGTGCGGCTGGACCCGCAGGCCGGCGCTGTGGCAGAAGAGCGCAAAACAGATTCGGCCGGCAGGTTCGTCTTCTCAGGATTGAAAGCTGGATCGTATGTGGTAAGCGCATCGAAAGGGGAGAACCGCAGCAGTGCGGTCACAATTAACGGAACAAGTGGCACGGTGCAGCATCTCGAGCTGAAGCTGGCGCACGGCTCGACATCGATACGCAGCGGCAGAAGCGACAAGAGCGGGAAAACTGCGGAGATGGAGTTTTCCGACGTGCCGAATTTCACGGTTGCCGCAGTTACCGACTGGACGGCGGCTGGCGGGCATGGTTCGGATGCAAGTCTTCGCACTAGCGAGTCACTGACGCGAGATACGCTTCGGCTGAAGGCGGAGCCAAAAGGTGCAGCGTCTGCGGAGCGCGATGCGGGCGGTGTGGAGCGACGGCTGCGGGAGGCGCGGGACAAATCGCCCCGCGATTTCAAGGCGAATCAAGAACTGGGCCGCTTTTATCTGAATGCGGAACAGTATTCCGAGGCGGTGGCTCCGCTTGAGACTGCCTATGAGTTGGACCCTGCACAGAAGGACAATGAGTACGAATTGGCACTGGCCTTGAGTCGAAGGGGAGATTCGGTGAAGGCGCGCGTACATGTCGATCGGCTTCTGGCAGAGGGTGACAAGCCGGAATGGTACAGGCTCGCCGGCGAAGTGGACGAGAAGCTTGGCGACCCCCTCGGGGCGGTACATGCGTTCGAACGTGCGGTCAAGGAAGATCCGAGCGAAGAGAACTATTTTGCGTGGGGCACCGAACTGCTGGAACACCGCGCCATCTGGCAAGCGAAGGATGTGTTCGAGTTGGGGGTGAAGGCCTATCCGAATTCGCCGCGTCTGCTTAGCGCTCTGGGCACGGCCTTATTCAGTGTCGCGCTCTATGAGGAGGCAGCACAACGGTTGTGCGAAGCTTCAGACCTGATGCAGAACGATCCCGAGCCATATCTCTTTATGGGAAAGGTGGAGATTGCGGCGCCCGATCCGTTGCCGTGCATCGAGACGAGGCTCCACCGATTCGTGGATCTGCAACCGAAAAACCCGCTGGCAAACTATTACTATGCGATGGCGTACTGGAAGCAGCGAGGCAAGAACGCGAACGCACAAGAGTTGGAACAAGTGGAGAAGTATCTAAGCAACGCGGTGGAAGCTGATCCTAAATGCAGCAGCGCGTATCTGCAGCTTGGAGTGATTCAGGCGTCTAAGTCTGATTTTCACAACGCTGCGGAGTACTATCAGAAGGCGATTGCGGCGGATTCTCAATCGACGGAGGCACATTACCGGCTGGGAATTGCCTATGACCGGCTGGGCGAAAAGGATAAGGCGGCGCAGGAGTTCAAGCTTCACGACGAACTGGAGAAGAAGCAGGCTGAGGCCGTCGAGCGGCAGCGGCGCGAAGTGAAGCAGTTTCTTGTGCTCGTAGGTGGAAACGCGCAGGATAAGGCCACACAGCCCTAACACGCGCCGAGGGAATCGACTTATCCAGGCGGATGCACGGCAATAATGCCTTCCCCTTCACGTATCGTCAGAATCTGGTTGGCTTTTACATGATTGAATCGCTCGATCTTCTGAGTGGTCGGCCACTTGACTTCAATCGTATCCACAAGTTCGCCGGCGCCTAACCCGAAGTGAAGGCGGAGATCATTCTGCGACATGACGCTGGCGCCGCTTTGCACTTCGGCCATCTGTATATGTTTGCCAGTTATCACTCGGGCGCGTGCGCCGATCGCGGTCCGATTGCACTTGGTGCCGACGAGTTTGAGCTTGATCCAGTTCTGCTTGTTTCCGCCAACATTGTGGAGAAGCGACGGGAGTTCATTCATATTGAGGATGAGCATGTCCATCCCGCCGTCATTATCATAGTCGCCAAATGCGGCGCCGCGGCTTGAGTAGCGGGCCGTGATTCCCGGCCCCATCGCAGCGGATACATCCTTGAAATTGCCGTTGCCCAGATTCTTGTAGACGAGGCGAGGGTTCTTGAATGTCTCGCCGAAATTGTATTTGTCGATTTCGGGATACACGTGCCCATTGACCTGCACGATGTCGGCCCAGCCGTCGTTGTCGTAGTCGATGAAACCGCATCCCCAAGCGACGTAGTTGTTGTTGATGCCAACACCGGAGTTGAAGGAAAGATCGCTGAAGGTCCCGTCTCCGTTGTTGTGGTAGAGGTTACTGGTATCGTCGGCAAAGTTGGTCTTGAAGATGTCGAACCATCCATCGCAGTCATAATCGGCAACACCAAGCCCCATTCCCGCCTGCTCGTGCCCGTCCGCGTTGTAGGCGCATCCAGCCATAACGGCAATATCAGTAAAGGTGCCGTCGTGGTTGTTCTGGTACAAGATGCTTGGCATGGAATCCACGGCTACGTAGATGTCGGGCCATCCGTCATTATCGAAGTCGCAACAGACGGACGTAATGGAATAGCGGGGCCCGGGCTTCAGGATTCCGGCTTTCTCAGAAACATCGGTAAACGTGCCATCGCCGTTGTTGCGGTAGAGGATGTTAGTATCGCCGGGCAGGCCACGCGGCCCGCACATGGTGGGGACTCCCTTCCATTGACAGAAACTTGCCTTATCGACCGACGGTGGATTGTCCGGATCGAGCTTGACGAAGTTACAGACAAAGAGATCGAGATGGCCATTGCGATCGTAATCGACGAAGCTGCATCCTGTTCCCCAGCGGCCTTTGCTCTGCGTAAGTCCGGCTTTTTGGGTGACGTCAGTGAACGTTCCGTTGCCATTGTTGTGAAAGAGGATGTTATGTCCCCAGAACGTGCAGAACAAGTCGTCCCAGCCATCGTTGTCGTAATCGCCGATGCACACGCCGGTTTGCCAGCCGCTGCGGCCGAGCCCCGACTTTTCGGTCACGTCGGTAAACGTTCCGTCGCGATTGTTCTTGAACAGGTGTGTAGTTGGGGCGGTTCCCGGAGCCCAATGGGCGTCGAGGCGACTGCCATTGGTGAGATAAATGTCGAGCCAACCATCGTTGTCGTAGTCGAAGAAGGCGATGCCGCTGCCTTTGGTCTCGATGATCACGCGTTTATGTTCGACACCGCCCCATACGTTTGGCACATTCAGCCCTGCATGCTCCGCGACATCGATAAACTGCACGTCGGAACTGGGGGTAGATGTCACGGCAGGCTTCACCTGCGCCAGGCCGCCCGATTTCCAGAGCGGCGTGGTAAGCCTGTCGAGCAACGAGTTGCCGAGCACGAATAAACCGGACCCGAGGAAGTGGCGGCGAGGAATGATCATAGGATTCAGTGATTATAGAAAACAACGTTCAACGCAAGGAAACTCACGAGCGGAAACTGCAAGGAGAATCATCGAGACTTCAACTTGGGGAACGAATGTGGGACGATGCCGACGCCCTCTCTGACCGCAATGATTGTGTCAATGGGAACGTTGGTGAGTTTGTCGGTTTGACCGCTGGGCCACGTGATCTGGAGCGAATCGATCTTGCTCCGTTTGCCGAGGCCGAAATGGATACGTGGATCGCTGGCGGACATGTAGCTGGTGCCGCCCTTGGATTGATCGATCTGAACGACGGCGTCGGAGGTGAGTTTGAGAACGGAACCGATACCGTCTCGATTGGATTTTGTGCCAATCAGAAGCACCTCAAGCCAATGATTCGACGTTCCTCCATTGCGGAGAATCTGCGGGGAATCGCCACGGCAGTTGACTGCAATTCCAACCTGGCCATCGTTGAAAAAGTCCGCGGTTGCAAGACCGCGGGCCGCCATGGGGCGATTGAAATCGGGTCCAAGCGAATCGGAAACCTTTTCAAACTTGCCGTGGCCGAGGTTGCGAAACATCAGGAGGGGTTCCTTGTAGCTGACAAGGCTATGGTAGAGTTGCACGTTATCAACCATGGCCCCGTTCGCCTGTAGAATGTCGGGCCAACCATCATTGTCGTAATCGATAAACTTGGCTGCGACGCCGCTGAGGAGGATCGCCTTGTTGCCGATCCCGGAGCTGTAAGTCGCGTCGGTAAAAGTGCCATCGCCATTGTTGTGATACAGACGATTTAACTCGAAATCGAGGTGAGTGATGTAGATGTCGAGTAAGCCATCTCCGTCAACGTCGGCAGCATCAATGCCCATCCCGGCTTCGTAGCGACCATCTTCGCTCGCGGCGAGTCCTGAAATGAGTGATGAATCTGTGAAGGTACCGTCGTGATTGTTTAGAAACAAGAAGTTAGGCCAGGTATCGTTGGCAATCGCAATATCTGGCCATCCATCACCGTTCAAATCGGCGAGCAGCACGCCCATACCCTTCGATTCGGGTATTCCTACGCCCGATTTATCACTTATGTCAGTAAACGTGCCGTCGTGGTTATTGTGATAGAGCTTGGTCTTCTGGCCTCGATAGTTGTTGGGATTACAGTAGGAGCGATAGCCGGGCTTGCGATCTCCGCACCAGAGGTTATTCTTTGGGGACCACTCGATGTAATTGGAGACAACAAGATCGAGCCATCCGTCTTTGTCGAAATCGAACCATCCGGCACTCGTTGACCAGTTCCCATCATCGGCCAGGCCGGCTTTCGCTGTGACATCTGTGAATGTGCCGTCGCCGTTGTTCTGGTAAAGGATGGCGCGGCCATAACCGGTGACATACAGGTCGGGATACCCATCGTTATTGAAGTCGCCGACTGCAACGCCCTGTCCGTAGTGTCCCTCGCCTGCAACGCCAGCCCGGTCTGTGACGTCGGTAAACGTGCCGTCACCGTTGTTGTGATAGAGCGCCGAGCGCAGTGGATGCGCGGGCTTATACGCGTCCGTAGCGGCGGATTGCACGAAGTAGAGGTCCATCAATCCGTCCTGGTCGTAGTCGATCCAGGCGACGCCTGTGCCCATCGTTTCCAGGTAGTATTTCTCGTCTGAGTTGGTCGAGTCCTGAGTAAAAGTGATTCCGGAGGACGGGCGAATGTCGGTAAATCGCAAGGAAGGAGCCTCAGCAGCGGTCCCCGACGCAGGTGCCTTCGGCATTTGCTGGCCGGAAAGAACTCTCGCAGAAGCCAGTATTGTGAACGCAGTGACCGTTACCCGGAACGCCGCCGTGCAGGACCGTAAGGTCATAGGGTTTTATCCGCGAGAGAAAGAGCGAACTGAAGGAGTTGTTGTTTATTGTCGGCGCTCAACGCGCCGACTTCCTGATTGTTTTGCCCCGGTGCGCGATCAAGCACCTGTTCAATGCGGTTGATATCGAGAGTCGGCCCGACACTACTATCGCGGAAGCGCTTCAAAACATCGCGGGCTTTGTCGAATTTTCCAACTTGGAAGTAGAAGACTCCGAGCGTGGAATACGCGCCTGGCCACTCCGGTAACAGGTCCACCGCGCGTTCAAAGCGGGATGCTGCCTGATCGATGTTTCCCGCCAGGGCAGATGCCAGGCCGAGGCCCCAGTAGATCTTGCCTGAGGCCGGGATGCGCGACTGTCCTTTCATCAATGTCTGCTGCGCGGCGGCTACGTCGTTGGAGCGAAGATCGATCAGGGCCAGGGAGAGATAGTTCTGGTCGTTGTCAGGATTGCGCGCGATGGCCTCGCGAAATATGCCTGCTGCCTGCGTTGTGTCGCCGACGTGCGCGAGGATGTCGCCCATGAGCGCGAGATTGGCGTCATCTTTGCGGCCGGCTTCCGAAACCTGGCCGGCGATATCGAGCGCCTGGGAGTAGTCGCCCTTCCGGAAGTAGGCGTTGGCTAGATTGAATTTCACTTCGTCAGAGTTGGCGTTGGCCTGAAGCGCAGACTGGAATTGCCGGATCGCATCATCGTACAAGCGATAGCGCGCCAACAGGACGCCTGTTCCATTCAAAGTTCTGTAATCATTTGCGCTCAGGGTATCGAGCTGCTGGATCACACCGCGGGCATCATCGGTTTTGCCGGCTTTCAGATAGGCCTCGGCAAGCATGTAGAAGTTCTCTGGCTGGCCCGGATGTCGTTGGATTTCATTCTTCAACTCGGTGATGTCGAGTTGTTCGCGGGCGCCGGCGGCGAGTTGCGAACGGTTATCCAGATAGTCGAAGAGGTGTTCGAAGGGATAGGGGCCAGCCTGCGCATTTTTAGAAAGCGTTCTGAAGACATTCAGATCGCGAGTAGCTGCCGCGGTTTCATGAAGGCCGCGCTCGACCATGGCGAGCTTGTAGTAACCGGTGGCCGGATCATGGGCCAGCTTGACATAGCGGCGGAGTAATGCTTCTGCTTCGGGCAGTCGCTTTGCCGCAGTTCGCAGGTTTGCCAGTTCCAGCAAGGCGTCGGAGTATTCGGGATTGTACTGAAGGGTTTGTTCAAAGAACCGTTCCGCGGCAGTGGCATCGCCCTGTCGTTCGGCGATGAAGCCGAGATTGAACAGGCAGGTGCTGTTGTGCGGGTCCAGCGCGAGCCCCTGCTGGAAATATGATTTTGCCTCATCGAATCGACCGAGGTTTCGATAGGAGAGACCGAGGAAAGCGTACGACCGCGCGGATTTGTCGATTGCAAGGAGCGAGTTGAACTTATCGATCGCCTTCTCAGTCTTGCCGGCCATGAAGTAACTCTCGCCGAGAGCAGCGAGGAGATCGGGACGTTGCGGAGCTATCTCAAGGCCGGATTCGAGGAGGGGGATCGCGTCTTCATAGTAATTCTGCGACATCGTGACCTGAGCCATCAGGAAGATGATGTCAGCGTTTTTTGGCGCAATCTTATGCGCTCTCATCAGAACGTCGAGTGCGTCGAGCGGCCGTGATTGTCCGTGATAACTCTGTGCCAGCAAATAGAGCGTTTCCGGATTTTCCGGTTTGAGCTTTAGCGCCCGATTCAGCGTCAGTTCAGCCCGGCTGTAGTTTCCGGTGCGAACAAGGACCTGGCCCAGGTTAAAGAGGATTTCGAAGTTGTCGGGCTGCAGAGCATCTGCGAGATCGAGAACTTGCTGAGCTGTTTTGTATTCATGTTCCGACGCCAGCAGCACGCCGAGTGAAAACTGCACCTGGACATCGGTCTTGTTGTTGTTAGAAAGAGCGCCGGCCGTTTGCAGTGCGTCGGCCGTGTGATGCGTCTGCAGATAAGCGCGCACCAAGTTCAATTGCGATTGCGCAGAATGTACCCGCCGGAAGTGAAGAATGGCGTCCGCCGCAGAACCTTTCATCATCAAGAGAATGCCGAGATTGTAATTTGCATCAGCGTTTGCGGGGTCGATGCGAAGAACGGTACGGAACTCGTTCTGCGCTTGCACCCGGTCATTTTGCGCGGCATAGGCATTGCCGAGGTTGTTAAGCGTCCGGGTTGAGCGCGGGTTGAGGCGCAACGCGTGCTCAAACGAGTCGAGGGCTGCCTGGTAGTCCTGCTGGTTGGACTCGATGATTCCGAGGAGGTTATAAGCGTCTACGGTTGGGTGCTGCTTCACCTGCTCAAGCGCCGCAGTGCGAGCCTCTGAGAGCCTGTGCGCCGCGAGCAGACTTTCCGCTTCACGAAGAGGCGACGTTTTCGTCGTGTGCTGGGCGGCACAATGCAGCCCGGCGGTACCCAGGAGCAGGATGATGCCACTTTGACGCGCGAATGCTTTGATCATCGCGAGCACTTTTGATGATGTGTGGGGAAGCATCCTCTCGATACCTGTAAGTTGATCTGCCGCGGCGCTCATTGTAGCACTTCCAATGCTTGCCTTGCGTTCGCGTTGTCGGGTTGCAGCAGGAGCAAGTTGTTCAGGACATCGCGTGCCTTTTGCGTCTCGTTCTGTGTGGCGTAAAGACGGGCGAGGTTGAGGTACGACTGGTCAAATGTGGGCGCCACTTTGATTCCTGTGAGGAATGTGTCTTCGGCTTTTTTGTAATCCTGGCGGCGCACGTACACCACCCCGAGGTTATTAAGCGCCTCAGGATAATCGGGTCGTAATGCGATTGCGCGCTCGAGGTGTTCCGCAGCGCGATCGAAGTCATTTTGCTGGGCAGAGAGCATACCGAGGCTGTAGTGAATCTCTGGATCATCGGGACGAATCGCCAAGGCATGGGAAAGCGAATCCTCCGCCTTGTCGAACGCCCGTTGCCGCCGATACAAGTTGCCAAGATTCAATTGCGCAGTGAAGTAGCCCGGGCGAATACTGATGGATTGCTGGAAGTCCTTGATGGCTTCGTCGGCGTTTCCCTGTTGCGCAGCCAGCATTCCGAGGTTGTTCCACGCCTCAGCAAAACCGGGACGCAGTTCCACTGTTTTTTGCAGATATCCTTTGGCCTCGTCCGGACGGTTGCGGCGCAGGTTGAGGGTGCCGAGATTATAGTAGGCATTCGCATTGTCAGGCTTTGAGGCGATGACCTGCCGAAACGATTCGGCAGCCTGATCGAGAAACCCGTGCTGGTACAGCGCCACGCCGTACGTAAAGTCGTTCCGTTCAAACGTGTCTTGCACAAGCAGTCCCGGGAACGGCAGGGCGATGTGCATGCGGGCCTTGTCGTCGGCGGGAATCGAGATGCTGTCCGCGGCGATGCGAGATGGATTCGCAAACCCCTGGTAGAGCTTCACGATCATTCCATTGCTATCAATCAGCAGGGAAGCAGGAATTGGCAGATCGCGCCGCCGGTCGAACAGATGCCGGTAGAGGATGTTGTAGATTCCGGAGAATTCTTCGGTCGCAAAGAGAACAGTCAGGAGAGATTGGTACCGGGCGGCCACCTTGCGAGCCTCTACGACGTGCTCGTTTTCATCGAGGTTGATTGCAATTAGCTTCAGGCGCCCGCGTTCAAGCAGGGGGGCGCTTGCCGTCAGCTCGGCAAGCTGGCGCAGACTCTGCGGGGCCCCGGTCGACCAGAATGTCAGAAGCAGGGGTCTCCCCTTCCAGGCGTCGAGCGCGTGCTCGATTCCATCCAGGTCCACGAGCTTGAATTCGGGTGCTTTGAGAGGCTGAATGAGCCACGTCTCCGACTCAACCGGCAGCGGCTCGCGCGGAGGCAGCGGCGAGGAAGCGTTGGGATGATACTGGCTTGGGACAAACGGAAATACGCGAAAGGCAGAATTACCTTCCTCGATGTGGATACGGTGGCCAACAGGCAGATCAGAGAGCTTCTGCGTCAACCCTGAGGGCCAGCGAACCGTTGCCTGCACCGTTCCCGCATGGGAGCCGACGCCGAAGAATAACTCTTTCGAGTGCTGCGAAAGGAAGCCCGAACCGGCTTGCAGGTACTTTGTCTGCGTTGTGCCGCCGAGGGTGATGGTGACAGACGCGCCGATCGCATCTCGATTACTTCGCGTGCCTCGCAAACAAAAAGAAATGGACGTTCCGATTCCGTTGAGGTCATTGTGAAGCACGCGCAACTGCGGCGCGTTCCGGTTCTTCAGGATCACTTCGAGGCGGCCGTCACGATCGAGATCAGCAAGAGCAAACGCACGCGCATCGTCACGAAAATCAATCTGCAGGATGCCTGAGGCTTCAGTGAACGTACCGTCATGGTTGTTGACAAACGCGACGTTGCGCGCAAGACCGTGCCATGTGTGATCAGCGCGAACGAGTTCGTTGATCGCATTCCATCCGCGTTCGTATGCGAGCAGAGGAGTTGCGTCCTCCGGCGATTTGGCGACCACCTGGCGCCAGAAGAACCCGGCAAGTTCGTCGTTCTCCGGACCGGTAAGGTATCCGTTGGAAACGTAGAGATCGTTATGACCATCGTGATCCCAATCCCAGAAGTCAGAAGACCAGGACCATCTCCCCATCTCCACTGCTGAGGAATGCCCGACGTTCTGGAATTTGCCGTCCCCCTGGTTGCGATAGAGCGCATTTCCCATCGCGTGACGCTGATACAACTCACGGATATCTTGCGGTGCATCGCGGTGAAACTGCGGCTGCATGGACACACGCTGGCCGGCCGCCTCCCACATGCTCGGAACGTAGATGTCCTGGTGGCCGTCGTTGTCGAAATCGGCCCAGCAGCAGCCCATTCCCGCGCCTACGCTTTCCACATGCGATTCTTTGGAGAGGTCTTTGAAGGTGCCGTCGCCGTTGTTGCAATAAAGCTGGGAGCTTCCGAAGTCATTGGCAACGACGAGGTCGGGGAAACCGTTTCCATTTGAATCTCCCCATGCGCAGGCAAAGCTGTACCGATCGTTGTTGACGTGAAGGCCTGAGGCTTCGGTCGTCTCAACAAAAGTGCCGTCCCCCTGATTGTGAAAGAGGTAATTGGGTGGCCCGTTTCGCGCGTCGTAGTAGGGAACCGGATAGTTGTATTGATCCAATCCCAGGTAATACATGTAGAGGCAAAAATAGATATCGAGACGGCCGTCGTTGTCATAGTCGGCTATGGCTGCATGGGTGAAAGAACCCTGCGGCGCGCCGGCGAATTTGAAAGCATCTCGTTTGAGCGCGAACGTGCCATCTCCGTTGTTGAGGAACATCAGGGGGCCTGTGCCGCAAACAACGAGAAGATCCTGACGGCCGCGGTTCAGGAAATCGGCGAACAGGGCACAAGAGGTACGGTCGAGCACGCCCACTCCAGCTTTTTCAGTGACGTCCTCGAATCTGCCATCGCCGCGATTTCGATACAAGCGATTGGGCAGACCTGCCGGCTGGCTGACGTAGAGATCGTCGAAGCCGTCCCCATCGAAATCGCCTGCCGCTACGCCGTTATTGCCGTACACATCGACGCCGACGGCGCCGTCGATCACGGTGCGCCAGTAATCGGCGCCGTATCTCAACTGCGAGTGGCTGGATTCGACGCCGGCGAATGCAGTGGCGGTAACGTCTGCGAAAGCCTGACCGTGCACGACGGAGCTTTTTTCTTCGCCGAAGTGCCACAGGCGTGCGCGCCATTGCTCGGATTCGTTGCGCGACCACTCCGTGTGCCACGAACCTACGCGTTCTTCGCGCTGACTGCCGTCAAACGTCGAGACCATGTCGTACCTGATATCGACACGCAGAGCGGACGGAGAAGACTCAACGGGCTCGATCGCATAGATTTCAAATTCGGCGGTTTCGATTGACAAAGCTGGTTTCAGCCACGCGCCCATGACTTGAACGAACTGCTCGCGAGTCTTTTTTGAGGTCGACGGAAAACTCCGCTTAAATGTGTCGATACCGAATCCGCTGCGGACGGGGTTCTGCCTTACGGCCTCAACTTCCGAAGCTTCGATCTGCGGCTCGAGGAAGTCCGAGAGCTTGGTGACGTCGCGTAAGGATTTCCTGAGTGCGGCGCCCCAGTTGTTCAGGATCGACTCAATCTCAACTGCATATTTTTCCAGGGGGTAATCGTCCGACCCGGGCTGCACCAGGCGGAAGATGTCGGTCAATGGAGATTGCGATGGATAGTGGGGAGAAAGGCGAACGTCTGCGAGCGAAAAGTCGACGGGAGGCTCTGAAGCAGGTTCAGAAAATCGAAGGCCCAGAATGGGGGCCGGCTTGAGCAGCAGAGGCGCGAAGCTGAGGCCCTTGAGAAGCGACCTCCGCGAAATTTTAGGCGGGGGAAAGTTGAGAGGAGGCCTCATTGGTCGAAATCATAGACGAATCGCTTGATGAGCTGACAAGGGGCTCTTTCGTTTGATTGGGCCAAAATTCGGTTTGCTGAGGTTCAATTTTTGCGGCGCGTCAGTCGTTCTTTCGCGGTGCTCAGCTAAACCCTTCGTAATATTAGGGTTGTTACCGTCTTCGGGCCCGTGTGGAGGGGGCCGGCAAATCGATTCACCAAGTCGGACCTGGGAGAGGCAGGAGGCCGGCCTACAACTTTAGGTTGACAAAGATTTTAGAAATCACGTACTTTGCTGGCGAAGGAATGAAACCGTTTACGCGAACGAACTGAAGTGCTTCCCACTTTCCCCAGGAATCTGCTTTCCCCATCTGAGAAGTTTTCGACGCAGCCGAGAAATGAAGTGATTCGGAGGTTATTCTCATGGGCCGTAGCTCCAGAAAGTTTCAGTTGGCGAGGGTTCTACAGTGTGCGGTTGTCGCATGCTCGTGCATCCTTCTCGTTCAAAGCAAGTCTGCTAATGGCCAGGTTGACGAAGGCGCCATAACCGGGACGGTTCAGGATTCGAGTGGCGCCGTTGTACCGAATGCAGATGTCGTACTCGTGAACACGGACCAGGGAATCACCGTTCAAACGAAGTCAAACGGGAGCGGCGGTTATACGTTTTCTCCTGTGAGAATCGGTCACTACCAGTTATCGGTCTCGGCGCCGGGCTTTTCAAAGACGACGCAGAAAAACCTCACAGTCCAGGTTGCACAGACGCTTCAAGTGAACGTGTCTCTCAAGCCTGGCGGTGCTACGGAGACGGTGGAAGTGAACACGGCGCCTCCTGTGCTGCAGACGGAGGAGGCGTCGGTGGGGCAAGTCATCAGCGGGACCGAGGTCAACAATCTTCCGCTGAATGGACGCAACTTTACATTCCTGGCGCAGCTCGGCGCGGGTATGCAGACCCCCCAGGCCGACACGCGCGGAAATGCGCAGAGTGGAGCCTTCTCGGCAAATGGCCTTCGTCCGTCGCAGAACAATTACCTGATCGACGGTATTGACAACAACTCCAATAACGTCGATTTTCTGAACGGCACGAACTTCGTCATTCTGCCTCCGGTGGATGCCATTCAGGAATTCAAAGTGCAAACCGCCGACTTCAGCGCCGAACTCGGCCGTTCGGCCGGCGCGGTTCTCAATGCCACGATCAAGTCGGGCACCAACAGCATCCATGGCGCATTGTGGGAGTTCTTCCGCAATGACAAGCTGGACGCTGCCGACTATTTTGAAAACAATACCGGTCAGCCGAGAGGCAAACTGCGCCAGAATCAGTTCGGAGCCAGTTTTGGTGGCCCGATCATCAAGAACAAGGTCTTCATCTTCGGCGATTTCGAAGGTTTTCGGCGCGTGCAGGGCACGCCTGAGAACGGCAGCGTGCCGACCAAGTTGATGCGCAGCAGCGGCTATACGGATCTGACCGATGTTCTGAGCTTCAATTCAGGTTCCAGGACCGATGGTCTCGGCCGCTCTATCCCGGCCGGCACGATTCTCGATCCTGCTACGACGAGGTTTGTGGCATCGGGCGCGATTGACCCGGTCTCCGGTCTAAAGAACGCCACTGGCAGTGACATTTATGTCCGGGATCCATTCGGCACATGCGGACCGGGAACTAAGACTTTCACCGCCGCAAACTGCGGCCTTAACCACCTTCCCGCCAGTCGCATCGATCAGAATGCCGTCGGAATCCTCAATCTCTTTCCTGCGCCTAACTCCGGCGTACAGACGTTCAGTTCCAGCCCTGCGCTTTACGAGCACCGAAACCAGTTCGATGTGCGCGGCGATGTAAATCCCAGCGACAGGGAGCAGATCTTCGGCCGGTACAGCTTCTCCGATGATCCTATCTTTATCCCGGGCATCTTCGGCGGAGTCGCCGACGGCGGCTCGTTCGACCAGGGGCTGCAGAGCGCAAGGTCGCACCAGATGGTGGCGGGCTATACGCACGTCTTCTCGCCTAATGTGGTCAACCAACTGCGCGCCGGGTTTGCACATCTGCACGCAACCCGTTTCGGACCCGTAGGTACCCAGTCCGGGATTCCGCAGAAGTACGGGATTCAGGGAATCCCACAGCCTCCTACAGACGGGCCGGAGAATGGCGGTCTTCCGGCCTTCGGCATTGGAGGTCTTCAGCAACTCGGGAGCAACGCCTTCCTGCCCTCGGACGAAGTCACCCAGACGCTGCAGGTGAGCGATGACTTCACCCGGATCTATGGAAAGCACAGCTTCAAGATGGGAATCGAGTACCAGAGCGTGAAGTTCTCCACGTTGCAGCCCGCCTGGTCTCACGGGCAGTTCAACTACGGCGGCGGCTTCACCGATATTCCCAATCAATCGACCACCACAGGGGGTGTTGCCCAGTTCGTGCTGCCCCCCACGGCAGCGCCGGCGACGATCAATGGCAATCCGAATCCGAACGGGTTTAGTTACTCGGGCGGCTCCGACGGTGTGTTCGCTTCCAACATTGCCACGACGCACGACCAAAGGATGTACTTCGCCACATACTTCCAGGATGACTGGAAGATGACCTCCAAGCTCACTCTCAACCTCGGCTTGCGTTGGGATTTCTTCGGTCCCATCAACGAGGTGGGCGGGGCGCAGGCGAACTTTGTTCCCTATCCGGTTCCGGGCAAGAACATTGGCGCGCCAACGTTCATCGTCCCGGCGAGCGGTAGTTCTCCCCGCACTCTGTCCACCAACACGAGCTGTCTGGCTGGGGGAATCTCCGACTGCTGGGGCTTCACGGACCTGCTGGCGGCGGACGGGATCAACCTCATGGTGACCAATAGGTATGGCAAGGGGCTGGTGAACACCCAGAAGGATAACCTGGCTCCCCGTATCGGCTTTGCCTACGAGGTGACTCGCAAGTGGGTTGTTCGCGGTGGTTTCGGGCTGTTCTTTAACTCATTTGAGAACCAGGGATATTCTCCAAACATCGGAGAGAACTACCCGTTCGTGTACAACCTGTCGTACTTCAACGGCAAGGTTCGTCCGGGCGATCCCAGCGTCTCGTCCCAGGTGTCGCCTATCAGTTTCAGTTCGCCGTTTGGCCACTGCGGTACCGCCGGGGGCGATCCGTCCAGTGGGCATGGCACGGCGAACTTCGAATCTGGTTTTTCGTGCATTCCACTTGCCGCCTCGGCCGTGGACGCGCGAGGAGTAGGGCTGGAAGGAATGCAGTTCGACTACCAGACACCGCGTACGTATAGCGCCAACCTCACCCTTCAGTACTCGATCACGCCGTCTTTGGCGGCGCAGGCTGCCTACGTGTATACCCATGCAGCGGACCTGCAATCCAACGTCGGTAACCAGAATGTGACGCAGATTCTTCCTGCCGGTATCAGCACCACAAGTTGCGGCGCGCCGTGGGCGGTGTTTCCGGCGGCCGTAGGAGGAGGACCTGGAGCAGCAGGCAGTTGCGTGCCCTTCCCTGATTTCGGGGGAGGTTCTTTTGGCGCAACTTTCGGCCAAAGTACATACCACTCGCTGCAGACGAAGCTGGAGGATCAGTTCTCGAACGGGTTGACTTTCCTGCTCACCTATACCTGGTCGAAGACACTATCGGACGCCGGGGACCTGTTGAATGGCGGTTCGATCAGCGGATTCCGGGCTCTCGCGATTCCCGGGCTGGGCCCAATGTTCGACTGGGGTCCGGCAGACTTCGATGTTCGCAATGTGATTCACTTCAGCGGCGGATACCAATTGCCGTTCGGTAAAGGGATGCGATACATGAATACCGGCGGCATTGCCAATGCCGTTCTGGGCGGATGGGCAGCCAACTGGATTGTGACCGCTCAAGGCGGACAACCGCTCAATTTCGGCTGTCCAACAGGAACCGCTTCCGGGTCCGGATGCGTTTCTGTGCTGGTCCCGGGTCAAAGCCAGAAGCTCGGTATCAAGAGCAGGGTCATTGATGGAGCGCCGAGGCCTTTCTGGATCAACAACAACGCGGCTTTCAACCAGCCCTGCCAGTTGGGTGGTTCTGCGCCTGGCAATGTTGGGCCCATTCCAAATACGCCGTCGGGTACATTACCCTCCGGCCAGGCTTGGACTTGCATTCCGCTGAACGGCGCGGCCGCGCTCGGCTCCAAGCCGGGTAACACGGTTGGCCCTGGCATTCACCGAATGGATTTCTCGGTGTTCAAGAAATTCCAGTTCACCGAGCGTTACTATGCCGAATTCCGCGCCGAGTTCTTCAACATCCTCAACCATCCGAACTTCAACGCGCCTAATTTCGGCGGCAATGGCGTGGTGGCCATCGGCGGTTCGGGCAACTGGACGGACCCGCACTTCGGCGAAGTGGGTTCGACGCGCTTCAATCCGTACGATCCGCGTCAGATCCAATTCGCTCTCAAGATGTACTACTGAGCCCTGAGGTCGTATCAATGAGCTAAGATAGGTGCACCCCGCGTCGGAGAAAATTCCCGGCCGGGGTGCTTCCCACTTAGGAAAGCCGCTCACGCGGAGGCGATTTGTGAGCAGGAAGTTTCGGCTGTTGGTCTCGATCCTCGCTCTCCTGGCGGGGACCGTCTGCGCTGCCGGACAAGAGTCCCAAGAGAAGAAGCTCGATCAGCAATACCAGGCCGCGGTCGCCGATTACGAGGCTGGCCGGTTTACCCAGGCGGCAGCACGACTCGAACCGCTCCTACCCTTTGCGCCCAGTTCGTTCGAGATCCACGAACTTCTGGGCATGGTCTACGCCTCCATTCCCAACGGCGACAAGGCCATCGAACACTTGAATCTCGCCGTCCACCTCAAGCCGGACTCTCCCGAGGCTAGAAACAATTTGGGTGCTACACTTCTGCGTTTCGGCAAAATCGAAGCCGCCGGCGAGCAGTTCCGCAAGGCGGCAGCCCTCGAACCAAACAGCTACGACGCCAATCACAATCTCGGCGAATTCTTCGTGCAAAGCAGCAAAGTCGCCGACGCCCAGCCGTATCTCGAACGGGCATGGAAGGCGAACCCCTCCGCGCTCGATAACGGCTACGATCTCGCCATGGCCGACTTCCTCCTGGGCAAGCTCGATGCTGCTCGGACGGTCGTGCAGGCTCTGCTCCGGCAGAAGAACAGCGGCGAACTCCACAATCTCCTCGGCCAGATCGATGAGAAGGACGGCAAATTTGTGGCCGCGGCCAATGATTACGAAGCCGCCGCGCATCTCGATCCGAGTGAGGAAAACATGTTTGCGTGGGGCAGCGAGATGCTCCTGCATCGCACATACGAGCCGGCCATTACGATTTTCCAGAAGGCTTCGGAGTTGTACCCGAAGTCCCCGCGGATCCTGATAGGCCTTGGACTCGCGCTCTATTCGCGCGGCATTTATGACAAGGCCGTGAACGCACTGGTTGCGGCTGCCGACCTCAACCCGGAAGACCCGCGGTGCTATCTGTTCCTTTCAAAGGCCTACAACAGTTCACCTTTGCAGGCAGACGAAGTTGTCCAGCGCTTCAGGCGGTATGCCGAACTGCAACCGAACAATGCCCTGGCACAGTACTACTATGCGGTGAGTTTATGGAAGGGTAAGCGAACCGAGAATTCGAGCATCGATCCCGCGTCCGTCGAAGCCCTACTCAAAAAAAGTATCGCACTCGACGGCTCCTTTGCCGACGCCCATATGCAGCTCGGAGATTTCTATGCGGATGAGCGCGAGTATGAGAAATCCATTCCTGAATATCGGCGAGCACTCGAACTGAATCCGAATCTTTCGGATGCGCACTACAGGCTGGCGACAGATCTCGTGCACACAGGGCAAAAGGAGAACGCCCAGAAAGAATTCTCTATTTACCAGAGTCTCCGCGCCGAGCACCTGGCTGAAGTGCAGAAAGAACATGACCAAGTGCGCCAATTTGTCTATTCAGAACAAACAGTGAACACCGAAAGGCCATAATCGTGAACTCCTCATCATCGCGGGAGACTGCCTCCCGTGTAAGCTGCAACCGCAGAGATTTTTTGCGTAATGCAGCGGGACTGGCGCTAGGCGGCGCTGTCATGCAGGCAAGTCCCTTTATTCAAGCGGAATCAGCGCGCAAGAATCGCAAGATCGTCGTCGTCACCTTTGGCGGTGGCGCTCGCGATCAGGAGACATTCGCGCCCGAAGGCCAGGAAAATATTCCCCACATGCTGAAGGAACTGGCTCCGCAGTCAAGCTTCTTTACGCACGTCACGAATGAGGGAATCCTCGGGCACTACGTTGCTACGGCGAGCCTGGCCACGGGCGTGTACGAAACGCTCAACAACTTCGCGGCGGTTGCTCCCGAGCACCCGACGGTCTTCGAATACTTCCGAAAAGATCTGCGAAGGCCGTCCTCCGATGCGTGGGTGGTGGCGCCCAGCAATGGCTTCAATCGCATCGGCGAAAGCGAAGTTCGCGGGTTCGGCCCGGGTTTGGGAGCGCGTGTCATTCTGCCTAAGCGGTTGCTGCGAATGGCTAGTTCCCGCGGCACCGCCGACTTCGATCATCTGTTGCATGACAATTACGAAAACCCTCTCTACACGCCGACTCTCGCTGGTGGCGAAGTGGAGTTGCAGCAACTCGAGATGATTCTGAAGCTCTCTGTTGACGACTTTGCTTCCCACGCGCGTACGCTCTCCAGCCCCGATGAACTGTCCCTCTACATCACAAAGCGCTTGATGCGGGAAGAAGCACCAAGCTTGTTGTGGATCACGATGCACGACATTGATGTGGCGCACTCCGGGGCGTATTCGCTCTATCTTGAAGGCATCCGGCGCACGGACCGGCTCTGCGCTGAATTGTGGAAGACCATCGAAACGGAACCGGAATACGCGGGAAAAACTACCATGTTCGTGCTTCCCGATTTTGGACGCGACTCTGATTTCGATTCTGGGGGCAATGGGTTTCAGCATCACCGCACTGGCGATGCCGCCAGTCGAACCACCTGGATGATGGTGCTCGGCGCCGGAGTGAGACATGGCGTGGTCTACAACGACCCCGTGCAATCCATCGACCTTGTGCCAAGCATCGGCACCATCATGGGGTTCTCGCCTTCGCAATCGCAGGGCAAGCTCATCCGGGAGCTGGTGTAATCATGCTGCCAAGTGATCTCAAAGCGGAGAGCTTCGCCGCATATCCTCCCGAGGCGAAGGCGCTCGTCCTGTCGCATCTTGATATGATGCGGCGATTGCCATTGGCATTTCTTCCGAGCCTGCTGCGCCAGATGATGAACTATGACTATAGCTTCCCCGTCGAGCGCTCAATGATTGACAGCGAATTGCGGATTCTGGATTCACTGTCCGAGGTGCAGCGCGACGAGTGGTTTGGCGGCTTCAGCGCAATCTCGCTCTCGGCTTCGTTGGAGAATTCTGACTGGATCAGTCTCCCGGCTCAGTTTGTCGAGCAGGAAGCTGCTTATCTATGGTCAACCCACCAATACGACGCCTTTCGCAAGGCCGCTCTGGACTACGGGCATCGATTGGCAAAAGAGACGAATCCCGAGCCTGTCACAATGCGGCGGTTGGGGATAGCAGTCGTGGGACAGGGAGTTACAACTTATAACGCTCCTCTCTTCAGGAACCTGCGTGAACATGGAACGTGGTTTACGCAGGTGAATCCGAACCGCGGACTGGAAGCGCTGTTATCGGCAGTCGAGGAGCGGGCGCAAACTCATCCTGCGGCCTATGCACACTGGTATGTGGATGGGGGCGCGCCTTTGCCCCGCTCTTCGGCTGTCAAATGCGTGTCGTATAAAGACCTCACTCCGCTGCGCGTATCCCTTCTGAAAAAGATACAAGCGGACGTAAGTCAGCCCGGAATGGGGCCAGAAGAATTGCGAACCCGCCTTGCCCGTATGACGCCGGCCGATCTCGAAGTCGACGGCGCGAGCGATCCTGTGCTGAGTCGCTTTGAGATGAAGCTATTTACTGAAGGATCCGGCACCCAGATATACAGCACGACATTTGCCCAGTGGACGGCACGCGAACTATTGCGTCGAGCACAGCCGCTTACTTTGCTGGTTCGGTTCGCTCCGCGGCAACGACAGCGCCCGATGAATGAGTTGCTTTCGGGCAAGCAAACCGGAGCTGAAGTTGACCTAGCCGGCTCGCTGGTGGACGCCGATATGGGCGCCTATTATCACTGGATCGACCAGCAGCGACTGCCGGGCGCCGACAGTTCCGCCTTCATTGCATGGTTTGAAGGCCACGGAGATGCTGTTGCCATCGGCCCTTCGATTCCTCGCGGCGCTGAATCCCACTCGCCTATCGAAATGAGTAAGCTCTTGTCGCTGGTTTCCACCTAATTGGGAACACCTCTTGTCCTTGCATGCGATCCAGCGGATCGGATATCTGAGGGTGTGCACTTTTTGGGAGAGGAAGAAAGAGATGATTCGTCGCGACTTTATCAAACTGGCAGGTGCAACCGCTGCAAGCGCAGTAATTTCGACTACGGCCGCACGCTCGGAGCAAACGCAGCGGTCCTCTGGCCGCCGGATCCTGCCAATCAATCGCGGCTGGCGTTACCATCCTGCCTGGGTCAATGGCGCAGAGGGTACCACTTTCGATGACTCCGCCTTTCAGCGCGTCGTCGTCCCGCACACCAACATCGAACTCCCCTGGCACAGCTTCGACGATAAGGACTACGAATTCGTCTCGACCTATCGCAGGCGATTCAAATACCCAAAGTACGCGGACGGCAAACGCGTGTTCGTCGATTTCGAAGGTGTGATGACCGCTTCCACGGTCTGGATCAACGGGCAACTGCTTGGGAACTACCGGGGAGGATTTACTCCATTCTCGTTTGAAGTAACGCAGCACCTTCACCGGAATGCCGAAAATGTTCTAGTCGTCAAGGTGGATTCCACGGAGCGTCCTGATATTCCTCCGTTCGGTTACGAAATTGACTACATGACCTTTGGGGGAATCTATCGCGAGGTGAGCCTGCGAATCGTCCCGCAGGTGTACATCGACAACATTTTTGCTCAGCCAAAAGATGTGCTCGGCTCTAGTTCCTCCATGGATGTGCATTGCTTCGTGGCCGGGGATATTGCGGCTGCAGGGACGCTCTCGCTGGAGGCGGAGTTGCGTGATGAGGACCGCGTGGTTGCCAGAAACAGGCGTGACCCCGACCGCATGACGGCGAAGAATGCCGATGCGGATAGCGCAGTTGATCCCTACACGGATGCAGCAGTCTACACGATGTCCGAGACACGGAGCGATCCGGCGCGACTTACCATAGCTTTTGAAAAGCTGAGCGGCATTCAACTCTGGAGCCTGGATAAACCGCGCCTTTACACGGTACATGTGCGACTTCTGGCAGGCGGCCGTGCGCTCGATGAAGATTCGCGACGGGTTGGATTCCGCGAGGCTACATTCACGGATCATGGATTCTCGCTAAACGGACAAATCGTCAAGCTTCGCGGACTCGACCGTCACCAGACATTTCCCTTCGTGGGTCAGGCGATGCCGGTTCGCGTTCAGCGGAAAGACGCCGATATCCTGCGGAAGAACTTGCACTGTAACATCGTTCGCACTTCGCATTATCCGCAGTCGCGGCATTTCCTCGATCGCTGCGACGAGATTGGTCTTCTGGTTCTTGAGGAGATTCCTGGATGGCAGCATATCGGTGACGAAAAATGGAAACAAGTGGCCATCGATAATGTTGGCCGAATGATCCGCCGCGACTGGAATCATCCCTCGATTGTTCTGTGGGGTGTGCGTATCAATGAATCACTCGACGATCATGACTTTTACGTGCGGACCAACGCCCTGGCTCATGCTCTCGATAACTCGAGGCAGACAGGAGGAATCCGCTATTTTCAAGAATCCGAGTTTCTTGAAGATGTCTTTACAATGAACGACTTCGGGTTTCCTCTCAAACCTCCCTGCCACCCGCGTTATCTCAATACAGAATTTGTGGGCCATACTTTCCCTACAAAGACGACTGATGATGACGAGCGGCAGCGTGAGCACACCTTGCGTCACGCGCGCATTCACAATCAACTCGCTTCAAACCCGCAGTATGCAGGCGGTATCGGCTGGTGCGCATTCGACTACAACACGCACGCTAACTTCGGCTCTGGCGACCGTATCTGCTATCACGGAGTTACCGATATCTTCCGCGAGCCCAAGCCTGCAGCCGGTTTCTATAAATCACAGTGTGATCCGTCAGAAGAAGTTGTGCTTGAGCCGGCATTTCATTGGGCTCGTGGGGACGAGTCTATTGGGTTTACGAAGGCTGTCTTCTGCTCCAACTGCGAACACCTGAAAGTGTTTGCGCGTCAAACCGGGGTGGAAGATGCGGCATGGGTTCCGCTTGCCGAACTGGATCCCGACCGCACGGAGTTCGAACACCTGAAATATGCGCCGTTTGTGCTCGATCTGATGAAGTTGAACCTGAGGAAGCTAAAGATTGGATGGGGCGATTTGCGTGCGGAGGGTTACATCGGCGGCAAGCTGGTGATCACGAAGACACTGTCAGGGTCGGGGGTCGATCGGAAGTTCGTGATGTTGCCTGACGATAGGGAACTCATTGCCGACGGCGCCGATTCAACGCGTGTTATATTGCGCGTGACGGATGAGTTCGGCGCTGTGCGAACTTATGCAGACAGCCCGATTGCACTTACTCTTGAAGGTCCGGCGACAGTTATCGGCGAGAACCCGTTCTCACTGGTGGGAGGCACGGGGGCTATCTGGATCCGAGCGAAGGAAGAGTCCGGGATCGTTCGGCTCACAGCAAAGCACCCTCGACTGGGAGAGCAGACTGCCGACTTCACGTTAAGAGCCGCGCCCAAAGAGGAAATCTGATTCAGTGCGTCAACCGATCCTCTTCGCCGTTCCGCCGAATCGCAGATAAGGGGACTGCGTTCCGGAGTGGCTCGGTTTTAACGAGTGCGTCGTTATAGGATGTCAATCTCCAGAGTGGTACGTTGGGTTAACAGGGCAGAAGGCAGCACAATGCGAGCTTTCTCAAGCCTACCGACGGAGGCGCTTCGCAGCGGACGGCCATCCGGCGCATGGATGTGAACGTGCAGATCGGCGGTAAATGGTTGTTCGAGGGTGACGCTCACCTTCCACCCGCCCCCAGTCGCTGCGGTCGTCGTCCACGAGATAGGCCCATATCGTGTGGGACAATTCTGTACCTGAATCCGTTCACCCTGGGCGAACCAAGACTTTGGTGCAGCTTTCTGTAGATGAACGATGTCGCGATCGTGCTCCTCGTAGCAAAGTAGCCATCGCAGGCCAAGCGCCGCCTGTAACTCGCTGTTGACGACGGCTGACCATCCAAAAGGGCTTCCGTCACCGGGATAGCCACCGGGCAACATCGCATCTTCCGGCGAGTAGCGGCTCCCGGAGTCCATGGTGTAGCAGCACAGCGCGTAGAGCGTGAGCAGGAAGGGCCGGTAATCCTCTTGCCGAATGCGTCCTGCCAGGGTTCCATGCGACATGAAGTTCGATGTCCGCGGATACGCGCCATCGATGTTCATACCAAGGATCTGAAGACCCGCTATCTCGCGGTGCCGAAAATGGCCGACGTCGAGCTCCCGGTCACCCCAGTCGCTGGTCCACCAGTCTTCCATGAAGCGATGGTTCTCGTAGCTGGACAGATCAGTCGGCTTGCGACGAGTGTCAAACGGAGTGAAAGGAGTGATTCCAGCTTTCTTCATCTCGGGATTGCGGCCGGCCAGCACCTTTCCGAGGGAGGACTCCACGTCCGCACGCAGTTCGGTTGCCCATGCCGCAAAGGTCCGCGATTCGTCGAGCAGGGCCGAGTCGGAATGGGCTGCGGCAGCGGATGCAAGGGCGCGAGCATGTTCGTGAAAGCCCCGCCACACCCACGAAGCATTTTGATAAAAGAACGGATGCGATTCGGGATAGTCGTCGCTGGGATCGCCCAGGTCCGCTTCCGGCGAGCCCCAAATCAGGCCGTGCCGCGGATCGGATGGAGAGAACTGGCGTTTCGAGTACTCGATGCGCCCACGGATGTGCTCCGCCATGCGCCGAAGAATCGGCGTTCGCTTGCGCAAGGCCTCGAGGTCGCGAGCATAATCCCACGCGCGCGCAGAGTTCTCAAGGAACACGCCCGCATTCAACGGGGCCTCCACCTGATCCTGTGTGTTGTAGAGAAAATTCCCGTCAGGAAGGATGTAGTGGTCGAGATAGTGCTGGAAATACGGCTCGACTTCTGCAGTCAGATTCCACAGCTGATGGGCCCAGACAAATTCGTAATGGGAGACCGGGAAAAGTGCGTGGCTTCGCTCCGGAATCTTCGTATAAGCGCCTTCGCCGATCTGATAAGTGGGCTCGAGTCCGCGATAGCTGGATCGCGAGAGAGCGATGCCGCCGCGCGCCGCCTGCAGCAGCCACTCATCCGGAATTTCCACGTGCATAGGATCATCGAAGAAGTGATGCCATCGGTTCCACACGCTGACGGCAGCGGTGAAGAAATCTGCTGCCGTTCCATTCCAATACCGATCGGAAATCTCCGCCGCGGGTGGTTTCTGGGTGGCACCTGAATCGCCCTCCGGAATGAGTGTGTTGCCGCCGGAACGGGGAGTTATAGCGCGCACACGACCTACGGGACGTGCATCGGCTCCCGGCGCAAGGACCATCATCACCTCATACCCGGTGTTATATCGCGGATTCCACACGCCGATATCAGCTGCGGGCAGAAAGCCGCCCAGCATCGTTCTCTTGCTATAGCCGTGCACGTAGTCGTAGAGATACTCGGAGGGAAGCAACCGCTGCGGCTCGAACGCACGCCCGGTCATGTCCGGCGCCCATAGCGACTGTGTGTTGCTGCCCAATTCGCGCGAGCTCCCATCTGCCTGGAGCCATAGTGACCGCTCCGGTCCACCCTCTTCATTGGCCACCAGCGTCCAGCCGATGAACTCCTCGCCCAATGAGGCGACGTTTTCGTACTCGGGATCGGCTTTGCTGTCCATCACCGCCTGGCCGAGCACATCCGGCCCGGGAAGGTATCGCGCTGGGCGCTCGAAGTGAATTCCGGGTGGCGGGTTAACTGGGCGCGGACGAATCTGCGACAGATCTCCGAGGAACTTCGGAATGCGCGCAATCTCGCCCTCCATTGTGAGATAAACCAGGACGCCGCGATGCGTGACATGCTTCTCCAGGACGGCAGTCGGCGCCCCATTTAGCCAAGGGATAATCGCGGCGAGATACCATCCTTCGTTCGACTCACCTACGACCAACTGCCGCGGGGTGCCATTGAAGTCGACCACGACCGCATTGGAGTGAATGGCAGTAAGGCGTGGACTCCATTGCAGGGCCTCGCGCTCACCTGGCAAAAATTTCACGTATAGATTCTCGATGCGCCCGGGCTCCGCGCCCGAGGTCGCTGCCGGCTGCACGCTGCGCCTGGCGTTCGCCGAGGACCACGAATTGAAGCGCGACAGCTTTCCCGCGACCGGCAGTGCCAGGGCGCCCTTCAGAAATGACCGCCTCGACTTCAGATCGTTGGAATCCCGCATTCTCACTCCAGAGTTAGTGCCGCAGTTCAAGGAATTTCTTACTCGCCCGCGTCCGCCGCACAGCGGAACCCAATGGTCCCGGATCGGTCGAGGCCCGGAGCCATCAGAAGATATTTGCCGTGCTCATCCAGCCGGTAGGCCTGCGGGAAGTACCACATGGATCCCTGCGGCTGGTAGTAGCTGCCTCCGCGGAGAATTGCGGATCGTGTATGCGCGTCCTCAAACTCGTCAGTCCACTGCCACACGTTTCCCACCATGTCCATGACGCCGAACGGGCTCGCTCCGAGCGAATGCGCGGTCACGTCGGCCGGAGCGGTCAAGGAGCGCCCTTTGTCAGGCGCCGGAACTGCGTTCGGATTCCACTGGTTGCCCCAGGGGTAAATGCGTCCGTCGGCGCCCTGCGCAGCGTATTGCCATTCCCACTCGTGCGGCAGCCGTTTGCCCGCCCATGCGGCGTAAGCGCGTGCGTCTTCAAGCGAAACCCAGGTTACCGGACGCTTCGCCCAGCCCGACGGATAAGTTCCATTGTGCCAGTCGCGCAGGAAGTTATGGTCGTCGTGCGGATGATAGTGACTCGCATCCAGGAAAGCTTTGTACTGCTCGTTTGTGACCGGGTAGCGATCGATATAAAACGCGGGAAGCGTCATGACGTGATCGTGAAAGCGCCGCGGCACGTCTTCCCACGGTTCCTGAACATCCAGACCCGCATCATTTTTCACGTTGACTTCCACTCCGTGGACGCCAAAGTGGAAGGTGCCGCCCGGGATCCGCACCATGTCCTTGCGTGCTGCGGGGTCGGCCTTCGCGGACGCGATGGGGACCATCTGCTGCTGCAGCGGCTCCCAGGAGTCGGAGTAAGTGACCAGAGGTTTCTCTGTTGCCTCATGCGTCTGCGCGAGCAACGCCTCTATCGGCTGCGGCAGTGTCGGAGAATCTGTAGCAAGGACAGCGCCAAATCCTTCCGCCTCCATGCCGAAGCTGAGTGTGGCCGTGGCGTCATGAATCTCCGGCTTGAGCAACTCACCATTCCATAGATCGTAATAGCGCATGCCCGTGCTGTATGGTACTTCAATCTGCTGGCCCTTCACCGGATAGGGGTTGTGGTTGATCAGGGTCCACAGGGTTTGCGCCTTGTCCGGGAACCTGCTGGCGAAGACGCCATACTGCAGTGTGGGCGTGTGTGGCTCCCAGGCGGCGCTCACCATGGCATCCGCGAAGGAGCGCTTGATGCGCGTGGTGCGTCGCAACGCCTCAGCTTCGCGCGCGGTGAACTCATTGTGGATGCCAACCACGTCTTCCTGGTCGGAGACGCCGACTCCGTCGAAGAACCCTGCCTGGATCTCGGGAATATGATGCTGCCCGCCGCTGACGAGCATCGGCATGTGACGGCGCTCGAGCCATTTGTAGCGGCTAATCATGGGGACAAATGGATAGCTCCAATATCCCCATGTCATCTCGTTCCAGGCGAGCGTTTCGTCCGGCGGAATCCCCTCAGGATGCAGAGCCAGCGGCTGCCCGACCGCGTCAGAGGCTTTCAGAT
>Ga0157369_10001180_pt1 | contig 32579 bp, 31 predicted proteins | sample C25metaG_FD_113461 | JGI IMG/M metagenome (GOLD analysis project Ga0157369, IMG submission 113461) | Corn rhizosphere microbial communities from Kellogg Biological Station, Michigan, USA - C2-5 metaG | ecosystem: Host-associated > Plants > Roots > Rhizosphere > Soil | place: USA: Michigan... | reverse complement strand
CCGGCAATCGACGAGCCGTCGAACATCTTGCCTTCCTCGAAAAACGCCTCGTCCACGGCCCGCGCCGGAAACGTCACGTGGTGCTGCAAACCCCGCATGTCCGCAAACCGCAGGTCCACGTATCCCACGTTGTTGTCTTTGATCAGCTTGGTTACCGAGGCCGCAGCCATGAAAGCTCCTGAAGGTTATGAGACAACCTCGGAGAGCAAGCTCGGTGCCAAACGAATGGCTCTTAAAAAATCCAATTTAAACAATCAGTTATGTCACGATGCCGTCATGATATGACGTCGTCTGCACCATTGCGGTGCAAATAGCGATCGGCTGATGTCCGAATTTGGTGCAGTCTGAAAGAGGGAAGCGCAGCGTCAGGAGGGTTCGGAAATGCCGCATTCGCGGTTGAAATCGCCGATCGCTTCGATCGTCCCTGCCAGCGCGGCGCATTCGACCGCGCTCAGATACGGATTCCAGCTGTCGAGGATCAGCACGACACGCGTCTGCGTGCTGCGATTCCAGGCCTCATGCTCGAACGTATCGTCGAAGGTGACGCAACGGCCTTCCTGCCAGGCGTGTTCCTCGCCGCCGACGCGCAGTGCGCAGTCCTCCGGCACGATCAGCGGCAGGTGGGTCACGACGCGCGCGTTGGTCACGCCGTGATGCGGCAGGATGTGCGTGCCGGGCGCCAGTACCGAAAAACAGATCTCCGGTGCATGCGCGCGAATGCGGGCCAGCGGCAGCGTTTCGATGATCGCCGTGGTGCGCGGACAGCGCGCACAGTTTTCGTCGTACCGCGAGCCGTGCCGATAGAAGAAAAACGCGTCCCATGCCGGCGCGCCTTGCGGGCCGCCGCCGAGGTACTGCGCCGCCATGTCCGGCGACGGCAGCTTGAGGAAAGGCTCGATGCCTTCTTCCCCGCCGAGCACCGCCGCGAGTTCCTCGCGGATGATCGCCGTGTTGCGCTCGAGCTCGGCGTACCAGGCGAACAGTTCGCGCGGAAAAAAAGGCGCCGTCGGCAGCCCGGGCACGTAGAGGAACTTCGGCTTCTGCAGCCGGTTCACGTAGTTCGGCGGCACCTCTTGCAGATAGATGTCGAGTGCCTGCTGCACGCGCTGCAGCGCCGCGTCGCCTTTCGGCACGCGCAGCGACGCAATTGTCTTGCCGAGCAGCTGCCGGCGCCCGCCATTGACGAAGCGCATCGCGGCCGTGACCAGGCCATGCAGCGCCGGCGCGGTCGTTTCCGCATTCAGCCAGCGGCCTTTCGCCTGCGCGTGCAGGATGGCGACGAAATATTCGCGCAAGGCCGCATGCGCGTCGCCGAGATTCTCCAGCACGTGACCCAGGTGCAGTCGGGCGACGAAAAAATCCGGCGCGAGCCGCAGCAGACGCTCGAACGTCCCGCGCGCCTCATCCAGGCGCCCGGCGCCGATGCACGACAGGCCGTAGGTATTCAGCAGCTGGACATCGCTGCCGTTCTGTCCGACCGCGCGTTCGAGCATGCTGCGCGCCAGTTCGAAATGACCTTCGGCGAGTGCGCGCTGGCCGACGAACACCAGAGCCTCGCCGTGATCCGGCGCGATGGCGAGCACGCGCTGGTAGAGCGCCGCGGCGTCGGCGATGGCGCCGCGTCCGAATTGCGCGCGCGCGTCGGCCAGCAGGCTGGCCAGTTCGGGATTGTTGCCGGCGCCGTTCGCTGTGGTCATGACGTCGCGCCGTTCGCGATTGCCGCCGTGGCAGCCTGACGCACGCGTTCGGCTTCATCGCTGCGGCCGAGCCGATCGAGCAGCTCGGCGAGTTGCGGCCGCAATTCATCGGCGTCCGGCTTCAGGCGCAGGCCGTCGAGGAGGTATTGGGCGGCGCCATGCAGATCGCCCAGATGCTCCATGCACAGGGCGCAGGCATTCACCGCGGCGGTGTAGGTCGGATCGATTGCCAGCACGCGCCGGTAGTGCTTCAGTGCGTGCACGAAGCGACCCTGCCGGCGTGCGACGTCGCCGAGGCCGGCATTGGCGAACATCGTCTGCACATCACTTTTCACCAGTTCGGCGAACAGCTCGCGCGCCGGCTCGAGCTTGTCCTGGCGCATGCGCGCCCGTGCCAGGTAGAGTTTCGCCACGCCCAGTTCCGGGCGCAGGCGCAACGCGTTCTCGAATGCCTTCTCGGCAAACCCGAACGCGCCCTGCGCGAACAGCGCGCGGCCGAGATCGGTCTGGATGCCGGCATCATCGGGCTTGAGTTCTGCGGCACGCGAAAGAAACTTGGCCGCGTTTACCGCATCGTGTCGTTCCAGATAGACGCTGCCCAACCCGAACAGGATCATCGGATCGTCGTCCGAGGCGCGGCGGCCGACCCGGAAACGACTTTCCGCATCGGCCATGTCCCCTGCCTGCAGCGCCATCAGGCCGAGCACGCCGTGGGTGTGCGCCTGGTTCGGATCGAGCGCGAGCGCGCGCTCGAAACTGGCGCGCGCAGCGTCGCCGTCGCCGCCGCGCAGCAACGCACCGCCGAGAGAGAGGTGAAACTGCGCACGCTCGGGCTGCGCCGCGATGGCCTGGCGGATCAGGCCAAGTGCCTCGTTGCCGTCGCCGCGCTGCTGGCGCAAGACGCCGAGCAGGTGCAGCGCGTCGGCGTCACCCGGCTGGGCGTGCAGCAGTTCACGATAGGCCTGTTCGGCAGCGTCGAACTGGCCGGACTTGTGCAGTTCCAGGGCTTCTTGCAGATTCATCGGAAAAACCGGATGGAGCGCAGCGCGGCGTCAGGGCGCGCATTATGCCCCACGGATGCACCGGTCAACGCATCGACGGGGCCGCGCGCGGTTCCTGCTAGGCTATGCGCCGACCCGGCACTTTGGCGATCATCCTGATCGCGAGGGTCACGAAGCGGCCGTCCGTGGCCGCACCATTCACAAGATCGCCCAATGACCGAACTGCAGGACCTGGCCACGCTGATCCGCGCCGCGGCGCCGCTGCTGGCGATCGAAACCGCCGAAGAAAACCGCGTCATCGAGACGTTTCGCCACCTGATCGCCCAGGTGCTGCGGCCGCTGTATCGATGGAGCATCACCGACGGCCTGCGCCGCCTCGACATGGCCGCGGCAGAAGGCGACGGCACGCCGGCGGCCGACGTGGCACCCGACGCCACGGCCACGCTGCAGTCGATCCGCCAGAACGGCGAAGCCGGCATCTACCTGCTGCTCGACTTCGTGCCGTACCTGCGCTACCCGATGACGCTGCGCCTGATGCGCGAGATCTGCCAGCGCCAGCAATGCGCCGGCCACACGCTGGTGCTGGTCGGTCCGAAGCTCGACTTGCCCGAGGATATCGAGCCGCTTGTCACGCGCTTTGCGCTGAGTCTGCCCGACGCGCAGGAACTGGCGCAGATCGTGCGCGAGGAGGCATTCGCCTATTCGCGCGACAACGGCGGCCGGCGCGTCGAGGTCGACGCCGACGCGGCGCGCGCGATCGTGCGCAACCTGCGCGGCCTCGGCGGCGACGATGCGCGCCGCATCGTGCGCAAGCTGATCTATGCCGATGGCGCATTGGCCCAGACCGACATTGCCGAAATGGCAAAGGCGAAGTTCGAACTGCTGAACAAGGACGGCCTGCTGCATTTCGAATACGAAACGGCGCACTTTGCCGACGTTGCCGGCCTGCTGCACCTCAAGCAGTGGATTGCGCAGCGGCGTGCGGCGTTCCTCGGCCTGAAGAGCGCCGCGAAACTCGATCCGCCGAAAGGCCTGCTGCTGCTCGGCGTGCAGGGCTGCGGCAAGAGCCTTGCCGCCAAGGCGGTCGCCGGCGGCTTCGGCGTGCCGCTGGTGCGCATGGATTTCGGCACGCTGTACAACAAGTACCACGGCGAGACCGAGCGCAACCTGCGCGAATCGCTCAGGCATGCCGAGCAACTCGCACCGTGCGTGCTGTGGGTCGACGAAATCGAAAAGGGCCTGGCCGGCGGCGACAACGACGATGGCGTCTCGCGTCGTGTGCTCGGCTACCTGCTGACCTGGATGGCCGAACGGCGCGAAGCGGTATTCATTGTCGCCACCGCGAACCAGGTGCACGACCTGCCGGCGGAACTGCTGCGCAAGGGCCGCTTCGACGAAATCTTCTTCGTCGACCTGCCGGAGGCGGACGCGCGCCGCGAGATTTTTTCGATACATCTGGCCAAACGTGATCTCAAGCCGGCCGATTTCGATCTGCCTGCATTGGCGGCAGCCAGCGCCGGCTTTTCCGGTGCCGAGATCGAGCAGGCGATCGTGTCCGGGCTGTACGCAGCCAACGCAGAAAACTCCGCCGTGACGCAGGCCCACGTCGAGCGTGCGCTGCGCGAAACACGACCGTTGTCGGTGCTGATGGCCGAGCAGGTCGCCGCGCTGCGCGACTGGGCGAGGGAGCGCACCGTCACTGCCGGCTGAGCGAGGGACGTATCGATCGCGAGGCAGGAGAAAAGCAGGAACGCGGATAGATGCGGAAAAGTGCCGGGAACGCGGATTTGCGCGGATCGAGCGATTTTCAGCTTCGCATTATCCGCATAGATTGCTTTTCATCGGCCTTTGACCCGCGTTCAAGCTGTGTTTCTCCGATCCGCGTTCCGGCTTTCTCGTTCAGCTGGCCGAAAAGCGCGGGTGATCGATCACGCGCTGCATGCGCGCGACGAGGAAATCCTCGGCCCAGCTGCGCAGGCTCAAGTCGCGGATGAAGCCGCAGTGGCCGCCGTGGGGGACGATCGTAAGCTCGGTATCGGCGGCAAGCTTGAGCTCGCGGAACTCGGCGACCGGGATGACCGGATCGTCGGCTGCCGTCAGGATCATGGCCGGCATCGCCAGCTGTGCGAGCTTGTCGCCGGCGATCGAATAGCCGTCCAGGTAGTTTTCAAGGCTGCCGAAGTCGGTGTGGCGCAGCACCATGTTGCGCGTCAGTTCGCGCATGTTGCCGCGCAGTTCCGCCCTCGAGAAAAGTTCGCTTTGTGGAAAATGCGATTGCTTGCGCTGCAGCGACTTGCGCCACTTGCGCATGAAGTAGCTCTGGTAGAACCATGGCGCGTTCTCGATCGATGCCAATCCCGCGCGCGGGCTGATCACCGGGCACACGGCGAACACCCAGGCCAGCGGAATGCCGGCCGCCGGCGCGCGCAGGCCGACGCGCAACGCGAAATTTCCGCCGAGCGAATAGCCGCCGACGAGCAGCGGACGCTCGCCGAAGCGCCGCGCCACCTCGCGCACCGCGCCGACCACTTCGTCGATGCGGCAGGAATGGAACAGCTCGCGGTTCAGGTGATGCGTATCGCCGTGGTCGCGGAAGTTCAGACGGAATACGTCGCAGCCCTCGGCCAGCAGGCGGCTGCCGGTGTGCATCAGGTAGCTCGACTGCGCGCTGCCTTCCCAGCCGTGCAGCAGCAGCACCAGTGCGCGCGGCTTCGCCAGCGCCGTCTGGCGCGTGTGGAATCCCTGCAGGCGAACGCCGTTGCCGCAGTCGAGAATATGTTCGTGGGCGTTGTCTTCGAGCAAGCTGCGGCGGCGGCGAAACAGCAGACGGCGCAGGCTGCTCGAGGCCAGCACCGACTGCACGTGCGGATTGCGCAGCCAGCCGCGCGGACGAAATTCCGCGGCGGTTGTCACGGTGCCGGCAACCCGAGCGCCTCGGCGATGCGCAGCCGCGCGGCTTCCGCGGTCTGGCGCCGGCCGTCGTCGCTCAGCGCGACTGGCTCGAGGAAGTGCACGCTGGCCTCGAGCGAAGGGCCGCCGAGCAGGCGCATGAAGTTGCCGAAGAAGTGCTCGTTCGGCGCAAACGGCACGCGCAAATCCATGTGTTCGCCGTTGCCGTAGCACAGCGCGACCGGCTGCACCGGCACGTTCGCATCGGCCGCCACCTGGAAGATGCGCGCGTGGAATGTCTTGATGCGATCGCCGGGACCCGTACCGCCCTCCGGGAACACGCCGACCGCCATGCCGTCGCGCAGGCGCGCGACCACGCGCTCCATGACCGCGCCGAGCGAGTGCGCGCTGCCGCGCTGGTGATAGATCGTGCCGGCGCGCGTCGCCAGCCAGCCGACCAGCGGCCAGCGCGCGATCTCGGCCTTGGCGACGAAGCTCATGATGCGCGCGCTGTGCATCAGTTCGATGTCGAGCCACGACACGTGGTTGGCGACGAACAGCGCCGCACCCGGCAGCGGCTCGCCGATGCACCGCACGCGGAAGCCGAAGATGCGCACGATCCGGCCCGACCACCAGCGCGTCATGCGGTAGTCGAGCCGCTCGCCGCCGATGCGGCAACGCAGCGCCAGCGGATTGAACACGGCCAGCGCGAGCGGGAACGCGATCAGCGCGTGCACGAGCAGCTGCGGAGCGCGCCACAGATAGCGCAGCGGCCGCCGCCAGTCCCTGCGCGCGCCGGGCGCGCTTTCAACGGTGGTGTTCACGGCACCGATGGTAGCCAGCGGCGCGGCGCGCTGCAATGCAACACGCAGCTTCGAGGCCGGGCAAACGGAGTCCGGCATTTCGCGCCCCCGGGCTCGAAGTGCCATGACTCACGGCACTTCGCAGCGGGGGCTTCCACGCAGCTCCCCGATGACCCGTTCACATCAGTCTTCGTTCAGCCGTTCGGCGGCTTCGAGCAGGTCCTGCACGTGCTGTTCCCACCAGCGCGGCTCGGCCGCGAACGGAAACGCGCGCGGAAATGCCGGGTCGTCCCAGCGCTGCGCAATCCAGCCGGCATAGTGGATCTGGCGCATCAGGCGCAGCGGCTCGATCAATTCCAGTTGCCCGCGATCGAAGTCGCCGAACTCCTCGTAGCCCTCGAGCAGGATGTCGAGCGCACGCGGTGTCGTGGCGAGCATCCACAGATCCTGCACGGTGGGCCCCATGCGCGCATCGTCCAGGTCGACGAAATGCGGGCCGGCATCGGTCCACAGCACGTTGCCCGGATGGCAGTCGCCGTGCAGCCGCAAGTGGCGTATCGGAGCGGCGGCCTGGAAACGCGCGGCGATCGCCGCATCGAGCACGGCAATGACCTGCGCGTAGCGCTCGCGCACCGCTTCCGGCAACAGCGCCGAGGACAGCACCGCGCACGACGGCGCCGCAATCAGGGTGGCGCGGTCGAGCGTGCCGCGCGCCACGAAGCGCGCGCGCCCGCCGACGCCGTGCAGGCGCGCCAGCAGGCGTCCCATCCAGCGCAGGTTTTCGGCCGACTCGAGCTCCGGCGCGCGCCCGCCCTGGCGCGGATACAGCGCGAAGCGGAATTGTGCAGAATGCAGCAAAGTGGATCCAGCGAAGCGCAACGGCGCGACCACCGGCAGTTCGGCCGCGGCCAGCTCGAGCGCGAAAGCGTGTTCCTCCTCGATCGCCGCGTCGCTCCAGCGGCCGCCGCGATAGAACTTCGCCACCAGCGGCGGACCATCCTCGACGCCGACCTGGTAGACGCGGTTCTCGAAACTGTTCAGTGCGAGCAGGCGACCGTCGGTGCGCACGCCGGCCGACTCGACCGCGTCCAGCACCGCGTCCGGACTGAGGCGGGAATAGGGCGCATCCTGCGCGGAAACGTCGCGACGGGTCACTTTTTCTAGGCGGCCGGAGCAATCGCCTGGCGCGGCACGATCGCGACGGTCAAGCGCGCGATGCAGACCAGGCGCTGCTGCTCGTCCTCGATGCGGATCTCCCACACCTGCGTCGTGCGGCCGATGTGGATCGGCCGCGCGGTGCCGGTGACGACGCCCGAACGGACGCCGCGGACATGATTCGCGTTGATGTCGAGCCCGACCGCGACTTCCTTGTCCGCGTCGACGCACAGCATTGCCGCCGCGCTGCCGAGCGTCTCGGCCAGCGTCACCGATGCGCCGCCGTGCAGCAGGCCGTACGGCTGGTGCGTGCGCTCGTCGACCGGCATCGTGCCGCGCAGATAGTCATCGCCGATGTCGGTGAAGCGGATACCGAGCGCCGCGATCATCGTGTGCGGGCTCCAGCCGTTGACCAGGTCGAGCGTGGCTTGCTGCTTCCATAGGGGCATGACGTTTCTCCTGTCGCGCGTGCACTATAACTTCCCGGCTACCGGTCGCGCGCATGAATCGGCGACAATGCCGACAGCCTCGGGCCCCTCACAGCTGTGTCTCATTCGGTCACTTTGCAAGCCAGCGGCAAGCGTTTTCCGGTCGCCGTCGGCGAAACGGTCCTCGATGCCGCGCGCCGCGCCGGCCTCGCGCTGCCGTACAGCTGCCTGTCCGGCGTCTGCGGCAGCTGCAAGGCGACGCTCGTCTCCGGCGACTGCCACTACCCGCTCAACCCGCCGAGTGCACTGAACCCGGCCGAGGTCGCGCGCCATCAGGTGCTGCTGTGCCAAGCGGTGCCGCTGGGCGACATCGTGATCGCCGCGCGCGAAGTCGCCTCGGTCGCCGACATCCCGCGGCGCGTGCTGCCGCTGAAGCTGATCGAGCGGCAACTGCTCGCGCCCGACGTGATGCGCCTGACGCTGATGCCGCCGCATGGCCGCGCCTTCGCCTATCTGGCCGGCCAGTATCTCGACGTGTTGTTGCCCGCGGGCAAGCGCCGTGCATTTTCGATCGCCAACGCGCCGCACACCGGGCCGCAGGTCGAACTGCACATCCGCCACGTCGCCGGCGGCGATTTCACGCACCGTGTATTCACCGAGTTGAAATCCGGCGACATCCTGCGCGTCGAAGGTCCGCTCGGCACGTTCGTGCCGCGCGAACATTCCGAACGACCGATGCTGTTCGTCGCCGGCGGCACCGGTTTCGCGCCGGTCAAGGCGCTGATCGAACACTTCATCCACCTCGGCACGCTGCGGCCAATGGCGCTGTACTGGGGCGCACGTGCACCGGACGACCTCTACCTGCGCGGACTGCCCGAGAACTGGGCCGCGACCTGTCCCGCGCTGCGCTTCCATGCCGTGATCTCGGATGCCGAACGCATCGGCGCATCCGGGCTGCGCAGCGGTTTCGTGCACGAGGCGGTGCTCGAAGATCACGCCGACCTGTCCGGTTTCGATGTCTACATGAGCGGACCGCCGGCGCTGATCGATGCCGGCCGCCGCGCGTTCGTCGACGCCGGCCTGCCCGAAGACCGGCTCTACTACGATTCGTTCGACTACGCCCCCGACGTGCTCGCGCAGATCCTGCGCGCTCGCGCCGGCATCGACGAATCGTGATGGCTTTTTGCCGGGCACGATCAAATCAAGATCAAAGGACTACCACGAAGGTACGAAGGACACGAAGAAAAGCGAAGGAAAAAATAAAATCGGGTAGAAGCGATCGAGCGGCAGAAAGCACGACAGCTCGCATCGCACTTCTTCGTGATCTTCGTGCCTTCGTGGTGGTGTTACGCTCTGTCCTAGGCGCGACACTGCTAGTGTGGAACGACGCCGGGCAGCCGTGGCACGCCATGTTCGCTGCGTTCCTCGACGACCGCGGCGCGCGTGCTGAGCGCAGTCGCCGAGGGCGCTTGCGGCAGCGGCTGCGTCGGTTCGCCGCGCGCCGCGAGCAGGGCATTGCGCCAGCAGCGCGCCGCGGCGGCGAGGTCGTCGCGCCCGGCATGGCAATCGCCGAGCGACTCCCACAGCGCCGGCGACGGCTCGAGCTCGAGGCCGCGCTCCAGATAGCCGCGCGCCTTGCCCCACAGTTTGCATTGTATACAAAGGCGCCCGAGCGTCAGCGCCAGGCCGGCGCTGTTCGGCTGCGCCGCAATCGCTCCCTCGGCGTAGCGCAGGCGCGCCTCGGCTTCCGCCGGACCGAGTTCGCCATAACCGACGATCAACGGTTCCGACCATTGCCGGCGCAGCGCGGTCTCGATCGCGCTCATGCCGGCGAGGATCTGGCCGAGCGCGGCGGCGCGGCGCGCGTAGGCGTCGATTGCCTCGACGATGCTGCGCTGTGCCTTGCCCAGACCCGACCACAGGGCATCGAGTCGCTCGCGACTTGGCGCAGCGGCGAGCACCGCGGCGAGTATGCGTGCCTCGAGCGCGGCGAATGCGGGCGGCGGCAACGCCTGCGCGCGCGCCAGTTCCGGCAGTGCGATGAACGCGGTGGCCGCATCGCCGCTGCGCAGCGCCGCCTCGGCCAGCAGGTGCCAGCCGGCCGGGGTCAATGTGGATTTTTCCACTTGTGGTTTCAGCAGCGCGAGCGCGGCGTCCGGATGGCGCTGTTCGAGCTGGAAGCGAGCATTGAGCACGCTTGCCGCCGCCGCCGGGGCGCGCGCCAGCAGCGCGGCGGCACGCGCGCCGTCGCCGCGCGCCTGCGCCGCACGGGCGGCGCCGAGCAGTGCCGGCGCCTCCAGGCCGGTCAGGTGCGAGGCCCTTTCGAGTTCGCGCAAGGCATGCGCGTAGCGGCCTTCGGCCAGTGCGACGAGGCCGCCGGCGATGCGCTCGCGGCCGCGCCGGCGCTGGCGCCGCGACCATGCCGCGAGCGGTGCGCGCAATGCGCGCAGGATCAGGCTGGCCGCACCCCAGGCGAACAGCAACGCAACGAGCGCGAAAATCAGTGTCGTTTCGATGCTCGTGTCGCGAAAGCGGATCAGCACGTAGCCGGGATCGGCGGCGATCCATTGCCAGGCGAACGCCGCGGCGCAGGCGACCGCCAGCAGCACGAGCAGGGTCAGCCAGGTTCTCATTTGCCGCCTTCTTCCGGCGCCGCGGCCCTGCCGGCCGGAGCTGGCTGGTGCAGCGCATGTGTCGCGCGCAGGTTGCGCAGTTCCTTCAGTGCCGTACCCAGGTCGGCCGGTGGCGCTGGCGCGAGCGCTGCCTGCGCAAGCCGGTCGACGCCGCCGCGCGCCGCGACGACCGCTGCGGCGGCGACGTCGAAATCGTTCTGCAACAGCGACTGCGCGTCGCCCAGCGCCGCGTGATAACGGGCGTCGTCGCGCGCCAGCACGGCAGCTTCAGCATCGCGCAGGTCGAGCATGTACAGCTGACGCGCCAGCGCAATGTCGTGGCGCTGCGCCATCGCGGCGGCGGCTTCGCCGCTGCGGATGCGGATGAACTGGCCGAGCAGGCGTGCCCAGCGCGAGGCTTGCGCATCGTTCGTGCCCAGTTCGCGCGGCGGCGGCGGCAGTTGCGCCGTTGCGCCGCGCAAGGCGGCCAGCGCCGCCAGCGTGGCGGCCGTATCGGCGCCCTTGAGCGCCGCCAGGGCCTCGATCTCGCTGGATATACTTTGCCGCACTGTGGAAAATGCCGCATCATCGACGCTGGTCAGCGCGCTGTCGGCGAGGCGGTATGCGTCGATCGTCGCCTGGGCGTCGCGAAACAGCGTGTAGCGCTCGGCCCCCAGCGCCAGCAGGGTCTCGGCTTCGTTCAGCATCATTGCGTCGTGGCCGGACAGGCGCTTGTCGGCGAGGTTCGCGACGGCGTCTTCGATCAGGCGCGCGCGCTCGGACAGGCCGAGCAGCTGCTCGCGCAGGGACTGGTTGACCTTGACCGCATCGTCGAGCCGCGCGCGCAGGCCGTCGGCGTCGCGATGCGCCTGCTCGGTCGTGCGCGTGAGCGCTTCGATGCGGCTGGCGACCTGCTGGCGCTCGTCGTCGGCGGCACGCTGCTCGCCGTCCGACGCGCTCCAGTTCTGCCAGATCAGGCCGAGCACGACGATTACAGCCATGCCGCCGATCAGCCAGATCAGCGTGCCGAAGCGCCGTTCCGGTGTCGCCGATGCCGGTTCTGCCGCCACCGGCGGTTGGGCTTGCTCGACTTGCGGCGTGACTTGGCTCTCGCTCATGGCCTGCATGCTAGCGAAAAAACGCGGCCGTTGCGTGTACGGGCAACCGGCAAATCAGAGGCGATGTCGCGCCAGCGCCGCACAGGCGGCGGCGAGCAGCGCAGCCGGCGCCGGTGAGGCGGCGACATGCACACGCGCAAAACCGAGCGTACGGGCGACCTCGGCCAGGCGTGCGCTGCTGACGACGCACTCGCTCGAGGCCAGGTGCGCGAACAGCGCGGGCGGCAGCAAGGCATGCAGGTGACCCAGCGCCTCGGCGCTCGAGAACAGGCTGATCAGCGGCCCGGTGACGCGCTCCAGCCGCAGAAAATGGCGGCGATCCAGGCGCGGCGCGCAGCGCCGATAGACGTCGACTTGCTGCAGGCGTGCGCCGCGGGCGCGCAATTTGCGCGCCAGGAGATCCCGTCCGCCCGGCGCGCCGACGACGGCGATGCGGCGCCGGCGCACGCGCGCCAGTTGCGGCAGCGCGAGCAGTCCTTCGCTGTCCTGCCGCTGCGGCGGATGCGCCGCTTCGGGTACGCCGCGGCGACGCAGAGCGCGCACGCTGCCGCCGCCCGGTGCCAGTACCGGCGTCGTGCGCGCGAACCGCAACCCGGGCAAAAGCTTCCAGGCAAAGCGCACCGCGGCCGGACTGACGAAGACGACGACGTCGGCGTCGCGCGCGGCGCGCAACTCCCGCCGTGCGCGGGCCGCGTCGTCGACCGCGTCGAGCGCGCTGCCGGGAATGCCGATCGGCGTGCCGCCGAGCGCGCGCACGCGCCGGCGAATCGCACCGGCGCTCGCCGACGGACGCGTGACGATCACGCTGGCTCCGGCAAGGGGCTGGTCGAAGGCAAGCAGCTTCGCGGCACGGGTCGCCATGCGCCAATGCTAGCGCGATTCACGCCGCGTGACGGCGCTTGCCGTCGCGCGCAAAGCTGCGCAAACTGCCGCCCTTCGATGACGACTTTCGACCATCACGAGCTCACGCGGGCCTTCGAGCAGGAGCTGCTTGCCGACATTCCGCTGGCGCGCGCGATGCACTTGCGCGTCGTCGAATGGGACGGCGACCGCCTGCGCATGGCCGCCCCGCTGATGCCGAACATCAACGACAAGGGCTGCGCATTCGGCGGCAGCCTGGCGAGCCTGATGACGCTGGCCGGCTGGGGCCTGATCGTGCTGAAGCTGCGCGCACTCGACCGGCCCTGCGACATCTACGTCCAGGACAGCACCATCCGCTACCTGGCACCGGTGTGGGCCGACTTCAGCGCCGAGGCGCGCCTGGCCGACGGCGAATCCTGGGAAGCCTTCCTGCGCTCGCTCGCCGAACGCGGCCGCTCGCGCCTGCGTGTCGTCTGCCGCGTGCCGCTGGCCGAAGGCGGCGACGCGGTCATGTTCGAGGCGCGTTTTGTCGCGCTCGCCACGAAGCTGGCCGACGCGGCAACCTGAGCGCGGCGATTTGCGGCACAATCCAGGGCGCTGTCGTTGTGGAGCCCGATGCCATGCCGCGTCTGCCGTCACTGCTCGTTTTCGCCGTCGCCGCGCTGTCCGGCTGCGGCGCGGTGTCCAAGAGCCAGGAACGCCTGCTCGAGGAAACACTGGAGAGTTACTCGGCCGTCATCCGCTGGGGCAACTTCGAAGAGGCGCTTGCGTTTGTCGATCCGGAAACGCTCAAGGCGCATCCGGTGTCCAAGCTCGATCTGGAGCGCTACCACCAGGTCCAGGTGACGGCCTACAACGAGCAGCCGGTGCGTCCTGTCGGCGATCACGACGTGCAGCAGGCGGTCGAGATCGGGCTGGTCAATGTCAACACGCAATCCGCGCGCAGCATCATCGACCGCCAGTTGTGGCGCTTCGATGAAAAAGCCAAGCGCTGGTGGCTGGTATCCGGGTTGCCGGACATCACCGCGCATTGAGAGCGGCCGAGGCCGCCCTCGCGCAGCGCGTGAGGTCGTTCGCCGACGCTTGCGCGCGAGGAATTGGCAAGCCGTCTCGTCGGAGCTGGCACTTCACCGGCTCTGGCTTCCTGGCTCGACCGAACGCGCGGTCTCGCGCGCCGAGGCTTTGCGCCGCGCGCCGCGCTGTCGGATAATGGGCGCCGTTGTTCCCGCCTGCGTCGCCTTCTCCCATGTCTGAAATCCTGCACCGGCTGCCCGAGTTCGTCGGCAACCACACCATGCTCGTCCTGCTGTTCTTTGCCGTGCTGGTGGCCTGGGTCGGCAGCGAGGTGTCGCGCCTGTTCCGCGGCTATCGCGAGATCACGCCGGGCGCGCTGACCCAGATGATCAACCGCGAAAGTCCGCTGGTGGTCGACCTGTCGAGCAGCCAGGATTTCGAAAAGGGCCATATTCCCGGTGCGCGCCACGTACCGCTGAGCCAGTTCGATCCGGAAAACAAGGATCTGGCCAAGGTCAAGGAGCTGCCGGTCGCGGTGTATTGCAAGAACGGGACGACCTCGGCACAGGCGGCTTCGCGCCTGGTCAAGGCCGGATTCCAGCGCGTGTTCTGGCTCGGCGGCGGCCTGGCGGCATGGCAGCAGGCCGACCTGCCGCTGGTACGCGGCCGCTGAGCCAAACGACACAGGCGCGCGTTTGCGTGCGGCCTGTCACACGTTCCCTGCCTTTGCCAGGGTGCGTCCCGCGCGGCATCGTGGGATAATCCCCGGTCTTTTCCCCCAAGAAACCCCAGGAATTCGGAGCAGCAGCACCATGAGCGAGAACACCCCGATCAATCCGGTCAGCAACGGCGCCGGCGAAACGAACGCCCAGTTGTCGCTGCAAAAGGTATACATCAAGGACGCGTCGTTCGAGGTGCCCGGCGCCCCGCAGATCTTCCAGGAACAGGGCCAGCCGCAGGTGCAGCTGAACCTGTCGCAGCAGGTCGGCACGCTGGCCGACAATGTCTACGAGGTCGTGCTGACCGTGACCGTCACGTGCAAGCTGGCCGAAAAGACCGCCTACCTTGCCGAAGTGCAGCAGGCCGGCGTGTTCGGCATGAGCGGCTTCGACCCGGCCAATCGCGAAGCGGTACTGGCGACCTACTGTCCGAACGTGCTGTTCCCGTATGCGCGCCAGATCGTGTCGGACCTGATCCAGAATGGCGGCTTCCCGCCGTTCCTGCTGCAGCCGATCAACTTCGAGTCGCTGTACGCCGAACAGATGCGCCGGCGTGCCGAAGGCACGCAGCCGAACGCCTGAGCCGCGCGCGAAGTCGGCGGCTGACGCAGGCTGGTGAGAAGTCAGAACGGCGGCCGCTTGTGAGGAAGTGCGGTGGCTGCCATTTCACTATTGGCGCGAGCAATTCATCGTGCTCCTGACCCGCGAGCCGAAGGCGAGCGTCCTCGCGACGCCGTGCAGCGGCTGACCTGACACAAGGCGGCGCAAGCCGCCGACCCGCCGCCGCTGCTTTACACATGCCCGGCCCGTCCGTACGCTCGGTCCGCTCAAACGAGCGCAATGCATGACGCACGCTTCGACGAATGTTGCAGTACTGGGCGCTGGCTCCTGGGGCACGGCGCTGGCCGCCGTGCTCGCGCGCAACGGCGCGCCGACCACGCTGTGGGGGCGCGATCCGGCCGCGGTCGCGCAGATCGTGGCGACGCGGCGCAACGCGCGCTACCTGCCCGAACTCGAGTTGCCGCCGCAACTGGTCGTGTCGGCCGACCTCGGCGCGAGCGTGCGCGGCGCCGACGTCGTGCTGATCGTCACGCCAAGCCATGCCTTCGCCGGGCTGCTCGACCAGGCTGCCGCGCACTTTCACCCCCGGGCCGGGCTGGCCTGGGCGACCAAGGGTTTCGATCCGCCGTCGGGCCGCTTCCTGCACGAGATCGCCGCCGAACGCCTGCCCGCCGCACCGGCCGCGATCGTGACCGGGCCATCGTTCGCGCGTGAAGTCGCGCAGGGCCTGCCGACTGCGGTCACGGTGCACTCGGCAACGCACGCCTTCGCGCAACGCGTCGCCGAACTGCTGCACAGCACGCACTTCCGCGCCTACACCGGCAACGACATGATCGGTGCCGAGCTCGGCGGCGCGATGAAAAACGTGCTCGCCGTCGCGACCGGCGTTGCCGACGGCATGAAGCTCGGATTCAACGCGCGTGCCGGCATGATCACACGCGGCCTGAATGAAATGCTGCGCCTCGGCGCCGCGATCGGCGCGCGGCCGGAGACGCTGATGGGCCTGGCCGGTCTCGGCGACCTCGTGCTGACCTGCACCGGCGACCTGTCGCGCAACCGCCGTCTCGGCCTCGCCCTCGGCCGCGGCGTGCCCTTGCAGGAGGCGGTCGCCGAAATCGGCCAGGTCGTCGAGAGCGTCGAAACGGTCGACACGATCATGCGCCTGGCGCGCCAGCATCACCTCGACCTGCCGATCGCGCACGGCGTGCAGCGTGTGCTGCACGAGGAGATCACTCCCGCCGAAGCGCTGCGCCAGTTGCTTGCACGCGAGCAGAAGCCGGAATATCCCCCGCTTCAATAGAACAACGATGTCGCGCGCAGCGCCACGATCACTCCCCTCTCCCCTTGAGGAAGAGGGTGCGGGGTGAGGGGGATTCTCAGTCTTCAAGCGCGACTACAAATACGCAAACCCGCGCCCCGATCATTCCCTCTTCACCAAGACAGCGATGTCGCGCGCAGGCTTCCGCGCCGACAAACCCTCGCATTGATCCGAACCCCGGCCTCGCCCGTCCCGCCGGCCGGCGGAAGAGGTGAAAAATCCCCTCTGCGCCGGCCCTGGCGCCTGCGCCGTGCTCATGGCACGAAGTTACTTGCTGCCCGCGAACCCCGATTGCCGCCAGGCCTCATACACCACTACCGCGACCGCATTGGACAGGTTCAGGCTGCGATTGCCGGGTCGCATCGGCAGGCGCAGGCGCTGCTCCGGCGGCAACGAGTCGAGCAGGGCCTGCGGCAGGCCGCGTGTCTCCGGTCCGAACACGATCGCATCGTCCGCGCTGAATATTGTATTTGTATATAATGTGTTCGAGCGAGTCGACAGCGCGAACAGGCGGCCCGGTCGCGCGCTGGCGATGAAGGCGTCCAGGTCGTCGTGCACGGCGACGGCGGCGAACTCGTGATAGTCGAGTCCGGCGCGGCGCAGCTTGGCGTGGTCGAGATCGAAACCGAGCGGGCGGATCAGATGCAGGCGCGCGCCGCTGTTGGCGCACAGGCGGATGACGTTGCCGGTGTTCGGGGGAATCTCGGGCTGATACAGGACGACATGCAGCATCGGCCGATTATTTCGGCCCGCGCGCGCTTGCACAACTGCCGTATCATCGTCTTGCCCGCGCGGGCGATTACGCCGTGCGCGTCAGCGTGCAGTGCGACTGGTGCACGCTGGCGACATGCAATGCCTGCAGCACGCGGCTTACCGGCGCGCAGGAAAGATCGCACGGCACGGTCACGTGCACGGCGCGGCCAACCTCGATGCGCAGGCTGGCGTCGCAGCCTGGGCTGTCGCTGTGCACGGCGCGAATCACGGCGCCGACTCCCTGCGCACCGACCGCATCGCCGCTGTTGCCGCCATCCAGGGCCGCGCTGCCGATTGCCACGCCGCCCAGCGCAAGGCCGATGACCATTGCTATCACGCCACGATGTAACTGCATCTGCAAACTCATGATCGTCTCCTCGCAGGGCGGCATGCCGCGCCTGCGCATATATTTCCCTGAAGTGGATTTGTCCTGCTCGTGCTTGCGTACTACGCAAGCGCCATGCCAGAGCCGGACCGCTTCATGTTCTTCGGGGAATAGGATGCTCGATCAGGGATTTGGGTTGCGTGCCTGCAACGAAGTCGTGACTTCCGGCACAGTCGGCTGTCCGGCGCCGGACACGCTGCTGTCCGTTGCCGTACAGCTGGACACCAGCGGCGTGGCCAGCGCCGCATCGACTTCGCTGCGCGGGACTTCGCGGCCGCCGGCGATGGCCGGAAACTCCGAGCGCACCTGGTAGTTCTTGCCGTCGTTGCCGCGGATGTTCGACAGGCCCTCGTAGTGCACCACCCGATGCGAGGCGATGTCATACACCACGTCGATGTGCGGCAGCAGGAACGAGAACCAGTTGCCGGCCGACAGGCGGATCGTCATCGTGCGCCCGTCGGCACGGGCGTCGGTACGGCTGACCTTGAACTGGTAGAATGTGCGCCGGCTCGGCACCAGATACGGAAAGCGCAGCGTCTCGCCCTTGACCAGCGCATCCCAGTGGCGCTGCGCGAACATGTCGAAACCGGTGTCGATGACGCCATCGGCCGGCACGTTCAGCCGGTCCGCCTGTTCCGGCAGGTCGGCGCGGCGCTGCACGTACACTTCGCGCTGCGCGCCATGTTCGCGCACTCCCTCACGATAGCCCTGGCGTGCATCGACCAGGTCGAAGTCGGGCGCCTGCGCGTCGCCGCTCCGGCGGACGCGCTTGCGCGCGAACGCATGGCCGTCGGGACAGGTGTACAAGACCACGCGGTCGGCGCCGCCGTCGGACAGGTATTGCGTCTCGTGATAAAGCAGCGCATCGCCGGCCATGCTGTAGGCATCGCCTGAAAAGCGTTCGGCCGCACCGGCCGGCGCCGTCGACAGCAGCATCGCTGCCGTCAGCGGGCACAGCATTGGACGCAAGGTTCTCATCAGCGCATGGTAGCAATGCAGAATTAACACGGAGTGACGCCCGCATCATCGCCGACCCGGCGTTCACGCCGCATATACTTGGCGCGAAGCGACGATGGCCGCGCGATGCCCACGCTGACGCTCGACGATACCGAAATCCACTACGAACGCACCGGCGCCGGGCCGCCGCTGCTGCTGATCCACGGGCTGGGCTCCAGCGGCGACGACTGGGCCTTCCAGCGCGACGATTTCGCGCGGACGCACACGCTGATCCTGCCCGATCTGCGCGGCTCCGGCCGCAGCGCCAAACCGCGCGGACCGTATTCGATCGCGCGCTTCGCCGCCGACCTGTGGGCCTTGCTCGATGCGCTGGCAATCGGCCCGCTCGACCTGCTCGGATTCTCGCTCGGCGGCGCGGTGGCAATCGAAATGGCGCTGCTGCGGCCACAGCAGGTGCGCCGGCTGATCGTGTGCAACACGCTCGCCAGCTATCGCACCGACACGTGGTGCAAGTGGCTCGAGGCGCACGCCCAGCTGGCCTGCGTGCGACTGCTCGGCCTGCGCCGCACCGCGCGGCTGGTCGCGCGGCGCATGTTTCCGCACGATGACCAGGCGCCCAAGCGCCAGCGCGTGGTCGACGTGGTCGGCGCCAATCCGCGCCGCCCGTACCTGGATACCGTGCACGCGCTGATAGGCTGGAGCGCGATCGACCGGCTCGGCGCGCTGCGTGCGCCGGTGCTGGTCATCGCCGCCGAACATGACTACACGCCGCTGGCCGAAAAACGCGCCGAGTTGCAGCATTTTCCACAAGCGCAACTTGTCGTCGTCGCCGGCTCGCGCCATGGCACGCCGTTCGACGCCGTCGAGCGCTTCAATCGCATCGTGCTGGAATACCTGGACAGCGATGCAGTGACGTCGCGAGCCTGAGGCGCCCTGCTCGCCGGGACGCAAACATCGTCACCACGGCAACGCGGCGCCGGCATGATCGAAGAAGCGCCCGCTGTCGCGGCGCTGCAGTCCGGTGATGATCGAAAGCAGACCGATGACCGATGCCGCCGGCGTGACCGGCGCCTGCGCGCCGCCCATGTCGGTCTTGACCCAGCCGGGACTGACGCTGATCACGCTTATCCCGACCGGCGCGAGTTCGGCCGCGAGCAGCCGCGTCACCATGTTCAGCGCGGCCTTGCTGATCGCGTAGCTCGGCGTGTAGAACGACGTCGTCCTGGCGAGCGAGCCGAGGTCGGACGAAAGGTTCACGATCTTGGCCGACTCGCCGCGCGCCAGCAGCGGCGTGAGGGCCTGGCTCAGCAGCAGCGGGCCGACGACATTGACGTCGAAGGTCTCGTTGATCGTCTTCGCAACGAGTTCGCCATAACGCTCCCCGCCCACGAGCATGCCGGCATTGTTGATCAAGAGGTCGAGCGCGTCCGTCGCGGCGCCGGTCTGGCGCGCCAGCTCGGCGATCGAGCGCTCCTTCGTGAGATCCAGCGGCAGTACGGTCAGGTGGCCGGGATGCGCTGCAGCCAATGCGGTCAGCTTGAGCGCCTTGCCCGGATCGCGGCATGCGGCGATCACGCGCGCGCCGCGATTGAGCAGCTGACGGGCGAACTCGAGGCCAATCCCGCGATTGGCGCCGGTAACCAGCACGCGCTGCATTGGCTATGCTCCGGACCAGAGGCCGCAGTTTACTGCAGTTTACCAATGGCACATTGCGATTCGTGCGGGCCGCGGCTAGCCTAGCCGGTTCGTTCAGACCTCGTTCGTCTTATTCAACCACCGAGCTTTCCAGGAGAACTCATGCGGACTGCCGTGACCTTGTTCAGATCGTGCGCCCTGTCGCTTGCCATCGCCGGCGCCGCCGTCGCCGCACCGGAGGCGCCTTCAGGGAAAAATGACATGATCGATATCCCGTTCGAGAAGTTCAAGCTCGACAACGGACTGACCGTGGTCGTGCACGAGGATCACAAGGCACCGGTCGTCGCGGTCAGCGTCTGGTATCACGTCGGCTCGGCCGACGAGCCGGCGGGCAAGACCGGCTTTGCGCACCTGTTCGAGCACCTGATGTTCTCCGGCTCGGAGAATCACAAGGGCACCTACTTCCAGCCGTTCGAGCTGGCCGGCGCAACCGACATGAACGGCACGACCTGGTTCGACCGCACCAACTATTTCGAAACCGTACCCACCACGGCGCTCGATATGGCGCTGTGGATGGAGTCCGACCGCATGGGTCATCTGCTGTCGGCGATCGGCAAGACCGAACTCGACACGCAGCGCGGCGTCGTGCAGAACGAAAAGCGCCAGGGCGAGAACGAACCGTACGGCCGCACCGACGAGAACATCCTGCTCAACGCGTTCCCGGCCAATCATCCGTACCACCACGACACGATCGGCTCGATGGCCGACCTTGATGCCGCGTCGCTCGACGACGTCAAGCAGTGGTTCCGCGACTATTACGGCTCGGCAAACACGACCGTCGTGATCGCCGGCGACATCACGCCGGCGATCGCGCGCGCGAAGGTGCAGAAATACTTCGGCGACATCCCGGCCGGACCGCCGGTGCCGCGCCAGCAACCCTGGATCGCGCCGCGCAGCGAATCGACGCGCGGTACGCAGCAGGACCACGTCGCGCAGACGCGCATATACCGCGAATGGAACGTGCCGCAGCTCGGTGCGGCCGACAATCCGCTGCTGGGCCTGGCTGCCCGCGTGCTCGGCGGCGGCAAGACCTCGCGCCTGTATCAGCGCCTGGTCTACAAGGACAAGCTCGTCGACGACGTCACGGTCAGCCTGCAGACGTTCGCCATTGCCAGCCAGTTCGTGCTGACGGCCGACATCAAGAAAGGCGTCGAGCCGGCCAAGGTCGAGGCGGCGATCGCCGAGGAATGGAACGCGTTCCTCAAGGACGGCCCGACCGAGGACGAGCTCGAGCGCGCCAAGGTCGGCAGCCGTGCCGGTTTCATCCGCGGCCTGGAAAAAGTCGGCGGCTTCGGCGGCAAGGCCGTGATCCTGGCGCAGAGCCAGGTATATCGCGGCGATCCGGCCGCCTACAAGATCGACCTGCAGCGCACCGCCGACGCAAGCCCCGGAAGCGTGCTTGCCGTGGCGAAGAAGTGGATCTCGAAGGGCGACTACACGTTGACCGTGGTACCGGCCAAGCCCGGCGCCGATCTCGCGGCGCAGGACAAGCTGGTCAAGGGCCTGCCGGAAGTCGCCGGGAAACCGGCGCCGGAACTGCGGCCTGACCCGGGGTACACGACGACCAAGAGCGATGTCGAGCGCGCCAGCGGCGTGCCGAAGGTCGCGCAGTTTCCCGACCTGACTTTCCCGACCCTGCAGCACGGCAAGCTCAAGAACGGCATCGAAGTCGTGCTGGCCGAGCGCCATACGATTCCGGTCACGCACGTGCAGCTGCAGTTCGACGCCGGCTATGCCGGTGACCAGGGGCGCAAGCTCGGCACCGCCAGCTTCGTCGGCGCGATGCTGAGCGAAGGCACCAAGTCGCTCGACTCGGTCGAGATCGCCAAGCGGCGCGAGCGCCTCGGTGCGCTGATCAGTTCCGGCGCGGGACTGGATGCATCCAACGCCGGCCTCAATGCGCTGAACAGCAATCTGGCCGCGTCACTGGACCTGTTCGCCGACATCGTGCGCAACCCGGCGTTCCGCGCCGACGACATCGCGCGTATCCGCGGCCAGTGGCTGGCCGACATCGAGCAGGAAAAGACGCAGCCGAACGGCCTGGCGCTGCGCACGCTGCCACCGCTGCTGTACGGCAAGGATCACGCCTACGGGATCCCGTTCACCGGAACCGGCACGCCGGAGTCGATCAAGTCGCTGACGGCGGCCGACATGGAGGCGTTCCACCACGACTTCATCCGTCCCGACAACGTCAGGATCCTTGTCGCCGGCGACACGACGCTGGCGACGATCATCCCGGAACTCGATCGCGTGTTCGGCGACTGGACCGCACCGGCGACGCCGCTGCCGAAGAAAAACATCGCCACCGTCGCCGCGCAGAAAGTGCCGCGCGTGTTCCTGATCAACCGCAGCGATTCGCCGCAGACGCTGATTCTCGCCGGCCTGCTCGCGCCATCGACCAAGGCGCCGAACTACCTCGAGATCAACACCGCGAACGGCGCGTTCGGCGGCTCGTTCACCTCGCGCCTGAACATGAACCTGCGCGAGGACAAGCACTGGGCGTACGGCTCCGGCAGCTTCATGCAGGATGCGGTCGGCCAGCGCCCGCTGCTGATGTTCGCGCCGGTGCAGACCGACAAGGCGGCCGAATCCGCCGCCGAGGTGCGCAAGGAGCTCGAGGCCGTGGCAGGTCCCAAGCCGCTGACCCACGCCGAGATCGACAAGATCAAGGTCAGCCGCGTGCGCGCGCTGCCCGGCAGCTACGAAACGACCGGCGCCGTGCTCGGTGCGATCAGCGCGATCGAGCTGTACGGCCGCCCGGACGACTACGTGCAGAAGCTCAAGCAGAAGATCGATGCGCAGACCGACGAGGCGGTGCAGGCCGCCGCGAAGGAGATCTATCATCCCGAGTCGCTGACCTGGGTCATCGTCGGCGACCTCAAGCAGATCGAGAAACCCGTACGCGCGCTGAACCTCGGCACGCTGCAGGTGCTCGATGCCGACGGCAAGGTGATACGCTGAGTCGCCGGATGACTTGCCTTCTTCCGCCGGGAGAAGGCGAGCGCCTCGACCTTTGAGGCCCGCAGGGCGTGGCCCGCCTTGAATCCCTCTCACCGGGGAGAGGGCGGAAGTGAAAGTCGGGCGCCTGGCGGACAAGGTCCGTGTCGAACATCCGCCATGCCTCCGGCTCGGCCGGAGGTGAGCCAGCCCTACCTCAGCACGACGGGTTTATGAAAAAAGCGGCATTTGCAACTTTGTTCACGATGACCGCGCTGGCCGCGGCATGCACCTGGGTCAAGCCGACCAGCGGCGGCGACGCGGTGCGCGTGGCCTACGACGGCAACGTGTCCGGCTGCCGCGACGCCGGTGCGATCAGCGTCTCGGTGACCGACAAGGTCGCGTTCTACCACCGGCCCGACCTCAAGGTGCGCGATGAGCTCGAGACACTCGCGCGCAACCAGGCGGCGAGCATTCCGGCAGACACGATCAAGGCGAACAGCGAGCCGAAGGAAGGCGCGCAGCAGTTCGAAGCGTACGTCTGCGGCCACGTCGCGGTGCGCCAGCGCGAAGCGGCGCCCACGGACGGCGAGGCGCAGACGCACGCGATCAAGGACCATTGAGAAGCCGCGGAAGCCGCCTGACGCGAATCGCGCAGCGGCCCGGCAACGCGCCGGCGCGTTTATACGGTTATAGGATTATACGATTATACCGTGCGCCGATCCGGCCGACGGGCGATCATTGGCATGGCGCCACGCCGGCGGCGAACGTGATCCGCGACAGCCCCAGCGCGTAGGCGGCCTGCGCATCCGGCAAGCCCGGGAATCCCATCACCATCGCGCCGCCGCTCGTGCAGTTGAAGGTGTTCTGGCTCAGCGCGCCGACCGGCTGCGGATTGAACGCGGCCGGATCGTAGGTCGGTCCGAAGCGCGGACCGGTCGGCAGATAGTACGTGGCCGCATAGCCGGCGGCGCCCTGCTGCGCAACACCGGACAGCCATACCTGGTTGCCGCTACCGTCGAAGCCGAACCAGATTCCGGCGACGTGCTGCGCGTCGATCTGTTCGAAGATGAAGCCATTGCCGTTGTAGCGCGGATCGAGCCAGGCGCCGCTTGCCTGCGCCGGTGCCGAAACCGAAGGATCGGCGCCACAACCCAGGTCGTTCAGCGCCGTGATGCGCGTGATCGGCACTTCGAGCGAACCCCAGTCGGCCGGTCCGTCCCAGCGCATGTGGCCGTTGTTGCAGTCGTCGAAGACCAGGCCGATGCGGCCCCAGTGCGCGCTCTGCAGCGCGCCGCCGGCGCCCAGCGAACTGCGCTGGACATCGGTGAACTCGACGCCGTTGCCGAGCACATCGCCGACGCCGATCAGCCACGCCTGCTGGCCCGGCGCGCCGGGCGGCGGATAAGTGAACATGTATACGAGGGCGCGGCCGCCGTCGAGAATCTCCAGCGCGATGCCCTCGCCGTTGCGCGCGGGACTCGACCACTGCCCGCTGTAGCGCGCATCGACCGGCGGCGCGGTGACTGCCGCCCGCGGCCGCACCTGGCTGTCGAAGGTCGGCACGACGATGCTCGCGTCATAGCGGCACGGGCCGCCGGCGCCCTGCGCCATCGCCGCGGTGCAGCCGGCCTGCAAGTCGCTGACCTGCGGTTGCGGCGCGCCGGCGATCCAGTGGCGCAGCCCTTCCCACCCGGCCACGCCCTCGGCCAGCGTGAAGCCGCAGTGGCTCGGCGTGGTTTCATTGACCAGCGCACTGGTCAGCTGTGTCGCCGGCACTGTCTGGCGCAGCACGTACTGGTTCGCCGGAATCACCAGCTGATCCTCGCTGGTGTGCACCGAGATGATCTTGGTGGCGCCGATGCGGCCGCGGAAATCCGACACGTCGCGGAAGTACAGCGAGGCAAATGGATTGGCCTGGATGCGTGCGATGCCGGCGTTGATCGTCGCATCGCCGTAGTCGACACCGATGTTGCTGAAGGGGCTCAGGTCGTCGAGCTTGTCCGGCGCGCGCACCAGGTCGCTCAGCGCGTAGGTCGCGTACGCGGCATTGATGACGAAGAACTTTTCGCTGGTGATATGGGCCAGGCCCATCAACTGGTTCAGCCGCCGCACCATCGCGCCGTTGCGGATTTCCTTGGGCAGGTTGACGCCGGTGCACTGGTTCAGCGGAATGAGCGTCTGCAGCAGCTGCGCCTCGTCCTGCAGGTCGGAAAGATTGTCCGGAATATCGTCCAGGTTGTAGGCCCACGGGTATGGCGCGTCGCCGGTCGGCAGGTCGCCGGCGCCGGAGCACACGACGTCGTAGGCAAGGCGCAGGTCGAGCCCGGCATCCCAGACCCGCGAGCCGGCCGCCGGCGGACAGGCGGCATACACGCCCGGTACCGGCGCAAAGCGCGGATCCTCGGCCATCTTCAGCGCGATCAATCCGCCGAGCGACCCGCCGTACGGGATGATCGCCCCGGGCGCGCCGACCTGCTGCTTGAATGCCGCCAGCAACTCGGCATTGTCGTCGGGCGCGGTGAACAGCGCCCAGGAGCGCTGGCTGTAGCTGGAGGCGGCCACCGCATAACCTTCGCTCAGCTGCAGGTCGACTATCGGCCCGAGATCCGGATTCGGCGCAGGCGGATCGAAGCTCAGGCCATGCTGGAACAGGACCAGCGTATCGCCGCTTTTCCAGTTGTCCGGCACGGCGATGCGGTAATACGCGCCCGACGCGGTCGTTCCGGTAAAGTCGCGTTCGGCATGGGCAACCAGCGCCCACAACAGCATTCCGACCAGACAGGACGCTCGACGCATAACCCGCTCCGCACAAAGTGGCGCCAACTTAGCGCGACCCGACTTAAGCCAACCTAAATCCCGGTTGGCCTGCCGCCAAGCCGCTACAATCGGCGCGAACCGGTCGCGCGAAGCTGGCGCCTCATGGTTGCTCATTGAAGGTCACGCAGGACCATGGAATGCAGGCGATGAAGATTCTCGTTACGGGAGGGGGCGGATTCCTGGGCCAGGCGATCTGCCGGCAGCTCGTCGCCGCTGGCCATGGCGTCCGCTCGATGAACCGCACGCGCCACGCCGCACTCGATGCGATCGGCGTTGACCAGCGCAGCGCCGATGTCGCTTCGCTCGACCTGGTCATTGACGCAGCGCGCGGCGTCGACGCGATCATCCACAGTGCCGGGCGCGTCGGGGCGTGGGGCCGCCTCGAGGACTATTACGAAACCAACGTGCGCGGCACCGACAACGTGCTCGCCGCGTGCGAGTTGAACGAAATCGACAAGCTTGTGCTGACCTCCAGTCCGAGCGTGGTCCACAGCGGCGCGGACCTCGAAGGCGTCGACGAATCGGTGCCGTATGCGACGCATTTCAGCTCGGCTTATGCGCAGACCAAGGCGCTGGCCGAGCAGCATGTGCTCGCGGCGAACGGCGCACGGCTTGCCACGGTCGCGTTGCGGCCGCATTTCGTCTGGGGCCCCGGCGACCCGAACCTGTTGCCGCGCATCCTCGGCCGTGCGCGCCGCGGCCAGCTGCGGCTGATCGGCGACGTCGCCAAGAAGATCGACACCGTCTACGTCGACAACGCGGCCGAGGCGCACGTGCTGGCGCTGGAGAAACTCGCGATCGGCGCGCCGATCGCCGGCAAGGTCTATTTCATCAGCCAGGGCGAGCCGGTCACGCACGAGCAACTGTTCAACTCGTGGCTCAAGGCCGATGGCTTGCCGCCGGAATCGCGGCGCATCGCGCCCGGACTCGCGCGCTTCCTCGGCGCCGCGCTCGAATCGACCTGGCGCATGCTCGGCGTGGCGAACGAACCGCCGCTGACGCGCTTCCTGGTCGAGCAGATGTCGACCTCGCACTGGTTCAACATCGACGCGGCGCGCCGCGACCTGAACTACAGCCCGCGCGTGAGCATGGCCGAAGGCCTGGCGCGCCTGTCGCAGCACCTGGCGCGAGAGCGCATGCAGCAGCGACGTGACGCCTGAAGGCGCGGTCGTTTCGCCCAAGGCCAACGCGATGTCTGCGCAACGTCATCGGCAGGCAGGCGGAAAGGCTACAATGCCGCTTTGATTTCCGCGATGACCGGCGATGTCCGCAGTGCGCACGCCCAACCCGATTCTGGCGACTCTTGGCCGTCTGCTCGAGGAGGCCCTCAATCGCGCATTGGCGCTCGATCCGGAAACGCGCTCGCAGCTCGCACCCCTCGAAGGCAGGCGTATCGGCATCGAGCTCGAGTCGGCGAACCTCGCGCTCGCGATCCGCGTCGACGACGGGCGGCTTCGGGTGGGCCCGCACTGGGAGACCGCCGCCGACCTCGGCTTGCGCGCGACGCCGGGCAGCCTGCTCGCCTTCGCGTTGCGCCGTGGCGAGGATTCGCCGCTGCCGGGGGGCAAGGTCGGGATTTCCGGCGACGCCGAACTGGCGCGTCGCGTCGAGAAGCTCATGCGCGGATTCCGGCTCGATGTCGAAGAGGTCTTCGCGCGAGCCTTCGGCGACGTCATCGGCGTGCCGATCGCGCGCACGCTGCACGCGGCGCTGCGCTGGTCGCGCGATTCGGCGCAATCGTTCGTGCACGACAGCGCCGATTTCCTGCGCGATGACAGCCGCGACCTGGTCGCGCCGGCCGAGATGGACCAGTTCCTCGACGACGTCGATGCGCTGCGCGATCGCGCCGAACGGCTCGCCGCGCGCGTCGCCAAAGCCGCCACGCACGCGAACGGGAAGGACGCATGACGCCGCTGCGGCAGGTGCCGCGTCTGCTGCGCATCGGCGCGACGCTCGTCCGCTACCGGCTCGACGACCTGGTCGAGCAGGCGCACCTGTTCCGCCCGTTGCGCTGGCTGCGTCCGCTGCTGCCGCGGCCACGCGCCGACATCGCGCAGCTTGCGCGCGGCGCGCGCCTGCGCCTGGCGCTGATCGAACTCGGACCGATCTTCGTGAAGTTCGGGCAGATCCTGTCGACGCGGCGCGACCTGATGCCGGCCGATGTCGCCGAGGAGTTGTCGCAACTGCAGGACCAGGTGCCGCCGTTTCCGGGCGCCGAGGCCCGCGCCGCCATCGAGGCGGCGCTCGGTGCGCCGATTGCGACGCTTTACGCGGCATTCGACGAGACGCCGCTGGCCTCGGCGTCGATCGCGCAGGTGCATGCGGCGCGGCTGTTTGCCGATTCACCCGCCTTCGATGCGCCCCCTTCCGGTCCTGCGGACCACCTTCCCCCGCAAGCGGGGGAAGGAAGTTCGAGACGGCCTGCGGCCGCTCATTCCATGGGGCGCGAGGTGGTGGTCAAGGTGCTGCGGCCCGGCATCCAGCAGCGCATCGCTGCCGATGTCGAGTTGCTGCGCGCGCTCGGTGAACTGGCCCAGCGCTGGCATCCTGCCGCGGACAAGATCCGGCCGCGCGAGATCGTCGCCGAGGTCGAGACGACACTGCAGAACGAACTCGACCTGCAGCGCGAGGGCGCGAACGCGAGTTTGCTGCGGCGCAATTTCGCTGACCGCAACGACATCGTCGTGCCGGAAGTGTTCTGGTCGCACAGCAAGGAATCGGTGCTCACGCTCGAGCGCGTGCGCGGCATCGCAGTCGATGACCTGGCGGCGATCGACGCTGCCGGCATCGATCGCGTCGCGCTGGCCGAAAAAGGCGTGCGCCTGTTCTACACGCAGGTATTCCGCGACAACTTTTTCCACGCCGACGCGCACCCGGGCAACATCTGGGTCGACCCGTCGCGCAGAGCCGACCCGCGCTTCATCGCACTCGACTTCGGCATCATGGGTTCGCTTGCGGAGCGGGACCAGTACTGGCTCGCCGAAAATTTCATGGCGCTGTTCGAGCGCGACTACAGGCGCATCGCCGAACTGCATGTCGCCGCCGGCTGGATGCCGGCGCATGTGCGCCTCGACGAACTCGAGGCGGCCGTGCGCACGGTGTGCGAACCGTATTTCACGCGGCCACTGTCGCAGATCTCGATCGCCGAAGTCGTCATGAAGCTGTTCTCGGTCGCGCGGCGCTACGAGCTGACGTTGCAGCCGCAACTGATCCTGCTGCAGAAGACGCTGCTCAACATCGAAGGCATCGGTCGCCTGCTGCACCCGCAGATCGACATCTGGGCAACGGCCAGGCCGGTGCTGGCCGATATCCTGCGCCGCCGCTACGGCTTGCGGCGCACGCTGCGCGAGCTGCGAGCGCGCCTGCCGGGCTGGCTTGCCGCCGCGCCGGAAATGCCGGAGCTCGTGCGCACCTACCTGAAGAAGGCCGCGGCCGGCGACTTCGATGTCATGCGCGCCGCGGAAATGCAGGCCGCCAGCGCGTCGCTGGCGCGCGAGGCCGCGCGCAGCCGCATTCTGGGAACGGCCGGCGCGGCCGCGCTGATCGGTGCGGCACTGGTGTACGCGCTCGATGCGCACTCGCTGCGCGTGTTCGGCCTGCCTCTGGACGCGCTGCTGCTTGCACTCGCCGGCGCCGGTGCGCTCGTGGCCGCGTGGCGCCGCACGCGCTGAGCGCGTTGGACGCCGCGATCGACATCGTTTTCGAAGACGAGTGCATCCTCGCAGTCAACAAGCCGGCCGGCTTGCTGGTCCATCGCAGCAGCATCGCTGCCGACGAAAGCGACTTCCTGCTCGATCGCCTGCAGGCGCAGGTTGCCGGCCCGTTGTTCCTCGCTCACCGCCTGGATCGCGCGACGTCGGGCATCGTGCTGCTGGCGAAGACCCGCACGGTGGCCGGCGATCTGGGGCGGCAGTTCATGGATCGGCGCGTGAGCAAGCGCTATCTGGCCGTCGTTCGCGGCTGGCCGCCCGACGACGGGATTGTCGACTATCCGCTGCCGGACGTGCGCGAGCGCGGTCCGCGCAAGGCAGCCGTGACGCGCTGGCGCACCCTGGCCACGGCAACGGTGCCGATCGCGCTGGGCAAGTATCCCGAGCAGCGCTATGCGCTGATCGAGGCCATGCCCGAAACCGGGCGTTACCGCCAGATCCGCAAGCATTTCCATCACCTGTCGCATCACATCGTCGGCGACACCAGTCACGGCCGCGGCGACCACAACCGGCTCTGGCGCACGCACTTCGGCGTGCTTCGCATGCTGCTGCACGCCTGGAAACTCGAGCTTTCGCTCCCGCTGACCGGCAACGTCCTGCCCTTGCGCGCCGCGCCCGATGCGACATGGCAAGCCGTGCTCGCCCGTTTCGACTGGACGGCGGTGATCGCGGAAGGCAACCCGACGGACTGCTAGAATCGCCTCGCGCTCCGGGGACCCAAGCACATGCCATCGTTCGACGTTGTCTCGAAACTCGACTTGCACGAACTGACCAATGCCGTCGACCAGGCCAACCGCGAGTTGGCCAACCGGTTCGACTTCAAGGGCACCGACGCGGTGTTCGAGCGCGACGACGAAACGGTCGTGATGCTCAAGGCGCAGGCCGAATTCCAGCTCAAGCAGATGTTCGACATCCTCAAGCAGCGCCTTGCCGCGCGCCATATCGACGTGCGCTGCGCCGAAGTGGCCGATCCGGAGATCAACCTCGGCAACGCGCGCCAGAAGGTCACGCTGAAGCAGGGTCTCGACCAGCCGCTGGCCAAGGACATCGTCAAGCGGATCAAGGAAGCCAAGCTCAAGGTCGAGGTGCAGATCCAGGGCGACAAGCTGCGTATCGTCGGCAAGAAAAAGGACGACCTGCAGACGGCGATCGCACTGCTGCGCGCCGCCGACATCAAGATGCCGCTGCAGTTCGAGAATTTCCGCGACTAGGGAAAAAGCCTCTTTTGAACGCGGATTTCGCGGACAAGAGCGAAAGAGGCGATGGATAGTTGAAAATTGTCTGCTCGAAATCCGTCTTGATCCGCGAATCCGCGTTCAGGATTTTTTCTTCTTTTCGAAGCGCTCCATGCTGCAAGTCACGACAACAATCGAGATTCCCGACAGCGAGCTGAGCGAGTCGTTCGTGCGCGCGTCGGGGCCCGGCGGGCAGAACGTCAACAAGGTCGCCAGCGCGGTCGAACTTCGCTTCGACGTGGCACAGTCGCCGAGCCTGCCCGAGCCGTTGCGTGCGCGCCTGCTGGCGCGGCGCGACCGGCGCCTGACGGCCGACGGCGTGCTCGTGATCCAGGCCAGCCGTTTCCGTGACCAGGCGCGCAACCGCATCGATGCGCGCGAGCGGCTCGCCGACATCATCCGCGCCGCGCTGCACGTGCCGAAGAAGCGCGTCGCGACCAAGCCGACGCGCGCTTCGCAGGAGCGGCGCATCGAACAGAAGAAACGGCGCGCCAGGCACAAGCAGGGGCGCGGCAAGGGCTGGTCGCTCGAATGAGCAGCGACAACCTGCCGGCCGTTCCTGCGCACGTGCCGACGCTGCCTCCCTCGGCCGCCGCGCCGCTGTGCCGCTGGATCTTCACGCGCTGCGGCTGGCGCGTCGCGGGCGAGTTGCCGGACGTGGCGAAACTGGTCGTGATTGCGGCGCCGCATTCGTCCAACTGGGACGTGGTCTGGGGCTTGCTGGTCAAGGTCGGCCTGCGCCTCGAGGTGCGCTTCATCGGCAAGCGCGAGGCTTTCTTCTGGCCGCTCGGGCCGATCCTGAAAAATTTCGGCGGCATCCCGATCGACCGCAAGGCCGCACACGACGTGGTCGGCGAGATGCGCCGCCGCTTCGAAACGCAGGAGCGTCTCTGGCTCGCCATCGCACCGGAGGGCACGCGCAAGAAAGTACAGAAGTGGAAAAGTGGTTTCTGGCGCATCGCGCACGAGGCCGGCGTGCCGATCCTGCCGGTGTACTTCCACTACCCCGATAAAACCATCGGCTTCGGACCGCTGATTTATCCGGGCGACGACCTCGACGCCGACATGGCGCGCATCCGCGAGTTCTACCGGCCCTGGATCGGGCGCAATCGCGGGACTGTCTGACCCTCTCGTCGCGTTCGCTAATTTTTCCGCGAAGAGCAGAGCTTCGTCTCGCCTTCGGCGAGCCGGTCAGTTCTTGAATAGAGCTTCCGCGCAGCTTTGCTGCGCGGGTCACTTTTTGGCATTGCCCCAAAAAGTGACCAAAAAGGTCTAGGCGCCGGACGCGGTGCCCCGCCGCGCATCATGCGCGGCGGGGTGTTCCTGTGCTTCTCGGCGACGGCGGGGTCGTCTGGCAGTACGTCCGTGTACTGTCAGCCGACGCGCGCACATCGTGTGCGCGCCCCTGCGGGCTCTTCCGCCGTCGCCTGCGATGCTCGGCACCGCGAACGGCGCCGGGATCCACGAAGCCGTGCATCCCTGCACTGCCTCGAGGTGTCGGCGTGGAAAGCTTTGGCTTTGGCTTCGACTCTTGCTTTGGCTCTGGCTCTTGCTTTGGCTCTGGCTCTTGCTTTGGCTTTGGCTCTTGCTTTGGCTCTGGCTCTTGCTTTGGCTCTGGCTCTTGCTTTGGCTTTGGCTCTTGCTTTGGCTCTGGCTCTTGCTTTGGCTTTGGCTCTTGCTTTGGCTTTGGCTCTTGCTTTGGCCTTTGCCTTGGCTTCTGCGGCAGGATGCCGCCCAAATGGGGCCCCCTGTGATGCGGCGGGCGCGCGGAGGAAAAGTCCGCAGGACGCCGCGCACGATGCGCGGCCGTTCGCTGAATGTACATGGACGTACATCCAGCGAACCCCGTAGCGCGCTCGCGCACTCGCAGGGCAGGATGCCCGGAGAGCGCATCACCGGGGGTGTGTTTCT
>Ga0157369_10001177_pt1 | contig 32602 bp, 39 predicted proteins | sample C25metaG_FD_113461 | JGI IMG/M metagenome (GOLD analysis project Ga0157369, IMG submission 113461) | Corn rhizosphere microbial communities from Kellogg Biological Station, Michigan, USA - C2-5 metaG | ecosystem: Host-associated > Plants > Roots > Rhizosphere > Soil | place: USA: Michigan... | reverse complement strand
GACAGGCCAATCCCTGTCCTAAAGCGCGCCCGAGTTTTCTCGCCCCTGGAGTTTCCCCTTGGCCGCCGTTGCTGCCGGATACCTGCCGATCCTGCTCTTCCTTCTGGTCGCTCTCGGCCTGTCGTCGGCGTTCGCGCTGCTGCCGATGCTGGTGGCGCGGATTACCGGCGACTGGGACCCGTATCCCAACAAGCTCACCGAATATGAGTGCGGCTTCCCGGCATTCGAGGATAGCCGTTCGCAGTTCGACGTTCGCTTTTACCTGATCGCAATCCTGTTCATCGTTTTCGATCTCGAAGCGGCCTTCCTGTTCCCGTGGGCTGTCAGCCTCAGCTTCACCAAATGGACGGGCTGGGCGGCGATGATGGTGTTCCTGGCGGAACTTGGCCTCGGGCTCGCTTATGCCTGGAAGAAAGGGGCGCTCGAATGGGAGTGATGCTCCGCCCCGGCGAGGACCAGCAGCCGACCGAAGAGGAGCTGGCGCGCGCCGCCGGTCTCCTTCCCGGAACCACCGACCGCGAGCTGTTCGAAGCGATGCGTGGCGAGCTGGACTCGAAGGGCTTCATCACTGCTAGTGCCGAAGACCTGTTCACCTGGGCGCGGACCGGGTCGCTCTGGTGGATGACCTTCGGTCTCGCCTGCTGCGCGGTCGAGATGATCCACGTCAACATGCCGCGCTACGATCTCGAGCGGTTCGGGGCGGCGCCGCGCGCTTCGCCCCGGCAGTCGGACGTGATGATCGTTGCCGGCACGCTCTGCAACAAGATGGCTGCGGCTCTGCGCCGGGTCTACGACCAGATGCCGGAGCCGCGTTACGTCATCTCGATGGGCAGCTGCGCCAACGGCGGCGGCTATTATCACTACAGCTATTCAGTGGTTCGCGGCTGCGATCGCATCGTACCGGTCGATATTTACGTTCCGGGCTGCCCGCCGACCGCAGAGGCGTTGCTGTACGGAATCCTCCAGTTGCAGCGGAAGATCCGCCGCGAGGGGACGATCGAACGGTGAGCGGAGAAGCGCAAATCCGCGGTCTCGCGCCCGTCCTGATGGTCAAGGACGTGATCCGCGCGCACGACTATTATTCGGATAAGCTGGGTTTTCGAGCGCCCCGCATGTGGGGCGATCCGCCGGACTTCTGCATCGCATCGCGCGACGGGATGTGCGTAATGCTCGATCAGGTGGAAGGCGAAACCTCGATCGAGCCCAACAGCCGTTTCGGCAGCTGGGACGCCCATTTCTGGGTCAAGGACGTGGACGCACTGCATGCCGAATTCACGGCGAAAGGCGCCGATATCATCTCTGAACCGGTGAACAAATTTTATGATATGCGCGAGTTCATGGTCGGCGATGTTGATGGCTACACGCTGTGCTTCGGTCAGGATTCATGCCAGTAGCGGCCGCCCCGCATGTTCCGAAGATGGCGTCCGACGAAGGCGTGATCGAGGCCGCTCGGGCGACGTTGGGCGACGCGCTGCTCGACGTGAAAGAGGCAGTCGGCGAGATCACCTTGACCGTCCGTCGCGAGAACATCGTCGGAGTCTGCCGCGCCCTTAGAGACACGCCAGAGCTGGAATATCAGCAGCTGATGGAAATTGCCGGGGCGGATTACCCTGACCGCGCGGAGCGGTTCGACGTCAATTATCACCTGCTGTCGCTGACGAAGAACCGCCGAATCCGGGTCAAGGTTATGACCGACGAGGTCACGCCCGTGCCGACGATCAGCGAACTGTGGCCGGTGGTTGGCTGGCTGGAGCGAGAGGTCTACGACATGTACGGCGTCATCTTCGCCGGCAATCCCGACCTCCGCCGGATCCTCACCGATTACGGGTTCGAGGGCCACCCATTCCGCAAGGATTTCCCGCTGACCGGCCACGTCGAGCTTCGCTATTCCGAGGCCGAAAAGCGCGTCGTCTATGAGCCGGTGAACCTGCCGCAGGATTTCCGAGCCTTCGATTTCCTGATGCCGTGGGAAGGGCCGGAATACCGGCTACCGGGCGACGAAAAGGCGACACCCGAGCAACCTGGCGCGCCGTCGCCGGCGCCCCCTCCCGCTGCTGCGGCGACCATCAACCCGGCAACCCCGGCAAAGACTCCGAAAACCACCGGCAACCCGTCCGAGACCGGAGCGGGAAAGCCGGCTGACGAGAAAGCCAAGGCCGAGGCGCGCAAGCCGGGCAAGGCCAAGGCTGCGCAGCAGGCGGACAAGGACAGCAACATCCCTGAACCCGCGCCGAAGAGCCGTAACCGGCGCAGACCGACGGGGTCGGCATGATGACGGGCTCGCCTACCTCTCCGTTCATCCCGAGCGTAGTCGAGGGACGTGTCTCGACTTCGCTCGACACGAGCGGCTTTTGCGGGGCGTCGCGGTGAGCGAAACCCGCACAGTCGAAATGACCCTCGGCGCCGCCGGAGCGGCCGACGTGGTTGCGGGCACCGAGACCCCCGTGGAGGCGGTCGAGGAGTCGATCAGCAACTATACGATCAACTTCGGCCCGCAGCATCCAGCCGCGCACGGCGTGCTCCGGCTGATCATGGAGCTGGACGGCGAGATCGTCGAGCGGGTCGATCCGCACATCGGGCTGCTGCATCGCGGCACCGAGAAGCTGATCGAGTACAAGACCTACCAGCAGGCGCTGCCTTACTTCGACCGGCTCGATTACTGCTCGCCGATGTGCATGGAGCACAGTTTCGTGCTCGCCATCGAAAAGCTGATGGGCCTCGAGATCCCGGAGCGCGCCCAATACATCCGCACACTGATGGCGGAATTGACCCGCATCAAGAATCACATGCTGAACCTGGGCAGCCACATCATGGATGTGGGCGCGATGACGCCCAACTTGTGGCTGTTCGAAATCCGTGAAGATCTGATGCAATTCTATGAGCGCGTGTCCGGCGCCCGGATGCACGCCAACTACTTCCGCGTCGGCGGGGTTCGCGAGGATTTGCCCGAGAAGCTGATCGTCGAGATCGGCGAGTGGCTCGATTACCGGTTCAAGCTGTTCGAGGACGCGATCGCGCTCGTCGCCGACAACCGAATCTTCAAGCAGCGCAACGTCGACATCGGAATCGTGTCGAAGGAAGATGCGATCGCGTGGGGCTTTTCCGGGCCGATGATCCGGGCGTCCGGCGTGCCGTGGGACATCCGCCGGTCGCAGCCCTACGAGGTGTATGACCGGATGGAGTTCGACATTCCGGTCGGGACCAACGGCGATTGCTACGACCGCTTCCTGGTCCGGGTGGAGGAGGTCCGCCAATCGGTCCGCATCGCCAAACAGTGCCTGAAGCAGATGCCGCAGGGTCCGATCGGCGCCGACAACAAGGTATTCCCGCCGCGGCGGGCGGAGATGAAGACCTCGATGGAGGCCTTGATCCACCACTTCAAGCTCTACACCGAGGGCTATCACGTGCCCGAGGGCGAGGTGTATGTCGCGACCGAAAGCCCGAAAGGCGAGTTCGGCGTCTATCTCGTCTCCGACGGCACCAACCGCCCCTATCGCTGCAAGATCAGGCCGACAGCTTTCTCGCACCTTCAGGCCATGGACTTCATGATGAAGGGCCACATGCTTGCGGATACAACCGCGGTCCTGTCGGCGATCGACGTTGTGTTCGGGGAATGCGACCGGTGAGGCCCGTCTTCGTCATTCCCGGGAATGAGCTGTGCTCCTGCGAAGGCAGGAGTCCAATCGCGGCCGAACAGGCCGCTCAGCGCGGCCTGGACTGGGCCCCCGCCTTCGCGGGGGAACAAGTGGGGGATGACCGCTGAGCGGGGAGCGGACGAATATAGCGCCGCTGATCGCGGGCGGAGTTGCCGTCGCGGCGATCGCCGCGATGCTCGGCATTGAGTTCTTCGATCCCGCGAATATCGGCTGGGACGTGTTCCTCGGGCTGTTCCTGGCCGGTGCGGGTGTCGCAGCGGTGTTGCTCGGGCGCTTCTTCCTCACCCACTCCGGGGAAATCGGCGAAGCGCGGTTCGATACCGTTCATCACGGGGAGGGGGGGCAGTGAAAATACTATTATTGGCCGCCGCCATCGCCTTGGCTTCTCCTGCTGCAGCGGAATACCCTTATCCGCTCGATCCCAAACAGAGCCACGAGGCGCAGGACATTTGGAAGGGGCTGCAGGACGGAAAGCAGCATGGGCAAGGTTTGATGGATCGATTTGTTTGGCGATTGGACCACGGGAGCGACGCTTCGACCTATATTACATTCGAAGATGCCCGCCGCTTCACCCAAGGCTGCTCCGTGGCGCGCATTGAGCAGGAAGCGCCTGAGTCTTTGGCTTACACACTGAATTGCAACGGGCTGAGGAAATACCTCTATTTCGCTGCCTCTGATGGCTCGATTTTCATCGTAGACGTCGTCAATCAACCGCCCGGACAAGTGGTCGCTGTGCCAAGTCCATTGGATCAGAATCACTAATGGCCGCTTCGACCGACAGCATCGTGGACGACGCCGAGCAGCGCGCGCGCTGGGGCGGGTTCGACTGGACTCCCGAAAACCGCAAGAAGGCGGAGTGGGCGATCGCCAAATATCCCGCAGGGCGGCAGGCCTCTGCGGTGCTGCCCTTGCTCGATCTCGCGCAGCGGCAGGTCGGCGCGGACACGAACACCCAGGGCTGGCTGCCGATCCCGGTGATGGAGTTCGTCGCCCGTGAACTCGACATGCCTTATGTCCGGGTGCTCGAGGTCGCGACCTTCTACACGATGTTCAACCTGCATCCGGTCAGCCGCTATCATTTGCAGGTGTGCGGGACGACGCCGTGCATGCTGGCCGGCTCCGACGAGGTGTTCAAGGCCTGCTTCAAGCGCGGCCTGAAGAAGGGCCACACGACCGGCGATGGGCTGTTCACTCTGACCGAGGTCGAATGCCTCGGCGCGTGCGCCAACGCGCCGATGGTGCAGATCAACGACGATAATTACGAGGATCTGACCGAGAAGAGCATGGCCGCGATTCTCGATGCGCTGGCCAAGGGCGAGACTCCGAAGCCGGGGCCGCAGGTCGACCGCCAGACCAGCTGCCCCGAGGGCGGCCCGACGACGCTCAAGAAGATGGCTGAGCGCAATTACGACTATCGCCCGCAGTGGACCGAAACGGCGGGGGAGGGGGCGTGATGGCTCTACGCGAAACCTCGAGCAAGCGCACCCGTGCCTACAACATTTTCGTGGGCGCCTTCTTCTTGGCTGTCTTCTGGATAATGATTGCTGCGGGGCTGTATGCGGAAGGGCAGTTCTCCCTTCGCATGCTTTTCCTTAAGAATGCCGCGATGGTTGCTGCGACCTTGGCCGGTCTCGTTGGCGCAATCATCTATTATCGTCGGGCGAGCCGGTCATGATTGGCATTATCATCGCCGTGATCGTCGCGATTCTGGTGTTCGGACTGGTGCTGAAGCTTCTGAAGCTCGCGATCATCGCCGCGCTGGCGGTCGGCATCTTCATGTTCGCGCAGAACAAGTTCGGCAGGAAGCGGGTGCGCTGATGGGCTACACCGGGCCGCTGGCGGACAAGGACCGCATCTTCACCAACGTCTACGGCTTCCAGTCGCCCTACCTGAAGGCGGCGCGGCAGCGCGGCGACTGGGACGAGACCGCCAAGCTGATGCAGATTGGCCAGGATCCGATCATCGATCAGGTGAAGGCGTCGGGGCTGCGCGGCCGTGGCGGCGCCGGCTTCCCGACCGGCATGAAGTGGAGCTTCATGCCCAAGGAGCCGAAGCCCGGAAAACCGAACTTCCTGGTGATCAACGCCGACGAATCGGAGCCCGGAAGCTGCAAAGACCGGGAGATCATCCGCCACGATCCGCACAAGCTCCTCGAAGGCGCGCTGATCGCCGGTTTCGCGATGCGCGCGCGGGCCGGGTACATCTACATCCGCGGCGAGTTCATCCGCGAGGCCGAGGTTCTCGAGAAGGCCGTCGCAGAAGCCTATGACGCGGGGCTTCTGGGCAAGAATGCGGCCGGTTCAGGCTATGACTTCGACCTGTTCGTCCACCGCGGCGCGGGGGCGTACATCTGCGGCGAAGAAACCGCGATGCTCAACAGCCTGGAGGGAAAGAAGGGCTTTCCGAGGCTGAAACCGCCGTTCCCGGCCGGAGCCGGCCTCTACGGCTGCCCGACCACGGTCAACAATGTCGAATCGATCGCGGTCGTGCCGACCATTCTGCGCCGCGGCGCCGCCTGGTTTGCCGGCATTGGCCGCGAGAAGAACGAAGGCACCAAGCTGTTCCAGCTGTCCGGCCACATCAATACGCCCTGCGTGGTCGAGGAATCGATGGGGATCAGCTTCCGCGAGCTGATCTCGCTTCACGGCGGCGGCGTCCGCGGCGGCAAGAATCGCGACGATTTCAGCAACCTGCTGGCGGTGATCCCCGGCGGATCCTCGGTTCCGCTGGTTCCCGCCGAGCAGATCCTCGATGCCCCGATGGATTTCGACGGACTGAAGGCGCTGGGAAGCGGGCTCGGCACGGCGGCAGTCATCGTGATGGACAAATCGACCGACATCGTCCGCGCGATCAGCCGCATCAGCTATTTCTACAAGCATGAGAGTTGCGGCCAGTGCACGCCCTGCCGTGAAGGCACCGGCTGGATGTGGCGGGTGATGGAGCGGCTCCGCACCGGCGGGGCGCAGGTCGAGGAAATCGACAAGCTGCTCGACGTGACGAAGCAGGTCGAGGGCCACACCATCTGCGCTCTTGGCGACGCCGCCGCCTGGCCGATCCAGGGGCTGATTCGCCACTTCCGCCCGGAGATCGAGCGCAGAATCGCCGAGCACCGCAGCCGCGAGATGCTGGAGGCGGCGGAGTGATGGATAAAGTCATCCGGCTTTTGCTTCAGATCGCCTTGGTTCTATCGAGCTTTGCTGCGTTCCTAGCGTCGATACGCATCTTCCTTGGGTTTGCGTTGGGGACCAACTGGTTTTGGGGTGGCCCGATTGCGGCCTATTTTGGTCCCGCCTCCTTCGCACTTGCTCTCTATTTCTATGAGCGGCGAACATACCGGCGAGAAATGGAGGCGGCGGAGTGAAGCTGCTGATCATCATCGCCATCGTGATCATCCTCGCCGTCGTCGTGGTCGCGACGAGCCGGTCGGGCCCGCGTGTCACCACTATCACCCGTCGCCGCGAAACGGAGGACGACGATGCTTAAGGTCATCATCGGCAAATTCGAGATCGAACATCGCCGGTGGGGAGCCGGAATAGTGCTCTGCGCGCTTGCTCTTTCAACCACATTTCCGGCCGTGGCTCAGGAGACCGGGTCGCGCCTCCGCGGCTCTTCGGGATCAATGGTGTCGTCTGTCGGCGCCCCGGACGACAGCGAGATTGGTCCGCGACCAACTGACGAGGCGATCCGTGTATTGCGTGGTTTAACGAAGTGTCTCGTTCAGACCAAACGAAACGACGTGACCAAATTCATGCTATCCCCGACGGAAGAGACCCAAAAAGCCGCCTTGGCGAAACTGACCTCGTCCTTATCGCTGTGCCTCTCTGAGGCGGGTCCGGTTGCCGCCGAGATGAGCATGGGAGGGGCAGCGTTTCGCGGTGCATTGGCGGAAGCTTTGCTTGCTCGCCAGGATCTTCAGTCCTTCGTTCCGATCGAGCCGAGCAAGACGGAAGTTCCCTACTGGCTGAGCGACAAGACTGACCAGAGGGTTGTAGAGGAAATGGCAATCTGCGTGTCCGATCGAGACCCGCACAATTCGGCGAAGCTGGTTCAATCTAATCCCGGGTCACCAACGGAGGCCGATGCATTCACTGCTTTGACGCCACTGCTGGGCCCTTGCTTGATCCGCGGAACGGCCCTGCACGCTAATCGCGTCGGCATTCGGCTTGCGATTGCAGACGCGGTTTACCATCGGACCGCCGATAGCGGGCCGGCTGTGACCGCTTCAGCCGGGAGTCGGCAATGAGACCATCAGTGTGCGTCGATTGGTCGCGGGAGAGCAGCGACGATGCCTAAGGTCACCGTAGACGGCGTCGAGATCGAAGTCCCCGCGGGCGCGACCGTGCTGCAGGCGTGCGAGCTCGCGGGCAAGGAGATCCCGCGCTTCTGCTATCACGAGCGGCTGTCGATCGCCGGCAATTGCCGCATGTGCCTGGTCGAGGTGGCGCCGGGGCCGCCCAAGCCGCAGGCGAGCTGCGCTCTGCCCGCCGCCGACGGTCAGGCGATCCGCACCGATACCGCGATGGTGAAGAAGGCGCGCGAAGGGGTGATGGAGTTCCTGCTCATCAACCACCCGCTCGATTGCCCGATCTGCGACCAGGGCGGCGAGTGCGACCTTCAGGATCAGGCAGTGGCCTATGGCCGAAGCTTCTCCCGCTACGAGGAGAACAAGCGCGCGGTCGACGACAAATATTTCGGACCGATCATCAAGACGTCGATGAACCGCTGCATCCAGTGCACGCGCTGCGTCCGCTTTGCCGAGGAAGTGGCGGGGACGCCCGAGATCGGGATGCTCTATCGCGGCGAGGACGCGCAGATCACGACCTACCTGGAAGAGACGGTCAGCAGCGAGCTTGCCGGCAATCTCGCCGACGTCTGTCCGGTCGGGGCGCTCCTGCAGAAGCCGCAGCTGTTCGAATATCGCGCGTGGGAGCTGAAGCGAGTCCCGGCGATCGACGTCATGGACGCGGTCGGATCGAACATCCGGCTCGACGTTCGCCAGCGGCAGGTGATGCGGATCCTCCCCCGCGTGAACGACGACGTCAACGAGGAGTGGATCAGCGACAAGACCCGGCACCACGCCGATGCGCTGGTGCGAAATCGGCTCGACCGGCCGTGGGTACGCGAAGGCGGGAAGCTGCGCGAGGCGAGCTGGGCCGAGGCGCTTCGCATCTTCGCCGACAGGCTGAAGAGCGCCGGAAGCAAAGTCGCGGCGATTGCCGGCGACCTGCTCGATGCGGAGACGATGTACGCCGCCAAGGCGCTTCTCAAGGCGCAGGGCTCGAAGCTGCTCGAAGGCCGGCAGACGGGACTCGATTATGACGTGTCGAGCCTCGGCGCAGTGGCGTTCAACTCGACCATCGCCGGTATTGAGGACGCCGATGCGGTGCTTCTGATCGGGAGCAATATCCGCTGGGAAGCACCTTTGGTCGCCACGCGCTTGCGCAAGGTCACGAAGAAGGGCCGCAAGGTCTTCGCGATCGGCCCGGAAGCCGATCTCGCAATGCCGGTGGAATGGCTCGGCGACGATCTCAAGCTGCTCGGCAAGCTGCCCAAGGCGGTGAAGGACGCGTTCGCTAAAGCGCAGAAGCCGGCGGTGATTGTCGGGCCTGGCGCGCTTGGCGCCGGAGCCTTAGGCGCGGCGCTGGCGCTGGTGGAGCCGCTCGGCTTGGTGAAGGATGGCTGGAACGGCTTCAACGTCGTCCACACCGCTGCCTCGCGGATGGCGAGCCTAATTCTCGGCTATGTGCAGAAAGGCGGGATCGCCGATATTGAGGCGGCGAAACCCGAGGTCGTGCTCCTGCTCGGGGCGGACGAAGTGGCGCCGGAGCGGCTCGGCGGAGCCTTCAAGATCTATATCGGCCACCATGGCGACAATGGTGCGCGGCAGGCGGACCTGGTTCTGCCCGGCGCCGCCTACAGCGAAAAGCACGGCACTTACGTCAACATGGAAGGCCGGGTGCAGCGCGGCGAGAAGGGCGCCTTCCCGCCCGGCGATGCGCGCGAGGATTGGACGATCTTCCGCGCCGTCTCCGATTTGCTCGGCTCGCCGCTGCCGTTCGATACCTTCGCCGAGCTTCGAGAGCGGATGGTAAAGGATCATCCAGAGCTTGGCGGCGATGGGCTGCTCGAGCTCAAATGGTCGCCGCCGAAGCTCGACCCTAAGGTGTCAGGTCCGGTCGGCTATTCGACCAAGGATTTCTACCTCACCAACGCCATCTGCCGCTCCAGCCCGACCATGCGGCTGTGTTCGGACGAGATCGTCCACGGCCACAGCGAGACGCTGGAGGCGGCGGAGTGACCGCGTTCTTCACCGCGCACGGGATGGAATTCGGCTGGGCGTGGTTCCTGGCTACGATCATCGGAATCCTCCTCATCGCGCTTCCGCTGATGCTTGCGGTGGCGATGATCATCTATGCCGAGCGCAAGCTGTGGGCGGCATTCGCGCTTCGCCGCGGGCCGAACGTGGTCGGGCCCTGGGGCCTGCTGCAGAGCTTCGCCGACGGCCTCAAGGTCTTCCTCAAGGAAACGATCCTGCCCTCGGCCGCCAACCGCGGGCTGTTCCTGATCGCGCCGATCATCACCTTTACGGTGACTCTGATCGTGTGGGCGGTAATCCCGTTCCAGGCGGGCGTGGTTCTGGCGGATATCAACGTCGGTCTGCTCTACGTGCTCGCCGCCTCGTCGCTCGGCGTCTACGGAATCATCGTCGCCGGCTGGGCCTCCAACTCGAAATATCCGTTCTTCTCGGCGCTCCGCGCCGCGGCGCAGATGGTGAGCTACGAAGTCTCGATCGGCTTCGTGCTGATTACCGTGGTGCTGTGGGCGAACACGTTCAACCTTAGCGGCATCGTCATGGCGCAGAAGGGCTTCGGCCTCGGCATCGTCAACGCCTTCGGGTTCAACGTGCTGATGTTCCCGATGTGGGTGGTGTTCCTGATCAGCTCGATGGCCGAGACGTTCCGGACGCCGTTCGATCTGGCGGAGGCGGAGAGCGAGCTCGTCGCCGGATTCCAGACCGAATATTCGTCGATGAGCTTCGCGCTGTTCTGGCTCGGCGAGTATGGCAACGTCATCCTGATGACCGCGCTCAACGCCATCCTGTTCTGGGGCGGGTGGCTGCCGCCGGTCGATTGGGCGCCGCTCTATGTGATTCCAGGGATCCTCTGGCTGTTGCTGAAGATGGCTGTCTTCTTCTTCATCTTCGCGTGGGTGAAGGCGACCGTCCCGCGCTACCGCTACGACCAGCTGATGCGGATTGGCTGGAAGATTTTCCTGCCGCTTAGCCTCGTCTTCGTTTTCCTCGTGTCCGGATGGCTAATGCTCACCCGTTATGGAGCCGGCGCATGATCGTCCGCTGGATCAAAGCCTTCGCGCTATGGGATTTCGTCCAGGCCCACTGGCTCACCTTGAAGTACTTCTTCAAGCCCAAGGCGACGATCAACTATCCTTACGAGAAGACTCCGCAGAGCCCGCGCTTCCGCGGCGAGCATGCGCTTCGCCGCTACCCGAACGGCGAGGAGCGCTGCATCGCCTGCAAGCTGTGCGAGGCGATCTGCCCGGCGCTTGCGATCACGATCGAGGCCGAGCCGCGCGAGGACGGCAGCCGCCGCACCACGCGCTACGACATCGACATGGTCAAATGCATCTATTGCGGGCTGTGCCAGGAGGCGTGCCCGGTGGATGCGATCGTCGAGGGGCCGAACCTCGAATTCGCGACCGAAACGCGCGAGGAATTGCTCTACGACAAGGTGAAGCTTCTAGAGAATGGCGACAAATGGGAGCAGGCGATTGCCGCCAACCTTGCCGCCGATGCGCCCTACCGATAATGGCCGCCGAATTCACGCAAATCCCCGTTCGTCCTGAGCAGGGACTGAGCAAGCGAAGCGCGTCGAAGGCCCGTATCGAAGGACTGTCCTTCGAGACGCCGGTTCGACAAGCTCACCGGCTCCTCAGGACGAACGGATAAGACAACAGGGACCGCCAGACCGAGTGATCGCACTCCTCGCCTTTTACCTGTTTTCGGCTGTCACCATCCTCTCGGCGGTGGCGGTGATCTTTGCGCGCAATCCGGTCCATTCGGTGCTGTGGCTGATCCTCGCCTTCTTCAACGCGGCGGGGCTGATGCTGATCGCCGGGGCGGAGTTCATCGCGCTGCTTCTGGTCATCGTCTACGTCGGGGCGGTCGCAGTGCTGTTCCTGTTTGTGGTGATGATGCTGAACATCGATTTCGCGAGCTTGCGATCGGGCTTCACCCGCAACCTGCCGTTCGGGATCATCGTCGCCCTGGTTCTGTTTGCCGAGATGCTGGTCGCGCTCCTGGCGTGGAAGGCGGGGCCGGGGATCAGCGGGGCTGCGCCGCCGCCGACTCCGCAGCCCAACATCGTCATGCTGGGTGAGTTGCTCTACAGCCGCTACCTGTTCCCGTTCGAACTGGCGGGCCTGATCCTGCTGGTCGCCATGATCGGCGCGATCGTCCTCACGCACCGAAGCCGCGGCGACGTGCGCACGCCCAAGGTCTCGCGCCAGCTTCGCGCCAACCCTGAAAAGGCGATCAAGCTCAGCAATCCAGGAGTCGGAGAAGGAATGGAGCTGTGATCGGGCTTGGTAACTACCTTACCGTGGCGGCCATCCTCTTCGTGCTGGGCGTGCTCGGAATCTTCCTCAATCGCCGCAACGTCATCCTGATGCTGATGGCGATCGAGCTGATCCTGCTCGCGGTGAACATCAACCTGGTCGCGTTCAGCGCCTTTCTCGGCGATTTCACCGGGCAGGTGATGGCAATGTTCGTCCTGACCGTGGCTGCCGCCGAGGCAGCCATCGGCCTTGCCATCCTGGTCATCTTCTTCCGCCGCCGCGGTTCGATCGCGGTCGATCAGGCCGACAGGATGCGCGGCTGATGAGCATGGCGATTTCGCTCGAACTGATCGTCTTCCTGCCCATCGTCGCCGCGATCATCGCGGGGCTGTTCGGCCGCTGGATCGGCAAGACGGCGGCCAAGGTGGTGACGACCGGCGCTTTGTTTGTCGGTGCTGCGCTCAGCTGGCCGATTTTCTTCTCGTTCATCGCGGGGCATGCTCAGCCGCAAGTTGTGATGGTGCTGGAGTGGATCCGCTCCGGCGGCTTGCAGGTCGACTGGTCGCTCCGCGTCGACAGCCTGACGGCGGTGATGCTGGTTGTGGTGACGAGCGTGTCCAGCCTCGTCCACCTCTACAGCTGGGGTTATATGGAAGAGGACCCGAGCCAGGCGCGGTTCTTCGCCTATCTGTCGCTGTTCAGCTTCGCGATGCTGATGCTGGTGACGGCGAACAGTCTGGTGCAGATGTTCTTCGGCTGGGAAGGCGTCGGCCTCGCCTCCTACCTCCTGATCGGCTTCTGGTATTACAAGCCGAGCGCCAATGCGGCGGCACTGAAGGCGTTCGTGGTCAACCGCGTCGGTGACTTCGGCTTCAGCCTCGGAATCTTCGGTACCTTCCTGGTGTTCGGCACCGTCTCGATCCCGGCGATCCTCGCCGCGGCGCCGCACATGGCCGGTTCGACGATCGGCTTTGCCGGGATGCGCGTCGATACGATGACTCTGCTCTGCCTGCTGCTGTTCGTGGGAGCCATGGGCAAGTCGGCGCAGATCGGCCTCCACACCTGGTTGCCCGACGCGATGGAGGGCCCGACCCCGGTCAGCGCCCTCATCCACGCGGCGACGATGGTCACCGCCGGCGTGTTCATGGTCTGCCGCCTGTCGCCGATGTTCCAGACCAGCGCGACCGCGATGCACGTCGTCACCTATGTCGGCGCTGCGACCTGCTTCTTCGCCGCGACGATCGGCTGCACCCAGAACGACATCAAGCGTGTGATCGCTTATTCGACGTGTTCGCAGCTCGGCTACATGTTCTTCGCCGCCGGCGTCGGGGCCTACGGCGCGGCGATGTTCCACCTTTTCACCCACGCCTTCTTCAAGGCGCTGCTGTTCCTCGGCGCGGGCAGCGTCATCCACGCAATGCACCACGAGCAGGACATGCGCTTCTACGGGGCCCTTCGGAAGAAGATCCCCTTCACCTTCTGGGTGATGATCGCAGGCACGGTGGCGATCACCGGCGTCGGCTTCGGTCCGGTGGGTTTCGCGGGCTTCTGGTCGAAGGACGCGATCCTCGAAAGCGCCTACGCGAGCGGATCGGTCCCGGGCGTGATCGCCTTCTGGCTCGGCGCCGTCGCTGCACTGCTGACCAGTTTCTATAGCTGGCGGCTGATCTTCCTCACCTTTTTCGGCCAGCCGCGCTGGGCGTCCTCTGAGCACATCCAGCATGCCGTGCACCACGAGCACGAGGCGGAAGGATCCGAGGGCGCTGGGCACCTCGATCACGCGCCCGCCCATGCGCACCTGACCGGCACCGCAGGTTATCACCCGCATGAAAGCCCGCTGAACATACTGATCCCGATTGGATTGCTGGCGCTGGGCGCGGTCTTTGCCGGACAGCTGTTCCACGGCATTTTCACGGGTGCAGAGACGGCGCCCGATTACTGGCGCGGAGCAGTGGCGTTCAGCTCGCATCTCGCAGATGCCGCCGAAGGCATTCCGCTGATCATCAAGCTCATGCCGCTGATCGCCTGGATCGTTGGCCTATGGATCGCCTGGAACAATTACATCCGCGATCCGGCGGCTCCGGCGCGCCTCGTCGGCTACTTCCCGGGCATCTACCAGTTCGTCTTCAACAAATGGTATTTCGACGAGCTTTACGACCGGATTTTCATTCGACCGGCGCTGTGGTTGGGCCGGCTGTTCTGGCACGGCGGTGACGAGGGCACGATCGATCGCTTCGGCCCGCATGGGGCGGCGGCGGCGGTGGGCGCCGGCAATCGCATTACTACGCGGCTGCAATCCGGCTATCTCTACAGCTACGCGCTGGTGATGCTTCTCGGGCTGATCGGCGCCGCCAGCTGGGCGCTGTGGTGGGCCAAATGATCGGCTTTCCAGTGCTAACGATCCTGATCGCTCTTCCACTGCTCGCGGGCATTCTGTGTCTGTTCGTCAGCGCGCAGGCTTCGCGCTGGATAGCGCTCGTCTCGACGCTGGCGGCATTCGCGCTCGGAATCTGGATGTGGATCGCTTTCGTTCCGGGCGGACCGCAGTGGCAGTTTCGGGAGCTGATCCCGCTCGGCGGCGGCTTCAACTGGGCGCTCGGCATCGACGGCATTGCCCTGCTCCTGACCGAGCTCACCCTCTTCCTGATGCCAATCTGCATCCTCGCCAGCTGGCAATCCATCCAGAAGCGTGTGCCCGAATACATGGCGGCGTTCCTGCTGATGGAGGCGCTGATGGTCGGCGTGTTCGCCGCGCAGGACCTGTTCCTCTTCTACGTCTTTTTCGAAGGCGGCCTCATCCCGATGTATCTGATCATCGGCATCTGGGGCGGCGCGGACCGGATCAAGGCAAGCTACAAATTCTTCCTCTACACCTTCCTCGGTTCGGTGCTGATGCTGGTGGCCATGATCTATATGGCGGTGACTTCGGGCACGACGTCGATTCCGCAGCTGATGGCTTACAATTTCCCGCCTCAGGTGCAGCAATGGTTATGGCTTGGCTTCCTCGCCAGCTTCGCCGTCAAGCTGCCGATGTGGCCGGTCCATACCTGGTTGCCCGACGCGCACGTGCAGGCGCCAACCGCGGGTTCCGTGATCCTCGCCGGCATTCTGCTAAAGCTCGGCGCTTACGGTTTTGTCCGCTTTTCGCTGCCGATGTTCCCCGATGCCTCGGCTCAGTTCATGCCACTGATGTTTACGCTGTCCGGAATCGCGATTGTCTACACGTCGCTCGTCGCGCTCGTGCAGCAGGACATGAAGAAGCTGATCGCTTATTCGTCCGTTGCGCACATGGGTTTCGTCACCCTGGGCTTGTTCTCGCTGAATCAGCAGGGGATCGACGGCGCCCTGATCGTGATGCTCAGCCATGGCCTCGTCTCCGGTGCGCTCTTCCTCGTGGTCGGCGTGATCTACGATCGGATGCATACCCGCGAGATTGCGGTGTATGGCGGCTTGTCGAACAACATGCCCGGGTACGCGCTGCTGTTCATGCTGTTCACGATGGCGAGCGTCGGTTTGCCGGGCACCAGCGGTTTCGTCGGCGAGTTCCTGAGCCTGATGGGCGCTTACCAGGCCTCCACCTGGGGCGCGATCGCGGGGACAACCGGCATTATCCTCGGCGCCTGCTACGCGCTCTATCTCTACTGGCGCATCTGCTTCGGCGTGGCGCGGACGAAGGAAGCTGCGGCCATGCCCGACCTGTCAACCCGCGAATGGTGGCTGCTGGCTCCGATCGCCATCGGTGTGCTCTGGATGGGAATCTATCCGGAAAGCTTCCTGAGACCCATGCGCGCCGACGTTGGCCGAATTGTTGAACGAGTCGAGCACTCACGTCCGGCAAGCGATTCGCAGCCGACCGGCGCCGCCCAACAGATTCACCAGATCGCGGGAGCTGCCCGATGAGCTTCCTTCGGGCGGAACTCCCCGAGCTGATATTGATGATCGGCGCCATCATCCTGATGATGGTCGCGGCCATTGGCGGCCGGCGCTCGACGGCTGCGGTAAGCTGGATTTCGGTTCTGCTGCTGGTTGTCGCGACAGTCCTTTTGGCCGGACCGCCCTCGCATGCAGGTCCGGTTTTCGGAGGCCTTACCACCGGCGACCTGTTCGGAGCCTTCGGTAAGGCGATCATTTTCCCGGCGGCCGCCGTCGCAATCATCGCCGCTCATGGCTGGTTCGAGCGCGGGACCGAGCATGCCGCCGAATACCCGGTGCTGATCCTGTTCAGCGCCGTCGGTATGGGCGTGATGGTCTCGGCCACGAACCTGATGACGCTTTACGTCGGGCTCGAGCTCTTGAGCCTCGCCTCATATGTGCTCGCTTCCTACCGGCGAATGGATGATCGCTCGGCTGAGGCAGGGCTTAAATATTTCGTTTTAGGCGCGCTCGCGAGCGGCATCCTGCTTTATGGAATCTCACTGCTCTACGGCTTCACCGGAACCATGACTTATCCCGGCCTAGCCGCTGCCTTCGCGCGTGACGGTGCCCATTCGCTCGGGCTGCTGTTCGGGCTGGTGTTCCTGCTGTCGGGAATCGCCTTCAAGGTCAGTGCCGTCCCGTTCCACATGTGGACTCCAGACGTCTACGAAGGGGCGCCGACGCCTGTTACCCTGTTCTTCTCGACCGCTCCAAAAGCTGCGGCGCTCCTCCTCGGAGTCCGAGTTTGCGTCGAAGGATTGGGACCGGCGACTGAGGCTTGGCGGCAGATCATAATCTTTGCGGCGCTCGCTTCGATTTTCCTCGGGGCAATCGCGGCCTGGGGACAGACCAATATCAAGCGGCTCCTGGCCTACTCCTCCATCAACAATGTTGGGTTCGCGCTGATCGGCCTCGCAGCCGGTGGTTCAACGGGCGCATCTTCGGTGCTGTTCTACATCGCGGTCTATGTTGTGATGACCCTCGGCGCGTTCCTCTGTGTCCTGTGGATGCGGGACGAAAATGGAGAGCCCGTCGAAACCCTCGCCAGCTTGTCAGGCCTGTCGCAGACCCGGCCGGCGTTCGCGTTCGCGCTCTTCATATTCATGTTCAGCCTTGCAGGCGTGCCGCCGATGTTCGGCTTCTGGCCGAAGCTGGTGGTGTTCAACGCGGCGATTCACGCCGGGCTGGTTCCGCTCGCGGTGGCCGGCATTCTGGGTGCCGCGATCGGCGCCTACTACTACCTTAAGGTCGTGAAAATCATGTACCTTGATGACCCTGCTGCGCCGTATGCGCGGACCCGTGAACCAGTGCAGGGGGCGCTGATCTTCGCGACCGCGCTGCTAGTCTCACCGATCGGCTATCTCCTGATCCAGCCGCTCAGCAATCTCGCTGATCGCGCCGCGGGGTCCTTGTTCTGAGCCGCATCTGCTTCGTCGAGCAGACCGGCTCGACCAATAGTGATTTGCTGGTTGATCAAGGTGCCGGCGAGGGTGACTGGCTGGTCGCTTTTCACCAGACTGCGGGTAAAGGGCGGCAAGGCCGTCTATGGGTGAGCGCGGGCGGCAATTTCTACGGCAGCACTTTGGTGCAGCTGAACTCAGCGGATCCGCCGGCGCAGTCGCTGTCGCTCGCTGCCGGGCTGGCGCTGATCGAAGGGCTCGACGCGGCCGCTCCGGGTCAGCCGCTGATGCTCAAGTGGCCGAATGATCTGACTCTCGGCGGCAAGAAACTCGCCGGGATCCTGCTCGAACGAAACGGTGATCGCGTCGCCGTCGGCTTCGGTGTAAACCTCGCGAGCGCGCCCGAGCTCGCCGAGCGGAAGGCCGCGGCTCTCGGCCAGCAGATCACGCCCGAGGCTTTTGCGCCGCTTCTTGCCGCAAGCTTTGCCCGGATGCTGAACCTCTGGCGAAGCTCCACTCCACATTCCTTTACGCAGGCATGGCTCGCACGCGCGCACTTGCCCGGCACCCGGCTTAATGTTCACATTTCCGCTCAGGAAACAATCAGCGGGCGCTTCGCCGGGCTCGAGCCTGACGGCGCGCTCCGGCTGGTCCGCGACGATGGAACGATGGAGGTCATTCGCGCCGGAGACGTCGAGTTGTGAATGAGCGCTTCGGGGACTAGGGCCCTCCCATGCTTCTCGCGATCGACGCCGGCAATACGAATGTCGTTTTCGCGGTCATCAGTGGGCGGGACATCAAAGCCCGCTGGCGAATCGCCACCGATCCGCGCCGAACTGCAGACGAATATTCGGTTTGGCTGCATCAGTTGTTGGCGCTGGAGGGACTCTCGCGTGATGAAATCGGTGCGGTGATCGTCGGGACAGTCGTTCCCAAGGCTACTCACAACCTGGAAGTCCTCGCGCAGAAGTATTTTGGTGTCACGCCGCTCATCGCAGGGCACGGCAAGGCAGCATGGCCGATCGCACTCGACGTTGACGAGCCGCAAAATGTCGGCGCGGACAGGGCGCTCAATGCAATTGCGGCGCACGCGAAATATCCCGGCAACCTCATCGTCGTTGATTTCGGCACGGCGACCACCTTCGATGTCGTGGATTCAGGCGGCGCCTACAAAGGCGGGATCATAGCGCCGGGTCTCAACCTGTCGCTCGATGCGCTCGTGAGCGCCGCCGCGAAGCTACCGCGCATCGCGATTGAGGAGCCGAAAACCAACAATGTCATCGGCCGCACGACGGAAAGCCAGATGCTCGCCGGCATTTATTGGGGTTACGTGGCTATGATTGAGGGGCTGCTGAGTCGGCTCAAAGCAGAAATTGGTGGAACAGCCACGGTCATCGGAACCGGAGGACTGGCCGCGCTGTTCGCAAAGCGCACCGATCTGTTCGACGCAGTTGAGCCGGACCTCACCATTCAGGGGTTGAGCCTTTTGTACGAAAAGATTGCCGCGAGCGAATGATTCCGGGAAAAGAACTGTTGTTCTGCGCGCTCGGTGGGTCGGGCGAGATTGGCATGAACGTCAATCTCTACGGCTGCGATGGTCAGTGGCTGATGGTCGACCTGGGCCTCACGTTCGCGGATCCGCAATATCCAGGCGTCGAGCTCGTTCTGCCTGATCTGGAGTTCATTGAGCAGCAGCGCGATCGGCTAGCCGGCATCGTTCTAACCCACGGTCACGAGGACCACATCGGAGCGCTTCCGTATCTCGCGGAAGACCTCAAGGTTCCGCTTTACGCCACTCCTTTCACGGCCGGCCTGATCGCCGGGAAGCTGGAGGAAGAGGGGCTCACCGGAGTCGTGCCTCTTCATGTTGTGCCGCGCGACAGCACTGTGGAAGTGGGTCCGTTCCGAGTCACCTATGTCGCGCTCGCCCACTCGATTCCCGAAGGAAACGGGCTATTGATCGAGACGCCTTATGGCCGAATCTTCCATACGGGCGACTGGAAGCTGGATGAAACGCCGGTGCTGGGCGAGGCATCGAGTGCCGAGACGCTTCGCCGAATTGGCGATGAAGGGGTGCTCGCGCTGGTGTGCGATTCCACCAACGTCTTCCAGGAAGAGGCATCCGGCTCCGAAGCCGGGGTTCACGTCGGGCTGCTCGAGCAGGTATCCAAGGCGACCGGGCGGGTTCTTATCACGACCTTCGCGTCCAATGCGGCTCGATTAAAGACGATCGGCGAGGTCGCGGTCGAAACCGGCCGGCAGGTCTGCATCGCCGGCCGCTCGCTCAACCGGATCCTCAACGTCGCACAGGCAAAGAGCTACCTTCTCGATTTCCCGCCGCCGGCTTCTTTCGACGACGCGATGCGGCTGCCGCGCGACAAGGTGCTAATCATTGCCACCGGTGGCCAAGGAGAGCCGAGAGCCGCACTCGGCCGAATCGCCAGCGGCAATCATGATTTGAAGCTCAGCCGCGGCGACACGGTAATCTTCTCGTCGAAGATCATCCCGGGCAACGAAATTGCCATCGGTCGTATCATGAATGCGTTGTCGGATCTCGGCATCACGATCGTCACGGAGCGGCAGGCGCATGTCCACGTGTCCGGGCATCCGGGCAGGCCCGAGCTGGCGGCGATGTACGACTGGATGCGTCCGCAAATCATTCTTCCGGTACATGGCGAACCGCGCCACTTGGCCGAGCAGGCGCGTTTCGCGCTCGCTCACGGCGTTCCCGAGGCAGTGATTCAGAAGAATGGAGATATGATCCGGCTTGCTCCGGGCGAGCCGACGAAATTGGACGAAGTTCGGGTGGGCCGCCTTGTGCTGGATGGCGACGTGATCCTGCCTGCGGACGGCGCGACAATGAACGAGCGGCGCCGCATGTCCTACACCGGAATCATCGCGGTCACGCTTGCGATAAAGAGCAACGGCCAGCTCGCCGGCGAACCGGTGGTCCGGCCGTTTGGAATTCCGGTCGAAGAAGATCGGAATGACTTCGTTGCCGATGCGACCGAGTCAGCCCAGCGCGCTTTCGATGCGAAAGCCGGCGACGAACAGATGCGGGAAGCCGTTCGCCTCGCCGTCCGGCGCTGCGCGACTGCATGGACGGGTAAGAAGCCCCTGGTCGAAGTGACGGTTTTGGCGATCGGTTAGGGCGATGAGGTGGACGTCGGTTCTTGCAATTTACCTGTTGTTGCTGATCGCCAGCGCGTTCGTGCTGCTACCATTTGGTGTGCGGACCGACGAGGAGGCCGGAAATCAGCTGGTTCCAGGCCAGGCGACGAGCGCTCCGAGCCGGTTCAATTTCGGCAGGCACATGGTTCGCGCTGCGATCCTGGCCGCGGTTCTCGTCGCGCTGTTCGATCTCAATTACGTCTACGGCTGGGTAACCGCTGACGATGTCGACTTCTACCGCGATATATTCGGTTAGCGCCGTCGTTCGATTGCCTCGGCGAGAGCAGCATAGAGCTTGCCCATATCCGAAGACATCAGGGTGACCGCGATCATGCCGCCGTCGCGCTCCGCGAGCACCCGGCGAAGCATTGCCTCGAAATCGTGGATGTAGCGATTGACGGACTGCTGGAACTCCCGGTCGCTTTCATAATGTGATCGGATTGCGCGCGATTCGCTGCCGCCGAGTAGCCGCACCGCACGGCGGGTGAAGACGCCTCGGTTGCCTTTGAGGTAGGATTCCCATGCCTTCTCGTCGACCTCGTCCGAGAGAATCTTGCCGACATCGATCGACGCCGAATGCATCGAGTCGATCAGAAGAGCGACGCGCCGGGCGAAGGCTTCGCTGTCCTGCTCGCGGGCGGCCGCCTGTTGGCGCTCGATATGCTGTTCGAGTGCAGTCGCGCTTTGCCCAAGCGCAAGCATCTGCTGAGTGAGGCGATCCGTGGCTGACCGCGCCGAATCAACCGCTCGGGAAGCGACCGTCTCGACTTCGTGCAGCTGTTGCTCGACCGTCTCGCGGACCACCCGCTCAAGGGCCTGACGGCTCGCTTGCGAAAATTCTTCTGCGCTTGCGGGAATTACGCTGGCTATCGCCTCTCGCGCTCGTTCCGCGGCATGCGTCGCAGCTTCGCGGACCTGGACCATAGCATCTACCAATGCCGGTCCGGTTTGCGCGCTGAGCCGCTCGGCTTCGGCCTGTGCCGAAGAAATGGCTTGGCCCAGTGCTCCCAGCCTTTCCTCGATAGAGCCGGTGCCTTCATCGAGCGCCGCCACCAGTTCAGCGAACCTTTGCTGCTGGTCGCCGATGGCCGCAGTAGTCGCTCCCACCAGCTCGCTCGCCTCCTGGGCGGCATCGCGGACCCACTCGACCTCGGGCCGAACCGAACGAGTCGATTCAACGAGTTGATCGGCCTGTCCTCTTGCCTCATCAAGCGCATGGCCGAGCTGCGCTCGTACGCTCGCGGACAACCGCTCAATGCCGCCGCGAAGGGCTTCGGTTCGTTCAGCGAGCGCGGCAACGGCCTCATCTTCGGCTCCCGTTGCCTGCGCGACTGCCTCCAGCTCGCTTCTGGATGTTGACAGAAGCTGGACGAGGCGGCCTGCGCGTTCATCGCCTGATTGCGCCACCACCCCGAAACGCTGATCGAGTTCGGAGAGTGAGCGGTCGATCTCCGCGAGCATCCGCTGCGACGAGCGCTCCTGTTCCGCCACTCGAGCGGAAAGTTCGTCGAGAGCGGTGTTCGCAGCATTGACGTTGGAACCGAGCGCTTCGGCTGCCTCGACTCCGGCGCGGCCTACCCCTGCCGACGCCTGTTCGACCAGAGCGGTGACTGCGGCCGATTGAATGTCGATCCCTGACCGGATCTCCTCGAGTGTCGCGGCGGTGCGCTCAAGAAGTGAGTCCAGCGCTCCGGAGAAGCTGGCTTCCGCACCCGAAACACGCTCTGCCGCTGCCGCGCCAGCGCTTTCTATGTGCGTCAGATGCGTGACCAGCCTCTGCGCGGCTTCCGCCACGACATCGTCCGTTTCCCGGGTTCGCTCAGCGAGCGCCGCGACCTGCCGTTCAAAATCGTTGGTGCGGCTGGCGGTCTCCACCCCAGCCCCCCGAAGATGCTCGGCGATTGCGCGTGCATGCTGCTCGGCGCGAGGCAGATCTTCCAACACGACAGCCATATCGTTGCGCGCCGACTCGCCGGCGCGATCCAGCGCCTGGCCATGACGCAGAAGCTTGTCGCTGCTGGAATCCAGCTCTCGAGTAATGCCGCCAAGTTTCTCGGTTGTCTGGTCGCCAAGCTGCATCAGATGCTGCGACATCATGGTCAGCTCGGACCGGCTATCGTTGATTCGCTGCGACAGGACCTGGAGCAATCCTTCAAGCGAGCGGGCCTCCGCGCGCATGGTGATCACGGAGTGAGTGAATCGCTCCGCCTCCTTGCGCCGAGTGCGGCCGAACATCAGCCACACTAAGCCCAACAGGGCCAATGGGCCGGCCGCAACTGCAACCCACTCCGCGATTTGCGGAGAGCTCAACGGTTGGCCGGCAAGGGAACGGCCTGCCGCCCACGCCGTGTAGGCGAGCCAGAGAGCCGCCAATACTGATAGGCCCGTGCCGAGAACTGCTCGGCTGCCCGCTCCAGTAAAATCCCTCTCGGCGCGGCTCTCGTCCCAGTGGACTCGGTCGAATTCGGTGAGTTCAAGCTCCGACGACCGGTCGCCGCCGACCTCCTGCTCTGAGATATGGTCGGGGGCGGCGCGCGGGCGGGTGGCGTTCATGGCCGCCAGTTTACCATTTTTCCCAAATCAAGGAAGCGGATTAGCCTCGCATAGGCGCCGGTGTGGCAATCGGCGGAGACTAGGAGGCGCGTCGCCCCATCGTGCTTCGTGCCAGCCGCAAAATCAGCCCGGAAAGCCGCCGGTGGTTGGTGCGGTGGTACACCGAATCGACCGCAAGTTCGCGACACAGGCGCCGATGTGCTTCCCCAAGCCCGTGATATGGCAGCCCCGGCAGGAGGTGGTGGAGCGCGTGGTAGCGGAGCCCGACGGGCGCCCAGAAAATCACCAGGGTCGCGGGGGGCGGCACGTTGACGCTGTCAAGATACTGGGCGGTGACGCTCATCGGCTCGCCCTCGTTTTCCCACAGGTGAGCAACCAGGGTCCGCACCTGGTTGAGGAACATTACGCCGGACGCGATGCCAATAAAGATCAGGAAGGCGCGAAGCGGCACAACGCCCGCGACGGTGAGCGCAACCAACGTAATGGCCCAGACGCTCGCGGCGGCCTCCTGCCAAGCCCAGTCGCGAGCAAACGTCCCCTGCGGCTTCGGCCGCACGAACTTCGGATTGATTTGAAGCCCGGAGTAGCGGCCGACGACCAGCGGCCTGAGCTTGGGAATGAGCAGCGACAGCGGCGCGAGGATCGCGAAGCGGATCAGCATCCCGACGGGAGCCAACAGCGCAGCGGCCAGGAAGAGAGGCAAAGTCCATGGCTTCATCAGCGCCAGCGGCAAATATTCCGGGTCTTCGACGGTGCCGTAATAGCGCTTGGCGTGGTGCTGGTTGTGAACGCCTTCGTACATGAAGGACGGGACCAGAAGTGGCACGCCGATGATCACGTTCCAGGCGAACCGGAATGCCGGGACGGCTCGCGGCTTCAGGTGAGTCAGCTCGTGAATGAAGCTTCCGGCACGATACAGCGCCAGGATTGCAATCAGGCCCGCCGCCAGTGCCACTGGCGCGGAGTGGGCAAGGATTGCAGTCAACAGACCGCCGTATCCCAGCACAGCGCAACCCAGGAGGTCCGCCCAGTAGATCAGCGGCCTCGGGTTGTTGAGGTCACGAGTCAGGTCGGCCGCGGCCTTCAGCATCGCCTTGTCATCCGCGCGCGCGCGCGTGGGCCGCTCAGCTGGGGCCGCGCTGCTGCGCTCGAGAGTTGCGGTTCGGTTCATGATTGTTCGGCCGGCCTCTCGCACGAGATAGTGGCGCGAACATGACCGCACAATGAGCGAGGTCAAACGTTCACTGGCGCTCCCCAATTCGACAGGCTAGCCATCGCGAATGAAGACAGCCGCGCTCACCATTCGTCCAGTCGAAAGCAAGAAGGACAAGAAGGCCTTCGTGGATTTCGCCTGGGAGGTTTACCGCAAGGATCCTGCCTGGGTCCCGCCGCTTAAGGACGAGGTCCACGGCCTCATCACGCCAGGCAAGAACCCATGGTTCGAGCATGGGAAGGCGAAGCTGTGGCTTGCCGAACGCGGCTGCAAGATCGTCGGCCGGATCAGCGCTCAGGTGGACGAGCTCGTCCAGGAGCATATGGGACAGGGCACCGGCCAATGGGGTTTCCTCGACGCCTTGGATGAAGAGGCGGCGCATGCGCTGATCGAGACGGCCGAGGACTGGCTTCGCGAGCAGGGGATGAAGACCTCGCTAGGACCCATCAGCCTGTCGATATGGGACGAGCCGGGCCTGGAGATCGAGGGCTTCGACGAGCCGCCGACCGCAATGATGGGTCATCACCGGCCGGAATATCAGGCATGGATCGAATCGGCCGGTTATCACAAGGCCAAGGATCTGCTCACGTACGAGGTCGACATCGCGAATTGGAGCGACCCTAAGATCGATCGGCTACTCGCTGCCGGGGAGCGCAACCCGCACATCCGGATCCGAATGGCTGACAAATCGAAGTTCGACCAGGAAGCGCGGACGATCCTCAATATCCTGAATGAGGCTTGGTCCAACAACTGGGGCTACGTCCCTCTGACCGAAAGCGAGATCGCCTACGCCGGGAAGAAGCTGAAGCCGATCATTTACAACGAACTGGTCCGGATCGCCGAGATCGACGGCGAGCCGGTCGCATTCATGCTCACCATCCCGGACATCAACGAGTTGATGAAGGATTTGAACGGGGAGCTGTTCCCGTTCGGTTTCGTCAAGCTGCTGTGGCGGCTCAGGAAGCCGAAAACTCGGCGGGTTCGGGTGCCGCTAATGGGAGTGGCGAGGAAGCTTCACCATTCGCGGATGGCGAGCATGCTCGCCTTCATGATGATCGAGTACACACGCCGCGAAGCGGTCGGCAAATTTGGAGTCCAGGTGGGCGAATTCGGCTGGATCCTCGAGGACAACAAGGGCATGCTGTCGATCGCCGAGCTGCCTGGGGCCCGCGTCAATCACCGCTATCGGATTTACGAAAAGGCTCTTTAGGCGCGCGGCTGATCCTCCTGCGAGGCGACAGGCTGCGGTCCATCCTCGGCGTAGCGCGATTTGATGAAACGGCCTTGAGTCTCGAACGCGGCCACATCGGCGCGGGCCAGCTTCTCCGATAGCTCGTCCAAGGCGGCACGGGCCGCCCCGAGGCTTTCCGTCAGCCGTTCGTCGACGGTCACCCCTTCGCTGTCCTGCTCGCCGCGAAACGCGGAGGGGACATGCTGGTATCGGTCGATCAGTCCGGGAAGATGAATTGACATCAGCCTGCGCGCGTCCTGAGCGTCCGGGTCAAACGTATCCACGCGCTGCAACGTCTGCTTGAGAGACGGCAGAGCGGCGCTAATCCGGTCGATTTCCGTTCGCGCCGGCGGCGGAAGCGACGATCGAGTGCGATAGAGATAGGAGTCGAATCGCTGCACCATCTCGCCGTTCGGAAGGTCTGCAGAGGGTGCTCGCGCGACAGAACCTCGGGGAACGAAGAGAAGTAGCGCGGCAATCCCGATCGCCAGCCCGACCGCGGCGAGGAACCCAAACATCCCAATCGGGGTGATCAATCCGATCACGATGGTGAGGAGGCTGACGACTCCGATTGCAAGTCCAACGCGCCCAACGCGCTGGAGAAGCTCGGAATTCAGCCGTTGGCGCTCCCGTCGTGCCGCGTCGCGCGCCGCGCCGTCCCGCTGGTCGAGCCGCTCGAAGATCGCGTTTGCGCGCGCCATCGCCTGGTCGGCGCGCTGCATCACTTTTGTTGCTGGATCGGTCACTTGGTCTCGATGGGAGTCAGCGGCGACGCCGCTCCCTCCAGTCGGCCCTTTTCAACGCCTTCCGCCCGAGCGATGTAGCCTTTCGACTTCTCGACCTCACCGGAAAGCGTGTTCACCGTCTGCTTCATGTTGCCCAGCGCCTCGAGCTTGAAACGATCAATCTGGTCCATCGTCTCATAGATATTCTGGAAGGCGCGCTGGAGGGTCTCCAGTGGAAGCATCGAGGAAGCGGCCTGTTCGTGGATTGCGCCGGTCTGGGTGCGGAGCATTTCGCCGGTGGAATCGATCATGTTGGCGGTGGTGGTGTTTAGCGCCCCAATCTGCTCCAGCACCAGCTTCTGGTTGGTCATCGCCTGCGCGACCGTGACCGCAGTCCGCAGCGCCGAAACCGTGGTGGTCGAGGCACGGTCTACGCCTTTCACCAACTCGACGTTGTTCTTCTTGACCAGATCCAGCGCGAGATAGCCCTGGACTGTCACCGCCATCTGAGTCAGCAGGTCGGTCGTCCGCTGGCGGGTATAGAAGAGCGCGCTTTCGCGGATCGCCTTGGCCTTCGCCGGGTCCGTCGAATCCAGCTCGTTGGCTTTATCCTCCAGCTGCTGATCGAGTGCCTTGGAAATGTGGATCATTTGCTCGAGCTTGTGCATCGTCTTCCACAAGTTCGCGCGTTCGGTGTCGATGGCGGCATTATCCATCAACAGCTCATCCTTACCGTCGGCGAGGCTGCTCAGGATCTTGGAGATATGAGTCTGGGAGCTACGATATTTGTCGAAATAGCGGTCGATCCTGTTGCCGAAAGGGATGATGCCAAGGATCTTCCTGGTTTTCGTCGCCTCCTTAGGATCAAGCGACTCTACCGTTCGGCGAAGCTCGATAAGATCGGCACCGATTCCACTATCCTTGTCGATCGCTTTCACCGGCCGATCCAGGAACCGGTTGGATGCTCCGGCGGCTTCGGTGATTTCCTTGCGTCCCATTGAGGTCAGCTGATCGACCTTCTTGCCGAATTCCGGGCTGTTCTGGTCGAGGCTCGCGAGTTCATCGACAAATTGGGTGACGCGCTTGTCGAGCTCGCTCGTTTCTTCCTGCTTAAGAGGGACCAGTCCTGCCGCCTCGCTCGGCTGGACGGTCTGCAGCGGCTCGGGGGGACTAAGGTTCAGCTTCGTTGCGGTGGTCGTCGCACTCTTTGCATCGGTCGCCATCGCCATTCCTTTCAACCTGGTCTTGCTGCCTAGCGTGAACGGGGTCGCCGCTCCGCGCAAGGGTTCGAGTGTATTATATGTCTAAGACGCCGTCCTTCAAGGATAATCCGGAAGTTCGCCGTTAACCATTGCTTTCAACGGTTCGCTCACCGTGATGACACTAGAGCAACTCCAAACCACCGTGCGTGCGGAGCTGGGGCGATGATTCGATTCTTGAGGAAGCTTTGGAAAGATCGGGGCGGTAACGTTCTGATCATCATGGGCGCCGCTTTGCCCCTGATCGTCGGAGCCGCAGGTCTCGCAACGGACACGGTCCAATGGACTCTAACCAAGCGCGAACTGCAAAGGGCCGCGGACAGCGCAGCCTTGGCAGGCGTGTTCGGAAGACTGGCCGGTCAGACCGTGAGCACAGGCGACTGCAGCCTCAGCAACGCGATTACCCGCGACGAGAGCAACGGTTTCGTGAGCGGCAAGATCGGCACCACGACGTGTAGCGCGACGGTTGACGGTTGGGGCACTTCCACGAATAAATCGGTCGCCGTTTCAATCTCGAACACGCAGGCGCTGCCTTTCTCCAGCATCTTTCTGAAGACGCCCCCGACCATCACCGCGACCGCGACGGCAGCCTACGTGCTGTACGGCAAATATTGCATGGTCAGCCTCGACAATAACGTTGAAACTGGGATCCAGTTCAGCGGAAACCCGACGGTGAACCTTGGGTGCGGAATGAAAACCAACGCCAAGGGCAGCGCGGCCCTTGCTTGCGGCGGGAATGCAAAGATCACTGCGACCCCGGTGGCAGCCGTGGGCCAAATCACGCCTTGCGATAACTTCGGAACTGGGACGACATTCCAGAGCTATTCACCCCCACAAGCCGATCCGTTCGCGAGCGTCAACGCGCCGAGCGTTCCAAATCCTTGCAACAAGGATGTTTTTCCCAACGGCACCAAGACCACGAATGTCAGTGTTACCGGCAGCACTACCGGCTGGGCCAACAACACGCCCACTACGGTTTGCTATACCGACTTCACCGTCGGCACCGGCCAGACTTTCACCGGAAGCGACCTGTTGGTCATTATCAATTCCACCAAAAACAACAGCGGAAACCTCAATATTCAGGGCTCCGTGACCTGCCTTCGCTGTGTGTTCGTGCTGACGTCAAACAGCAGCTCAAACCCACCTCCAATTGGCAACGTGTCAATGAATGCGAGTGCTGCCCTGGACATCACTGCCCCGACCACGGGGACTTATGCAAACATTGCGATCTATCAGGACCGTCGCGCGTCCACCTGCAACAATTTTTGCGATAGCATTAACGGCAGTTCGACTTCCCTCCTGCAGGGTGCGGTCTATCTTCCCAACCAGAACGTGCAGGTTAATGGCAACAGCGGCTTCAACACCAATTGCCTGCAAGTGGTCGCGTGGCAGCTTCAGTTCAATGGCAATGCCACCGTCTCGAACACTTGCAGCGACGGCAGCACAGGCAACACCTTCAACGGCTACATGGTCAGGCTGGTCGCATGATGCCGCGCCTCTTCCAGGCTCTTCGCGACAGCCAGCGCGGTGCAGCAGCGATCGAGCTCGCCCTCGCACTGCCGATCCTGTCCGCGGCCGTCCTCGGCATGAGCGACATCGCGCGCGCCTATTCTTTAAAGCTTCAGATCGAACAGGCGGCGCAGCGGACCGTGGAACAGGTGGAGCAGCAAAAGTACGTGCTGACCGCCTCCTACAATACGTCCCTGACCACAGAAGCGACGAGCGCGATGAGTGACCTCGGCTACACAACCGGCAATACCATCACACCCGATTCGTGGCTCGAATGTTCCTCCGACAGCGGAGCGACCTGGACAAAGCAGTCGAGTTTCACCGGCTCTTGCAACAGCACCGACATCACGGCTCGCTATGTCAGCGTCAAGATTTCGCGGACCTATGATCCCTTATTTTCGGTCCATAATTGGCCTGGTTCGGCGACCGTTTACGGATACGCCGAGGTTCGCATGCAATGATCGGCTGTTTCAAAATCATCGGACGCGATGAACGCGCCTCGACAGTGGTGGAATTCGCATTCGCCATGCCGGTGCTCGCTGCCTTGCTTTATGGCATCGCAACGCTGGGAATGTTCTTCGAAGCGAATGCGGGAATCCAGCACGCGCTTGGGCAAGGGGCGCGGTATGGCAATTTGTGCCCTAGTGATGCCAGCGGCACCTGCACATTGCCGACAAGCACAGACATCAAAGCGCTGGTTAACAGCAGTCTCTACGGCACTGCGAGCGGTGATTTCGACGCCCCGACCGTCGACACCAGCACGGCCAACAGCGGCTATGTTACGGTCACCGTCACGTATCATCACAAGCTGAGCTTCCTTTTCTTCGATGGCCCGACGGAAACTCTGACGCGCTCGAAGCGCGTGTATCTCGCGGACACGCCGCCGACCCAGAGCGACTGCTCCACTGCCGCAGCAGCACACGCTGCCGATCCTACCAAAGCTGCTGCCGCGTCCACCTGTTCAATATATAATTAGCAACACGCTTTGGGCTGAGCGCCGGTGCCTTAAGGCAAGCAATCGGCTATTCCACGAACCATCGTCTAATTGCCAGCTACTGCGGGGTGACGGCACCGAGCGCACCGGCTATGCGGCGCCCATGAAATTCTTCGCAGACACCGCTGAAATCACTGAAATCCGTGAGCTCGCCGCCACCGGCCTGCTTGACGGCGTGACCACCAACCCATCGCTGATCCACAAATCCGGTCGTGATTTCCTGGAGGTAGTGCGCGAGATCGCTTGCGTCGTCAGCGGGCCAGTTTCCGCCGAAGTGGTCGCTCTGGATTATGAAGGAATGATGCGAGAGGCTGAAGTCCTCCGCAAGATCGGCGACAACATCGCCATCAAGGTGCCGCTCACGCCGGATGGTCTGAAAACCTGCAAGACGCTGACCTCCGACGGATCAATGGTCAACGTAACCCTCTGCTTCTCCGCGAATCAGGCGCTTCTCGCAGCCAAGGCTGGCGCGACGTTCATCTCACCATTCGTGGGCCGCCACGACGATGTTGGCTTCAACGGGATGGAACTGATCGCCGATATCCGGCTCATCTACGACAATTATGACTTCCCTACCGAAATTCTGGTCGCGAGCGTTCGCCACCCGATCCACGTCCTGGAGGCGGCAAAGATCGGGGCCGACGTGATGACTGCTCCGCCCAAGATCATCTGGCAGTTGTTCAAGCACCCGCTGACGGATGCGGGGATCAAGGGCTTCCTCGCCGATTGGGAAAAGACCGGACAGAAGATTTGAGCGTGGGCGTCCGGGGGACGGCCGCAGGCGAAAAGCTCGGTTGAGCGAAGCTCCTCCGCACTGCCGATCAGACCCTCAGTAGGATTTTAACCGCTGTTCCGGTAAAACACTGTTGTGGGACAGTTGATCCAGTTCGAGGAGCGCGCTGTCGCTCGTCTGCGGGAGCGCCTTGGCGAAGCCGAGGAGGCGAACCAGGACCTGATCGCCTTTGCTCGCGGGCATTCGGGCGCGGTTGCCTCCATCCACGCAGCCGTGCTGGCGGCGATGGAAGCGCGCTCGGTCGACGCACTCCTGGAGACCGTCACCCAGGAATGGCCGTTGATCCTGGGCATCGATGCGGTGGCGGTGGCTCTAATCGTCGGTGATCTCGGCTTTCGCGCAGACGGGACGGGGATTGAGCGCGTCGAGACCAGGCTAATTGGTCAATTCCTCAACGGTGAGACTGCGGTCGAAATGCGAACCGTGGAGCGCGGGCACCCGTTGTTTGGGCCTGCATGCGAGCTGATTCGGGCGGAGGCGCTGATCAAGCTCGAAGCCGAGCCACCGCTTCCTCACGGCCTGCTCGCTTTGGGTCAACGCGCTGAACTGAGCCTTGATACCCTTCACGGATCGGAACTCCTGTTGTTCCTGGGCCGGAGCATCACCGCAATGATCCGCCGCGCGCTCGTTTGATTGTTCGCTTAGCTTCGCCGCTGGACGGCGGAACCGCCCTCACCTATCTGCCATTCTGAAAGCGGATGACAGGATGACCCAGTTCGACGAACGCGAGCGCGCATTCGAAGCAAAATTCGCGCACGACGAGGAAATGAACTTCAGGATCGCGGCCCGCCGCAATCGCCTCATGGGTGAATGGGCCGCGCGAAGGATGGGCCTTTCCGAAGAGGAGACGTCTGCTTACGCCAAGGACGTTGTGCGCGCCGATTTCGAATCCGCTGGCGAGGGCGATGTTGTACGAAAGCTGCTGGGCGATCTTACTGCTGCGGGGGTTGAAGTCGACGAGAGCCAGATCCGGGAAGCTTTCGGCCACAAGACGATCGAGGCACGTCGCCAGATTATGCAAGAGCACACGCTCTGATGGGAATGTCAGCTGACGAAATCGAGCGGCTGATCCGGCAAGCGATCCCAGATGCGAAGATCGCAATTACCGACCTCGCCGGCGACGGCGATCATTATGCGGCGAAAGTGGTGAGCCCGGCGTTCAAGAACATGCCGCGAGTGAAACAGCACCAGAAGGTCTATGCTGCGCTTGGCGGACGGATGGGCGGGGAATTGCATGCGCTGCAGCTGCAGACAGCAGCGCCAGAGGAGATGGAACGTGACTGAAGCGAAGGAGCGGATCGACGATATCGTCCGAAAGAACGAGGTCGTTCTCTTCATGAAAGGGACACCGCTGTTCCCGCAGTGCGGCTTCTCCAGCCGCGCGGTCGCGATCCTGGAGCGTCTTGGCGCCAATTATGAGACCGTCGATGTGCTTCAGGACCCCGAAATCCGGCAGACGATCAAGGAATATAGTGACTGGCCGACTATCCCGCAGCTCTACGTTAAAGGTGAATTTGTCGGCGGCTCGGACATCATGATGGAGATGTTCGAAAACGGCGAGCTCCAAGAGCTCGTCGGCGCGGCTGCAGAGTAAAGGAAAAGGGCGGTG
>Ga0157369_10001176_pt1 | contig 32641 bp, 24 predicted proteins | sample C25metaG_FD_113461 | JGI IMG/M metagenome (GOLD analysis project Ga0157369, IMG submission 113461) | Corn rhizosphere microbial communities from Kellogg Biological Station, Michigan, USA - C2-5 metaG | ecosystem: Host-associated > Plants > Roots > Rhizosphere > Soil | place: USA: Michigan... | reverse complement strand
GCGGCAACCATTTTCATTTGCAATTTCATTGTGCGTCTTTTCCTCTCAGATCAGGTTGAATCGTGCAGGCGCTTTTCTTTGGTGCGCCACTGACTGGGTTCACTAACAACTGAAGATGAAGCCACGGATGTGTCAGAACGAACTGCGAGCATCGAGGTAGGCTCTCGCGAAGAGCAGCACAGTCGCAGCCAGTAGCTGTTCCTCGTTGCCTGTGTCTTCACACTCGCAAACTTTGATGAATATTTGACGAATTCACATAGTTTTAACAGCCCGCAGCGCGCACCAGCGCGCGTTAATTGGGCGTGCGGTGATTCACGTGATATTCACAATCGGCTCAGACCGATTTGACAATCTCAAACTTACCTGCTTAGTCTAGGCATGATCTAACAATGCCTTATGGAAAATAACAACGATGCTTCTCGGGATTTGTTTCCCGGCGCCCTCGAGATGATGATTCTCGAGTCTCTCCGCCGCCAGCCCGCCCATGGCTATGCCCTGGTGCAACACATTCAACAGCGTTCCAAAAACCTGCTTCAGGTGGAAGAAGGCTCGTTGTATCCGGCGCTTCAGCGGCTGCTTAAAACGAAGATGGTCAAGGCAGAATGGACAATCTCCTCCTCGACCAACCGCCGCGTGCGTGTCTACCAGATCACCAAATCCGGAATGCAGCACCTCGAGCGTGAAATATCGAGTTTCGATCGCATGCTCGAAGGCATCCAGATGGTGCTTGGGCCAGCCCGCCGCGCAACCAACACCTAAGGAGACCACGGGCATGAGCTGGTTTGAGCGAATCTTTCGCCGCAGTCACCTCGATGACGACCTGGTCGAGGAATTGCAGGAGCACATCGAAGAGAGAACCGAACAGATCATGCGTCTCGAGAATCTGTCGCGATCCGAGGCCCGCCAGGCCGCGCTTCGTGCCTTTGGCAACCCCACTCTGGTTAAGACGCGCAGTCGCGAGGTCTGGGAATGGTCCAGGCTTGAGGCTCTTCTTGCCGATCTCAAACTCGTCGCTCGTCGACTTTCGAGATCCCCTGGCTTCGCGGTCACCGTTCTTCTTACCTTGTCCATCGGCATCGGCGCCAACACGGCCGTGTTCAGCGTGGTCGACAGCGTCCTGTTGAAGCCGCTCCCCTATCCCCAGCCCGACCGGCTGGTCACGCTTTCTCTCCAGGCGCCGGGAGCCGCGGGTCTGGCGAGCTTTCGCGACGGCTTGCTCCTGTCGCCTTCAATGTATCTGACCTTCGCCGAGCACAATCGCACCTTCCAGTCGCTTGGGGTGTGGAGCGCGGGTACGGCAAACCTTACCGGAATTGCACAGCCGGAAGAGGTTCACGTGGTTACAGTGAGCAGCGGGCTACTTGAGACGCTGGCAGTTCCGCCAGTGGCGGGTCGTTGGTTGAACGCGGACGATCAGAAACCGCAGGGAAGCAAAAGCGTATTGATCGGCTACGGCTTCTGGCAGCGGCAGTTCGGCGGCCAGCGAAGCGTCATCGGGCAGACCATCCGATTGGATACGCAGTACTGGCAGATTGTTGGAATCATGCCGCGCGGGTTCAAAGTGGTTGATTCCGATTTCGATGTCCTGCGGCCCGCGCCCCAGGCATTCGATCCTCGCCATCAGATCATGGAAGGATTCGCGTGGAATGGTGTTGGCCGCCTGAAAAGTGGCGTCACAATCAGCCAGGCCGATGCAGACATATCGAGCCTGATTCCCGTCTGGATGGATTCCTGGTCAGATGGCCCCGGCTCAAATTCGCACTTCTTTGACATCTGGCGGATCACTGCGGCGCTCAGTCCTCTCAAGCAGCAGGTCATTGGCAGCATCGGCAAGGTGCTCTGGCTGGTAATGGGCACCATTGGCATCGTCATGCTGATCGTCTGCACCAATGTGGCCAACCTGCTGCTCGTGCGCGCCGACTCCAGGCAACAGGAACTGGCAATTCGGGCTGCGCTTGGCGCCGGCCGCGGTCGCATCGCTCGCGAACTGATCTTCGAGAGCCTGGTACTCGGTGCAATCGGCGGATCGGCGGGAATCGCAGTGGCCTACGGTGCACTGCAACTGCTCTCGGCCATCGGACCTTCGAATCTGCCTCGTCTGAGCGAGATTTCGCTTAGCCTCGAGTCCCTGTGTTTCACCGCCGGGCTTGCAATCTTTTCCGGTCTCTTCTTCGGATCGATCGTGTCGCTCAAGTTCTCGCGCATCGGCCCCGGCCCAGCTCTGCGTGGATCCAGTCGCACCGTGAGCGCCGGCCGCGATCGGCATCGTTCGCAAAACGTCCTGGTCGTTGCGCAGGTGGCCATGGCAATGGTGCTGCTGGTATGCGCTGGACTGATGATGCGCAGCTTCTCTGTGCTGCTCAATACTAAGCCGGGTTTCTACGCGCCGCAGCATCTCCAGACCATGCGCGTTGCGTTTCTCAAGTCCCTCGCCTCTGATCCGGTCACCGTAACGCGCATGCAGAACCAGATTGCCGACAAGCTTGCACAGCTTCCCGGCGTCTCGTCCGTGGGGTATGCGGCGGATGTGCCGATGGATGGCCTCGAGCCTAATTGGAACAGCATCTTCGTCCAGGGACGAGATTCGTGGGGCGCCAAGAGCACACTCCCCATGCGCCTCTTCAACTACACTTCGCCCAACTACTTCCATACCATGGGTTCCCGCATGATCGCAGGCCGCGAATTCACGTGGGATGACGTGTACAACCAGCGGCCGGTCAGCATTATCTCGGAAAACCTCGCGCGCGAACTTTTCGGCACCGCCCAGGCAGCCGTTGGCAAACAGATCACCTATTTCCAACTGATGCCGTGGCATCAAGTAATCGGCGTGGTTGAGGACGCGCGGCACAACGGAATGGACGCTGCGGCACCGGCAATTGTCTATTGGCCGACAATGTCGCCGAATCTCTACGGCCCTGAGCCCCTCGATGCCGTGCGGGGAGTAACATTCGTCGTGCGCAGCCAGCGCGCCGGCTCCGAGAGCCTCATCCAGGAGATGCAACAGGCCGTTTGGCAAATCAATAGCGAGCTGCCTGTGAGTGGACTCCGCACCATGCAGGAGATCGACTCGAAGTCCCTGGCGCGAACTTCGTTTACACTCACGATGCTCGGAGCCGCCGCCGCTCTAGCGCTGGCCCTCGGCATCGTCGGCATCTACGGTGTCATCTCCTACTCTGTCGCGCAGCGCACGCGAGAAATGGGCATTCGCATCGCTCTCGGCGCCAGAAAGAGGGAACTCCAGTGGCTGTTTGTTCGCTCCGCCCTGGCACTTACGGTTGCCGGCTTAATCATCGGTGTCCTGGCTGCTGCCGCAGTCGCAGAATTGATGAGGACGCTCCTGTTTGGAATTCGTCCACTGGATCCGCTGAGCTTCGCCGTTGTACCCCTTGTCCTCGTTGCGGCAGCCATGCTCGCAAGTTACTTGCCGGCTTCTCGCGTTTCCGCAATCAACCCGGCAGATGTGCTCAAAGCTGAGTGATCGTGCCGAACAGTAACTTCTTGCCGAAGTTAGTGCGCGGCGCCCGTCTCTTTTCCCGCACTAACAAGGTTGGCAAGAATCCGATAAGCACCCGGCACTAACTCCGGTAACTGGCGATACAGCGCGTAAGCAACATAGATATAAGTACCCTTGCCTTGACGCGTCACGATCAGACCGCCGCGTTGCGGATCCTGCCCAGGATCAGCCGTCTCTGTGAGCGCTGTGTACCCTGCATCCCAAGTATCCGGAAATCCGTGTCCGCGCTCCTCAACCCACCCATCGAAATCCGCAGCGGTAATCTTGTTCGGAAAATTCAGCAGCGGATTGGAAGCGTCCAGCAGTTTCACCGCCGAGTTTTCATCGACCACGCGTTCCGCCAACCGGCTTCCCATCGACACCGGCAAAGGAGCAGGGAAGTTACTGCCCTGGTATTGAACAATCATCGTTCCGCCATCCCGCACGAATTGCTCGAGACGCGGCTGTGCCTTTGCCAGCTCAGGCCGAACCGAGTAAGCGCGAATCCCAACCACAATCACGTTGTAAGCGCTGAGATCGCCCGACACCAGATCAGCATTCGAAAGTATGCGCGGAGTAAGACCCATCCCCTCCATCGCCTGCGGCACCAGGTCGCCCGGCCCCATCACGTACCCCAGCCGAAGCCCCGGAGCGAGCTTCACATCCACCTTCCGCGTCTTCAACTCCGCCGGCATGTACTGGTTGTAAGGACGAAGCCCCGGATACCCAACGCTGTGCCACCCCGATTCATAACTGCGCCCACCAGATTGGGCCACCGCATCAATGGAATACCCACCCGTGTGCGCGGCCGCAGGCGTAACGGAAAACAAGATCGGATCTGTATCGCCGCCGCTCTTGCGATGAAACTCAGCCTGCTCCGGCTCTGACCGCCACCCTTCCGGCAGCTTCAGCGACACTGTCCCGTCCGCCGATCCCTGTGTATGTACGGTTACGTGCACAGGCAGTGCGCTTCCATCCAGCGGAAGAATCCGTGCTCGCGGATCAACGCTTACCCCAATTGCCGGAGTCACAACCAGCGGCTCATAAAATCCCCCGGGCCCTGACACGCGCTGAAGCGTCTGCACAACCTCACCCATCCTGATCGGCAATCCCTCAAACGAGAACTCCGCCCACGCATCCAGCGGATACGGTGCAAACGACCGTCCCCGCCACTCTGAATTCGACACGTCATAGTACGGCTGTTCAATGTCCGGCCGTGTAAAGTAAGGCGCTGTCGGTTTCGCGTTCTCCGGCACCTGCACCGAAAAAACAGGATCCGAAACAGCCCCAGCCGCATGTACCCCACCGCTGCTGATGCTGTTCTTCCACGCATCGCCAGTGCGGCTCTCCAGCCACACCTTATCGAGCTTCGTCTCTTTTGTCGCCTGAGACGCATGAACCTGCACATACATCTGCTGCCCCGGAGAGACGCTGGTCGAAGCCTCATCAGCCGATGCCCCGCGAAATCCCGAACCCTGCGCGTGCCCCTCGTTGCTTCGAAACGCAATCATGTCCAGTCCCAGCGCATTCGCCAGCGCCGATTGAAACTGACCGATCTTCGCATCCAGCTCAAACAGCAGCCCCGCCTTGCCCTGAGCGTCGAGATTACTCCGCGCAACCCTCTCCCGCACCGCAAGCGTTTTGCGGTAAACCGGAGCGAGTTGCTGTGCCACCTGAATTCCCGAGTTGCACGGGCACTTCGATTCAAGCTGACGAATGTCGCTGTCCATTTCCTTGAGTTCAGATTCCAGCCATCCCGGCGCAGGAGATTTCACAAGCCCCGCCAATCCGGCAATCGTATCGTCGATCTTCACCCTCGAATTGAGGAAAAGACTGTCGTTCTTCGCCGTATCCTTACCGCCCGCAGCCTGGGCACTCGCCGCCACCGCCCACAAATGATAGCTCGACGACGCCGGCCCTCTCAGCAGAGGATTCGCTCCGCCATACTGCGATTTCTGCTCGCCCCACCCTTCATGCGCGATCTGCGCATACGTCCGTCCAAGCGTCAGATCCAGCGTTCCCACTGGAATTTCCGTATCGCTCGAAGGAACCGTCGTCGACCACTCGCCCGTAATGTAGTTGTGGAACCGTGCCGGAGACCACTTTCCCGTCGCATAGTCAAACATCCCCTTGCTCGTCACCGGCGCAAACGGCGTTCTTGAGTACACCGCAAGCGGTTGCCACGGCTGCAGCCCCAGCCCGCCTTCCGAAACCGGCTTCAGCTGATCGGGAAACACATTCGCATCCGGAGCAGCCTTGAACACCTCCTGTGCAATCTCCCCTGAAACCTGGTGCTGCCCATGCCCATCTGTGATTCCCCCGATAAACGTCGACACAATCACCTGCGGCCTCTCCCGCCGCACCGCAAGCACCGCGTCATACAACACACGGTCGTGCCCCCACTTCTGAAACGCCTCCTCCTGCGTCTTCGAGAACCCGTAATCCACTTCTGTCCCCCAAAGCTGCTTCGCCCCGTAATACTCATCAGCCTTGAGCAGTTCATTCGTCCGGATAATGCCGAGCGCATCGTACGTGTCGGCCGACATCTCGTTCTGGCCGCCCTCGCCTCGCGTCAGGGTGAACGAAGTGACGCGCATGCCCATGCCGCGGGAGAGATAAGTCAATAGCGCTCCGTCTTCGTCATCGGGATGAGCCACAATCACCATCAGGCTTCCGGTCGTTCCCAGTTGCTTCAACGTCTGCTCCAGCTTCGCCTCGCCGCGGTCCTCCGGCAATGGCAGCGCCACAAGCTGCGGCTCCGAGGGAGGCAGTTGTGCTGCGGGTGCAGCTTGCTGGGCTTGAACCGATAGCAAAGATCCGGCCATCACTGCAGTCGAAATCGACGTAGCAATGAACGATGCAATGAATGTGCGAGAGGCTTCCTGGGCAAAAAACATGGTTACCGTCAGTGTACAATCCGTGCAGCACCACGATTCATCCGCCCATCCGTGTCCATCTCCAGCGATTCAGCTCAAGCGCAACCCGAGTCCCTTCAGCGGCGCATCGGGCTGCGCTCGGCAGTGCTCTTCAACATGCTTGAGATGATCGGCGTCGGCCCGTTCATCACCCTCCCACTGGTCATTGCCGCAGCCGGATACAGGCTCTCCGTCTGGGCCTGGATCCTGGGTGCAGTCATAGCAGTCGCTGACGGGCTCGTCTGGGCCGAACTCGGAGCAGCCTTTCCCCGAGCCGGTGGATCCTACGCTTTTCTGCGCGAAATCTACGGACCCGATCGCGCCGGCAACTGGCTGAGCTTCCTCTATGTGTGGCAGCTCAGTTTCTCCGCCCCACTCTCCATTGCCTCAGGCTGTATCGGGCTCTCAAGCTTTCTCGCCTGGTTCTGGCCCGGAATCAAAGGCGCGCCCATCGCCGCATTGCCCGGACTGCACTACGCGAACTTCGCTGCCGCTGCTGCATGCCTGCTGGTCACCGCATTGCTTTATCGCAGGCTCAGCGTAGTCACTGGCACCGCCTGGGTTCTGTTCGTCGGTGTAATGGCCGCAATGACCGGCGTAATCGTCTCTGGATTTGCGCACGCTGCCGCAACCGGAGGGTGGCACATGCCGCCATCCCCAGCGCAGTCCGCCGCGGCAGCTGTCGGCGGGCTGGCGCAGGCCACGCTCATCGCAACCTATGACTACTGGGGCTATTACAACATCACGTTTCTCGGCAGCGAGGTAAAGCAACCGGAGAAGACAATCCCCCGCGCGATCCTTCTTTCTGTTCTGTTCGTAGCCACGCTTTACGTGATCATGAATCTCTCCGCGCTGCCTTCCATGCATGATGCCGCGGTCCATGTGAAGGAGAGTGCGATTCTGCGATTGCAGCTCGTGGCCGAAATTGCCCGCTCCGCCTTCGGACAATGGGCTGGCTATACCGTAGCGGCCCTCGTCATGTGGACCGCGTTCGCCTCCGTATTCTCACTGCTTCTGGGCTACTCGCGTGTCCCCTTCGCCGCCGCCCAAAGCGGAAACTACTTCCGCTTCCTCGCCGCGGTACACCCCAGGCACGGAATCCCACACCGCTCGCTGGTAGCCCTCGGACTTGTAGCTTCAGTCTTCTGCTTTTTCAGCCTTCAGCAAGTCATCACCATGCTGGTCATCACGCGTATCCTGCTTCAATTCTTTTTTCAGCACGTCGGCGTGATGATCCTGCGCGTGCAGAGACCAGAACTAGTCCGTCCCTTCCGCATCCCGCTGTATCCGCTTCCACCGCTTCTCGCGATCGCAGGATTCGTATTCATTCTTGTAAACCGAAGCCAGGCCGTTGGCGGTCTCGCCGTCGCTGCAGGCATTGCCGTCAGCGGGAGCCTCATCTATTTCGTACGGGCAAAACGACTAGGCCAGTGGCCGTTTCGCGCGAATCGCATCGCCTCGGATGTGACCAACTGAGCTGTTGGCATCCGCCCGGCTCCTCACCGCAGAGCTGCTGCAAACGGCAGAAACAGCCTGACAATCGTCCCGCTCTTTCGCGATCCCTGTTTGCTCCGCAGTTGGATCTTGCCCCGGTGTCTCTCGATAATCTCCCGGCACACCCAAAGCCCGAGCCCCGTGCCGTTATACCCCTTCGTCGTGAAGAAAGCTTCGAATGCCTTCTCCACGGTCTCTCGCGACATCCCCGTCCCCTCGTCTGCCACGGTAAAGAACACGCCCGAGCCATGGGAGCTTCCGTGCACTTCGCTCGTTCGGATGAACAGACGGCCACCCCTCCCGCGCATCGAATCGATAGCGTTGGTAATCAGATTACTCAGAACCTGCCGTATCTCACCCTCAAAGCATCGGATCGGATGCGTGGCACGATGTCGTTGCTCAATCGTGATCTTGGCATTCAGAATGCGACCCTGGTGCATCGCTACGACATCTTCAATTAACTCACGACCGAAAATTTCTTTAGGGCTGGTCGATTGCTTGTGAAAACGAAGCGTCTGACTCGTAATCTCGGCCACGCGTCGAAGCTCCCGATCCGCGGCAGCAAGATGGTTTCGCACATCCTCCATCTGTTCCGCTCCACTGGCAAGGAAGAGCAGGTTGGTAACAGACTCAAGAGGATTGTTTATTTCGTGTGCAACTGATGCCGCGAGCCGGCCCACCGCGGCAAGCTTTTCCGTCCGCACCAGCGCTTGTTCCACTTGCTTTCGACGTGTAATGTCGGTGAGCGTCAGAACACACCCGGCCAGGCCCGCTTCTCCTGCAATCTGTCCGGAACTGAGCAGCAGAGTGAATTCAGTTCCATCGTCGCGCCGGAGAAAAACCTCCTGTGCCCTTATCACGCCCCGCAAAGCTGAGAAGATGCTGAACCTTGTAGAAGGATCGACATCCTTGATTACCAGCGTGAATATTCGATCGAATTGCTCAAATTGAGGATTGCACCGGCACAGGCGCTTCAGCGCCGCATTGGATCCAACAATCTTTCCCGTCTCATCACACACCGCAATTGCTTCAGCCGAACTCTCCAAAATCGAGCTCGCCAGTTTCCCGGCTGAGACCATCTGTTCCCATTTTTTAGTCTGGGTCAGATCGGTCACCACCATACAAAGAGCGATCGGCCCGTCGATCCTCATCTCGTTGAGAGATAGTTGCACAGGGATCAGTCGCCCCCCTGAGCGCAATTCAATTTCGGCCTTCGCCGGAACGCCATTCAACGCGCGAGTTGTAAGTGCCTTGACGGTGTCAACCGACGCCGCGTCGATCAGATCGACGAACTGCCGCCCAATAATCTGCTCCAGCGGCTGCCCCATCAGATCGGCCAGATGTTGATTGCAGTAAAGGATGATGCCATCCAGCGTTATCGTGGCCGCGCCCTCATTCATCGCTTCAATCAGCGCGCGGTATGCGTACTCGGCTCCACGAAGCGTGAAGACCTGCTCCCCTTGGGGCCCGGAAACGACTAAGGCGTCCACCTCGCCCGACCGAATCGCGGAGATTAGATCGTGCGCCTCTGCGAGTTTCTCTTCGGTTTCCGCGAGCCTGGACCGGAGAATCTCGATCTCCTCTCCAACTTTCCCGCTTTGTAGGTCTTTAGAAAGCACCGTCCCTATTTCCCCAATTTCAAGCCAACCACGATTCTCTCTTCATCCGACATGTCCCCGATGAACCTCTTCGGCGGAAGAGGTAGCTCCTTGATGAGAGTCGGCAACGCTATGATGTCAGATTCCTTTGTTGCCCCTGGCGACTGGTAGACATCGATCACTTCCAGTTCATAGAAACCCGCTAGATACCGTTCGCAAATTCGACGCACATTTGTAATCGCCTGGGTGGAACGCACCGTATTCCCAGCCACGTAGAGTCTGAACACATACTTCGGTGGCGAAAGGTCAGAAACCAGCTGTTCGAATTCGCGTAAAGTCTCATCCGGGTAAGCATCGGGATTCCGAATGTCGCCATCCGGCAGATCGCCACGCGAACGCTGCATGTTTTCCTGCTCTCACTGAACTGAAACTGCGGCCTTGAGGTCGAGCCCGATGAGCACACGCTCTTCTTTGGCGAGATCCCCGATTATCTTCTTTACCGGCGGCGGCAACTGTCGAACCAGGGTTGGCACCGCGATGATCTGATCACCTTTCGCGAGTTGAGGATGAACCAGCAGATCCACCACCTCAATTTGGTACTGACCCTTTAGATGCGTCTCGCAGATTCGTTTGAGATTTGTAAACGCCGCAATCGACTTCGCCGTCTGTCCGGCTACATAGAGCCTCAGCAGCCACGTCGCTGTCGGGTCTTCATTCTTAACGTTCTCAGGGTCCATTTTGCTCCCTTCGAAGAATCATGCGAACGAGGTCGTTGCGCTTCGAATGGAAGCAAGTTCCTGATTGCAGATCTCTCCCACATGAATCCCATCGTCGCGGAGAAAGAATTGTCTCAGCTCGTGCGAGTGAGCCATCCCGCGAGACTTAAGGACTAAGATGCCGCAGCTTCTGAACCCGTCGTTTTCCAGGTCCCGCAGCAGTATCCAAGTATCCATAATTGACGAAATGTTCTCGTCCGTGCGGTCGGGGGAAGTCGAGAAGCTTGTGAGAGATGCGTGAAAAGGGCAGTGATCTGTCGCATCTTCAGAAAGTCAACCAGGCGAATCAGCATCGACTTCACGCCGCTCTGGTCTGCCGCAGTGATGAAATTGGAGATCGGATCGATTACGACGGCGCACGGATCGACTTTTGTGATGATCTGACTCATCGACGCCAGGTGCGCCTCAAGTCCCAGGTTGCTCGGTCTCACACTATGGATTTGCAATAGCCCTTCGTCTACATAAGGTTGTAGATCAAGGCCGATCGAAGACATATTCCGAATGATCTGCGCCTGCGATTCTTCAAACCCGAAGTAAAGCGTCTTCTCGCCTCGCTCGCACGCAGCTTTTAAAAACGCCAGCGCCAGGCTCGATTTGCCCGTTCCCGGCGTCCCTGAAACGAGAATGCTGCTTCCCTTGAAAAAGCCCTTGGCTCCGAGCATTGTGTCCAGCTCCGGAACGCCCGACGAGACCCGTTCGCCCGATGCTCCGTGCGTCAAACCCACCGAAGTCAATGGGAATACAGAGATCCCCTGCGGACCCATCAAAAACGGGTACTCGTCGCCTCCGTGTCTGCTGCCCCGGTATTTCACGATTCGCATGCGCCGAGTCGAAATCTGGTCGCTAACCCGGTTGTCCAGCAGGATCACGCAATCGGCAACGTACTCCTCTAATCCATACCGCGTCAGTGTGCCGTCGCCGCGCTCTCCCGTCACAATCGCGGTCAGGCCCCGCTCCTTCAACCAGCGAAACAGCCGCCGCAGCTCAGCGCGAATCAGCGCCTGATCTTTCAGCCCCGCAAAAAGCACTTCGAGCGTATCCAGCACAACGCGCTTCGCCCCGATCGAGTCGACCGCACTGCCCAGCCGGATGAACAAACCCTCAAGGTCATATTCTCCGGTTTCCTCGATCTCGTTGCGTTCAATGAACACATGGTCAATCGCCAGTTTGCCCTCTTTTTCCAATTGGGCAAGGTCGAAACCGAAAGACGCTACATTCTGCGTCAATTCATCCGGCGTCTCTTCGAATGCCATGAACACGCCCGGCTCTCCAAAGTTCAGCGCGCCATGCACGAGAAACTCAAGGCCAAAGACCGTTTTCCCTGACCCCGCGCTTCCGCAAACCAGGGTGGTTCGCCCGGCCGGCAGGCCTCCCGTCGTAATTTCATCGAGGCCTTCAATGCCCGTAGGCGCCTTGGCCAGCCGGCTCTTCTCTAAACCCATCGCAGACCGCTTCTCCGCTTCTCATGGACAAGATTGGATCAGGCGATTTGATGCGTTGACGTGAAACTGAGTTGCCACTGGCAGGCAACCTTTCAGAATTCTCCGCCCGGCGATTCAGGCGCGACACTGTTGTCGCTCGGAATTTAGTCGCGTGCGACAGCAAACGTGGCAGGCGAGCCATACGAGCGGATAAGTCGGCGTGCAGGAATTCCGGAGAGGACAATGCCCACCCCGACAAGGGCGGGGACGGGATCGTGCAGGAGAATCAGCGCATCCACAGCGAAGCAGAAAACCATGAACAACACCGGAGCCACCGGATACCACCACGCCTTCACGGGCTCTGTAAAGCGGAAGAGCGTAGACACCGTGAGCGCCAGAAACAGTACCGCGGAGAAGATGATGAACGCCAGTACGCGATCGAATGCCCCAAAGACAAGCACCAGTAGTGACAACCCAGTCTGCAGCAGGATCGCGTTCACCGGTGTCCCCAGCCGCTGGTGAACCCGGCTGAATGCCGGAAAGAACGAGCCCTTGGCAGCCATCGCGTAGATCACCCGCGGAGCGGCCATGGAAAGCCCGGCGATTCCTCCGCAAACGCAAATGAGGACGCACGCCGACAGAATCCGAGAACCAGCCCGGCCAAACAAAACAGCGCCAAATTGAGCCACAAAAGCGGTATTCGACGTCACGTCAGCTATCGGGACCACCGCGAGAAATGCTCCGCTCACCCCCACGTAAGCCAGCGCCACAAGCGATACGCCCCCAAGAAATGCCAGCGGCAGTGTGCGCCGCGGATCGCGTACCTCGCCGGCAATTTTGCTGGCATCCCACCATCCGCCGAAGCTGAAAAACGCGCTTACCACCGCCGACGCCAGCGCAGGAAACAGCGCCTCAGACCCCGGCCGCCGCTGCGCTAGCGGCAGAACGTTGGCAAGGTGTGCGTGTCCTCCTGCAAAAGCCCATCCCGTGATCGTGAGGAGCACCGCTACCTTCAGAAAATTGACGATCGAAGCCACCATTCCGCTGAACCGGGTGCCGAGCATATTCACAACACCAAACCCGCCCAGGATCACAGCAGGCGCCAACGCAAGCACGCGATGCGACAATGGCGCGACCTGCGCTATATAAGCAACGGAACCAACCGCCAGCGCCGCGGCAACTCCCGGATACATCACCAGCGAACTCATCCAGCCGTACAGGAACCCCGTCTGCTCGCCATAGACCGCGCGGAGATACACGTATTCGCCGCCGGATTCGGGATATCGAATTGCGAGCTCGGAGTAGCAGAAAGCTCCGCAGACGGCCATCAGCGCCATGCCCATCCAGACCAGGCCGAGAAGCAGCGGAGATCCCAGCGACTTCGCCATTGCGGCAGGTGTCAGAAAAATGCCGAGCGCGATCGACTCGCCCGTGACAATCGCGATTGCAGCTGAGAGCCCGAGCTGGTGTGCTGCTGGGTTGGACATGACCGAGTGTAGCCTTCTTCAACGTGCCTGGCAGAGGGCGATTGCGGTTGCGTCGTCGCGGTCAGTGGAACAGGAAGCAGCGCACCCGGCACTTCGCCAAGTGCGCCGCAATCGTTAAAAGCTGAGCCGGGCGGCAAGTTGGAAGGCCCGCGGCCCACCAGAGCCAAACACGCCGCCAGCGATGGAAACCGGCCGTCCAAAGCTGGAAGAGAACCCCGGATTGTTGCGGTCTGGCGTGAGCGTGTTATTGAAGCCCGAGTAGTTGAGGTTGCTGGTGCCGAGAACGTTCGTCACGTTGAAGATGTTGAAAGCCTCGCCGACAAGCTTCAAACTGTACCGATCGCCGAAGCTGATGGAGCGATCGAGGCGAAAATCAAGCGCGTTGAAGCTGTCGTTGAATCGCGCGTGATCGCCTACCTGGGGCAGCATCACGTAGCTGTTGGCACTGGCTTCCCACACACCGCCGCCTGCATTGGTCTGGGCGATCCACGCATTCAATTGCTTCGCATCGTGAAACGCCCGACCGCCGGCGTTGCGTTGCAGTGTGGGCACGCGCTCGCTGGCATCCGGCAGCAGAATGTCCATTGGCACTCCCGAAGCAATCGTCCAGATCGGCGCAAAATGGAACTGATACGGCAGATTGGCAAGCCCGGAGAGGACCAGCCTATGACGCTGATCGTTCGGCGTCGGGCCGTATTCGCGGTGCAGATCAGCGGGATCGATCGGCGAGTATTCAAACGGAATCTGGTCGTCGTTGGCGTAGTTGAACGCCTTGGCCAGCGTGTAGGCCGCATCGAACTCACCGTATTTCTTGAATCGCTGACGCGCGCTGACCCACAGCGCGTCATATTTTGTGTTCGCAGCAGATTCAAGGTCCGTCACTTCGTCGGGACCTTGCGTGTCCGGGTTGTAAACAGACCCGACGGGCCGGCCAATGATGAACCGTGTGCCCAAATTGTGGACTCCATCCACTTTGACCATCAGCCCCTGGCCGAACTGCTTTTCGATGCCCACATTAAACTGCTGCACCATCGGATTGCGCATCCGGTTGCTGATAATGTCGATGCCCGCTGCCCCCGCGCCTGTGAAACTGAACCCGCCAAACGGATTCGACAGCACTTCGGGAGCGCCGGGACGGAACGTGCCATCCGGGTTCATGTAGATGGGATTGCCGCCCGGATCAGTTATGACATTACCCGCGGTTACGTTCAACGCGAGCGCCCGGCCATCGAGGCCTTTTTCCAGCGACATGACTTCCAGCGTGATGCGGTCGTAGTAGATGCCGTACCCGCCATGAATGCTGAAGTTCGGGTTGAGCGCATAATTGAATCCGAACCGCGGCGCCCAATCGTTGAAATTGCGATGTCGCGAGCCCTGGTAGAACGACTGCACAATCGGATTGCGTTCGCCGTACCAGCTCAGGTTGTTCAGGTTGGTGTCCATCTCCCACCGCAGGCCCATGTTGAACGTGAGATTGCGCAGCAGTTTCCAATCGTCCTGCGCAAAAAAGGCCACGTGGTAGCTATCGTTGTTGGGCAGCAGCAGCGGCTGCATCGGCTTTGTACTGCGCAGGCCAACGGCGAAAAGCAGATCGTCGTCGTTCACCACGCCGTCTCTGTTACGATCGAAATCTGGAAAATCTTCGACCGCCTGAATGTTGCCCTGCTCGAACACGCCGAGGTTGAAGTCCGCATCGATCGATTGCACCTCTCCCCCGAAACTGAGGCTGTGATTGCGGCGCGTCCATGCAATCAAATCGTCACCTTGCAGTCGAAACTGTTTGGTCCCCTGCGGAACCCGATACGTAGCGCCATCATCAAGATTGGGAAACGTAATTTGCGGTGCCGCGCTCGTCGGCGAAATGTAGTTGCTGAAATTGTTCTCAGCAAAACTCATTTTGTTGATCACCGAAGGCGTGAAGATGTGCACCCAGTCAGTCATCAGGCCCTGCAGATGATTTACCGAGTTCTGCCGGTATGCGACTGTGCCCAGCGCGCGGTCGAGTTGACTCTGCCCTAGGTCGTCTTCCAGTTCGAGTGATTCGCGAAAGCCAATGCGGTCCCGTTCGCGCGCCTGCCAGTCGACCCGCTCGGTGCTCAGGTAGTCGTGCAGGGGCGCGGTGGCGAACCTGCGCGCGATCGTCTGGTGCTCGGTGTCGCGAACACCCACGAGATCACCGCCCAGCTGCTGCCGATCTTCCAGCGCTACAAACCACCAGGCGCGATCGCGCCGGATCGGCCCGCCCGCATCGGCCGCGTACTGCTGACGACGGAACGGTGGCGTGGAACCGATGCTCGGATCGTACGTTGCCGGCAGCCCCTGCAGAGCACCGTCGCGCTCATAAAAACCAAGGCCGCCGTGAACCTCGTTCGAACCCTGCTTGGTGACGACGTTCACCACCGTGGATCCGGAACGCCCGAGTCCCGCCGAGAAGCGATTCGTCGCGATCTGAAATTCCTGAACAGCGTCTTCAGGAATGTTGACCAGCGACCCGCCAACCACGTCATCATTGTTATCGGCGCCATCCACCGTTACGTTGCCGCCCCGCCCCAGTTGCCCTGCCGAAGAAATCACCACAGTGTTCTGCTTCGTAGGGTCGAAGTTCGGCGCCGGAGCGTTTCCGGGAACAAGATACGCCAGCTCAAGGTAGTTGCGGCCGTTCAGGGGTAGCGCCTCAATCTGGCGCGCATCAATCACGCCTCCAACTACCGACGTTGTCGTATCGACTGCCTGCTGGCCGATGCTCGAGACCTCAACCGTGCTGTGGGTTCCAGCCACCGCAAGCCGCACTGGCATCCTCTTCACCTGGCCCACTTCGAGATGGACCGGCTGCCGCCACCGCGCGAATCCGGAACTGCCGCCTGCGGAGAGGTCGTAGTCCGAGGCTTCGAGGGTAGCGAATGAAAACCCACCATCGCCCTGCGTCGTGAACGTCCGAACCGTTCCCTGATCGATTTTCGTCAGCGTGACAATGACGTTGCCAACGGCATTCCCCGATGGATCGGTCACGATTCCGTTGATGCTGGCCGTTGCCAGTTGCTGTGCGCCGCCTCGCGAAAGCGACAGGAGAGCAAACAGAAGAACACCGCAAAGCGCGACATAGCGCGCGGGGAGATACACAATCTGCATTGAACTGACCTCGTAGTAAGTGACGCAATGGCTCTGGGATCTGGAGTGGCCTATGGGGCACAGTACGTTAGCCAATTCCATGCACGCATCCGCTCAGCGGAGGGGGAATTCCTCAATCCAAAGGAGGAGCATCTTCTGAGCTATCCCAGTCGGCCTGTCTTCCCCACTTTCGTCCACTCGGAGCCGCTCGGTAATCTAGCCTCGGACCAACTCACCTCACCGCTCTGTCAAGCTGCCTCGGGGGCCATAGTCTGTCGCGACCCCCACACAGCAACGACTTGCAGTCCCAACCCGGTTTGCAGGCAATTACCTGGTTCTGGTGCACAATGTACTTAGGCCCTTGCGGTCTCGGCAACTGCATTGCATCATTCGGCTGAACATGGGCCCAAACCGGGCGCGCAGAGCAATTCCCGCGTCCGGCCAGGGTGATTCGTTCTGGAAATTGATCTTGGTTCCAGGCTTAAGTCCCTCATAGTCAAGATCGTACAGCTAAGCCTATTGCGATCAACGGTCTGCAACCACCCACCAGATCTAAGTCCCTGAAAAGGAGATATTTATCCAAAGAAGGGAGGGGAGGGGTCCCCGGGGTTACTGATGCCTGATCCTGATCCTGACCACTGACCACTGACCCCTGATCCCTGACCCCTGACCCCTGATCAGGAAAATACCCTATGGCGCTGGATTCACCGGGATCTTCTCGACCGTCAGCAGCCCATGTGCACGAAGCCACGTTTCCAGTAGCACCGGCCACTGATCGAGCGCCGCATCTCCTTTGCCCAACCCCACGCCGTGCGGGCCATTCTCAAAGATGTGTGCCTCAGCCACCACGCCGGCCTTGATCTCCGCCTCATAGAACCGCAACCCCTGCTCGATCGGCACAGTCTGATCGTTCTCCGTATGAAACCAGAAAGTCGGCGGGGTCTTCGCCGTCACAAACAGATCGGGAGAATATGCCTTCCGCAATTCCTCACATCTGTCCATCACGTTGAATAACTTGCAGTAGCTCAGGTGCGACGTATCGCTGGAGATCGCACCGATCCACGGGTAACCTAGAATCAGGAAATCCGGCCGGCTCGAGACGCGTTCAACAGTGTCAACCGCTTCGGGTTGGCCTTCAACCGGCTGCGTCGCCGCCAATGCGGCAAGGTGTCCGCCCGCCGAAAAGCCAATCAAGGCGATCCGGTTCGGATCCACATGGTAGTCGCGCGCCCTGGCCCTCACCGTCTGAATGGCTCGACGGGCATCCAGCAGGGGAATCGGAAGCAGATAGCCTTCAGAACTCAACCGGTAGCGAAGCACGAAGGCTTTGAACCCACGCGCATTAAACCAGTTTGCGATTTGCCGCCCTTCCAGGTTGGTCGCCAGCCCGGAGTAAGCACCCCCTGGAAAAATGACCACAGCCGAGCCGTTCTCATGCCCCGGCTGCGGATCGAAAATCGTGAGCGTTGGTATGTCCTGGCATGCATCCCCAATTGCCTGCGGAGCGGCGCCCGACCACAGCCGGATGGTCTGTACATCCAGAAATGGATTGTTCTCTCCCGGAGTTGCGCACGGGGCGTGCTGTCTCGGTGCCTGGGCGCAGGCCACCGCACACGCCAGCGCAAGCAAAAATACACTCTTCATTCAGATTCTCTCCGCGTATCGCTGGGATTATAAAGTGCCAATCCGGCAGCCCAGAAAAACGGATGAACTGCGGCCAGCGAGGTGCGACGTCTACCGCCAACCGACAGGCGCCACGTTACCGTTGCGTCCTCACCTGTGCCATTTGTGCAGCATTACCCCAGCACCTTCGGCATGGCTGCCCGGTTGGCCAGACAATGCAAAACTTGTGAGATGGCTGCTTGCCCACGCTGCGAAGAGTTTCTGGAAGGCAAGAGCTTCGTGAAGCCCCGCGAGTATCTGGAGTTTGCTCTTCGACTCCTTGAGCTGGTCAAAAGCGGGTCCCTGGTCCTGAATGAAAGCACCTGCAAGCTGGAGGACCTATTCAATCCCGATTGGCCCGCGGATGTCGTTGAGCACAACCTTCAGTGTGTTTCCTGCGGTCGCAAATTCCAGCTATTTGCCGATACCTACCGCGGCCATGCAGGATGGGGACTCACCGGCCCGCCCACCATCGTGCCTGAATTGGAAGAGGCAGCGAGTTCCTAACGGCACGCCCGCGCTCATCACTCCTCTTCAGGCTCCTTCATTTCCAGCATCTTCAGTTCGTTTGTCAGTCGACGAAATTCATTCTGAATCTCATCCACGCGGTTGGAGATGCGACCAAGGTTTGCCCCTGTTGTGGTTACAGCCCGGAGGAGCTTGTCACGCTCAGCTGCGCAAATCTCAAGGCGCGCCTGAATCGCGACCATCCTCCTCTTGCGCTTGAAATCCATCCCCTAACTTTGAGTGCTCCGCTTCCTGTCGTCAATGAAAGAATTTGTCAGTCTCAGAGCCACACAGCTTTGTGGCCGGGGCAGGGGTCGGCCGCTAATTCAACAAGTGTTTCGGCAAGCTGGAAACCGTAGCGGGCCAGGTAATACGCAGCTCCGTGCACGCGTTCTTCGAGGACGCCTCCTGGATTCAGTGCGCGCTCGATCGCGTCCGCATGGCGCCGCAACGAGCCTTCGCGCTGCATCTCAAAGTTCGCTGCGAGTCGCCGAAGCCGGTTCATCTGGTAACGCATTTTGCTGGCAGCAGTTTCGGCGGAACGCCCGAGCCCCGCATCCATTGACCTCATGTATTCCAGCAGAGGACCAAGCTCTTCCTCGAGCGCTGTACCGGCCGACCCAAGCTTTCGCTTTCCTTCAATCGGCATCGCTCGTGCGGCGAGCAACTGGGAAAGGGAATCGGCGGATTCGCTGAAGACGCGCTCCAATCCCAGCTCGTGTTTGCGCATGAGTTCGCCGATCGCTGGCTCGATGAGAGTTGCGGAGAGCCTCGGCTCTGCGGCAGTCGTGCGCCCAAGGATGCGCTCGTAGAGCACCGCGGATTGAGCGAAGTAAGCGATCTCTGCCGGACCACCGATGATCAGCGAAGTGCCGAGCAGGTAATCCTGGAAGATCGGACGGAGCAACGCTGCCGGGGAGATTCGTTCCGGCTCCGCGACAAGGATACCCACCAGGTCGGCAGTTGTGTACCGTTCGCGGCCCGCCTGCCACAGATCGTTTGACTCGGAGCCGGTCGCAGCAATGCGCTTCAGGGCCAAACGCGCGCCTGTCCGCTCATCGATCAGAAAGAGCAGGCTTGATCCGGGCGTAACCGCCACCTGCGCGTGGTATCCAGCGGCTTCGAGAGCTTTGTTTCTTTCAAGCAGGGCGGCATATAACTCATCTGCGCGCTCGATCGCGGCCTTTAGAACTGGGGCACCGAGCCGATGAATCTCACGACTTGCGGCATCCAGAACCAGAAGCCCCTGCGCCGCGAACACCTTGGAGTAGAACTCCGCAAACGCCTGACCGAACGTGCGCCCCGGCTTGTACGCGGCAACCAGTGCGTCCATTGCGTCCGACGTGCCGAGCAGTTCCCATGCCTGCTCGATCAGTGGCTCAATCGTCTCGTCGAGCACGACGCTTCCCACCTGAACCGGAGCGGAAGGGGCCTTTGAGTACACCAGCTTCCGCAGCTCTTTTCGTGATGGGAAAGTAACGTGATTGATCTCGGCGAAATCGTGATCCTCGGTCGCAAGCCAAAAGATGGCCACGTGAGGTTGACCCGCCTCTGAGGCCCGTCGAGCGCGGGCCAGGGCTGTTGCTGCTTTAAAGGGAGTGAAGAGCGGGCCACCGAAGAGCCCGACCTGCTGTCCGGTTAGCACTGTGCCGGCACCGGCTCGGAGCGTGGCAATGGAGGCCGACGCTGAAGCGGAAGGATTCTGATTCGCGAGGAGATCGACGATCTCGTTCCAATGATCGGGACGCGGACATCGTTGCTGCCATCCTGTTTCGCGGGGCAAGGAAGAATAGAAAGGCCGCACGCGCGTGTCAGCAGAGCAGTAGCCGCGGAAGAGGCGGCTTAGACCGGGAGCCACGTCGATGGAGTAACACTCAGAACTTGGCAACACTTACCTTCTCGGATGGATTCGTCTGGCTGAACCCCAGGGACGGATCTGGTCTGGCGGTGCAAGACGGCTACTTTGCGGCACAACTCGGCTCCGTTAAGGATGCCACGCCAGACGTATTCGATGCACAAGTGTGATGGAACGGGATTGGGCAGCAGGAATTGGGAATTGGGGAGTTACATCCGGGCTGGGTGCCCTCGGCAGCGGTTTTGGTATGGAACTGTCTCGCAGCAAGCTAGGCGAAGATTTTTTCTTCTGCCGGGAAACGGACGGGCTCGGCTGGACGGGTCGATACAGGAAGCTCCGCCTGTTTGATACGGCGGAGGAGGATGTTGCGCAGCCGGTTGGCAGATTCGTCATCCAGTCCAAGGTGCGCATTCTCTTCCATAACATTCAGGGCATAGCGGAGTTCGTTGGCCAGTTCCGGTTTCGGAGCGCTGATCGACATGGCTCCATTCTAGCTGGCTAGTCAATCGGTTTTCTGGGCCACTTTTTCCACAGAAACGGAGGAAGCAGGAATCAGGGAAGTGAGGGACACCGGTAATCACTGGTGACATTCGGCTTAGCCGCAAATACCTCTACCGAGAACGTGCGGAAAGCTCCCCAGTTCCTGCTTTGGCCTGTGCATCGGCTCTGGGCTTTTAGTGGTTTAGGCCACTTTTGCTAGCGGATGACCCTACCGATATTGTTGCGCTTCAGCCGTAAAGATCGCACTGTTCGGCCATTGCGCGTCCCCGATCACGATCTTCCTCTGCTTCGCATCCGCGATGCCCATCGTCCGCAGCGGTACCCGCAGTTCGAGGGAGTTGCCTCCAGCCCTAATCAAAGGATCGGAGTCCAATCCAGCCCAGGTCTGGAACAGCATCTGATCTCCGCGCTCCAGCATGAGCCAGTACACCACGTAGGGCCGATGACCGTTAGCCTGGCCGCTCTTATCGAATGTCGCCCGGTCTCCGATGTTCGCTGTCGCATGCAACACGAACTCGCCAATCCCGGAAACGCCGATCTTCATTACCGGCCATCCCATCGGTGGCTTCTCCGCGCGGGTGCCCGGCGCAGCGATCGGGGTTGACAACTCGATCCGGATATACAAAAACGACTCATCGTAAGCTGCCCGCAGCTGCCAGCCTTCTCGGGCTGCACTCGCCCGATCGAGTGCAGCCGTCACGTTCTGCCATGGCTCCCCCGCGCGCTCAAATGCTCCGGCCGGCGGTGGAACATGGCATAGACCGATTCTGCAGGGTACGGTTTATCGCTTGAAGCAAGGTCCTCGATTTTCCAGCGCCCATCTTCCTTCACAAAGCGAAGGCTCAGGAAAAAGTTCTGGCTGTACCGTCCGAGCAACACTGCCTCATTCCCCTGCACAAACACCTTTGACGACGTGTAATGGACATTGGAGTTTGGATGAAGCATAGCCCTCATCTTCTCCGCTTGCTCGGCCTTTTCGCGGGACCACAACCCTACAAAATTGTGGTCAGCATCGCCGCTCAGCACCGCTTTCTCCAACTGCCCGTAGACGGCAAGGACCTGGCTCTCCGGGGTCTGCGCCCGGGCAGCTGATGAGACAGATCAGGAAACAAGAACAAACAAGGATTCGCACTGGCGGGAGGTTACCACAAGTCATAGACCGCGAAGTATCTGTTGCAGAGCGCCAATCCTCCTGGTACGCCTGTCTGACGCGGATGTATCCCTTTGTTCCCAATTCAACATCCAACTAACGAATCTTATAGTGTTTCCGTTTGCGGACTGGTCTGCAGCGTCGTTCGATTAGAGGTTAGAGATATAGAGGTTCTAAAACATGTCTTGCCGCATTTTCGCCTTTCTGGTTGTGTCGGCGATGATCGTCATTTTTCTTCTGGTCGCCGACAACTTCCCATCGTCGGTTTTACCGAAACGCGGTCAACCTTCCTGGGTTGCTAAGAGGCCGTAAGCTCCGGTACTTCGTTCGTTGGTCAGCCGACGAACAATTCGCACTCGTGATGGCGTTCGAGTCTGGGCTAGCGGTGTGCGGTGGGAAGGGCTCATCGGTGTGGCGCATATACTTTTCTTGAGTGAATGAAGGAGAGCGTCCCAGCATGGCGAAGAAGTCCGCGAAGACCAAGTCCCCGACGATTAAAAAGGTCAAGGCCCAGAAAGCCAAACCGCATACACCCTCAAGGAAGACGAGGACTGGCAAGACATTGGCTGTCGAGAGCGAAAAGCTCCTAAGCTCCGAGGTGGTCTACCAGGGCTCGCTGTTCCGCGTTTTACATGACAAGTTGATCGAGCCTGGCGGCAAGAAGAGCGAGCGCGACGTGATCCGGCATAACGGAAGCGTCGTAATCCTGGCAGTGGACAAGTCCAAGAGCAAAAAGGATCCGTGGATTGTGATGGAGCGCCAATACCGTCATGCAGCCCAGCAGTTTCTGTGGGAGTTGCCAGCAGGAAAACTGGACGCGGGGGAGGAGCCGCTGAACGGAGCGCAGCGCGAGTTGGAGGAGGAGACTGGCTATCGCGCCAGGAAGTGGAAGCCCCTGGTGGAGTACTACGGAAGCCCCGGCTTTCTGGGCGAATCGATGAAAGTATTTCTGGCCGAAGGACTGATGGCCGGGGACGCTCATCCGGAGGAGGATGAGGAGATCGAGTTCCGGCTGGTGAAGCTTTCAGAGATTGTGAAGATGATCGAAAAAGGCGCCATCCAAGACGGAAAGACGCTCTGCAGCGTACTGCTTTATGCGCGCAAGCTGGAGAAGAAGCGAAAGAAGTAGCAGACCCGGCGTTGATCAGCGATGCAAAAAGTGAAGGGCTCCCACGGTTAACGTTGGGAGCCCCTAATGTTTCCAGCCATCAGTCGTTGCTAGTTGACAGTGACCGTCAGATTGTTGGAGGCCGTTGCGCCGGGGTTGGTCGCCACGATCTTTCCTGAACCTGTCGCGGCAAGGTCGCTGGCCGGGATGGCTACGGAGAGGTGAGTGGCATCGACGATGGTTGTGGTTCGATAGCTTCCATTCCAGGTCACTGCGACTCCGGGAACGAAGTTGGAGCCGGTGAGTGTGAGGATTGTGTTGCCGCTGCCCTTTGTGATCGTCGAGGCCGAGCTCGATGTGAGCGTTGCTGCGGAGTTCTTGTTCAGCAACTGCGGAACGACAACCGGTCCGCGCAGCAGGTAGATGTGTCCGCCGGTGGTGAGGATCGCGACACCGTCCTGACCCCAGCGAATAACATCGGTGAGCGAATAGGAACTGTTCGCGCCCTCCGTGCTCGTAAAGTCGATGGAGAGACTGCCCGCGGGCATGTAGGTCTTGTTATCGAAGGCCTGCAGGGTGTCGAAGGTGGAAGGATAGGAATAGGGGTTGTTGGAGTTGACCACGTAGAAGGTGCGGCCGAGGGAAGCATCTGGAAGAACGTCTCCGTTATAGCCCCACATCGAATTCGCCGAAGTGCTGAAGATACCGAGCTGCGTGGCAGGATTGGTAGTCCAGTCGGCCACACCGCCCGTCACGGTGAACACTTTGTTGCCATCGGCTTTGAAGCAGCCGCCGCGAGTGAGCGTGGACCCTACATACTGCTGGTAGTTGTAGTACTGGAACCCGGCCGAGGTGACAGTATAGTGATCCAGTGTGGCGCCGGACGTGTCGATGTCGAATGAGAGCATGTCGTTTGCCGTGGGCATGACGATGCAGGAACCGGTATATGGTCCCGAGGCCGCACCTCGGATCGCCGCTGTTTTATTCGCGGGGTCGAAATCGTAAAGCGCGTTGCCGGCCCACGATCCCAGATCGAGTGCGATGGTGTTTTCACTACCCGGCTGCGTGGTGATACCGCGCAACTGGTTGGCTGTCGTGTTCGGGACCGGCCAGGTGAAGTCAGCCTGCTGCGTGAGCATGTTGAAGCGCGCGACACTCTGGCTACCGGCAAGGATGGTGTAGAGGATGTTGCCGTCAGACGTGAGCGCCAGATTGGTTGGCTGGCTGCCGATGTTCACGGCTGCACCAACGGTGCCCGTCTCGGGCGTGATCGGTGCGATCGAGTTGCCCGTGACGCTGGATGATCCGGAGCCGACGCTGGCCATGATCTTTCGCGAGTACGGATCGTACAGGATGTGATTCACGCCGATCGTGATGACGTTATACACGGTAAGCGGAAGCGCGTTGGAGTTGCCGCCGCCGGGAGTGGGATTCATCACCGAAATGCTGGCCCAGCCCATTGTGGCGAGATTTGCAGCAGGCACGGTGGCAGTCAGGGTTGTAGCGCTCTCGTAGCTGGTGGCGAGTGGCGTGCCATCCAGCTGCACGGTGGAGTTGCTGTTGAAGCCTGCGCCCGTCATCGTGATGACGGTATCGCTGGCTCCCGCTCTGATTCCGGACGGAGAAATGGACGCTACCGCAGGCGTGAGGTTATACATCGCTCCGGACACTGCCACCGTTGCAGTGGACTGGTTGTTGGTCAGGACCGGATCGGTCTCTGAAGCGTTGACCTGCGCAGAGGCATCGACGCTGCCCGGCGCAGTTTGCAGCACGACGATTGTGATTTTTGCGGTCGCAAGGTTGGCGAGTGAGCCAAGATTGCAGGCCACCCCTGCGCTGGAACTGCTGCACGAGCCGACCGTGGGTGTTGCGGATATGACAACTCCGGTCGCAGGCAGTTGCGCGGTAAGTGCAACGTCCGTCGCGGTGGACGGTCCATTGTTGACAAGTGTGGCTGTGTACGTAGTGTTGCCGCCCGTGGCAGTGCCTCCGCTGGAAGTGAGCGAGACGGCGACATCAGCCGATGTGCCGGAAAGATCTTTCACCAGATTGGCTCGCACGCTGTAGACACCGATGCCGGTGCGGAAGGCAAGTCCGTTCGTTCCCCAACGGGTAAGGTGCGACGCATTTCCCGACGGCGAGTAGTTGTTGCTGGTGCTGACGCCTATGGGAACAATGCTGGTTGAGGATGCATTGAAATCAGAAATGTTGAACGCCTGGATTTGGCTGTAGCCGTATGAGTACACGTATCCCTGCGGGTTATCGAGCATGAAAACTTTACCGAGGTTTGTGTCCGCCACAGTGGGTCCTTGCGCCACGACGCTGCCGGTGACGTAGAAGGTGCCGAGGAGTGCGCCGGCCTCCGCGTCGTACACGGTGCCAAGGTCGGTGTAGGTCCGACCGCCGGCAACCTGAAGATCGTCGACCCCGTAGGTTGAGTACGTGCCGTTGGTAGCAGTGGTGCCCTTTTGCGTGAGCCCGCCAGCCGAGTAGGTGAAGACGGCGTAAGCATTGTTGCTGGCCGCGTAGACTTCGCCTGTGGTTCCATTCACCTGCATAGCAGTGGGCGCGAAATTGGTTACCGCGGTGCCGCGAAGCACGCCGCTGTCGTAAATAGCAATAGTGTTTGAAGCGCCCGAATAGCCCGTGCCATTGGTGCCGATTACAACTGCTGTGTCTGATCCGGGCAGCGCCGCGATTGCCTGAACGGTTGCTGGTGTGGCATACCAGCCGGTGTTGTTGCCGCCAATTGCGAACTGGAGATCAGCAGTTCCTGCGCTGAGGTCAACGCGGCGTACGGCAGAGCCTCCGTCAAGGCCGATCCAGAGGTATTTGCCGTCATCGGTAACGGCGATGCGGTTCGGTTCGCTGCCAACCGGGATAGGTGTGCCCAGATTGCCGGTTTCCGGATCGACCGAAACTACAGTATTGCCGTAAGGTGCTCCAGCGGAACCTGGAACCGTTACATAAAGGAGGCCATTCACTGGATTCAACACCATGCTGTTGTTGGCGATGGGAACATAGGCCGTATAAGCCAGCGCGCCTGAGGTACCACCGCCGGGCGGCGGAGTGGTGACGGTGAACTGCAGATTGCCCGGCAGCCGCACCGCAGAGGCAGGAAGGTTGACGGTGATCTGGTACGGACTGACATAAGTCGAGTCGATGTTCGTACCGTTCAGGGCAACGGTAGAGCCAGAGTTGAATCCGGTTCCGCTGATGGTGAGAGTCGCAGCCGTGTTGATGGGACCGGTGTTGGGACTGATGGAGGAGACGCTAGGGGGCGGCGGCGGGATGATTGTGACGGTGAGTGCGTTGGAGGTGCTGGGTGTGGAGGTGGAACTCACGACCGTTACGTTGGCTGTTCCGGTAGACGTAAGCAGGCTGGCGGGGACGTTTGCGTATATCGTCTGCGGATTTCCGTAGTAGAAGTACCAATAAGTCGTGAGCGGAGTGTTGTTCCACTGAATCTGCGAGGTGAGAACTGAAGAGTTGTTGTTGCCAAACTGCTGGCCGAGGTCGCTGCCGGTGACGACAATCTGCGTGTCGCTGGAACCCATGACGATCTGCGTTGGCGTGACCTGAGTCAGCACAGGCGTGGGAGTCTTTTGAAGGACGTTCAGCGGCATCAAGATCGACAAACCACCACCGGGCGTGGGGTTCACAACCTGAATCAGGAGGGCCTGACTTGTTGCCTGCTCTGTAACCGTGATCTGAAATGTGAGCTTGGTCGAGTTTACGTAAGTGCTGGATCGGGTAACGCCGTTCACCTGAACGGTTGAGGTCGGGATGAAGTTCGTTCCGGTGATGGTGACAGTCACAGGACTGGAGCCACCGACAACGATGCTGGCAGGCGAGACGGAGATGGCATATCCAGGTGCCGGATTCCATACCGAGACGCTCGCAGCTGAGGAAGTGCCGCCGCCCGGGGTTGCATTCACAGCCGTGAGGGCCAGTGAGCCACCGGTCGCAACGTCCGCATCGGACAACGTGACATTGACCTGCTTGCTGGTCACATAAGCGGTTGTGCGGGAGTTGCCGTTGACCTTGATTACAGTAGTAGGAACAAACCCTGTGCCAACAACAGCGATAACCGGTGCGGTAGCGCCCGCCGCTAATGCGGATGGCGAAACACCGGATATAGCGGGCGCTGGATTATCAACCTCAAAATTTACTGGCGCGCCGGAACCGCTGCTGATCGATCCGTTAAGCGCGATGACCGCGAGTTGGCCCCCGCTGGTAAGCTGCGTCGCTGATACCGTGGCCAGCACTTTCGTGGCGCTCACGTAACTTGTGACCTCGGCAACTCCTCCAACCTGGACCGTTGTGGTGGATTGGAAATTGCTTCCGTTCACTGTGAGCTGGGTGTCAGCCGAACCCGCCATAACGGACGCGGGGCTGACGGACGTCACGGTCGGCGTTGGAGGGTTGGTGCCACCGCTGCCGCCATTATTGCTTGAGGTTGAAGATCCGCCGCCACCGCAACCAAAGACAAAGAAAGACGCACAAAGGCACAGAACGCCCAGAACCCGATTAAGAGGAGACATGGAACGGGAGTATAGCCCAGAAAAGACGGTTTTGCTGTGACCAAAAATATGTAATTGGAATCGGGAACGTCTAGGGCAGTCGAGGCCGGATGGTGGAACGAGCTTGAAGCCAAATACCACCGAGGGAATTGAAATGCTGATGTGCGACTTCCTTCAGACTCTGTAGGACGAAGGACCACCTGTTCTTACAGCAGGTTCCATCAATTTGTGAATTCTCCACCCGGCATCAATAAACCTTTGACGTGAAATGAGCGTCATAGTCGGTAGGGTGGGCTGGCTTCCCCATGACCCCATTGCTCACCAACCCCCAAGAGGCAAGAAAGGCAAATCCCTGTGGCTCAGTACAAAGGCAAAGTCAAGTGGTTCAACAACGCCAAGGGCTACGGATTCATCGGACGTGATGACGGGCCAGATGTTTTCGTCCACTACTCGGCAATCCAATTGGATGGTTACAAGACTCTGAAAGAGGGCGATGATGTGGAGTTCGACATCGTCCAAGGGCAAAAAGGTCCTCAGGCGGATGCAGTGATCCGACTGAGAGACGCTGCCACCCATAACGCTGCTTAGCAGTCCCGAGACTCTGGAGCGTTTCCCCGAACCGCTTTGGCGGTAAGGGAGCCCGTTGCTCCGACCCCCAGCTTCCGCTGGAACTGAACAAGCCTGAAAAGCTCGGTTCTCCAAGGTGCATTCATTCTGAATTACAGGGCTAGCAGGGCTTAACCCTTCTGGCCCCTCTCCCCCTCCCCGCCCCCTCTCGTTTTTCCGCGGTGCAATAACAGATACTGATCGCGGAGAACCCTCCCGATGGACAACGCAATCATTGCCTGCCTGCTGAAGGAGACCGCCGATCTCATGGAGATCGACGCTTCCGACAGCTTTCGTGTGCGCAGCTACCGCAATGCCGCCGATGCCGTGGAGCAAACCACGGTGGACCTGGCCGCGGTTTCGTCGGATACAGCACAACTGCTTGCAATCCAGGGGATCGGCAAGACCATGGCCGCGAATATCCAGGCCATCGTAACCAGCGGATCGCTGCCGTTGCGCGACGAGCTACTTACCAAATATGGCACCCGATTGCTGGAACTGCTGAAACTGCCCGGGATGGGTCCTAAGACCGTGGCGTTGCTGTGGGATGCGGGGCGAATCAAGAACATCGACGAGCTGGCGGAGGCGATTGAGGCAGGGCGGCTGAAAGGCTTGCCGCGGATCGGCGAGAAGCAGATCGAGAAGATTAAGAAGGGAATCGATGACTACCGGCGCTCGGTGGGGCGGTTCCGCATCGACGAGGCGGAGGACGCGTCGGAGCGCCTGACTGAATACCTGATGGCGTTCAATGGCATCGAGCGGGTAACTCCGGCTGGTTCGCTCAGGCGCGGACGGGAGACGGCGGGCGACCTCGATTTACTGGTGACCGGGCCGGCGTGCGTACAGGAGTATACCGACGCGGCGGTCGAGTATGTCGCGGCTTATCCGGGTATCCACGACATGACCGCGAAAGGCGAGAACAAGGTGAGCTTCCACCTGGGGAACGGATTGCAGGTGGATGTGCGGCTGCTTCCGTCACATTGTTACGGTGCTGCGCTCCAGTACTTCACCGGCTCGAAGGCCCACAACGTAGTGTTGCGACAACGCGCGTTGAAGATGGGCTACACGCTCAACGAGTGGGCCCTTTCACGGCTGGAGGATGAATCCGTCGTTGCGAGCGCGACGGAAGAGGAGATCTACGCCGCTCTGGAAATGGATTGGATGCCGCCGGAGATGCGAGAGAACATGGGCGAGATTGAAGCCGCGGCGAAGCGTACGCTGCCCAAGTTGATTGAAGCGTCGGACATCAAAGGCGATGTGCACATGCACACGACAGAGACGGACGGGCGGAACTCTATCGTCGAAATGGCTGAGGCTGCGATTGCACGGGGGCTCCAGTACACGGCGATCACGGATCACACCAAAAATCTGCCGATGACGAACGGGCTGGATGAAAAGCGGGCTCTCGAACACATCAAGCACATACAGGAAGTCGATCAGCAGATGGAGGGACGGATCAGGATCTTCACTGGGATCGAGGTGGACATCCTCGCGGACGGAAGTCTGGACATGGATGATGAGGTGCTGGCGCAGATGGATGTGGTGATTGCGAGCGTACATAGCCGGTTTGAGCAGCCTCGGGAAGAGATGACGGCGAGGCTCATTCGAGCGGTGGAGAACCCCTATGTCCGAATCCTCGGGCATCCGACGGGCCGACAACTGCTGCGCCGGGAGCCCTACGCTATGGATACGGGAGCGGTGATCCGGCGCTGCGCGGAGCTGGGAGTAGCGGTGGAACATAATGCCGCGCCGGAGCGGCTGGACCTGAGCGACCGGGATCTTCGGCTCGCCAGGGAGTGCGGATGCAAGATCGTGATCAACACAGATGCGCACATGACGCGGGTCGTAGGGGAGTGGCGGTATGGAATCCGGCAACTGCGCCGAGCGTGGCTGACGGCGAGTGATGTGGTGAATACGCTCGCGGCGGGGGAGTTTGTAGGGTCGCTCCGGAAGCGGTGAGGGTTACGGACTCGTCGCGAAAGGCGCGATCAGCCGGGCAGAAGCGGGTTCGTATGCCAAGATATTGTTCGTCCAAAGCACCTGCTGGATTGTTCACAAGCAGTGGGGCTAAGATAAGGGCGCTATGAGTCTGCTTCAACAGGAATCGCAGGGTACCGCAGGAGAGTCGTACACAAAAGGTACGAGCCACGTAATCATTGCCACGGTGATTGCGGTGGTGCTGGTGTCTGCTGCCATCACGGTGTACGTCATCGCCGGAGAGAAGCCGCCCGCGCCTACTGGCGAGGTTTTGGACGTGTGGGCACATCCGATGCACACCGAGACGTCCGGCTGGGACGCGAACGGGGCGGCGATTCCGAAGGAAGAGATCGATCAGGTTCTGCTGTTTACGCATGTGCGGTTGCACAATCAGGGCAAGCAGCCGATTTTCCTGCACCAGGTTCTGGCGAATCTGACGCTGCCGGATGGAATTCACTCCAGCTATGCGGCAACGCCAACCGACTATGAGCGCGTGTTCAAAGGCTACTCGCAACTGCAGCAATGGCATGCGCCCGCGATCTCGCCCGATCTGACGCTTCAGCCGGGCGAAACCAAAGAGGGAAGCTTTGTGTGCTCGTACCGCATGACCAAAGCAGACTGGGAGACACGGAAGGCGCTGGGTTACACGTTCAACTTCCAGTACCTGCCGGCGCTCACGCTGGAGTGGAAGGGCGCGGTTACTGAACGCTAGGTGGAGCTGGCGCACCTTTCGGCGTGGATAGATACCCAGACACCGTGTTCTTGGACGGGACTGAATTCACCACGATCTCGTAGAGAGCGGGTTCCTTGCCCGCATAGAACTGCAGCGGCTCATTCACGTTGCGGTCTTTCTTGTCGTATTGGCGATCGTCGGCGAAGACCTCCAGCGTGAACCGGCTCTTCTTCTGGTCTGCTTTCTTCAGTTGAAGACTTACGGTGCCCACTGGCTTTTTCTCGCCTTTGCTCAGGGTGAACTCGTAGTAATTGCGATCGCCCTTGTGCTTGAGGACTTCAAGTTCGCCGCGATTGCGCGCGATGAGGCTGGAGTGGCTGTCGAGGTCGCCTTTCATAGACTGAAGCTGGCCCACTGCAGTGGCAAGGTCGCTCTGGGTTTTGCCGAGGTCGGTCTTAACGCCTCCTACGTCGGTCTTGACGGTTGAGACGTCGCTCTGAACGGCGTTCACCTGCTGCGCGGTCTGTTTCTGCTCCGCTTCGAGGCGTTTGGCGTCAGCAGACTGTCGGGCGATGATCTGCTGAGCTCGCTCGTCCATCTGCTTCTGGGTGAGGCCGACACTCTTGCCGAGTTCGTCAGTAGCAACGCGGAGGCGCGCGTTCGTTTCGCGCAACTCCGCTCCGAGCTTGGCATTTTGCTGGTTGGCGTCGGCGAGGGCGGTTTCTTGGTGGGCGATGCGGCCGCTGAGGGTGTAAGTCCAGATCAGTCCGCCCAGCGCGGCGAATACAGCAATGGCAATTGCGGCCAGCAAGGCGCCGCTATATGCCGGTGTGGATTCAACAACTGTGGTTCTATCGTCGCTCATCGTCCCATCTCCTGTGGAGCAGCGCCGTACAGGCGGCTCGTGGCTGTTGGTCTCATATCCGTGAGACTCTATGTGCCTTGACCAGAACCAGATTAAGCTCGCTCGGCCGATCGGAACGGAGTCCGAACGGATTTGAGCGCATTTTCTATAGTCCTGGAAGACTACAGAGAATATAGAGGAACGAGGCCGGTTTCGGGAGAATTGCTGAATCGGGAGAGCCTTGGACGTAACTTGCCTGTGAGCATCCCCCTTACGTTCTTGAACTCTGCAGTTTGCCCGTGAGCAGGTGCGCGCACGGGACGAATCCGGCTTTCTGTAGGGTCCGGCGGGAGGCCACGTTCGCAGTATTACAACGTGCGCAAGGGACTTTGCCGCCTTCGTAGCAGATGCGTTTAAGTTCCTGGACCAGCCAGGCGCCATAGCCCCGCATGCGGAAAGGCTCGGCGACCTCCATCCAGATGTCGCCATATGGGGGATTGTAGTGGCAAAGGATGCCGCCTGTTGCTGCAACTTCGCCTCCAACTTCGAGCAGCATCCAATCGCCTTCGGGTTCTCGCGGACGCAAGGTGGCCCCTTGCAGCCGGTATGACGTGGTGAGTCTGTCTTCGAAAATGATTTTTTCGCTTACTACCTCATGAGCCCAGGTGTGGAGCATAGCAGTGAGGATCACGTCGTTGGTCTGGGCCTCGATTGCGTCGGCAGCGCTGGTGGTCACGAGGGCTCCAAAGCCCTCAAAGAAACGGGAGCGCTGGTTTTCAGCGATGTAGAACTCGAAGATGGTGCGCGTGCCGGACCAGCGACCCCCGACAGCGATGGAGCCGTACCCGCCTGGTTCTCCGGCGGATTCAATCAAATAGGACTGCGTCCATCCGTCGCGGCCGTGGAGCGAGTCGTGCACGATCTGGCAGTTCATCTCCCGCCG
>Ga0157369_10001170_pt1 | contig 32717 bp, 32 predicted proteins | sample C25metaG_FD_113461 | JGI IMG/M metagenome (GOLD analysis project Ga0157369, IMG submission 113461) | Corn rhizosphere microbial communities from Kellogg Biological Station, Michigan, USA - C2-5 metaG | ecosystem: Host-associated > Plants > Roots > Rhizosphere > Soil | place: USA: Michigan... | reverse complement strand
GCCGACGAGACCTCGCCGAGGTTGTGCGGCGGGACGTTGGTCGCCATGCCGACGGCGATGCCGGCCGAGCCGTTGACGAGCAGGTTGGGGAACCGGCTCGGCAGCACGACCGGCTCTTGGCCGCGCTGGTCATAGTTGGGCGCGAAGTCGACGGTCTCCTCGCCGATGTCGCGCAGCAGCTCCATCGCGAGCGGCGCCATCCGGCACTCGGTGTAGCGCGGCGCGGCCGGCGGGTCGTTGCCGGGCGAGCCGAAGTTGCCCTGGCCGTCGACCAGCGGCAGTCGCATCGCCCACGGCTGGGCGAGCCGCACCAACGTGTCGTAGATCGGCTGGTCACCGTGCGGGTGGTAGTTGCCCATCACCTCGCCGATGACGCGGGTGCACTTGTAGTAGCCGCGGTCGGGGCGGTAGCCCCCGTCGTACATCGCGTAGAGCACGCGGCGGTGCACCGGCTTGAGCCCGTCGCGGACATCGGGCAGCGCGCGCGACACGATGACGGACATCGCGTAATCGAGGAAGCTGCGCTGCATCTCCATCTCGAGCCCGACGGGCTCGATCCGGTCGCCGGGCGGCGGCGTCGTCACATCAGATGTCAAGGAATCTCACGTCTTTCGCGTTGCGGGTGATGAAGGAACGGCGGGCGTCGACGTCCTCGCCCATCAGCACGCTGAACAGTTCGTCGGCGGTCGCGGCGTCGTCGAGGGTGACCTGCAGCAGCACCCGGGTGGCCGGGTTCATCGTGGTCTCCCACAGCTCCTCGGCGTTCATCTCGCCGAGGCCCTTGTAGCGCTGGACCGGGTCTTCCTTGGGCAGTTTCTTGCCGGCCTCGGTGCCCGTCGCGATCAGCCCGTCGCGCTCGGCGTCGCTGTAGGCGTAGTCCGGCGCCTGCGGTTTGTTCCACTTGATCTTGTACAGCGGAGGCTGGGCGAGGTAGACGTAGCCCCGCTCGATCAGCGGCCGCATGAAGCGGAACAGCAGCGTCAGCAGCAACGTGCGGATGTGCTGGCCGTCGACGTCGGCGTCGGCCATCAGCACGATCTTGTGGTAGCGCAGCTTCGCTTCGTCGAAGTCTTCGTGGATGCCGGTGCCGAGGGCGGTGATCAGCGCCTGGACCTCGGTGTTCTGCAGCACCCGGTCGATCCGCGCCTTCTCGACGTTGATGATCTTGCCGCGGATCGGCAGGATCGCCTGGTTCATCGGGTTGCGGCCACCCTTCGCCGACCCGCCCGCGCTGTCGCCTTCGACGACGTAGAGCTCGCATTCTTCGGGATTCGTCGATTGGCAGTCGGCGAGCTTGCCGGGGAGGCCGGCCGACTCGAGCAGGCCCTTGCGGCCACGGGCGAGGTCACGCGCCTTGCGCGCCGCCATCCGCGCCTGCGCCGCCTGGGCCGCCTTCGATACGACGATCTTGCCCTCGCGCGGGTTGCGCTCGAACCACGAGCCGAGCCAGTCGTTGCAGGCCTTCTGCACGAACGACTTCGCCTCGGTGTTGCCGAGCTTCGTCTTCGTCTGGCCCTCGAACTGCGGGTTGGCGATCTTCACCGAGACGATCGCGGTCAGGCCCTCGCGAATGTCGTCGCCGGTGAGGTTGTCGTCCTTTTCCTTGAGAATCTTCTGGTCGCGAGCGAACTTGTTGACCACCGTCGTCAGCGCCGCGCGGAAGCCCTCCTCGTGGGTGCCGCCCTCGTGCGTGTTGATCGTGTTGGCGAACGTGTAGACCGACTCGGCGTATGTCCCGTTCCACTGCATCGCGACCTCGAGCGCCATGCCCTCGCCGTCGTTGTTGAAGTGGATGACGGAGTCGTGCACCGCGGTCTTGGTCGCGTTGAGGTGCTTGACGAAATCCTCGAGGCCACCTTTGTAGTGGTAGACGACCTCGGTCGGCACCTCTTCACGCTCGTCGCGCAACGTGATCGACAACCCGGCGTTGAGGAACGCCATCTCTTGCAGCCGCCGCGAGAGCGTCTCGAACGAGTACGTCGTCGTCTCGAAGATGGTCGGATCGGCCCAGAACGTCACGGTCGTCCCGGTCGCGCTCGTCGCCGCGCCTTTCTTCAGCGGGGTCAGCGCCTTGCCGCCCTCGCCGTAGGTCTGCGTCCAGACGTAGCCGTCGCGCTTGATCTCGACCTCGAGCTTGCTCGACAGCGCGTTGACGACGGAGACGCCGACGCCGTGCAGGCCGCCGGAGACGGCGTAAGACTTGCCGTCGAATTTGCCGCCGGCGTGCAGCGTCGTCAGGACGACCTCAACCGCGGGCCGCTTCTCCACTGGATGCCGGTCGACCGGAATGCCGCGGCCGTTGTCGACCACGCGGACGCCGCCGTCGGCGAGCAGCGTGCAGAGGATCGTGTCGGCGTGCCCGGCCAGTGCCTCGTCGACGGCGTTGTCGACCACCTCGTAGACCAGGTGGTGCAGGCCGCGCTCGCCGGTGGACCCGATGTACATACCCGGGCGCTTGCGGACGGCCTCGAGACCTTCGAGAACGGTGATGGACTTGGCGTCGTAGGACAACAAGACTCCAGGAGCGTCGGCGCGCCCAGACGCGCGTCAGCGGCGCGCGCGGGCGTGGGTGTTCCCCGAGTCTACGCCGAAGCGCGGTCAGAATCGGCCATCGCGGGCACCTGTGGACGCGCGTGCCGCGCCGCCGCGGTCGGGACAATGTCCCCCCACGCGAGACGGGTGTTGACAAGTCGCCGCGGCGCGCTCAGCCGCGACCCTCTCTAGCCGTACGTGTCGCGGGGGCCGCGGCCGCGGACCCGCAGCGGCCCGTGCTGCCAGCTCGGTGCGGTCGGGCCGTGCACCCGCAGCCGCCGGACGACGCCGGGCCCGACCTCGGTGGTGATCTTCGCGAGGATGTCCGCGGTCTGCAGGGTGATGGCCGCGGCCCATGTGGTCGATTCGGCCACGCAGACCAGCTCGCCGTCGGTCAGCCGCTCCGGCCGGCAGTGCGCCGCGATCGCCGGCCCGACGATCTGCTCCCACCGGCCGAGCAGCCCGTTGGCGCGCAGCGGCTGCTCCCAGTCACGGTCCTGCACGAACTTGTCCACCGTCGCGCCGAGCAGTGCGGGGTCGCGCTCGTCGGCGCCGGCACCGCTCCACCGCTGATCTTCCGGCGCGACCCGCCGCTTGCGCCGCCGCGGCGCGGCCGGTGCCGCCTTGCGGGCCCGCTCGACCAGCCGCCGGCCGCGGTCGTCCCCGGCCTCGTCACCGGACACGGGTCACCCGCCCGCCCTCGACGTCGAACCGCGCACCCGCCAGCGCCTCCGGTACGTCGGCCGCGACCGCCGCCGTGACCAGCACCTGCTCGGCCGGTGCGACGACCTCGGCGAGCTGGGTACGGCGGGAGTCGTCCAGCTCGGCGAACACGTCGTCGAGGATGAGCACCGGCTCGCCGCCGTCGCTGCGGAGCAGGTCGTAGGCGGCCAGCCGCAGCGCGAGCGCGACCGACCACGACTCGCCGTGGCTCGCGTACCCCTTCGCCGGCAGCTCGCCGAGGCTCAACACGAGATCGTCGCGGTGCGGGCCGACCAGAGTGATGCCGCGGTCGAGCTCCTGGTCCCGAACCGCGGCCAGCCCGGCCGCGAGCGCCGCGGCCAGCAGCTCGCGATCCGCGCTCGCGGCGACGTCGTCCGGCAGCGAGGACTTGTAGGCGACGCCGGCCGGGCCGCCGCCGCGGCTGACCGCGGTGTAGGCCTTGTCGAGCAGCGGCCGCAGCGCCTCGACCAGATCGTGGCGACCCGCGAGCAGTGCCGCGCCCGCGTCGGCGAGGTGCTGGTCCCATACGTCGAGCGTCCGCAGCGCCGAGCCGCCCTGACGCCGCGCCGCCGCGGCCGACTTCAGCAGGGCGTTGCGTTGCTTGAGCACCCGGTCGTAGTCGGCCCGCACCCCGGCGTACCGAGGGAAGCGCGCGACGAGCAGCTCGTCCAGGAACCGGCGCCGGTCGCTCGGGTCGCCCTTGACCAGCGCCAGGTCCTCGGGCGCGAACAGCACGGTCCGCAGCGCGCCGAGGATCTCGCGTGGCTTCGGCACCGGCGATCCGCCGAACTTGGCCCGGTTGGCCCGGCCCGGGCTGATCTCGACCTCGACCGCGGTATCGCGGCCGTCCCGGACGACGACCGACCGGACGACCGCCCGCTCGGCGCCGGCCCGGACCAGCGGCGCGTCGAGCGCGACCCGGTGGCTGCCCAGCGTCGCGAGGTAGCCGAGCGCCTCGACCAGGTTGGTCTTGCCCTGGCCGTTGGGCCCGACGAGCGCGGTGACGCCCGGCTCGAAGTCGAGGCTGGCTTCGTCGTAGGAACGGAAGTCGGTGACCGAAAGGTGCCGAACGTACATGGAGCCCGCGTTACCGCTTGGTCGCGCCGGGATCGGGCTCGGCGCTCGGCGCATCTGCGCCGGCCTCGCCGACACCCTTCTCGACCATGCCCGCGGCCGCGGTAACCGGATGACCGCCGAACTGGTTGCGCAGCGCGGCGATCATCTTCATCGAGGGCGAGTCGTCCTGCCGCGAGGCAAACCGGGCGAACAGCGCCGCGGTGATGACCGGCAGCGGCACCGCGTGGTCGATCGCCGCCTGCACGGTCCACCGACCCTCGCCGGAGTCCTCGGCGTAGCCGCGCAGCGCGTCGAGGTGCTCGTCGGTGTCGAGCGCCCGGACCGCGAGGTCGAGCAGCCACGACCGGATGACCGTGCCGGACTGCCAGGAACGAAGAACCTCGCGCACGTCGGTGACGAGGTCGGTCGCCTCGAGCAGCTCCCAGCCCTCGGCGTAAGCCTGCATCAGCCCGTACTCGATGCCGTTATGCACCATCTTCGCAAAGTGGCCGGCGCCGACGGCACCCGCGTGCACGAACCCGGTGTCGCCGGACGGCTTCAACGTGTCGAACACCGGCATCAGCAGGGCGACGTGCTCGTCGTCGCCGCCGCACATGAGCCCGTAACCCTCGGTCAGGCCCCAGACGCCGCCGGACACGCCGCAGTCGACGAAGCCGATCCCCTTCGCGGCGAGCTCCTCGGCGTGCTTGATGTCGTCGGTGTAGCGCGAGTTGCCGCCGTCGACCACGACATCGCCCGGTTCGAGCAGCCCGCCGAGCGCGTCGATCGTTTCGTACGTCGGCGGTCCGGCCGGAACCATCACCCAGACCAGCCGCGGCGTCGGCAGCGCCTTGACCAGCTCTTCGAGCGAGTCGACGTCGCGGTGGCTCTCCGGCGACCGGTCGTAGCCGATGACCGTGTGCCCGTCGCGGCGCAGCCGCTCGGCCATGTTCGCGCCCATGCGGCCGAGGCCGACCATGCCAAGAGTTGTGGTTGCCATGTGGGCGCCCCTACCCGGACAACCGGACGGGCATGAGCAGGTAGCGGTAGTCGCCGGTCTCGTCGCCCGCCTTGCCGGTCAGGATCGCCGGCTTCGTCGGGCCGGTGAACGACAGCCGCGCCTCGTCGGAGTCGATCGCGCCGAGCCCGTCGAGCAGGTACGTCGGGTTGAACGCGATGGTCAGCGGGTCGCCCTCGAACGACGCCGGCAACGCTTCCGCGGCCTCCGCCTCATCGAGCCCGCCGGCCTCCAGCACCACGCCGCCCTCGGAGAACGACAGCCGCACCGGCGACGTGCGCGAGGCGACCAGGGACACCCGTCGTACGGCGTCGATCAGCGCGCCGGCCTCGATGCCCGCGCTCGCGGTGAACGTGTCGGGCAGCAGCGACCGGTACTTCGGGAACTCGCCGTCGAGCAGCCGGGTCGTCGTGCGCCGGGTGCCGCCGGCCAGCCCGAGCAGGCCGCCCTCGCCGGACCCGGCCCCGCCCGCGGCCAGCGCAAGCGTGACCTCGGCGCCGGAGGTGAGCGACTTGGCCGCCTCGGCGAGGGTGCGGGCGGGAATCAGCGCGGTGGCCTGCAGCGACGGATCGCTCGGCTTCCACCGCAGGGTCCGGACCGCGAGCCGGTAGCGGTCGGTCGCGGCGAGCGTGACCTCCTCGCCCTCGATCTCCACCCGTACGCCGGTGAGCACCGGAAGCGTGTCGTCGCGACCGGCGGCCACGGCGACCGAACCGACCGCGGCCGCAAAGGCATCGCTGCCGATGGTGCCGGCGACCTCGGGCATCGACGGCAGTGAGGGGTATTCGTCGAGCGGCAGCGTCGGCAACGTGAACCGCGCGGTGCCGCAGGTCAGCAGCGCGCGCGAGCCATCGGTCGAGAGATCGACCGGCTGGTCGGGCAGGCTGCGGGTGATGTCGGCGAGCAGCCGGCCCGGGACCAGGACGGCGCCGGCCTCGGCGACGGTGACGTCGAGCTCTGCTTCGGCGGAGACTTCGTAGTCGAATCCGGACAGGCGCAGCGCACCGCCCGAGGTGGCGTCGAGCCGCAGGCCGGCAAGCACCGGAAGCTGGGTCTTCTGCGGAAGGATCCGGGCGGCCCAGGCGACGGCGTCGGCCAACGTGTCGCGCTCGACACGAATCTTCATGCGTGCTCCCACAGGTTTGGTCGTGCCCACAGTGTCGTGAGAAGGAATGACAGAAAAGGATCTGAGGACGTTGTCGTATGTCCCGTGCACGGTGTGGATGACGGGCGTTTGTGCTGGTCAGCGGCGCGAGCGACTCGGGACGGACCTGTTGACACAGCAGTGGCCGCAGCGCCGGACCGGTGGACGACGCTCATCGAGCGGAGGTTTCCCCCGACGTCCACAGGGTTGTCCCCAACCTGTGCACGCCCTTGAGATCGGGTCGTGACCACTATCCGCGGGCCTGGGACTTGATTCGGTTGGTGAGCTCGCTGACCTGGTTGTAGACCGAGCGGCGCTCCGCCATGAGCGAGCGGATCTTGCGGTCGGCGTGCATGACCGTCGTGTGGTCGCGGCCGCCGAACTGCTGGCCGATCTTCGGCAGCGACAGATCGGTCAGCTCGCGGCACAGGTACATCGCGATCTGGCGGGCCGTGACCAGCACGCGCGAGCGCGACGAGCCGCACAGGTCCTCGATCGTGATGCCGAAGTACGCCGCCGTCTGGGCCATGATCGTCGCCGAGGTGATCTCCGGGCCGCTGGCATCGGCGATCAGGTCCTTGAGCACGACCTCGGCCAGCGCCAGGTCGACGTTCTGCCGGTTGAGGCTGGCGAACGCGGTGACTCGGATGAGCGCGCCTTCGAGCTCACGGATGTTGCTGGCGATCTTGCCGGCGATGAACTCCAGCACCTCCGGCGGAGCATCCAGCCGCTCCTGCGCGGCCTTCTTGCGCAGGATGGCGATGCGCGTCTCGAGCTCGGGCGGCTGGACGTCGGTGATCAGGCCCCACTCGAACCGGTTGCGCAGCCGGTCCTCCAGGGTGACCAGCTGCTTCGGCGGCCGGTCGCTGGAGATCACGATCTGCTTGTTGGCGTTGTGGAGCGTGTTGAAGGTGTGGAAGAACTCCTCCTGCGTCTGCTCCTTGTTCTCCAGGAACTGGATGTCGTCGACGAGCAGGACGTCGATCTCGCGGTAGCGCTTGCGGAAGCCCTCGCCCCGGCCGTCGCGGATCGAGTTGATGAAGTCGTTGGTGAACTCCTCCGAGCTCACGTAGCGCACCCGGTGCCCGGCGAACAGGTGCTGGGTGTAGTGGCCGATCGCGTGCAGCAGGTGCGTCTTGCCCAGCCCGGACTCGCCGTAGATGAACAGCGGGTTGTACGCCTTCGCCGGCGCCTCGGCGACCGCGACCGCGGCGGCGTGCGCGAACCGGTTGCTCGATCCGATGACGAACGTGTCGAACTGGTACTTCGGGTTGAGCCGGCTGCCTCCGGTCACCGGGTCGAGCGGCCGGGGCGCGGCGGCGGCCGGCGGCGGCATGACCGGCTCGGGCGCGACCGGCTCGTCGGCCGGCGGCGCGGAGTCGGGCTCGACGGTCACGGCGACGCGGACGTCCTGGCCGAGCTGGCGGGACAGCGCGGCGACGATGACGTCGCGCAGCTTGGTGTCGAGGACGTCGCGGGCGAAGTCGTTGGGCGCGGCGAGCACCGCCGTGTCCTGCACCAGCGCCAGCGGTTTGGTCAGTCGCATCCAGGCCCGGTGCTGGGCCGGGAGCACGTCGTCGCCGAGTTCGGCGATCGCACGCGCCCAGACGGCGTCCAGGTCGATCGAGTCGGCAGTCGTCCCGGCGTCCGTCGAATTCGGCACTTGCTCCGCTCCCGGCCTCGATCATGCAACAAACCGGGACAACCCGGTCGGTGACCGGCGACGTCGATGCTGTCGTCCACAATCACGTCCACAGACTGTGGACCGAGTGGCCGAGCGGGGAAAATGACGAGGGAAGGGCCGGTAGGCGACGAACGCTAACAGTGGTCCGGACACCGCTTCAAGCGGTTCTCCACAACCGGTCCGGAATCTGTGCGCGAGCCTCGGCGTGTCGCCTTGACCGGCCTTCGCGGGGCCTGCCGATCTCCCGTTTGACCGGCCCCCGCGCCCCCCGTAACGTGGACGCTGCCTTTCGCGGGCTGCGCCAGCATGCCCTTCCCTCTCGCTGCACGCACTCGGTGCAGAACGTTTGGAGCACTTCCGTGAGCAAGCGGACCTTCCAGCCGAACAACCGGCGCCGGGCCAAGACCCACGGCTTCCGGCTGCGCATGCGCACCCGCGCCGGGCGCGCCATTCTCGCTGCTCGGCGGCGTAAGGGCCGCGAGCGGCTCTCGGCCTGAGCGCCACCCTCGTGCTTCCCGCCGCGGCGCGTCTTCGTCGCCGCGCCGAGTTCACCGCCACCGTGCGCGGCGGGGTCCGCTCCGCCGCCCCGGCCGTCGTGCTGCACCTGCGGGTGCCGTCGCAGCCGAGCGCGGATCCGGCTCGGGCCGGGTTCGTGGTGTCTCGCGCGGTCGGGACCGCGGTCGCCCGCAATCGCGTACGCCGCCGGCTGCGCCACCTGACCGCGCCCCGGCTCGCCGGGCTTCCCGGTGGCAGCGCGCTCGTCGTACGGGCGACGCCGGCCGCCGCCGTACTGAGTGGCGCCGATCTCGAACTGCAGTTCGACCAGGGCTTGCAGACCGCCCTCGCCCGGGCGACGCGATGACCCGCGTTCTGATCGGTCTGGTCCGCGGCTACCGGATCCTCGTCTCGCCGCTGCTGAGCCCGCGCTGCCGGTTCGTCCCGTCCTGCAGCGCCTACGCGCTGGAAGCGCTCGAGACGTACGGCGCGCTGCGCGGGAGTTGGCTCGCCCTGCGGCGGCTCGGCCGCTGCCACCCGTTCCATCGCGGGGGCGTCGACCCCGTGCCCCCCGCAAACCGGGCCGCAAGGCCGGAGGCCGCATCGTGTTAGACCCGTTCTATAACGCTATCGCCTGGTTGATCGTGCACATCCACGACGGGATGGCGCCGATCTTCGGTGCCGGCTCGGGTGCCGCCTGGGCCCTTTCGATCGTGCTGCTCACGATGGCGATGCGGCTGCTGCTGTTCCCGCTGTTCGTCAAGCAGATCAAGAGCCAGCGGGCGATGAGCGCGCTGCAACCACAGATGAAGGAACTGCAGGCCAAGTACAAGAACGACAAGGAGCGCCTCAACCAGGAGATGATGGCGCTCTGGCGCGAGGCGGGGACCAACCCGCTGGCCGGCTGCCTGCCGCTCATCGTCCAGATCCCGGTGTTCTTCGCGCTCTTCCGGGTGCTCAACAGCCTGCACCCGGACAGCCACGGCAACTACCACGCCCACTTCAACGGCATCCTCACCCAGAAGCTGACCGAGCAGGCATCGCTCGCGAAGGTCTTCGGCGTACCCATCGGGGCGTCGTTCACCTCGAGCAGCCACACGCTCAGCCTGCTGCACGCGAGCGCTACGTCGGTCAAGCTGCTGTCGGTCATCCTGATCGTGGCGATGGCCGCGTCGACCTTCATCACCCAGCGCCAGCTGATGGCCCGCAACGCGGCCTCGGGCATGGCGCAGATGCCGCAGCAGCAGAAGACGCTGCTCTACGTGCTGCCGGTGGTTTTCGCGCTGTTCGGGTTCAAGTTCCCGCTCGGCGTGCTGCTCTACTGGCTCACCACCAACTTCTGGAGCATGGCCCAGCAGGCCGTCGTCATCCGCCGGATGGACGCCGCACCCGCGGTCGCGGGCCCCACGACGACCGTGATGGGCCCGCCGCCCGGCGCCCGGCCCGGCCGGGTCCGCCCGGCTGCGGCCGCGCTGACCGCCGACAGCGGCGACGTCGAACCCGGCCCGGACCCGGCGAACGACTCCGATGCCGCTGCGCCGACCGGCACAAACGGCGCCAAGCCCCCATCTCGACCACAGCCGAACCGCAACCGCAAGAAGCGCAAGGGCGGCCGGCGATGAGCAGTGATGAGCAGGAGGAGACCGTGAGCGAGGACACCCAGCCGACCGAGGACGCCGGCGGCTCATCGAGCGACGTCTCGTTGCTCGAGCGCGAGGGCGACATCGCGGCCGACTACCTCGAGGCGTTGCTCGACATCGCCGACCTCGACGGCGACATCGACATCGACGTCGAGGGATCGCGCGCGGCGGTGTCCATCGTGGGCGCCGACCTCAGCCGCCTGGTCGGTACCGATGGCGAGACCCTCGAAGCGCTCCAGGAGCTCACCCGGCTCGCCGTCCACCGCGAGACCGGCGTACGCAGCCGGCTGATGCTCGACATCGGCGGCCACCGTGCCCGCCGGCGCAACGAGCTGGCCGAGCTCGGCCGCAAGCAGGCGGAGAAGGTCCGCGACACCGGTGAGACCATCCGGCTCGACCCGATGACGCCGTTCGAGCGCAAGGTCGTCCACGATGCGGTCGCCGACGTGGACGGCGTCGTGAGCGAGTCGGAGGGCGAGGAGCCTGAGCGGCGGATCGTCATCCGCCGCGGGTGACCGGCCCGTCGCCTTCCCCAAGCCCACTCGCCGCCGTCGAGGCGGCGCCGCCCGAGGCGCAGGCCGTCTTCGGCCCACGAATGCCCCAGGCGATCGCGTACGTCGACCTCTTGGCCGACGCCGGAGTCGAACGCGGGCTGATCGGGCCACGTGAGCGCCCGCGGCTATGGACCAGGCACGTGCTCAACAGCGCCGCGATCGTCCCGGCCCTCCCCGCCAGTCCTGACCTGCGCGTCGTGGACGTCGGCTCCGGCGCCGGTTTGCCCGGAATCCCCCTGGTTCTCGCCCGCCCGGACCTGCGCATGACGCTGCTGGAGCCGCTCGCCCGCCGTACGGCGTTCCTTGAAGAAGCCGCCCGTGACCTTGCGCTCGACGTGGAGGTGCTGCGCGGCCGGGCCGAAGAGGTCCGCGAACCGCGGTGGGACGTGGTCGTCGCTCGCGCCGTTGCACCACTCGAACAGCTACTGGCGCTCGCGGCCCGCCTGGTGCAGGGTGGCGGCATGCTCCTCGCGGTCAAGGGCCAGACGGCCGGCGACGAGATCGCCGCGGCGGCCGAGCCCATCCGGCGGGCCAGCACGCGACCCGCCGAGATCCTGACCTTTGGCGACGGAGCGGCAAGCGCTACTGTCGTCCGCGTGCTCCTCGATCGCCCTCAGCCTCGCGGCAAGGTGCGCTGATGGAGGTCGGTTGGCCGAGGCCCGCCAACGGAGCGCTGTCGCCGTTGGGATGGCCTCCCCCCAACGATGAACCGGCCGAGGTTTCACGTGAAACCGAGCTGGCGCCTTCCACCCCGGCGGTCGAACCACAGGTTTCACGTGAAACCGAGGACGATGAGCTCGTCGACATCACGGAGCCCGCCACCGACCCTGCGACGGCCGCGGCTGCGGCGACCTCACCCGTGCCGACAGGAACGTGGCCGTTGCCCACGGGCCCCCGCGTCGTCGGCGTGGCGAACCAAAAGGGTGGCGTCGGCAAGACCACCAGCACGGTCAACCTCGCGGTCGCGCTCGCTCAGCACGGCGCACGCGTGCTCGTGGTCGACCTCGACCCGCAGGGCAACACGTCGACGGCCTTCAGCGTCGAGCACCGCGAGGGCACCCCGTCGATCTACGACGTTCTGGTACACGGCCGGCCGCTCACGGAGGTCGCGGCGCCCGTCGAGGGAGTGCCGGGGCTGCGGTGCGCCCCCGCGACGATCGATCTGGCCGGTGCGGAGATCGAGCTGGTCTCGATGGTCGCCCGCGAGACCCGCTTGGCGAAGGCCATCGCGGCGGTGGACGGCGACTACGACTACGTGTTCATCGACTGCCCACCGTCGCTCGGGCTGCTCACGGTCAACGCGCTGGTCGCGGCACGTGAGGTACTGATCCCGATTCAGTGCGAGTTCTACGCGCTGGAGGGGCTCAGCCAGCTGCTGCGCAACATCGAGCTGGTCCGCGCGCACCTGAATCCGGACCTGCACGTCTCCACGATTCTGCTGACGATGTTCGACGCACGCACCAGACTGGCGGAGCAGGTCGCCGACGAAGTGCGCAACCACTTCGGGCCGGTCGTGTTGACCGAGTCCATCCCGCGCAGCGTGCGGATCTCGGAGGCGCCCGGCTACGGGCAGTCGGTCATGACCTACGACCCGGCCTCCCGCGGAGCGCGCGCCTACGCGCAGGCGGCGTACGAGCTGGCCAGCCGGCCCGCGACCGCGGGGGCCCGGACGACGGAAGGAACGCCATCGTGAACGTGCGTCGTGGAGGTCTCGGTCGCGGGCTCGGTGCGCTCATCCCCACCGGCCCGGCCGAGGAGGAGGCGATCGGCGCGCGCCTGGAGGAGATCCCGCTCGACGCGATCGAGCCGAACCCGCGCCAGCCCCGCGAGATCTTCGACCCCGAAGCGCTCGCCGAGCTCGTCGCGAGCATCCAGGCGGTCGGCGTCCTGCAGCCCGTCGTCGTGCGCGAACTCGAGCCTAATCGCTTCCAGCTCGTCATGGGCGAGCGCCGGTGGCGCGCGACCCGCGAGGCGGGCCTGACGAGCATTCCGGCGATCGTGCGCGAGACGCACGACGACGACCTGCTCCGCGACGCCCTGCTGGAGAACCTGCACCGCCAACAGCTCAACGCGCTGGAAGAGGCGGCGGCCTACCAGCAGCTGCTGACCGAGTTCGGTACGACGCACGAGCAGCTCGCCGACCGGATCGGGCGGTCACGCTCGCACGTCAGCAACACGCTGCGGCTGCTCAACCTCGCGCCGGCCGTCCAGCGGCGGGTCGCCGCGGGCGTGCTGTCGGCCGGCCACGCCCGGGCGCTGCTGTCCCTGGACGACCATGACGCGCAGGCCCGGCTGGCCGAGCGCGTGATTGCCGAGGGACTGTCGGTTCGCTCCGTCGAGGAGCTGGTCGCGGTCGGCGAGCCCGCCGCGGCCGTTCGTGGCGGGCGGACCAAGCGGGAGCAACCGGCCGAACTCGCGGCGCTGGCCGAGCTGCTCTCCGAAGCGCTCGACACCAGGGTGCGGATCGAGATGGGCCGCCAGCGGGGGAAGCTGGTGGTCGAGTTCGCGACGATGGAGGATCTCGAGCGGGTGCTCGGCCAGCTCGCGCCCGGGGCGCTCCAGTCAGCCGAGTCGGCCGCACCGGCCGAGTTCACCGAACCGGCGGCCGAGGACCACGGCCAGGGCCACGATGACGGCCAGCGCGACGACCACGGGCAGGGCGACGAACACGGGCAGCAGCACTACCACGAAGAGCCGTACTAACTCACAGTCAAGCTGCGGCTACTGACCGCGCTGGGTCTCCAGGAACCGGCCCAGCCGCTCCAATGCGTCGCCGAGCTCCTCGACCGGGGGCAGCGTCACGATCCGTACGTGGTCCGGCGTGGGCCAGTTGAAGCCGGTGCCGTGGCCGATCATCACGTGCTCGGCGCGCAGGAACTCGACCACGAACCGCTCGTCGTCCTGGATCGGGTAGACGGCCGGGTCGAGGCGCGGGAAGACGTAGAGCGCGCCGAGCGGCGTCGTACACGACACCCCGGGGATGTCGTTGAGCATGCGCACGGCGAGGTCGCGCTGCTCGTGCAGGCGCCCGCCGGGCAGCACCAGCGCACCGATGTCGCGCGAGCCGCCGAGGGCGGCCTGGATGCCGTGCTGCGCCGGCACGTTCGGGCACAGCCGCATGTTCGCCAGCAGCGTGAGCCCTTCGAGGAAGCTGCGCGCATGCTCGGTCGGCCCGGACACGACCGCCCAGCCGGCGCGGTAGCCGGCGACCCGGTAGGACTTCGACAGACCGTTGAAGGTGACGCAGAGCAGGTCCGGGGCGAGTGCGGCGAGCGCGTGGTGCTCGGCGCCGTCGTAGAGGATCTGGTCGTAGATCTCGTCGGCCAGCAGCAGCAGCCCGTGCGCGCGGGCCAGGTCGACCATCCGCTCGAGGACCTCGCGCGGGTAGACCGCGCCGGTCGGGTTGTTCGGATTGATGACGACAAGGGCTTTCGTCCGGTCGGTGATCTTGCGTTCGAGGTCGTCCAGCGCGGGGAGCCAGCCCGCCGCCTCGTCGCACAGGTAGTGCACGGCCCGGCCGCCGCACAGCGTCGTGATCGCGGTCCACAGCGGGTAGTCGGGCGCCGGGATGAGCACCTCGTCGCCATTGTTGAGCAGTCCCTGCAGCGTCATCGTGATCAGCTCGGACACGCCGTTGCCGAGCCACACGTCCTCGACGTCGATGCCCTCGACGCCCTTGCTCTGGTGGTACTGCACCACCGCGCGGCGGGCGGTCAGGATGCCCTTGCTCTCGCTGTAGCCCTGGGCGGTCGCCAGCGTCCGCGCCATGTCGGCCACGATCTCGTCCGGCGCGTCGAAACCGAACGGCGCAGGGTTGCCGATGTTGAGCCGCAGGATGCGGTGGCCCTCGGCCTCGAGCCGCATCGCTTCGGCGAGGACCGGCCCGCGTACGTCGTAGGCGACCCCGGCGAGCTTGTCCGACTGGCGAATCTCCACCCGCCTGACACTATCCGTCGCGCCAATCGGCCGTTACGATGCTTCGTTGGCCGCACCTTCCCGGCCGGGACCAGGAGTGCGTATGGCGCGCCGGCTCGCCAACATCACGCTCGACAACCTCGACGACCTTCCCCGTCGTTGTCGCAAATGCGTGTTTTGGGAGCTCGACCCGGTCGGGGGAGCGCGCGCGGCCGAGACCGGTGACACCGAGCTCGAGAAAGAGGCGTGGGTCTCCGCCGTCCTGCTCGAGTGGGGGAGCTGCGGCAAGATCGCGTACGTCGACGGCATCCCGGCCGGCTACGTGCTGTTCGCTCCGCCGGCGTACGTGCCGAGGTCGGTCGCGTTCCCGACCAGCCCGGTGAGCGCCGACGCGGCGCTGTTGATGACCGGGGAGGTGCTGCCGGAGTTCACCGGCGGCGGGCTCGCGCGGATGCTCGTGCAGGGCATCGTCAAGGACCTCACCCGCCGCGGCATCAAGGCGCTGGAGGCGTTCGGTGACGCGGAGTGGCACGGCGCCGGCCACTGCGTCATCCCCGCCGACTACCTGCTCGCGGTCGGGTTCAAGACCGTGCGGCCGCACCCGCGCTACCCGCGGTTGCGGATGGAGCTCAAGACCGTCGCGTCGTGGCGTGAGGATGTCGAGGTCGCCCTGGAGCGCCTGCTCGGGTCGATGTCGCCGGAAGGCGCGTTGCGCCCCGTCTGAGCCTCAGCCGGTCAGCGCGGGCATGCGGAATTGGCCCGTCGGGATGTCGCGGTCCTCGGGCAGGAACAGCCGCTGGATCGCCGCGACGATCGCTTCCGCGACGGTGTCCCGGAACTCCGGATCGGCCAGCCGGCGGGCGTCACCGGCCGCGGTCACGTACCCGGCGTCGACCCGCACTGCCGGCATCCGGGTGAGCCGCAGCAGCGTCCACGCCTTCGGGTGGGTCCGGCAGTCGAGCAGGTCGGTGCGGGCCACCAGCTCGCGCTGGATGAGCGTCGCGAGCCGCTCGCCGACGGCCGAGCGCACGTGCCGGTCGCGCAGCGCTGCGCCGTAGTAGTACGTCGCGACGCCGTTCGGGCCGGCCGACAGGGCGGCGTCGGTGTGCAGCGAGACGAGCAGGTCGGCGCCGGTGTCGTTGGCGAACCGGGCGCGGTCCTCGTCGTCCGGCGCGGAGTCCGGGCCGCGGGTGAGCAGCGTCTCGATGCCGAGCGCGCCGAGGCGGCCCTCGATGCGGGTGGCGAGATCGTAGGCGACGTCGGACTCGGCGAGGTTGTGCGCGCACGCGCCCAGGTCGTCGCCGCCGTGGCCCGGGTCGAGCACGACCCGGCGACCCGCCGGCGCGGTCGAGGACCGGAGCAGCCGCTCCTCCTCGCGCCGCTCCGACGCGGATCCGCCGGTGACGGTACGGCGCAGCCGCTGCAACGCGCCCAGCGTCGTCGGGCCGAGGATGCCGTCGGTGACGAGGCCGACGTTGCGCTGGAACTCCCGTAACGCGGCCTCGGTCTGCGGGCCGAAGCGCCCGTCGCAGCGCCCGGGGTCGAAGCCCATCTCGAGCAACCGCTGCTGGAGCACCGCGACGTCGTCGCCGACGTACGGGTGGTTGACGGCGTAGGACAGCGATCTGTCGCCGAGCTGCCAGCGCGCCTCGTCGAGCGCGCGGTAGGTCTCGGGGCCGACCACGCCGTCGACGCGCAGGCCGCGCGCCTGCTGGAACGCCCGGACGGCGTGCTCGACGGCGACGTCGTAGCCGGCGGATTCGAACTGCGCGCCGGCGCTGAGCAGGCCGAGCCGGGTCAGCTTGTCGCGGATCTCGCTGACGACGGGACCGTCGTCGCCGCGCCGGACGACCTGCATCCGCGGATGGTAGCCGCGCGCACCGGGAGCGAAACCGGCTGGGGCGGGTGAATCCCCGGGCCTGAGGGCGCTGCTTACAGGATGCCTTCGAGGTCGCGCAGCAGGGCGGCCTTCGGCTTCGCGCCGACGATGCTCTTCACGACCTCGCCGCCGGCGAAGACCGACATCGTCGGGATGGACATGATCTGGTAGCGCCGGGCGATCTCGGGGTTCTCGTCGATGTTCACCTTGGCGACGGTGATCTTGTCGGCGTTCTCCGCGGCGATCTCCTCGAGCACCGGGGCGACCATCTTGCACGGCCCGCACCACTCGGCCCAGAAGTCGACCAGCACGGGCTTGTCGCTGCCCAGCACCTCGGCGTCGAACGTCGAGTCGGTGACGGTCTTCGTGCTGGCGCCCATCGGGTCTCCTCCGCGAGTTGCGTTGTCGGCTGTTCCAACCACAGCGGTACGACGTTATTCCGTTGCTTGGGCTTCCAGCCAGCGCTCCGCGTCGAGCGCGGCGGCGCAGCCGGTGCCGGCGGCGGTGATCGCCTGCCGGTAGGTGTGGTCGACCAAGTCGCCGCAGGCGAACACGCCGGGCAGGTTGGTCCGGGTGGAGGGCGCGTCGACCAGCACGTAGCCGGCCGGGTCGAGGTCGACCTGGCCGCGGACGAGCTCGTTGCGCGGGTCATGGCCGATCGCGACGAACATCCCGGTCACGTCGAGGGTCGAGCCCTCGCCGGAGATGACGTTGCGCAGCGCCAGCCCGGCCACCTTGTCCTCGCCGAGGACGTCTTCCACCACCGTGTTGTAGAGGACCTCGATCTTGTCGTTGGACAGCGCCCGGTCGGCCATGATGCGGGACGCCCGGAATGCATCCCGCCGGTGGATGAGATAGACCTTCTCCGCGAACCGGGTCAGGAAGGTCGCCTCCTCCATCGCCGAGTCGCCGCCGCCGATGACCGCGATGCGCTGGTTGCGGAAGAAGAAGCCGTCGCAGGTGGCGCAGGCGGACACGCCGTGGCCGAGCAGGCGCTCCTCGTTGGGCAGGTCGAGGTAGCGGTAGGCCGAGCCCATCGCGAGGATGACGGCCTTGGCGCGGTAGGTCTCCCCGCCGACCTCGACGGTCTTGATCGCACCGCTCAGGTCGAGCGCGGTGGCGTCGTCGGAGATCAGCTCGGCGCCGAAGCGCTCCGCCTGCTTGCGCATGTGGTCCATCAGGTCGGGGCCCTGGATGCCGTCCACGAAGCCAGGGAAGTTCTCGACCTCGGTGGTGTTCATCAGGGCGCCGCCGTACTGCACGCCTTCGATGACGAGCGGGCGCAGGTTGGCGCGCGCGGTGTAGACGGCGGCGGTGTAACCCGCCGGCCCGGACCCGACGATGATGACGTCGCGGATGTTGCTGTCCATCGCCTTGACCTCGCTGTCGCTCATGCCGGTGCGCAGATGCCGGAGCCGAGAACGCGAGTCTAGGGCTCGAGATTCCCGGCCCGGGGTCGTGCAAGGCTTGCGCCATGCCCGCGAACCGGTGCGCCCTGCACCCCGCCCGGCTCGCGGTCGGCAACTGCCCGCGGTGCGCGCGGCCGCGCTGCGGCGCGGATGCCGCGTCGTACGGCGAGCGCGGGTGCGGGGCCTGCGTCGCCACGGTTGCGGCGGCCCCGGGTGCGCCGTACGCCGAACGCACGGTGCGGGCCGGGCTGGCGGCGTTCGCGGTCGCTTTGGTGGGCGGGTGGATCGCCACGCAGTACGTCGATGTGCAGTTCTTCTCGGTCGTCGCACCGGGACTGGTCGGCCTCGCGACCGGGTGGGCGGCATCTGCTGCGGCGGGCGGGCCGCGCGACGCCCGGCTGCGCCGTACGACGTTGCTCGTCGCGGCTTTCGCTGCGGTGCTGAGCGCCGGGCTGGCGTTCCGGCTCGAGGCCGGCGGCGGCCAGGACCCGGTGAGCTCGTGGCACGAGGTCGGCCCGCCGTACCTCGCGGCGATCTTCGGCACGCTGGCGTGGCCGATCGTGTTCGCGCCGCCGGCGCGCAAGCGACCGCCCGAGGACTAGCGACTACCGGGTCGTGGTCGGGCGCGGCATCCGCAAGAACTTGAAGTCGGTCATGCCGGCGCCACAGTCCTTGCGAATCACCCAGATGTCGAGCCCACCCGTCGGATTGTCGAGCGCCGGGAGGACGAGGATGTCGGCCGGGACGCCTTCGTAGGTCGCGTAGTCGATCGCGATGGGTGACACCGGGTGGCCGGCGATCAGGTCGGCGCACACGTACACGGTGGCCGGGTCGCGCAGCTGGTCGCGGGTGAAGCTCGTCGGCGACGGTGTGGATTTCGGTGTCGTGCTGGTCGCCGTGGCCGGTGTCTGCGGCGGGATGGGGAACGGCGGCGGGTTGGTGAGGAGCAGACCCGTGACGTAGCCGCGGTAGGTGGCCTCGGTGTAGTCGTGGCCGGTCTGGAACTGCTTGAGCCCGCTGCCGGGCGCCGCCGCACCGAGCGGCCCGGCACCGCCTGCACCGCCGTTGGTCTTCGCGGCGTTGTCCCCGCCGGTGGACTTGTCGCCGAGATGCCCGACGACGAGCGCCGCGCCGAGCGCGAGCACCGCGACCCCGGCGGCCGCGGCGGCGACGTTGGGGCCGCGCAACCAGGCCCGGCGTGTGTGCAGCGGCACGATCGTCCCGCGGCCCGCGGGCGCGGGCTCGGCCGCGAGGGCCGCGTCGATGCGGGCGGCGACGTCGGCGGGCATCGGCTCGGCGGGCAGCGTGGACAGCAGGGCCCGGCTCGCGTTGAGTTGGCCGGCCCGCTCGCGGCAGGCCGGGCAGCCGTCGACATGGCGGCGCAAGGCGTCGGCGTTGGCGGCGATGCCCTCCTCCAGCTCGGCGAGTTCGTCGAGGCTGAGGTGGTCCGCGGCCGCGGGGCCGTCGCTCACGTGCGCTCCTCCATCGTGTCGGTGCCTGATTCGCCGCTCTCGGGTTCGACGGAAGGCGACGAGGGAGGGTTCCCGCGCAGGTGCCCGAGCGACGCGGCGAGCCGGGCCCGGCCACGGGCGCAGCGGCTCTTGACCGTGCCGACGGGTACCTCGAGCATCTCCGCGACCTGCGCGACCGGGAAGCCCTCGACGTCCACGAGCACGACCGCGGCGGCCTGCTCCGGGCCGAGCTGGCGCAGTGCCGCCAGGATCTCGGCCGCCGTCTCGCGGTCGCCGAGCACGTCCGGCGCCGCGACGTCTTCGCCACCGCCCTGCTCGTCGTCCAGCGGGGCGCTCGGTCGGCTCTTCCGCCGCCGGACGAGGTCGAGGCAGGCGTTGACGGTGATCCGGTGCAGCCAGGTGGTCACCGCCGCGTCGCCGCGAAACGATCCGCCCGCACGGTACGCCGACAGCAGCGCGTCCTGGACCGCGTCGGCGGCGTCCTCGGGGTCGCCGAGAGTACGCAACGCCACCCGCCAGAGCCGGTCGCGGTGGCGCTCGACGATGATGCCGAAGGCCAGCCGATCGCCGGCGGCATGGCGCGTCAGCAACTCCCGGTCGTCGAGCTCGGACAGCGCCCCGGTCACCGGCGCAGGGTAACGGCTCGGCGCGGATCAGCCGAGCAACGCGACCTCGGTGACACCGATTCGATAACCACCGTCGGCCTTGGGCAGGTCGGTGAACCACACCAGCCAGTAGCGCGCGGCCGTCGGCCGGGCGAGCTCCCAGCGCACCTGCGACCCCGCGTGCACGCTGGCGGCGACCACCGCAAGGTCGGTCTCGGTGTGCGGGGCCTGGTCGCCGGCGCGCAGCTCGACCGTGCTGCCGGCCGCGGACAGTGCGAGTTCGGCGACCCGCACGGTCGTCGGGCGGCCGAGGTCGAGCAGCAGCCCGACGCCGGGCTTGAGGCCGCCGAGGTGCGAGTCGCCGCGGTAGGTCACGGTCGTCCACGACGTCGAGGGATCGTTGTCGACCGCGAGGCCGACCGCGCTCGGGTTCTCCTCGCCGTCGCCCTCGGGGTCGAAGCTGGTGACGCGCGGTGGTGCCGACCAGACCAGGTGCAGGACACCGGTGCCCGGCGCGCTCGCGCTCGGCGCGGGCAGCGTCGGGTGGTGCGTCCGGGCGACGAGAGGAACCCGGCCGAGGTCGCTGCCGATGATCCAGCCGGTGGCGCCGAGGACGGCCACGAGCGCGGGCGGGACCAGCCGCCACGCCCACCTTCGCACGGCCAGCGCCCGCGGTGACGGCGCCGTGGGCCGGACCGGCTTCGCCGCGGGCAGCTCGGCCAGCGCCCGGTCGACCGCGCCGGGCCCGGCGTACTGGCCAGCGAGGGCGCGCGCCGCGATGTCGTCGAGCGCGCGCGGGACGTCGCGGCGCCGTTGGCGCAGGCCGCTGCCGGCGGGGGTGCGCGGGAGGCCGGCGTACCCGGGCAGCGGCCAGGTGCCGGTCAGCGCCGCGACCAGGAGCCCGCCGAGGGCACGGACGTCGGCCGCGCCGGGATCCCCGCCGGCACCCTCACCGTCCGCGAGGGCGCGGGCGGTCTCGAGCCCGGTCATCCGCGGCAGGCCGGTCGACGGGACGAGGACGCGGTCGGGGTGCAGCAGCCCGTGCGTGCATCCTTCGCGCGCGGCGGCGGCGAGCGCCTGCGCGCACTGCCGGACCAGGTCGACGGCGGCCTCGACCGGGAGCGGTTTTCGCCGTACGACGGCGGCGAGGGTCGGTGCGTCGACCCACTCGGTGACGATCCAGGTGAACCGGCTGTCGGCGGTCAGCTCGCCGACGTCGAGGACGCGCACGCACCGGGCGTCGACCACCCGGCCGGCGCGGGTCGCCGCGCCGGTCAGCTCCTGACGGACCGTACGGTTGCGGCCGCTGGCGAGGAGTACGGCGACGCGCCGGTCGAGGGCGAGGTCGAGGGCGCGCCAGAGAACGACGCGGCGGCCTTCCGGGCTGGTGGTGTCGTCGCGGACCTGCTCGAGGCGGTAGCGGTCGTCGATGACGAGCCCGGCCGTGATGCCGGCGAGTTCGTCGTCGGCGCGGCCCACGCGACGACTCTAGGCGGGGCTTGCGTGGTGCGGGAGGGCCGAGCGGCTCAGCCGGTCGACCAGGGGCGGGTCGCGCCGAAGAAGCCGTCCATGTAGACGGGCTCGATCTTCACGACGTCGCCGGTGTGCGGCGCCGCGATCATCAGCCCGTCGCCGAGGTAGATCGCGACGTGGTGGATGGTCGCCGGATTGCCGGGGTTCGTGGCCCAGAACAACAGGTCGCCGGGCAGCAGGTTCGCGAGGTCGACCCGCGCTCCGACTCGCCACTGGTCGGCGGCGACACGCGGCAGCGCGATACCGGCTGCGCCGTACGCGAACTGAGTCAGCCCGCTGCAGTCGTAGGCGTCCGGACCGGTCCCGCCCCACAGGTACGGGTCGCCGAGCTTGGTCCGGGCCGCCGCGATCATCGTCGCGACGGTCGCGTTCGGCGGCTTGGTCGTGCCGGTGAGGTTGGCGCCGGCGGCCGCGAGTGCCGCGGCGAAGCTGGCCGCGCTGCGCGCCGCTGCCGCGGCGGCGGCCTGCTGGGCAAGGACGCGGACCTGCTGGTTCGCTCCGGCGAGCGCCCGCTGCTGGTCGTTGAGCAGGGTGGTGACCGCTACGGCGGCCGCGGCGGCGGCGGCCTGCAGGTTGGTGACCTTGTGCGCGAGCGCGGACAACTTGGCGGTGATGCGCGCCGCCGCGTCCGCCCGGGTCTCGTCGGCCCGCACGGTCGCGTGGTCGACGCCGAGGACGACGCTCACGTCGTGGTAGCGGTCGAACAGATCGGTCGGGCTGTTGCCGTCGAGGATCGAGGCGTACAGCGCCGTCGCGCCGCCGGACTCGTAGAGCGCGCGGACCCGGGCGCCGGCGAGGTCCTGGTCTTGCTGGGTCTGCGACCGGGCGGCTTCGAGGTCGCGCTGCGCGAGCATGCTGGCGGTGACGGCCTGGCCGAGCTGAGCCTCGACGGCGTCGTAGCGCTCGGTCGCGACCTCGGCCCGGGTCTGCAGGTCGGCGACGGTGCGGGCGAGGGCTGCGGCCCGGGCCTTGGCGTCGCCGAGCGGATCGGCGCCCGCCGTACCTACCGGCAACGTGATCGCGGCGGCGATCCCGGCCACCGCCGCGGCAAGGGCCGTCAGGCGGCGTGGACGCGGGGCGGTCACGACGTCGGCGGGCCGGACTCGCCCTTCACGACCGCGAAGGTGTAGCGGCGCAGCGGGCCGAACCGGAACATGAGGAGCGTCTTGGCCTGGCGGCGCAGCTCGAGGTGGACGGTGCCGTCGGCGTCGATCGAGAGGCTGTGCGCTACCAGCGACTCGTGCGTGTCCGGCACCGCCTCCTGGGCGGCGTCGACCGCGGACTGGAGGTTGTGGGTCTGCGCCCAGACGGTCGCGGCGGCGAGCGCCGCGGCGTTCGCGTCGTCGGTGCCGTTGAGCCGGGAGATGCCGACGGAGATCGCGTCGAACGCGACGATCGCGACGAGCACCACGACGACGACCAGCCGCACGAGCCAGCCGATCACGATGCTGCCCCGGTCGCTGGTCGCCCAGTCCCGACGCTCGCACTCCATTGGACGTCCTCCTTGCACCCAATGTCGGCGTGCGGTTGGGCGTCCTTGAATTGGGCCGGTTGGCCTAGCGGAGCCGGCGGCGGACCATCCCGGCGAACTCGTCGAGCTCGCGGACCCGCAGCCGGCGCGCGATCGCGAAGAACAGCGCGCCGCCGATCAGCGACCCCACCGCCAGTGCCACGAACGACGACTCCGGATCCAGCCCGAGACCGCCGGTGAGCAGCCGGGCGGCGGCGTACGCCGGGACGACCGCGATGGCGGCGGCGACGGTGAGCCGGAAATGCGTCCGCAGCACGCGATGCTCGTTGGCCGGCCCGAGCCGGCGGCGCAGCACCCGGGCGAACCAGAAGGCCCCGAGCACGTACGACGCGACGAAGCCGAGCGCGAGGCCGACGACCTTCTCGCGCGGCGGCAGCGCGACGTACAGGATGAGGTCGGCCACCACGTTGAGCGCGGTCACCGCGACGTTGACGAGCGCGGGGGTGCGCGAGTCGCGCAGCGCGAGGAATGCCCGGAGTTGAAGCTGGAACGCCGAGAACGGCACCAGGCCGACCGCGAACGCCGCGAGGGTCGCGCCGGTGAGCCGGGCATTCGACAGGTCGGTGTTGCCGTGCGCGAACACGACCGCGCCGACGAGCGGGCCGAGCGCGACCAGCAGTGCCGTCGCCGGCACGAGCAGCGTCCCGGACAGACTCAGCCCGGCGGCCAGCGTGTTCGCGATCTCGCCGCGTCGGTGCGCCGTCGCGCTGCGGCTCATCCGCGGGAACAGCGCCGTGATGACCGTGACCGCGACGACGGCGTACGGCAGCGAGAACAGCGCGTACGCGTAGGTGTAGGCGGAGTAGCCGAAGTCCGGGTTGCCGCGGGCCCGGCCGCTCGCGGTCGCGAGGTTGACGATCACGACGTAGCCGAGCTGGTTGGTGACGACGTACGCCACCATCCACGCCGCGAATGGGCCGGCGGCGACCAATGGCGAGGCGCGCCAGTCGGTGCGCAGCCGCAGGTGGAAGCCGACCGCGCGCAGCCCGGGGAGCAGCGCGATCGTCTGGACGACGATGCCGCCGGTCGTCCCGAGGGCGAGCACGAGGATCTGCCCGTGCGAGAGCTGGCCGGCGTGCGGTGCCGCGTGGGTGATCGCGAGGAACAGCCCGCCGCTGGCGATGACGACCAGGTTGTTGAGCACTGGCGCCCACATCGGCAGCGCCAGGCTGCCGCGGGTGTTGAGGATCGCGGTGAACACCGCACCCACGCCGTAAAAGAGCACCTGCGGCAGGAAGTAGCGGGTGAACGTCGTCGCGAGCGTGCGGTCGGCACCGGTGAGCTTGCCGCCGTAGAGGTGCACGATCTGCGGCGCGAGCAGGACGCCGACGACCGCCGTGATCGTGAGCAGCGCGACCACGACGGAGAGCAGCCGCTGCGCGTACGCCTCGCCGCCGTCGGCGTCGTCGTGCGCGGCTTGCACGAGCAGCGGGAGTACGACGCTGGACAGCACGCCGCCGAGCAGCAGGTCGTAGAGGATGTTCGGGATCGTGTTGGCGACGTTGTACGGGTCGCCGAGGAACTGGCCGAGCGCCGCCGCGATGACGATCGTGCGCAGGAACCCGGTCAGCCGGGAGACGAGGGTGCCGGCCGCGATCGCCGCACCGGAGCTGGCCCTACTCACGTAGCCCGGCTCACGCGGCTCGTTTACGGGCCCGCAGCCCGCGCCGGATCAGCCGGACGACAACCGCGACCATGAGCACGCCGGTCGCACCGCCGGTGATGAGCAGCGCGACCACGCCGTACGCCGTCGAGCGGACGAACAGCTTGACCTTCTGGTAGGTCTGGCCGCTCGGCGTGTAGAGCGTGACCTCCAGCGGGAAGACGCCGGAGGTCTGCGCCGTGGCCTTGACGTCGATCGGGATCCGCCGGTGCGCCGGGATGATCTCGGAGGTGCGGCCATTGCCGGCGACCTTCAGGTGCAGGCCGCTGGTGATGCCGACGACGACGTGCACCGGAGTGTCGAGCTCGTTGGACACCGTCACCGGAACGGTCCCGCTGTGGCTCGTCAACGTGACGAACGAGTTGGTCCCGGTAGCGATCCGCACGCGCCGCATGGTCGAGGCGAGCGCAGCGCGTACGGCGGACAGGCGGGTCGTCCCTTCGCCCGGATCGTCGCGCCAGGCCGAGGACATCGTGCGCAGGACGGCGTCGTCGAAGTCGCGCGACTGGCTGTCGTCGGGAACCGTGAGGATGTTCGCGAACGCGTCCGCGCGCGCCTTCGCCGCCCGCACCTCGGCCAGGTAGCTCGGGGTGAGCTCTTCCGCGCGGGCCGCGCGCGGGTAGCTGAGCGGCTCGCGGGTGACCTTGGTCGAGATCGAATTGTCGAGCGCGGTGGACAGCGCCACCGGTTGCACCCACGGCACCTTGCCGGTGTCGGCGAGCAGCGCCGCGGCGAACGCCGGGTCGGGTGCCCACCGGCGGTCGGGCGCGACGACGAGCGCGCGCTGATCCGACGGCAGCTCCGCCTGGATCATGAGCAACTCGGCCAGGAATCGTTGCAGCGCAAGGGGTTCGAGCGCCCGGTTGGCCAGGCCCGCGGCCATGACCGCGCGCAGGCCGTCGTCCACCAGGAGCGCGTCGAGGTTGCCGGCGCGCGGACGGACGATCGTGTGGGCGCCCGGCGTCTCCGACGGCTCGCCGCCGAGGATGGGCAGCGCGGCGCCGTCCAGGACGACGGTGCGCACGCCCGCCTCGAACAGGTTGTCCAGCGTGTGCTCGTCCACCTGCCCGTCCGGCGGCCAGGCGTAGCTCAAAGTGCCGGTGTCGAGCGCCGCGGTGAGCAGGGTCTGGCCCTTGTTGATCGCGAGCTGGACCTCGTTGGACAGTCCGGCCCTCGTCGCCGCGACGATGTCGGGGTCGGCGTACGGGAGCGAGAGCACCTGGCCCCGACCGACCGCCGCCCGCAGCGACGACAGCCAGGTCTTCGCGTACGACGTGCCGCGGCCGGCCTCGGTCGAGCGGCCGGTGGTGACCCGATAGCCCGACGTCATCGCCTGCACGTCCTGGACGAGCATCGGGTCGATGGCCCAGGTGACCGGGATCGGTGTGACCGCCGGGCGCTTCTTCGCGACGATGTGGCGCTGCCGTTCGAGCGCCGTACGGGCCCGACCGGGCGGCGACTTCTGCACCTCGGCGGCCGCGCCCTCGGCGAGCAGCCGACCGAGCCGGCCGTCCGGGGTCAGTGCCGCGGCGAGGTCGTCGTCGAGCCAGGTCGAGCCGACGAGCCGGTGCGGCCGGTCGGCGAGCGGCCAGATCCACGCGACCTGCGTCGGCATCCCCACACCCGGCACGCCGAGCGGTGCCCACGGCAGGAACGTCCGCAGCCGTCCGACCGTCTCGGTGCCGGCGGCCGGCGTCACGCCGACGACCTGGACGCCGATCTCGTAGACCTGCCACGAGCGCTGGTCGAGGTTCAGGGTGTCGACCGGGACCTTGATCGCGAACGCGACCGTCGCCCCCGGGTCGATGCTGGGCCGGCCGACCGACACGACGGCCTCGCCGGCGCGGTCCGAGGGCAGCGGGCCGTCGGCCGTGGTCGCGTAGTCGTCGAACTCACTGCGCGACCCGACCCGGTTGTCCCGGTAGCGCAGGCTCACGTCGAGATTGGTCACCGGGTCGGCGCCGTCGTTGTGCAGCGTCCCGCGGATGACAAGCGTGTCGCCGGGCTGCGGCGCCAGCGGGGTCAGCGAGCCGAGGCGCACGGTCAGCGGCAGGGCCGGCGTGGGCGCGGCCGTGCTCGTCGGCTCGTTCGGCGTCGGGGCCGGAGTGGCGCCGGCGGGCAGGCCCGGCGCGGTCAGTGGCAGCAGGCCCACCAGTACGAGCCCGGCGAACCACCGCCCCCGGTTCACGCGGTGTCCGCCAGCAGGTCGGGCACCTTCGCGACGAGCCGGCGCTCGTCGGCGTACGCGAGGCGTTCGTCGAGCTCGCTCAGCGGCACCCACGCGACCTCCTCGACCTCGATGTCGTCGGCCGAGAGCTCGCCGTCGGTGGCGAGCAGGAGGTAGTGGTGCACGGTCTTGTGGATGCGCCGCCCCTCGGCGACGAACCAGAAGTCGATCGTGCCGAGGCTCGCGACGACCCGCCCGGTGATGCCGGTCTCCTCGGCCACCTCGCGGACCGCGGTCTGCTCGGCGGTCTCGCCCGGCTCGACGTGGCCCTTGGGCAGCGACCACAGCAGCCGGCCGCGCCGGTCGATGCGGCCGATCAGCGCGGCCCGGGCCTGCCCCGCCTCGGTGCTGTCGAGCACGAGCCCGCCCGCCGACGTCTCCTCGACCCGGCGGAGCCGGCGGCGTGGGGCGGACGGGGACATGGTCCCGATCGTAATGTCGCGATGGCCCCGGACCGCAGGCCCGACACCCGCGAGCGGCTAGCGCTGCTGGCGGGGCTGCAGGACGTGCGCGAACTCCTCGTCCAGGTCGCCGGTCGCCGTACCGCTCGCGTCCGGCAGGCACAGCTCGGTGACCGCGGCGTGGCTCCCGCTCAGCAGCCAGCGCGAGGGGATGCCCACCGCCGTACCGCCGTCGCCGGTCGGCGCGTAGACGACCTCGGAGTGCCCGATGCACGCGTCGGCGAGCACGAGAACCGAGTCCGGCAGCAGGAACGGCGAGACGAGCGCGACGGCGAAGTCGGTCAGCTCGTTCACGACCTCCGCGGGGGCGGTCCGCAGCGAGCGGGAGCGCGCGGCCGCGAGCACGGCGCCGGGGTGCGGGATGGTGCCGGCGCGCACGATCACGGCGACCGGCCGGTCGTCGGCGAGGTACATCCGTACGGCGACGCAGCGCTGCGGGGCGAGGCCCAGGACCTCGGGGATCTCGTCGGCCGAGGAGACCGGGCGCGGCAGCCGGACGATCTCGTGCGGGATCTCGCGCGCGAGCAGCGAACGGTGGACGTCGAGAGCGTCTTTCATGCGGGGAGTTCCAACGTCGGTGGGACCTCTCGCTCGGGGAAGTATGGGCAGAGTAGGCCCTCGTGGGCGGTTCGACCAGATCCGCGGACGGATGAAGGTGCTTGCTTGCGGCCGCGCAGGACCGGCCTCGTAGGCTTGCCGCCCGTGCCCGCCCACGACCCTGGTCCCGACTCTGGCCACGACGGGGCGCTGTTCGCCGCCGCCCGCCGGGCGGTGGAGGAGCTGCGCCGGGTCGAGCCGGTGACCGGCCCGCTCGCGGAGCGGTTCCGCGCCGCCGGGCACGACCTGTACCTCGTCGGCGGCTCCGTCCGCGACGCCTTGCTCGGCCGCCTGTCGGACGACCTCGACTTCACCACCGACGCCCGGCCGGACGAGATCGAGCGGCTGGTCCGGCCCATCGGACCGGTGTGGACGACCGGGGCGGAGTTCGGCACGATCGGCGTGCTGGTCCGGGACCGGGCGGGCGGCGAGCACCGCTGCGAGATCACGACGTACCGCAGCGACGTCTACGACCCGGCGACGCGCAAGCCCGAGGTGTCGTTCGGTACGACGCTCGACGGCGACCTCGGGCGGCGCGACTTCGCGGTGAATGCGATGGCGGTGCCGCTCCCGCTCGACGTCGCCGCGCCGCTGGTCGACCCGTTCGGCGGGCTGGACGACCTGGCCGGCCACCTGCTGCGGACGCCAGGCCCGCCGGAGCGCTCCTTCGACGACGACCCGCTGCGGATGCTGCGCGCGGCCCGGTTCGCCGCGCAGCTCGGCTTCACCGTCGATCCCGCGGCGATCGCCGCCATTCGCGAGATGGCCGGCCGGCTGTCCATCGTGAGCGCCGAGCGGATCCGCGAGGAGCTGTCGAAGCTGATGCTCGCAGCACGGCCGCGCCTCGGGCTCGAGCTGCTCGTCGGGACCGGCCTCGCGGCGTACGTCCTGCCTGAGCTGGCCCGGCTGCGGGAGACGGTGGACGAGCACCGGCGGCACAAGGACGTCTACGCGCACACGCTGACCGTGCTGGAGCAGGCGATCGCGCTGGAGACAGAAGGCCCGGACCTCGTGCTCCGGCTCGCCGCGCTGCTGCACGACATCGGCAAGCCGGACACCAAGCGGATCGACGGCGGCAAGGTGTCGTTCCACCACCACGAGGTCGTCGGGGCGAAGCTGACCCGGGCACGGCTCACGGCGCTGCGCTACCCGAAGGACGTGGTCGAGGACGTCACCGAGCTGGTCGCGCTGCACCTGCGCTTCCACGGCTACTCCGCCGGCGAGTGGACCGATGCGGCGGTCCGCCGCTACGTCCGCGACGCCGGCCACCTGCTGCCCCGGCTGCACGCGCTCACCCGCTCGGACTGCACCACCCGCAACGTCGCGAAGGCGCGCGCGCTGGCGGCGGCGTACGACGCCCTCGAACGGCGGATAGCCGAGCTGGCCGAGGCCGAGGAGCTGCAGTCGATGCGGCCGGAGCTCGACGGCAACGAGATCATGACCGCGCTCGGCGTCCCGCCCGGGCCGATCGTCGGCAAGGCCTGGAAGTACCTGCTGGAGCTGCGGATCGAGCGTGGGCCGATGAGCCACGACGAGGCGCTGGACGCGCTGCGGACGTGGGCACGCGAGCAGGGGCACGCGAGCAGGGACTAGTCCTCGATTAGTCATTTCGTGCCATGGAGCCGGAACACATGCTGCCGCGATCATTGACACATGGGGCAAACCGCACATCCCGGTCGCACGGCGCTCGTCGCCGCGGCGACCCTGGTGGCGGCGGTCGGCCTCACCGGCTGCGGCGAGTCGGTCACCTCGGCGACGACGACCCTCGCCGGGCTGCTCCCCGGCGGCGACGTACGGGTCGTGCACGCGAACGGCGTGGTGGTGGCCGGCGTCGACGGCCTGCGGCTGCACCGCGGTGACGTCGTACGCACCGGCCCCGGCGCGCGCGCGACGCTCGTCACCCGCTCCCGCCACGTCTACGAGGGCCCGAACGCCGCGGTCCAGATCGTCAACGGCGCGGCCCAGACCCTGCGCGCGGGCGCAGTCGTCGTGGACGCCACTCATGGCCCCGGGCTGCGCCTGTCGGTCGCCGCGCTGACGGTCGAGACCCCGGCCGGTGCCGCCACGCGCGCCGAGCGCGCGGTCACGCTGCGGGTCGGTGCGCTGACCGGCAGCGCCGAGGTCGCCAGCGACACCGGCCAGCAGCTGCGGCTCCCCGCGCTCAACCAGATCGTCGTCAGCGGCGACGCGCTGCCCGGCAACCCGACCCCGCTGCGGCTCACCGACGACTACGGCGAGACGCACTCCGTACCCGACCTGGTCGCCGACGACAAGGCGCTGGTCAGCCTCGCCAGCGGCGTCGACTCCGCCGGCGCGACGACGGTCAAGGCGGTGGCCGCCAACTGGCGCGGTTCGCTCGAGACCCCACCGGCCGGCGTCTCGCGCAGCGAGCTGCTGCTCCCGGTCGCGATCGCGGCCGCCGGTCACCCGCACGACGCCCAGCAGCGGTACGGCGACGCGCTCGGGCTGCGGAAGTCCGGCGGCTCGTGGGGCGTCGTCGCGCACCGGCTCGGCACCGACTCCTCCGCCGTACTCGCCGCCCTCGACCGGCTCGAGCGCTACCTCGCCACCGGCCAGGTCGGGACCATTCCCGCGGCGCTCGCGCTGCTCACCGGCGACGGGTCCGGTGGCGGCGGCGGCGGTGGCGGTGGTGGTGGAGGCGGCGGCGGTGGTGGTGGCGGCAAGCCGACCGCCAGCCCAAGCACGTCGCCAAGTGACAGCGGCATCACCGGGACCGTCCAGGACACGGTCGACAAGGTCCTCAAGCTGCTGCCGAGCTCGACCCCGACCGCGGTGGCCTCGGTCCCGCTGCCGGCCCCGTCGCCGCCGTCGGTTCCCCTCGTGGGCGGGCTGATCAGCCCGTCGCCGACGCCCGCCCCGCACTAAGTCGCGGCGCGATGACGGCGGCGCGGTCACTTCACTGCCCGTGCGCGGCCCGTCCGGGTCGTGAAACGACCGCGCTGGCCGCGTAGGCCGCGGCGATCAGGGCGTAGCCGGCGCCGATCGCCACCAGCACCGGATAGCTCTTTCCGTCCGGCGGCATGGCGAACGCCGCGATCACCGCCGCGATGACGAAAGTCAGGTTGAAGCCGGTGTCGTAGAGCGAGAACACCCGGCCGCGGTAGTTGTCCTCCACGTCTTCTTGCACCGTCGTGTCGACGCAGATCTTCGCGCCGGACGCCGACGCGCCGAGGAAGAACGCCCCGACCAGCAGCAGGTCCATCCGGAACGGCAGCCCGAACCCGAGCTGCGTCACCGCGGCGAGGCTGAACATCCCCGTGATCCATCTGCCGGTGCCGAAACGCGCCGCGGCGGCCGGCGTCACGACGGCCGCGACGACGTACCCGATGGCGGCCGCCGCGAAGGCCTGGCCGAGCCCGACGAGGCCGGCCTTGAGCAGCCCGTCGTCGTGGAAGTAGTTGCGGTACAGCAGCAGCGAGCCGATGGTCGACATGCCGAACAGCAGCCGGCTGCCGCAGATCGCGAGCAGCGCCCGCCGTGACCGCGGCCGCGCGGCGACGTGCCGCGCCCCGTCGACCAGCCCGGCCGCCACCCGCCGTACCGCCTGCGCGAGCGGGACGGTCGAGCGTGGCTCCGGGCCGAGCAGGTCGGCCGGCATCGCCGACGCGATCAGGGCGGAGGTCGCGTAGAGCACGCACGAACTGATCGCGACGACCGCGCTGCCGCCGTCGCCGGAGCCGGCCCACCGCCGTACGGCGAGCCCGATGCCGCCGCCGAGTGCCGCGATGACGGTCCCGCTGGTCGTCGTCACCGCGTTCGCGAGGACAAGCTCGGCGCGGGACACGACGTGCGGCAGCGAAGCCGAGAGCGCGGAGAGGTAGAAGCGGTTGACCGACACCGCCGCCAGCGCGGCGACGTCGAAGCCCAGCCCGCGCGGCCCGCCGGCGAGCAGGAGCACGGCGGTCGCGACGACGAACCCGGACCGTACGACGTTGCCGATGACGAGGACGCGCTGGCGGTGCCAGCGGTCGAGGAAGACGCCGGCGAACGGCCCGACCAGGCTGTACGGCAGCAGCAGGACGACGAACCCGGCGGCCGCCTGCTTGGGATCGGTCTGGTGGTCCGGGTTGAAGAAGACGGCGCTGGCGAGGCTCGCCTGGAACACGCCGTCGGCGCACTGCGCGGCCAGCCGAGTGCCGTAGAGACGGCGGAACCACCGGCGCCGGAGTAGCCCGCGAAACGAGACGCCCCGGCCCACGGGGTCAACCGTAGGCCGGGGCGTCGTACGCCGTAGCGGAATCAGCCCGCGATGAAGGCTTCGAGATCCTGACGCGCGCGGGTGTCCTCGATCTGGACCGGCGGCGACTTCATGAAGTAGGCCGACGCGGAGAGGATCGGGCCGCCGACGCCGCGGTCCATCGCGATCTTCGCGCAGCGCAGCGCGTCGATGACGACACCGGCCGAGTTGGGCGAGTCCCAGACCTCGAGCTTGTACTCGAGGTTCAGCGGGACGTCGCCGAACGCGCGGCCCTCGAGGCGGACGTAGGCCCACTTGCGGTCGTCGAGCCAGGCGACGTAGTCGGACGGGCCGATGTGCACGTTGCGGTCGGCGACCTTG